>SXGT01049500.1_pt1 | contig 21287 bp, 12 predicted proteins | sample 3176221 | NCBI WGS metagenome assembly SXGT01 (sample SAMN11356862, study PRJNA531348) | freshwater metagenome | isolation source: freshwater sample F1-120 | place: China: Fuxian Lake, Yuxi | collected 2017-12-25
CCAGAGCCAGTCCGGCGCCGGCGAGGCCCAGCGTGGCGGCGGCCGCGCGCGGTCGGTCGGTCCACCCGTCGCGGCGGCGCTCGCCACGCGCCAACCCGCGGGCGGCCCACCACAAGAGGGCCAAGATCGGCAGCGCGCCGGCGAACAGCATGAAGCGCCAGCGCATGCCGGCGTCCGGTGGTTGCGTGGCCGGACGTGCGAGACTCGCGGCCAAGCGCGCCGCGCGGCGCGCGGGGGCGCGCGCTTCGGCGACCAGCAGGCGGGCCAAGGCTTCATTGGCGCCGCCTTCGAGGTCGATCCAGCCATCGCGCAGCCATGCCGCATCGCCAGCGACGATGGTGCGTCCGCGCCATGGATCGAGCGGCCTGACCTGCACGAGCAGCGGAGCGCCGGCTCCGCGCGCGCCCGACTCCTCGCGCGTGCCGGCCGCGGAGGCGGCCAGCAGGTCCAGCTCGACGCCTTCCTCGGCGGCGAGGAGCGCGTCGCCTTGCACGCAGGCAGGCGCCTCGAACCACAGCGGACCATCCGGTTGGCGCGCGAAGCCGCGGAAGTCTTGTTCGGTCGGCAGCGAACGCACGCGCGTCCCGCCGTCTTCGCCGCGCAGGGATTGCTCCAGCCGCAGGCCCACTGCGCCGGCGAGCAGCGTCGCGGTCGAGCCGGGCTCGAGCGCCATGCAGGTCGCGCCGCCGCGCGCGCGGTGCGACGAGAGCGCCGCCAGATGTCCGGCTCCTGCGCGCGCGGGAGCGACCAAGTACAGCAGATCGAGGTCGGCGGGGATGGCGGCGTCCGCGTCGAAGTCGAGTTCGACCACGTCGGCTTGCTGCTCCAGCACTGCTCGCAAGCGACGGTGTCCCGGTGGAGCGGACAAGCCCACCTTGGCGCGGCGCGGCGCGGCGAGTTCCTCCAGCAAGCCGTCGACGAGCGCAGGCAGTTCGCGCGCGTGCTCGGGATCCAGGCGCTCGATGGCGGAGGCGCCGCGCGCGCCCAGCGACAAGCGCAGCGCCGACCAGATGCGGCGTTCGCTCCAACCGTCGGAGCGCAGCGTGCGCACGCGCGTCGCCGACAAGCCGAGCGCGGCGGCGCGCGCGCGTTCGTCCGGTGCGACCTCCGGCTCGACGACGCGCACGCGCGCCGCGGGGTGCCGCGAGATCTGCTGCAAGTAGAGCTCGATGTCGCGGAAGGCCGCGCGCCACTCTCCGTCGAGCTCGTCTTCCGCGCTCCGGTACCACTCCACCAGCAGTGGTTCCCCGAGTTCGTCGAGCCGAGCCAGCGTGGCGGTGGTGGGGATGCGCGGCGAGCGCGCGACGAGATCGAGCGGCCGCGCCGTCGCGCTCCATGCGGCGAGCAGCACCAGCGCGACCAGCGCCGCCAGCGCCAGCGAGGCCGAGCCGAGGCGGACGAGGGCGACCTTCATCGTCCATCGCGCGCCAAGGCGCGCGCGTTCAGCCACAGCCACAGCGCCGCTTGGCCGACGAAGAGCACCAACGCGTCGAGTCCGAACAGGCCGCCGACGAGAGCTTCGTAGGCGAGGCGCGGCGACAGGTGGCGCGCGGCGAACGTGCCGGGCAGGAGTTCCGGCGCGAAGCCGTCGAGGATCGTCCAGGCGCGCGGCTCGCCCAGCGTCATGAAGACCGCCACGAGGAGGGCCGTCTGCACGTAGGCGGTCGTCTGGTCGGCGGTGGTCGAGGAGATCCACGCGCCCAAGGCCAGCATCCACGCGCCCAGCAGCAACGCGCCGGCGTAGCCTCCGAGGACTTGCGTCGCGTGCAGGTCTCCGTGCACCGCGACCAGCCCCACGAGCGGCGTCGTCAGCAGGAGCTGCAACGCGAGCAACCACGCGCCCGAGAGCCACTTGCCCAGCACGAGTTGCGCCCGCGAGTACGGCAGGGCGCGCCAAGTCTCCACGGTGCGCGCGCGCAGGTCCTCGGACCACAAGCGCATCGAGACCGCTGGCAGCCACGCCGCCATCAGCCAAGGCAGCGGCGCGAAGAACGAAGAGAGCTCGGCGCGGCCCGAAAGGAAGAAGCCGTGCACGAAGGGCGCGATGGAAGCGAAGAGCGCCACGACCAGCACCGCGGGCGCGACGTTGCCGTCGAGCGCGGCGCGCCATTCGCGCCGCGCGACCAGCAGCGCTCCCGACCATCCCGCGGCGCGTCCGATGTCGCCTCCTTTGGCCGCGCCCTTCATGCGCGCGCCCTCGCCAGCGTGCGTTCCACGACCAGGTCCTCGATGCTCGAGCCGGCGGCCTTGGCTTGCGCCTGCAGCACCGCGAGGGGCGCGTCGAGCACGATGCGCCCCTCGTCGATCAGCACGACGCGGTTGCAGCTGGCCTCGACTTCCTGCAGCACATGAGTGCTGAACAAGATGGCGCGGCCGGGAGACAAGTCGCGCAGCAAGGCGCGGAAGGCGCGGATCTGCAGCGGGTCGAGTCCGTGCGTCGGTTCGTCGAACAGCAGGACGGCAGGGTCGTTCACCAGGGCGGCGGCCAGCGCCACGCGCCGTCGATAGCCCAGCGAGCACTCGTGCACGCGCGCGGCGAGCACGGCGCGCAGGTCCAGGCGGGCGACGAGCTCCGCGACGCGCGTCGCCAGTGCTTGGCCCGCGAGGCCGCGCGAGGCGCCGTGGAAGCGCAGTAGATCCTCGACCTGCATGCCCTCGAACAGGCCGTCGTGCTCCGGCAAGTAGCCGACTCGCGCGCGCGCCGCGAGCGGGCTGCGCCCCGGGTCGATGCCGTCGATCTCGACCTCGCCTCCATCGGCCGCGAGCGTGCCGGCGAGGATGCGCAGGGTGGTGGTCTTCCCCGCCCCGTTGGCTCCGAGGACGCCGACCACCTCGCCGGGCGCCACGTCGAACGACACCCCGGCGAGCGCGAGCTTGGCGCCGTAGCGCTTGTGGAGGCCGTGCGCTCGCAGCAAGGGGTTGGGCATGTCGGCGAGGATACCCGTGAAGGGGGGCGGTTGCATCGCGTGGCGCCGTCTCTCGCGATCGTCGCGGCCCGCTCCGTGCGCGCCCTCGCGTCGCCCAGGGGCGTGCGTGCCAACGCGATGGAACAGCTCGCCGCAGGTACCCGGGTCCGGGCGAGTGGAGGCCTTGGTAGCACGAGCCCCGCGCGAGGGGTACCTTCCCCTTGCATGCCGACCCTCACCGCGTCGAGTCCTTCCGCGGCCCGCGAGCCCACGCGGCGCGAGATCGCCGCGACGAGGGGGCGCGCGTCGCCCCATGCGCTCCGCCGTGGCGCGCGGCCCCCGAGAGTCGTCGGCGTGTTGTTGGCGCTCGCCTGCGCTTGCGGACGAACGGACGAGTCCTCCTCCGACGGCGCCGTCGCGCGACCGCAGCGGCCGCCCTACGCCGTGCCGCGCGACGCCGCCGAGCGCGAGCGCTTGCGCGAAGTCGACGCCTTCCACCCTGAGCGCGGCGCGAGCACGCTGGACGGCGGAACCGTTGTCGTGCACACCGAAGCCTTGCCCAAGCACTTGAACCCGCTGCTCGGGAGCACCGTGCACACGCGGCGCATCCTGCAGGACGCGCACGCCACCTTGCAGGCGCGCGATGCGCGCGGGGAGTGGCGTCCCCAGTTGGCGCGGGCGGTGCGCGTGCTGGATAGGTTGACCCTGCCCTCTGGCGTGGTGCTTCACGGTCGCGCCGACGAGTCGAGCGGGGACTTCGAGGTCGACGGTGGAGGAGGGAAGGCGCGGCTCTCCGACGGGGCGCTGTCGCGCGGGGTGCTGCACGAAGTCGAACTGCATGTCGGCCTGGTCTGGCACGATGGCGCGCCGCTCGTGGTCGAGGACATCTTGTTCAGCTTGGCGCTCCACGCGAACAAGGAGGTGCGTTGCGACGAATCGCGTTGGCAGTACGAGCGCATCGTGTCGAGCAGGAAGATCGACGAGCGCACGCTGCGCCTCGAGTTCCGCGATCCTTACTTCCAGTCGACCGCGGCGGTGGCGGAGTTGCCCATCCTGCCGCGCCACATCTACGACCTCGATCTGGTCGAGCCGGGCGTCGCGCACGACGACGCGGCGCGCGCGCGCTTCGTGAACGAGCATCCGAGGAACCGCGAGTGGATCGGGCTCGGTCCGTACCGCGTGGCCCGTTTCGACTCCGAAGGCATCGAGCTGCGGCGCTTCGAAGGTTGGTTCGATCCCGCCACTCGCGGCAAGGCCGAGATCCTGCGTTGGCGCCTGGTGGCCGATGCGGGCGCCGCTTGGCGCGCGCTGCAGGCGGGCGATCTCGACCTCGCCGCGGCCCTCGCCACCGACGACTTCCTCTCGACCGAGGCCGAGCGCCTGGAAGCCGAGGGACGCATCGTGCGCTCGCTGCTGGAAGCGCCGGGTTACTGGTACGTCGCCTGGAACCAGCTGCGGCCGCCTTTCGACGATGCGCGCGTGCGTCGCGCTCTCGGACTCGCGGTCGACCTCGATGCGTTCGTCGCCAGCTACTACAAAGGGCTCGCGCAGCGCGTGACCGGGCCCTACCCGCCCGGCTCGCCCTTCTGCCCCGAGGATCTCGCGCCGCTCGCCCACGACCCCGCGCGCGCCGCGGTGCTGCTCGCGGAGGCTGGTTGGCGCGATCTGGATGGCGACTCCGTGCGCGACAAGCAAGGCGCGCGCTTGTCCTTCGAGCTCTTGGTGCAAGCGGGTGGCGGTCCGGCCGCGGCCTTCGCCGCGTACTACCAAGAGGCCCTGCGTCCGCTCGGCGTCGAGTTGCGCGTGGGCACGCTGGAGTTGGCCCAGCTCGTGGCGCGCCGCAACTCGCGCGACTACGACGCGGTGCTGTTGGCATGGGCGGTCTCGCCCGAACCGGATCCAGCCCAGACCTGGCATTCGCGGCACGCGGACAAGGGCTCGGGCGGCAGCAACTTCGCGGCCTTGCGCGACAGCGAGGTCGATCGTTTGCTCGAGGCGGGCGCGGCCGAGCTCGATGCGCCGCTCCGCGCGCAGCATTGGCGGGCGTTGCATCGGCGCATCGCCGAGTTGCAGCCGTACTTGTTCGGCGTGGCGCCCTTGCGCAAGGTGGCCGCGGCGCGCGGCCTGCGCGGGCTGCGTTGGCAGGCGCTCGATCCGAACTTCCGCGCGCGCGAATTGGGCTGGGCGGTGCGGCGCGACTGAATCGCGCGATGGCGAATGGGACTGCTACTACGAGTGTTGCTGCGACTCTCGGCGATCATCCCGCTGGTCGTGTTGGTCGTGGCCGGGTTGTTCCGCCTCGCTCCCGGCGCGCGCGGGCTCGAGCTGCAGTCCGACTCCGCCACCTCGCCTTCCGCCGCCAGCGCCGCGGAGGCGCGCTTCGCCTCGGATCATTTGCTCGACGCATCCTTCGCGCGGCAGTACTTCCACGCGCTGGGTCCGTTCGACTTGTCGCCGCGCGGCCACGCGTGGTTCGGTGGAGACCACAGCAGGCCGTGGCACGGACTGCTGGCGTTCGAGTTCGGCCCGGAGCAGGCGCGTCCGCAGGTGCGCGTGGCCGACGAGCTTGGACGCAGGCTGCTGCTGACCGTGCCGCTGTCCACGGTCGCGCTGGCCGTGGCGCTGCTCCTCGCGCTGCCGCTCGGGCATTGGCTGGCCCTCCGCGGCGCGCGGACCGACGCGCGCGCGTGCGGCGCGCTGCTCCTGTGCCTCGACGCCTTGCCGGGCTTCGCGCTGTGCCTCCTCCTCGTGCAGGCTTTGGGGCCGATGGGCATCGACTGGTTCCCCGCGCTCGGACTGGAGTCGCGCGATCCAAGCCTGCCCTCGTCGCTGGATCGCGCCTGGCACCTGGTGCTGCCGGTGCTCTCCTTGTCGCTCGGTTCGATCGCGCACCTCGCGCGGCAATTCGCCGCAGGGTTGCAGGCGATCGAAGGCGAAGAATGGATGCGCGCCGCGCGGGCCAACGGACTGTCGCGTTCCGAGGCCTTGCGGCGCCATGGTTGGCGCCACGCCGCCGGTTCGCTGGTGGGGCTGTTGGGCGGCGCGCTGCCGGGCTTGATCTCCGGTTCCGTCGTCGTCGAGACGATCTTCGGCCTGCCGGGACTCGGCGGGTACGCCATGGAGGCGGTCTTGGCGCGCGACCACGGGATCGTGCTCGCGGCCTGCACTTTGGCGGCCACGTTGGCGGTGGCCGGCTCGGTGCTCTCCGACGTTCTGTTGGCGCGGTTGGATGCACGGGTGGTCCATGGTTGAGTCGCGCGCCAGCCATTGGCCGCGCTGCATGGCCTGGTCGACTTTGGCGGGCTTGCTGAGCCTCGCGTGGTTGGCGCCGCTGCTCGCCAACGGGCGTCCCTTGTGGGCGGAGGCGATCGAAGTCGAACGCGTGCGCGAGGCGCGCGCGGCAGCGCGGCAGCTGCTGGACGAGTTGTCGGCGTCCGAGTTGTCGGCGACGACGGACGCGGCGTCCAGGGAGGCGGAGTCCGGCGCGCGCGACGCGCTCGTCGTGGCCGCTGCGCGCGTCAACTTGGCGCGCATGGCGCGCGTCAAGGCGGAACTGGAGGGCGAGCCTGAACCGGGCTTCCTCGCGCGCTTCGAGCGCGCCACGCAGCACGCGGATGCGAGCGAGCTGCGCGCCCTGCATGGCTTGTGGGAGGAGGCCACAGGCGAGGGCTTGCGCCGGCGCGCGGGCAGCCCCGCGATGGCGAACCTGTCGGGCGGTGAACACGCGCGGTTCCTGTGCGTGCCGCTCGTCGTCCTGCTCGGCTGGTGCCTCGCTCGGAGTCGCACGCCGCGAGCCAAGGGTCTGGGCGCCACGCTCTTGGTGACGACGCTGCTGGCGCTTGGCGCTTCATGGGCGCGCCACGATGCGCCGCGCTTCCTCGACAAGCAGAGCTTGGCGCGTGGCGCGCACGAGGTGACGCGCGTCGTCTGGGCGCCGCTCGTCTTCGGTCCGAACGAGACCCGACTGGCCGAATCGTGGAGCCCGCCGAGTTGGAGCGGCGCGCAGGCGTCGCGCGGCGTCGCGACGCTGCCCGGCGAACCGGGCCTCGACAGCGCTTGGCGACATCCGCTGGGCACCGACGCCTTGGGTCGCGATGTCCTGGCGCGCTTGCTGCATGGCGCCGCGCCGACCCTCGAGATCGCGTTGGGGGCGGCGTTCTTCGCCCTGTCCTTGGGCTTGTTGCTGGGCTTGGCGGCGGGTTGGTTCGGCGGGCTGGTGGACGCCCTCGTGCAGCGAGGCATGGAGGCGCTCGCGAGCCTCCCGTTCCTGTTCCTCGCCATCGTCGTGCTGGCCGCCACGCGCGAGAGCCTCGCGCCGGGGTTCGCGCTGGTGGCGACCATCGCGTGCGTGGCGTGGACTCCGGTCGCGCGCGTCGTGCGCGCCCTCGCCATCCTCGAGCGCGGTCGCGAGCATGTGCTCGCCGCGCGCGTGGCGGGGATCCCGTCGTGGCGCATCGCCTTGGTGCACGTCATGCCGGCGACCACCACCGCCGCGTTCGTCTCCACCGCCTTCGTCGCCGCGGGCGCGGTGGGGGTCGAGGCCGCGCTCTCGTGGCTGGGCTTGTCGACCAGCGTGCCGCAGGCGACCTGGGGCGGCTTGGCGGCGGGTGCGGCCGGGCTCGATCGCGCTTGGATCTGGCTGCCGCCGAGCTTGCTCGTCGCCGCCACCGCCTTGGCCCTGCTGGTGCTGGCCGGAGGAGGGGCCGGCGCCTCGCGCGTCGCCGCGTCCGTGGGCGAAGGGGCGACGCCGTGAGCGGCGACTTCCTGCTCGAGCTGCGCGATTTTGGACTGCGCCGCGCCGGGGTCGAATCACTTCGTCAAATTAATTTGACGATTCGCCGCGGCGAGTCGCTGGCCGTGGTCGGACGCTCGGGCGCCGGCAAGTCCAGCCTGCTGCGAGCCATCGGCGGCCTGCTCGACGCCGACGAGTCGCCCATGGGCGGCTTGTCGAGGACGGGTGGCGCCGCGCCGTGGCGCGAGATCGGCTTCGTGTTCCAGGAGCCCCGCGCGGCCTTGGACCCGCTGTGGCGCGCCGGAGATCTCGTGGCCGAGCCGCTGCGCGCGCTGGGGGTTCCAACGGCGGAACACGAACGGCGCGTGCTCCGCGCCCTCTTCGACGCGGGATTGCCGGAGCCCGAGCGCATGGCGCGCAGCCTTCCGCACCAGTTGTCGGGTGGCGAGCGGCAGCGCGTGCTGTTGGCGGTCGCGTTGGTGCGCCGACCGGCCCTGTTGCTGCTGGATGAACCATCCAGCGCGCTGGATCACGCCGCCGCGGCTCGCCTCTACGACGACCTCGAGCGGCTGCGCCACGCCGAGGGCCTGGCGTGGATCGCCGCCTCGCACGAGCGCCTCGCCGCGGAGCGGGCGCAGCGGGTGTTGCAGCTCGAAGGGGGCTCGCTCGTCGCGTCGCGCGACTCCGGCGAGTTCCTCGCGGATCTGGACAACCCGCTGGTGCGCGCCTTCTCGCCAGCACCGCGTCGTGCGCGAGGCGCCCGGATGGGCGAGCTCGTGCTGGAGGCCACCGATCTGCACTTCGTGCGCGGCGATGGTCGCGCTCGCGAGCGCCAGGTGCTGCGCGGCGCGTCGCTGGCGCTGCGCGCCGGCCGCGCGACGGCGGTCGTGGGCGCCTCGGGCGCCGGCAAGACCAGCTTGCTGCGGCTGCTCCTCGCGTTGGAGGCTCCCTCCGCGGGGGTGGTGCACTACCGCGACGAAGCCGGCACACGCCTGCCGTGGTCCGACATGGACGAGCGTGCTCGCCGACCGTTGCGCCAGCGTTTCGGCGCCGTGTTCCAGGATCCGCGCGGCTCGCTGGACCCGCGTCGCAGCGTGCGCGAGTCGCTGGTCGAGCCGCTGCGCGTGCTCGGCGGGTTCGCGCGCGCCGCGGCCGACGAACGCGCGCTGCTCCTGGTGGAGGAGGTCGGGTTGGACGCGTCGTTCCTGGCGCGCCTGCCGGCCCGCATGTCGGGCGGCGAGCGTGCGCGCGTCGCCCTGTGCCGCGCCTTGGCGCTCGATCCCCGCGTCCTCGTGCTCGACGAGCCGACCGCGTCGTTCGATCCGATCTTGCGCGCCGAGTTCGCGCGGCTGCTCGGAGAACTCGTTGAACGCCGCGGCCTCGCGCTGCTCTTCGTGGCGCACGATCGCGCGCTGGTCGAGATGCTGGCGGACGAGGTGCTCGAACTGGCAGGTGGCCGGCTGCGAGCAGCGGATCAGGACAGCGGCAGCCCGTAGTCCTTGCGCAGGATGGGCCGCAGCTGATCGAAGTCCTCGATCACGTGGTCCGGGGCGACCTTGGGAGCCTCGTCCTTGTGCCGGCTGGCGCGTCGCGCCCAGGTCGCCACCATGCCGATCGACTTGGGCGGCGCGATGTCGTGCTCGGGGCTGTCGCCGACGTACATGACCGCCTCCGGCGCCAGGCCCATGTCGGACAAGGCCCGTTGGTACAGCTTGGGGTTGGGCTTGCTGATCCCGATCTGGTCGCTGATGAAGACCGCCTTGGGATCGAGGTAGGGCACCAGACCCAGCCGCACGAGCTTCTCGGCTTGCTTCACGGTCCAGCCGTGCGTGACGATGCCGAGGCGCACGCCCGCGCGCTTGAGATCGCGCAACAGCGGGTAGACATCGTCGAAGGGCGCGAGTTCGAGGAATTTCGTGTCGTGGTACGCCGCGACGCCGGCCGCCACGACCAGGGCGGGGTTGACCCGTTCGAGGCTCTTCGGACGCAGCCGCATGAGCAACTTGTCGAAGTGGTGCTCGTAGTTGGAGCTGAACTCGTGCAGCACCTCGTCGAGTTCCTTGAGCACCTCTTCCTCCGGCAGGTCGAGGCCCGCCGAGATCATGGCGCGCACCGCGTTGCTGCGCGCGCGACGCGCGAAGGCGGTGGTCGGGACCAGCGTGTCGTCGATGTCGAAGAGGATGGCGGAGAGGTGCGTCACGCTGCTTTGATTCTACGCGCCGACCCCGCGTCGACGCACGCGAGGCGCGCCATCCGATCCCTCGCCCGCCGCGCCGCGCTGGCCCCGCCTCACGGCAGGATCGTGACCTGCGCCCAGTCGGACGTCAGTCGCCTCGGACTCGTGTGGAAGCCCTGGTACCACTGGGTGGTGCCCACGAGGCTCGCGTCGCCGGGCACGAAGATCGAGAGGCTCGACGCGCCGGAGGAGTCGCTGTTCGGCATGGTCGTCATCGTCAACGCGCTGCGTTGCAGGCGCAGCACGCCGATGGAGCCGAAGTTCGACGGACCGGAGGCCGGCGCGGGTGCGCGCAACAGGCGCGTCGGCGAGTTGGCCGGTCCACGCAGGTGGACCACGTGGCTCGCGCCGATCCGCGGTGCGCCAGCGACGCGCAGGTCCGAGGCGTCGAAGGCGTACAGCGCGATCGACCCTCCTGTGGTGAAGGTGTTGGCGTGGCCGTTCTTGGCGGCGATGGCGACGCGTTCGCCGTCGCCGCTGAGGTCCACGTCGAAGACCGAGCCAGTGGTCGAGTGCGTGGCGATCGGCATGGAGCTCGAGCGCGAGTAGAGGCGCAGCTGGGCCACGCTCGCCGATTGGTCGCCCCACAAGCCGAGCGCGAAGCGCGCTCCGTCGGCCGAGATGGAGATGTCTCCGGTGGAGTTCTGCTGGCTGCCGACGCCGACGATCTCCTCGGCCATGGTCGTGGCGCGCGTGGCGACGTCGAAGGCCTCGACGCGCACCTTGAGGTTCGTGTCGAAGTAGTTGAAGGCCCACGCGATGGTCGACGAGTCCTTGGCGATGTCGATGCGCGCGCAGTAGTTCGAGCCCGCGAGGGAGTGCTGGTGGATGCGCGCGTAGCCGCCCGAGGCGTCGCGTCGCCACACGTCGGCGCCGTTGAAGTAGCCGTAGGCGAACACCGATCCATCGCCGGAAATGGCGTGCGCTTCGCCGCCCGTGGGCACCGCCACGACCTGGCGCACGCTGCGCGTGACCGTGTCGAACACGATGCCGGTGGAGCTGGTGGCGGCGTAGAACGCGCTGCCATCGGCGGCGAGATCGAAGCCGCGCAACTGCCCGACCATGTTCGCGATCTCGCCGGACCACAGCGGAGCGCCCGAGCCGATGCCGAAGATCGCCACTTGCAGGCGCAGGTTCGCCTGGCTGGTGGCGACGGCCACGATGGTCTGGCCGTCGTCGGACACCGCGACCTTGGCCGGTTGCAGCGCTGCGCCGGGCCAGGTGTAGGTCCACGCGGGCGTGCTCGAGCTGGAACGCCAGCACGAGACCAGCGGCACGCGCGAGTTCGAGCCGCTCGCTTGCGGCAGCATCCGCACCGACGCGTGCACGTCCGCCAAGTCGGCCGAATCGACATGCGCGTATTGGCTTTCGAGCGGCACGCCGCGTTCCCACACCGGCAGCACCGGCATGGCCGAGTAGGCCGAGATCAACTCGACGTGGTCGTTGCCGTACTCGAACTCGGTGAAGACCTGGCTGCCGCGCGCGCCGATCGACACCACGCGTCCCGTCCAGCCCGCGCCGTCGTCGGTGCGGGTCCACAAGGAGCCACCGTCGATCAGGTTCTGCGCCGTGGCGGAACCCAGACCCGTGGAGAGGAGCGCGCACGCTCCCAGTCGCGACCAAAGTTTGCCCATCGCCTGCGCCCTCGCGCGGCCACCGTCAGGATCCCCGACTCCCTGCCCGGAGTCGAGACGGCATTCCGCTTGAAAAGGCCTATCGGGGAGGGAAGAAGCGCTGCTTGAAACAACTTCTGGAAATGCAAACTGCTAAGTCTTGGCCTCGATATGGCGCTGGTCAAGGCCGGTGGCGCCTGGCCCGGGAGCTGGATGGGAAGCGCGGCGGGGAGCCCCGAAACCGGAACTCCCCGCCGCCATGCCTTCCCGCCGGTGCGGGGGGCGTCGCGCTCAGCGCGCCTCGAGCTTGCGCATCTCGTCGCGCACATCGGTGATGCGCGCGCGGATCAGGATCATCAGCGAGCGGTTCTCGTCGCTGTAGCCCTCGTTCTTGAAGAAGAAGCCGATCACCGGGATCTTCGCGATCCAAGGCACCTCGGCGCGGCGCTCGATGTTGCGCACGCTCGAGAGTCCGCCAAGCATCAGAGAGCCGCCGTCCGGCAGCACGGCCGAGGTGAAGACCGACTCCACCTTCAGTTCGGGCAGTTGGAACTTGATGGGGGAGGTGTTGCCGCCCAAGGTCGAGCTGAAGTCGCGCAACGCGACGACCTTGGCCACGGTGGGCTGGATCTCCAGCGTCAGGTACTGGCGGTTCTGGTGGATCGTCGGGCGCACATCGAGGACGACGCCCTCGTTGAGCACGTTGACCACCGGGTCGGCGACGGCTTGGAACTGGGCCACCTCGACGTCGAAGTCCTGGATGTAGGCCTTCTGGTTGATGGCCGTCACGTAGGCGCGCTGCGTGTTGTGCACGCTGACGACCTGGTCGTTGACGAGCTGGACTTCGCTGCTCTTCTCGACGGCCCGCATGAGCGCCGAGAGGTTGACGTCGTTCAGGTAGGTCCACTGGAAGGTCATGCCGCCCACGGTCGAGAGGGCGTTGCCGAGCTGCGACTCGAAGAAGTTCTGCGTGGTCGCGCGGTAGTCGCCATCGGCGCCGTCGTCGTAGAAGATGCCGGCCGAGGGGCTGCCCGCCGCGTTTTGCCCGGCAGTGCCGGAGCCGCCGTTGTCGAGGCCCTTGCTCGCCTGGTCCTCGAGGCCGTTGGTGACATCCGACACCTCGACGTTGTCGAGGCCGCGGAAGTCGACGCCCAGCTCCTGGATCCAGTTGTTGCTGACCGTGAGGAACTTCGACTCGATCGTCACGAGCGAGGTCGAGAAGCGGCGCAGATCGTTCAGGAAGTTGACGATCTGCTGCTGAATCTCGGCCGTGTGGTTGACGAGGATGTAGCCGTCGGAGGCCTCGATGGAGATGCCTTCGTCGCTCCAGCTGCCCTTGGCGATGTTCTCCTGGATCAGGGTCGCCAAGTCGGCGGGTTCGAGGATCTTGGGCTTCTCGCCCACGGCGCCGAAGGGGCCGCCGCCGTCGTCGTCGCTCATGTTCTCGATCAGGCGCAGCTGGTCGATGCGCGGACCGAGGAAGTCGGTCAGGCCGAACACGAGGTCCTGCACGTCGTGGTTGTACAGGAAAGGCTTGGTGCGGGCCTTCTCCTTGGTGGTGACGAGCACCGCCTCGTGGCGCGTGGTCCACGTGACGTTCTCGCCCGCCATCTGGGTGATCAAGTTGAGGGCTTGGTGGGCCGTCAGCTTGTTCTCGAGCTTGAGCGTGAAAGTGGTGCCGGCTTCGCTGGCGGCGGCCTCGGCGGCGGGGTCGACGACCAGCGGCAGGCCGGAGACCAGGCGCAGGGTGTCGATCACCTTCGAGAGGCTTTCCTCGTCGGCGATGGGCGGGATCTGCACGGTGGTCTGCTTGAGCATCTCGCGCAGCGCGAGGTCGCCCTCCTCGACCTTGGTCGAAAGGTCCAGCCCTTGGCGCTTCGAACGACGCTCGGTCATCTCGTTCCAAGCCTTGGCGGCCGGCTGGGTGATGACGTCGACGTAGGGGATCTGGATCTCCTTCATCTGCTCGCGCCAGCGGCGGAACTGTTCGCGCTTGGCCTCGACGTAGTCGGCGCGCACCTTGGTGCGTCCGGCGCGGAAGGCCGAGTCGCGGATCTCCTTGGCTTGTTCGTTGCGCGGATCCTCGAGCAGCGCTTGGTCGGCGAGGTCCTCGGCCTCCTCGTAGTCGCCAGCGTCGAAGGCCGTGATCGCGGAGTCGAGGATGTTGTTGAGGACCGCCAGCTTGCGCTCGCGCGCGGCGGCCTCCTCCGCGCGCAGGGCCTCGGTGGCCTTGCGCTCGGCGGTCTCCTGGGCGGCCTTCTCGGCCTGCGCGCGCTGGTCCTTGACCTTGGCGAGCGTGGCGTCGACCTGCTGGTCGAGGCCGTCCCATTTGACCGAGTAGGGCGCGAAGCGCACGGCGTTGCGCGCGATCTCCAGCTCGGCCACCGCCGCCTGGTAGTCGCCTCGGGCGACATGCAGGTTGGCCTTGGACAGCGAGTCCTGGACCTCGGTCTTGATCTGCTGCATGCGCAGCGCGTAGGCCGCTTCCATGTCCTGCGCCACCGTCTGGTTGACGGCGATCTTGTCCCCGCGCAGGGCGAGGATCTGGGCGCGCAGGTCGCGGGCGGACAAGTTGTCGGCGTCGAGCTTGATGGCCTCGTCCACGGCGGCGAGGGCGCCTTCCAAATCGAGGCGTCCCATCAACGCCTTGGCGTTGTCGAGGTTGGTGGCGACGAGGAAGGCCTTGCGCTGCTGCGCAAGGTCGAGCACCTGCGCGTCGCGAGCCAACTGGCCGGAACCGTCGCCACCCTGTTGGGGTTCGACGGCCACCGGCGCGGGTGCCGCGTCGGCCGAGACCTCGAGGGCTTCGGGTCCGGTCGACCGGCAGGCCGCGACGGCGAGGGCGAGCAGCAGGGCGTTCTTTTCTTGGCGGATCATGTCTGGTCTAGCTTCCTACGCTGCGATGTGTCTGGGTTCGTCGGTTGCGAAGGGGAGGGGCGCTCAGTCGCGCTCCACGCGGGTGGTGGGGCGCAGCTGGGCCTCGCTCGGCTCCAGTTCCTGCGGGATGAGGATCTGGGCCTTCAGCAGCACCAGGATCTTGCGATTGGACACGTAGTGCCCCTTGCGGTCGAAGAAGAACGACACGATGGGGATCTTGTTGAGGATCGGCACGCCGGAATTCATGTCCTGGCGATCCGAAACCTTCAAGCCGCCGAGCAGCACCGTGCCGCCATCCGGCATCGGGATCGACGTGCGCACGCGGCGGAGGTCGACTTCCGGCAGCTGGATGGTGACCGAGTTCTGCGAGCCCAGCGTCGTGACGATCTCGGCGATCGGGCGACGCAACTCGGCGACGGTCGGACGCAACTCGAGGGTGATGAAGCGGCGGTCGGCGGAGACCACCGGACGCACGTCGAGGACCACGCCGTCCTGCACCACCGCCACGATCGGGTCGGCGATGCTGGAGCCCTGCGCGATCTCGACGTTGAAGTCCTGCACATAGGCGACCTGGTTGAGGACCGCCAAGTTGCCGCGGGCGGTGTTGTGCACCGTGATTCGCGGGCTGGTGACCAACTCGACGCGCTCGGACTTGCTGACCGCGCGCAGCACCATCTGGAGCTGCAGGTTGTTCAGGTAGGTCCACTGGAACGACAGGCCGCCCGAGCCGACCAGCACATCCTCGTCGCCGAGCGTCGTGTCGTACAGCTCCTCGACGCGCGCGCGCATCTCCTGGTTGGAGCTCTTGTCGTAGAACGCGCCGAGGTCCGAGCCCTGGCCGATCTCGTTGCCGAGGTCGCTCTGGGTCGAGGCGTCGCCGAAGTCGTTGAAGAAGGCGTTGGTGCCGAGGCCCGGTTGGCCGAGGCCGCGGAAGTCGACGCCGATGTCCTCGAGGAAGTTGTCCTCGACCGACAGGAAGCGCGCCTGGATGTCGACCATGATGCCGGTCGCTTCGCGCAGGTCCTGCAGCAGCTTGGCGATCTGCTCGTGCACCTCGGGCGTCTGGTTGACGACCATCGTGCCGTTGCTGATGCGCAGGCTGTTGTCGGGGTCGGCGTCCCACGAACCCGGGGCCACGTTGTTCCTGATCAGCGTGTCCAGCTGGTCGCCGGTGACGACGTTGGCTTCGCGCTCGCTGGCCTCCTCCTCCGTGAGCTGCACGCCGCCCGTGGGGGCGACGTTCATCTCGCGACCGGGGAAGTCCTGGATCGGACGGATCAGGTCGTTGACCTCGTAGTTCTTGAGCTTCTGGCCGCCCTTGAGCTCGTCCTTGACGACGAACTTGACGACGCCGTCCTGCACCTTCCAGCGCAGCGACTCGCTCGTCTCGGCCAGCAGGTCGAGCAGCTTCCTGACGCTGCGCTCGGGCAGGTCCAGCTTGACCATGCGCTGCTCCTCGTCGAGTTCCTCCATGACCTTGGGGGAGATGACGAAGTTGACCTGCGAAACGCTCTGCAGGAACGCGGCGACTTCCTCGAGAGGCGAACCTTCACCGTCGGCGCCGAGGAACTTGGGCGTGATGATCGTGTCTTCGAGGCGCGACATCACCGCGGCCTTCTCGCCGCCCGGGTCGCTCGACAGCGCCGAGAACTCCAGCGGCTTGCGTTGGCTGACTTCGGCCCAGCGCTTGAGGTCGTCGAACACGAGCGCCTCCGTCTGGGGCACGTTCATCGTGTCGAGCTCCTCGATCGTGCGGATCCACTGCTCGCGGTAGTGGCGGCGGTTGTGCTCGTCGGCTTGCGCGTGGCGCATGTCCCGCGCCGTCTGGCGCAGCTCGAGCGCATCCTTGTTGCCAGGCGACTCGACCAGGATCTGGTTCGTGAGGGCCTCGGCCTTGGCGTAGTCCTCGGCGAGGAACGCGGTGTTGGCCTGCGCGTAGAGCGTGCGCAGCTTGTTCTCGAAGTACGCGGCCTCTTCCGCCTCGCGGGCGGCGCGCGCCGTGGCGGCTTCGTCCTCGCGGCGGCGCATCTCGCTGGCGACGGCCTCGTCGCTCATGCGGATGGCGGTCTCGAGCTGGCCTTGGACGGCCTTCAGCTCCAGCGAGCCCTGCGCCACCAGCGGGTTGTAGCGCACGATCATCTCGGCCGAGCGGAACTCGTCGATGGCGAGCAGATGGTCGCCGCCGGCGAGGGCCGTCTTGCCGCGCGCGAGGTGCTCCTCGGCGGCCATGCGGGCCTGGGCGCGGCGCACCACCTCCTGCTCGGTCGCGTCCTCGAGGAACGCGGCCGCGCCGGCGTAGCGGTCGCCCATCAGAGCCTCGACCTTGCGCATCTTGTCGCGCGCGCTGCTGCTGTCCTGATCCGTCTCGAGCGCCGAGGCGTAGGCGCGCAGGGCGGCCGAGAGGTCGGCGCGCTCGAGGGCGCGATCGCCTTCCTGCTCGTACTGCTGCGACAGGAAGCGACCCTGCTGGCGCAGGCGTTCCAGCCGCGCCGCGTCCTCGGAGAGTTGTGCACCCTCTTGGCCGGCGGGCAGGGACGCCGTGGCGGCCGGCGCCGCGGCTTCGACCACCGAGGCCTCGGCGGCCGGGACGGGAGCAGCGGACGGCGCGATGGAGGCGCGCTCGGCCTGGTTAGGGGTGGTGCACGCGCCCGGGAGCGCCGCGAGGAGGGGGACGAGGATCGACCTCAGCTGCATGATGCTTGGGAAACCCTTCGAGTAGTCAGTGCGGACGGGTTGCGTCGGACGACAGCGTGCGGGCACGCGATCGAGCCACCTCGTTCCAAAGCGTCGACGACGAAGCACGGGATCCGGCTTCGCGACGCTCAAGCACCGTGGCCCGCTGTACGCCAGGGGCGCGCAGGCACGGAACACTCCACGCGGCCATGAGGCCGCAGGTAGAGGGGGGGGTGGTCAACTCGGGTGCTGGGGGGACTGCCTGCGCCGCTTTCGGCTCGCGACCGTAGTCGCGAATCGGTGCGATGCAGTGTGCGTGAAGCACAGCTTTGGGGGACTGTTTCTAACCGGTCTGTGTATTGCTACCGGCCTAGCGATCTAGCTCCGCCCCGCACCATTCCGCTCCGTGGCATGGCCTACACGCGGCCAAGGTTGCCGGACCGACGCGCGGCCAAGCTGCTTCGACTTCAGCGTGCTCCCGAGCAGCCCTCGCGGAGCCGATCGAGTGCGTCGCGTCAGGCGCTGCACGGGGGGTGGTGTGCTCCTCTGGCTGTTGACGGCCTCGGAAGCGGGGAAAGAGGAGTGGGGAAGATAGCGGTGGCCTAGGTGAGGGTCAACCGAAGAGGCGTTCCGAGCTTGGATTCCGTGAAAGCTCGCTGGGCTTGTCTCCCGGACTCGTGCGCTCGAGCACTCCGCCTCGGCCCCCTCACGGAGCCGCCATCCACACCTGCAGGGGGCATCCGCGCGGCGCGAGCCTAGCGGGGCATCCTTCGGTGCGGACGCCATACCCCTTCCGGGCGCGTTTGTTACTCGAGGGGGCTTGGGGACTCAGTTTGGCTCCCTCAGCCACCGCTGGTTGCATTCGCGCCATCCTCTCCGTGGCCTTAGCCAGAGTTTCCAAGGCGGCTGCTGGGCGCCCACAGGAATCGCCACAAGCCTATTGATATCCGGACTTAGCTAGAAAGCTGCAGTCCGATGGCGCGCATCGCCAATTGGATGTCCTGCCAGCACTCCTTCTTGTCCGCCGGCGTGCGCAGCAAGTTGGCGGGATGGTAGGTGGCGACGAGCGGAATCCCGCGTCGCTCATGCACGCGCCCGCGCAGGCGCGCCAGATTGTCGTCGCTGCCGAGCAAGTGGCTCGCGGCAGCTTGCCCCAAGGCAATGATGATCCGAGGCTGCATCAGTTCGATCTGGCGCTCCAGCCACGGCGAGCAAGACTCGCTGGCGCGCGGAGCAGGCTTGCCGTTGTCGGACGGACGACACTTGAGGAGGTTGGCGATCCATACCTCGTCTCGGCGCAAGCGCATGCCCTTCTCGATGATGTCGGTCAACAACTGGCCAGCGGCGCCGGCGAAGGGCACCCCGCTACGGTCTTCATCCGCGCCCGGCGCGTCGCCCACGAACAAGATGCGTCGTGCGCCCAACCCGTCGGAAAACACCGTTTGCGTGCGCGTGCGGCACAACTCGCAGGCCGTGCAGCGTGCCACGGCGGCGCGCAAGTCTTCTAGCGTGGCGCAAGCCGGCGCCAAGATGCGCGGCGATTCAGTGGGCGCAGGCGCGGCTACGCCCGCGTCGGCAGACCGCGCACGGTCCGCGGCGGTGGAACTAGGCAGCGTCTTGGTCTCGACACCTGACTTGCCTTCGACGCTCAAGTTGGCTTCGACGCGGCTCCATGCCACGCCGCGAGCGGCCGCGCGGCGCGAGTGCGCCTGCAACGCGGCCGCCAATAGACGGGTCTCCTCGAGCGGGTCTTCGGCCCCTAGTTGCAGTTCGTGTTCCATCGCTGGCGTGGGCAGGTATAGGCACCGCTTGGCAGCGGCGGTTCGGATCCTAGCAGCCATTCCGCGCTGCCCACAGCGGCGAGGAAGCGATCAGCCCGCGGGGCGGCGCAGGTAGACTATGCGCCGCTTGGCCAGACCCTCGACTCCTGCTGATTCACCGCTCCGTGCTGATTCCCCGTTCCGTGGCCCGCGTCCGGAACGCGCAGCGAGCATCCCCCGTGCACGCAGGATGCTGGCTGCGAGCCTCGTGACGGGCTGTGCCTGGGCTGCGTGCGGATGGTTGGGCGCTTGCGGCCCCGAGGGAGGTGCGTCCGACGCCGGACCACGACCAGTCGCAGCCGCCGATGCTGGAGCCGCCGCACGCTCCGCTGGTGCCGGTTCCGTCGGCGTGCAGGGCTTCCCCGCCGTCCAGCGCAAGCTGGATCCCGAGCTGGTGCGCTTGCGCGCCGCCTTGGAGTTCGGCCGCTTGGCCGAAGTGGAGGAGCTGCTGCCGCTCGCAGCGCGCGCCGGGTCCGAAGAGCCGGTCTTGCGCGCACGCGCCATGGCCTTGCGCGGGTCGCGCATCGACGCCTTGCGCATCCTCGCCGAAAGCGCCGCCGATCGTCCGCTCGATCCGGAGCCGCGCGCCGCGGCAGCCGAGATCTACGCCGCTTCCGGCGCGTTCGAGGACGCCTTGCGCGAGATCCTCGCGCTGGAGCGCGTGTCCAAGATCGAGCCGGTCGTGCTGCGCGCGCGCGGCATCGCCATGTTGTGCAAGGACGGGGGCGCGGCGAGCGGGCTCGAGCTCTTGTCGCGCGCGCGCGCCGCGGATCCCCTGTTGCCCTACTGCGATCGCGCGTTGGCGCAGGCGCATCTCCTGGTCGGCAAGGAGGCCGCCAAGAAGAAGGACCTCGTCGCGGCACTCGAGCACGCCGCGGCCAGCACGCGCCACGACCCCGACGAAGTCGACGCCCAACGCTTCCATTCCGAGTGCTTGGCCGCCGCTGGTCGCTACCCCGAGGCGCGCGCCGTGCTCGACGCGCTCGTGGCGCGCGGCGTGCCGCTGGGGGCCGAGGTCGCGTTGCTCGAGAAGCGCGCAGGCTTCGACGCCCTGCTGCGCGGCCGGCGCGACGACGCGCTGGCGCATTTCGTGGCCGCGCGCGCGCAAGGACTCGACGCGCAGGGCTTGGGTTCGGCCGCGGAACTGCTCGCCGAGGCCGCCGCGCAAGGAGTCGAGGAGGGGGTGCGCTTGTTCGGCGAAGGGCGCGTCGACGCAGCCGCGGAGCGCTTCGCGCTGGCGCTCGAGCGCGATCCGGCGCAGTTGTCCGCGCGCAACCACCTGGCCGTGTGCCGACTGCGCCAAGGCCGACCTGCCGAGGCCGCGCCCTTGTGGCGCGCGGTGCTTTCCACCGCGCACGCCGAGGGCCTCGAACTGCCCGAGCCCGTGCACCTGAACCTCGCCCATGCGTTGTCGAAGTCGGGCGACGAGTCCGGAGCGCGCGCCACGCTGCGCGAGTACCTCGAGCGCGAGCCCGAGGGTCGTTGGGTGGTCGAGACGCGGCGCGCATTGGCGGCGCTCGGCGAGTCGTCAGGTGGCGATTCCGACGCTGGTGATGCGTCGAGTGGCGAGTCGTCGGGCGGTTGATGGTCCCGCGAGCGGCTTCCAAGGCCCATTCGGTCCCTGCGGCGCTCAGGTGCGCGGGGGCCGCCATCCCTCGCTGCGAGTTCCGTGCTGGCCGCCAGCGCGAGCAGGCCCTAGCGGCGCTCGAGCGGTTCGTCGCCGCCCAGCTCGAGGTAGCGCGCATGGCGCGCGCGCGCCTCGTCCGCGCGTCCGTCCTCCAGCATCCAGCGCGCTAGTTCGAGCTGCGCGCGCAGGAGCCGTCCTTCGCGCGCGTTGGAAGCGTCGCAAGCGCGGCGCAAGGCCGCCAACGCACTTTCTCGATCGCCCTCGTCGCGCGCCAAGAGCGCCTCGAAGTACGACAGCTCCGCGTCCTCCGGGGCCAGCGCCCTCGCGCGCGCCAAGTATTCCCGCGCCGACGCGCGTTCGCCGAGTCGCCGCAGGCATTCCGCGCGCAAGCCGAAGCAGCGCGCGTCCAGGCGGGCACCTTGGCGCGCGAGGTACGCGTCCAGCGCTTGCAAGGCGCGTCGCGGCTCGTCGACCGACAGCCACAGTTCCGCGATGCCGATCGTCGGTAGCAGCTCGTCTGGCCGGGCGCGCGCCTGCAGGCGTCGCGCCTTCATGGTCGCCTGCCATTGGGCGCTGGCTCGCGCGGCGCGTTCGAGCGCCGACGCTTCGTCGCGCGCGCCGCGCTGGATGGCGCAAGCCAAAAGCACCGCGCGCGCCGCCGGCGCGTCGTGAGCGTGCGGCGCCAGACGCAAGCCCGCGACGAGCAGTGGAGCCGACTCGACGCAATCGCCCGTGCGGGCGAGCGCCCGCCCGGCCACCAGCAAGCCTTCGGCCGAATCCGGCTCGCGCGGCCGGCCGTCGGC
>SXGT01102236.1_pt1 | contig 21284 bp, 22 predicted proteins | sample 3176221 | NCBI WGS metagenome assembly SXGT01 (sample SAMN11356862, study PRJNA531348) | freshwater metagenome | isolation source: freshwater sample F1-120 | place: China: Fuxian Lake, Yuxi | collected 2017-12-25
AGTAGTCAAAACCGTAGTCGTTATTGGTGCCGTAAGTAATGTCGGCTGCGTAAGCCGCCCGTTTGGCTTCGTTGGGCATTTGCGACAAGTTTATGCCTATGCTCAAACCCAAAAAGTTATACAGCTTGCCCATCCACTCGGCATCACGCTTAGCCAGGTAATCGTTGACCGTTACCACGTGCACGCCCTTACCGGTTAAGGCGTTTAGATACACCGGCAAAGTGGCGACCAAGGTTTTACCCTCACCGGTGCGCATCTCGCCTATCTTGCCTGCGTTCAACACCATGCCGCCTATTAACTGCACGTCAAAATGGCGCATGCCCAATACCCGCTTACCGGCTTCGCGCACCACGGCAAAGGCTTCTGGCAACAATTGTTCCAAGGTTTCGCCGTTGGCGTAGCGTTGCTTAAACTCTTCCGTCTTGGCTTTTAGCGCCTCGTCAGACAAAGCTTGCATGGCCGGTTCCATGGCATTAATGCTGACTACTTTTTGCGCGTATTGCTTAACCAGTCTGTCGTTACGGCTACCAAATATTCTTTTAAACAACGTTGAAATCATGAAGTGAGGGGCTTTCCGCTTAGAGGATAAATAACTTATAAGTAATGTAGAGGGTTTAGTATTGAGCCCTAGGGCTGTATTTTCTTAAATTAATTCCTGGCATTCAGGTATTTTCTTGGGTCCAGGGCATTGCCGTTTAACCTGATTTCATAATGCAAATGCGGGCCAGTGGATCGCCCGGTGTTACCAACCAGCGCCAGCACTTGACCCTTTTCCACCCTGTCACCCACCTTAACCAGTATTTTGGATGTATGGGCATAGCGGGTTTCAAGGCCAGAGCCATGCGACACGACGACGATTTTACCATAATCGGGCATGGTTTCCGCGGCCGAAACGATACCACCGGCTGCGGCAAAGATAGGCGCGCCAGCATTGGCGGAAAAATCCAAGCCTTCATGGAAGGCTTTGTTGCCGTTAAACGGATCGATGCGCCAACCGTAGCTGGATGAATTGAAGGCCGCGTGTATTGGGCTGCTATTAGGCAGCACCCCTTTAAGCATGCTTTGTTGCAATAGGGTCGCTTCCAATTCGCTTAGGTATTCGGTTTCGAACTCGACCCTGGCGGTCAGCTCGGCGATGTGTTTTTGCAAATCCAACTCGGTGTATGGGCTGCTCAATACCAAGGGGCCACCGCGATTGGCGGCTGACGATTTATTGACTGGCGCATTCGGACTGGGGGCATTGGACTTAGTGAGGGGAGACTGGCCTTTTTTCTCACCGGCTAATTTAGCCAATCGTTCGCTTTGCGCATCCAAACGCATGATGCGTGCTTGCAATTCGCCCATCTGCACCGCATAGGCATCCAAGTGCTTTTGTGGGTCGCCTATATTGAATGAGAATCGAAGTTTAGACGATTTCACCCCCTGTTGCGCCGGCGTATCCTGTGGCACAATCAATAGCAAGGTTAGCAACACCGGCAACACCAGCAATGCCAAGACAATCGCGCTCACCTGAAACACCGAGAGCGTTTTTGCTTTTGCCATACTATTTGAGATAAAAATGATGTTCATTGCACTTCCATTTACCCGTACTTACCTGACCGCCAACCATGCGCCAATTTAACGCACTGCTCAATCAGCCTGAGTTGAAGGGTTTAGCTGCGCACAGCAAAGAAACCCTAGCTGCGCAAAAAATCTGGTTATCGATTGCCCCGGGAAACTTAGGCCAGTTGAGCCACGCTAGCAGCATAAAAAACCAACAATTAAACCTGTATGCCAGCAATAATGCGGTCGCGGCTAAAATCAAACTTTGCATTCCTAGCTTGTTGATTCAGCTAGAAAAGCAAGGCTGTGAAGTTACTGCAATTCGGGTGAAAGTGCAAGTAAAATCTAGCCCGCAAGCCCAGCCCAAAGCCATTAAAAAGCTCAGTAACCATGCCGCTAATGAACTCAATCAATTGGCAAAAAAAGTAAGCGGCAGCGAATTAGCTGACGCGCTGATGAGATTAGCTAGCAAATCCACATAAAAAATAATTGGCTACTCCCAAAGCCTTTAGCAACGGCCATCTCCCTCTCTCAACTGCCGTTTAAAGTTACGCAAACTAGAGGTTGTTCAGCCGACTTATTAGTGTAATAATGGGCCGTTGTTACAAATTATTTACATGTAGTGATACATAAGTAGTGGCAGCGCATTCGAAATACTTGCATTGGTTTGAAAGAAGTGGAAACGCACTTCAAAGGTGTCAATTCGTACTAGTTTTATTTTTAACGTTTTAAACGCAGTTTAATACTTACGTAATTTATAAAAATTTAGATAGGGAGAAGTCATGTCAGTTTCACTAATGATCGCCATAGGCGCTGCTTTCTTAGCAGTCCTGTATGGCCTAGTAATGAGTAAATGGATTTCAGGCTTACCAGCCGGTAATGCCCGCATGCAAGAAATTGCATCCGCCATTCAACAAGGTGCAGCCGCTTATTTAGCGCGCCAATACAAAACCATCACGGTGGTTGGTATCGTATTGGCTGTGTTAATCGGCTTATTTTTAGGCACCACCACGGCCATCGGCTTTGTGATTGGCGCGGCACTATCCGGTGCTTGCGGCTTCATAGGCATGAACGTGTCGGTTAAAGCCAACGTCAGAACGGCACAAGCGGCCACCGGCGGCATTGCCCCGGCACTGGACGTGGCCTTTAAAGGCGGCGCCATTACGGGCATGCTGGTAGTGGGCTTAGGCTTACTAGGCGTAGCCGGTTTTTACGCCTACTTGTTGTCCATCACCCCAGTCGAGCAAGCGGTGGATTTAAATCCATTAATCGGCTTGGCTTTTGGCTCCTCTCTTATTTCCATCTTCGCCCGTTTGGGTGGCGGTATTTTCACTAAGGGCGCAGACGTAGGGGCAGACTTGGTGGGTAAAGTTGAGGCCGGTATCCCGGAAGACGACCCTCGCAATCCAGCCGTGATTGCCGATAACGTCGGCGACAACGTGGGCGATTGCGCAGGCCTGGCGGCCGACTTGTTTGAAACCTATGCCGTGACGCTCATTGCCACCATGGTATTAGGCAGCTTGCTATTAACCAGCGCCGGCGAAGACGGCATCATCTACCCATTGATGTTGGCCGCGGTGTCCATCGTCGCATCCATCATCGGCTGCTTCTTTGTTAAAGCCTCTCCCGGCATGAAAAATGTCATGCCAGCGCTATACAAAGGTTTGGCAGTAGCAGGCGGTTTGTCTTTGGTGGCGTTTTACTTTGTCACCACAAAAATGTTTCCCGAAGGCTTGATGGCTGGCGATTTAGCCATTTCAGCCAATCAATTGTTTGGTGCTTGCGCGGTAGGCTTGATCCTTACTGCGGCTTTGGTTTGGATTACCGAGTATTACACCGGCACCGATTACGCGCCGGTTAAGCACATTGCTCAAGCGTCCACCACCGGTCACGCCACCAATATCATTGCTGGTATCGGTATTTCCATGAAATCCACCGCATGGCCAGTGCTGTCTGTTTGTTTGGCCATTTTTGCTTCTTACCATTTAGGTGGTTTGTACGGTGTGGCTGTGGCGGCAACCTCCATGTTAAGCATGGCCGGTATCGTGGTGGCCTTGGATGCATACGGCCCCATCACCGATAACGCCGGTGGCATTGCCGAAATGTCTGGCTTACCTAAATCCGTGCGTGACGTGACCGATCCATTGGATGCGGTAGGCAACACCACCAAAGCCGTAACCAAAGGTTACGCCATTGGTTCAGCCGGTTTGGCTGCTTTAGTTTTATTTGCTGACTACACGCACAAGTTAGAAGGTGCGGGCATGGTGGCTAAATTTGACCTAAGCGATCCCATGGTGATTATTGGCTTATTCATAGGTGGCTTGATTCCGTTCTTGTTTGCTGCCATGGCGATGGAAGCCGTAGGCCGCGCAGCCGGTGCCGTGGTGGAAGAAGTGCGTCGCCAGTTCCGCGACATCAAAGGCATCATGGATGGCAGCGGTAAGCCAGAATACGGCAAAGCAGTAGACTTGCTGACCACGGCCGCCATTAAAGAAATGATGATTCCATCCTTGCTTCCAGTAGCCGTTCCGGTAGCCGTTGGTTTGTTATTAGGACCAGTGGCTTTAGGTGGCATGCTCATGGGCACCATCGTTACCGGTCTATTTGTCGCGATTTCCATGTGTACCGGCGGCGGTGCTTGGGATAACGCCAAAAAATACATAGAGGACGGCAATCACGGTGGCAAAGGTTCAGAAGCCCACAAAGCGGCTGTAACCGGCGATACCGTTGGTGACCCATACAAGGACACGGCTGGTCCAGCCGTTAACCCATTAATCAAAATCATCAACATTGTTGCCTTGCTGATTGTGCCTTTGTTGCACATGTAAGCGATAAGGAACCTAAGCGAACTATTAGCTCGCTTAGACCCAATTAGGTGATAAAGAATAGGCTGGCCTTCGGGCTGGCCTTTTTCTTAACCAAGCACATTGCGAAAGGAAGCCCAACATGAAAGACAGCTTAATTGTCGGCCTACGCTACCAACACAGTTTTGTGGTGAGCCGGGCGAAAACCGTGCCGGCCATCTACCCAGAATCACCCGACTTTTTAAGCATGCCAGAGGTGTTTGCCACCGGCTACTTAGTTGGCTTCTTAGAATGGGCCTGCATCTTAGCCATTAAACCCCATTTGGATGGACCCCAAGAACAAACCGTGGGTACGCACATCAACGTCAGCCACCTAGCGGCCACGCCCGTGGGCATGACAGTGACTGCAAGCGTGGAGTTGTTAGCGTTGGAGGGGAGAAAATTGGTGTTTGCGGTGGAAGCCCACGACGGCGTGGATTTAATTGCCAGCGGCACCCACGAACGGCATAGCATTAATAGGGAAAAGTTTGACGCTAAATGCTGGGCTAAATTACAAGCCGTGCAAAACCAAAAGCCAGCTTAAAGCACCTGCAGAATGTCGTTGGCTATGTCGGCCGGTTTTTCACCGTAATCCACATACAGCCGAATCTTGCCGGTTTTATCAAACACATACATGCCAGCACTGTGGTCTAGCGTGTAAGTGCTTTTGCCCTTCACTTCGACTTTTTTAGCGTAAATTTTGAAGTTGGCCTGCACCAACTTGGTCGCTGACTCGTCGCCGCGTAAACCAATAAAACGCGCATCAAATGACGGCACAAATTGCGCTAAAACTTCTTGCGTGTCGCGCTCTGGATCTAAGGTGACAAACAGCACCTGCACTTCATCGGCGCGCGGGCCTAATAATTTCATGGTTTGCTTCAGGTCTATCATGGTGGTCGGGCAAACGTCAGGGCAATGCGTGTAGCCAAAAAACAGCACCACCGCTTTGCCTTTAAATTCCGCTAAGTTGCGCGTCTGGCCATGGTGGTCGGTCAAACTTAATTCATGGCCAAAATCCGCGCCCGTGATGTCGGTCGCGACCAATTGCTTGCCAGGCACAGATGGCTGACAAGCGGCCAACACGGTTAGAAGAAAAACTAAGATGAACTGACGCATGAAGAACCCTTGGGTAGTAGTTAAATTAAGCAAAATCTGTGTTTTTAAGTGAATTTGATTTTAACATGCGACAAGAATTACGGCCTTTAGTTTACAATAAGGTTTTTACAAAATTCGTTTATAAGGCAGCAGCATGGCAATTCCAACCTCAATGGCAGACCGCGATGGCGTAATTTGGTATGACGGCAAAATGGTTAACTGGCGCGATGCCACCACCCACGTTTTAACTCACACTTTGCATTACGGCATGGGTGTATTTGAAGGCGTACGCGCTTACAAAACCGACAAGGGCACGGCCATTTTCCGCCTAAAAGAACACACCGATCGCTTGTTTCGCAGCGCGCACATCTTGCAAATGAAAATGCCTTACAGCAAAGAGCAAATAATGGAAGCGCAAAAGGCTGCCGTTAGAGAGAACAATTTGGAATCCGCCTACATGCGCCCCATGGCATTTTACGGTGCGGAAGCGATGGGCATCTCAGCCAAAACCTTATCGACGCATGTCATCGTAGCGGCTTGGAAATGGGGCGCTTACATGGGCCAAGATGCCTTGGATAATGGCATACGCGTTAAAACCTCGTCTTTCTCTCGTCACCACGTCAACATCACCATGTGTAAAGCCAAAGCCAACGGCAACTACATGAACAGCATCTTGGCCCACCAAGAAGCGGCATTAGACGGCTACGACGAAGCCTTGTTATTAGACGTAGACGGCTTTGTGGCCGAAGGTTCGGGCGAAAACATCTTCATCATACGCAACGGCAAACTCTACACACCAGACCTCACCAGCGCATTAGAAGGCATTACCCGCGACACCATCGTGCAACTGGCCGCAGAAATCGGCTTAAGCGTCATAGAAAAACGCATCACCCGCGATGAAGTCTACTCGGCTGACGAAGCCTTCGTCACCGGCACCGCAGCCGAAGTGACGCCCATCCGTGAATTAGACAGACGTAGCATAGGCAACGGCACAGCCGGCCCTATCACCAAGCAATTGCAAAAAATGTATTTTGATGCCGTGACCGGCAAATCGGCCAAGCATGCCGATTGGTTAACCTTGGTATAAACCACCGCATGGCCAAGCAAAAACCCACCATCGTCTCCGCCAAAAACCTGCCGCTGCATTGCCCTACTGCTGCAGTGGCATTGTGGTCGTCGCACCCACGGGTTTTTTTGGATTTAGCTAAAACCGGGCAGGCCACCTGCCCTTACTGCGGCACGCAATACCAATTGAAAGCCGGTGAAGTGCTGGCGCACCATTAAGCTAACAGCCGCCGGACTCCTTAAGGACAGCCATGTTTACATTGACGTTTAGCTTGGATTCGGTGGCCTTGTATGCCCTCAGCGCCAATTTGTTGGCTTTGTGCACCTTTGTTCTAGTGGTTTATGCCGCCAAGAAAAAGAGAGCGTTGGCGCAAGCCAAGATCATCGATTTTGTCACCGAGTACTTCCTTAACACCGGCGTAGAAGTGCTGGTCTCCTGCTCACAAGACCCCGTCAGCAAACAGACGCTCGTGCAGATAGAATCGGCGCCATTAAAGCGCTTTCGCTTTTCCAATATATTGGAAAGCAACCTGATCGGCCACATCGCGCGCATTACCGGGGAAAAAGTAGATAAAATTTATTGGCGCTTTCCGGTGCCACCGCAAAATGACGCCATGTTCACCGAAAAAAGCAGCCCACTGGCAGAAGACGATCCGTATTTATTTGAAATGCGCGCCGCCGCTACCGATGGCTACACCGTGACAGAAATCCCCGCCGAGAAAAGCGCTAAGCGCAGCTAAAAAACGCTCACCTCAGCGTCTTGCCCCCACAGGCGGGCAATCACCGCAGGGGCTTCCACCGCCGCACTGTTAGTCCAAAAATGCACAGCCCCAGGCGCTTGCTCCGTTGCCAACAATCCGCTTTCGATTAAACGGTTTTTCACTTGCTTGGCCACCGCGGCGCCGGTGTCCACCAGACTGACCTTGGGGCCCACCACGTCGCTAATCAATGCCCGCACGAACGGGTAATGCGTGCAGCCCAACACCACGGTGTCGGCTCCTTCGGCCAATAAAGGCGCACAAAATTGTTTAATCAAGTCGCGCGTGGCCGAGCTGTCCACTTCACCGCGCTCTATGCACTCAACCAGACCCGGGCAGGCTTGGGTCACCACCTCCACATTGCGGCCGTAACTTTCCAGCAAGGCGGCAAACTGCGCACTTTTAAGCGTGCCGACGGTGGCCAATATGCCTATGATGCCATTCTGACTGGCTTCGGCCGCCGGCTTCACCGCAGGCTCCATGCCGATAATCGGCAGCGTGTAGCGTTCGCGCATGGCGTCGATGGCCGCCGCCGTGGCCGTGTTGCATGCCACCACCAGTACTTTAGCGCCTTGGCCAATTAAAAAATCGGCCAGGGTAAAACAGCGCGCTTGAATCTCCGCCACGCTTTTATTGCCATAGGGGGCGTAGCGGCTATCGGCCACGTAACGTAAGTGCTCATTCGGTAGCAAATCTTGTATGTGCTTCAACACGGATAGGCCACCCACCCCAGAATCAAACACGCCTATGGGAGCATTGGCGTGGGCTTTTTTGCTAGCAATGTGGTGAGTTGCATTCATGGCCTGGTTGTCATCAGTTACAATGATCACATTATAAACGATTGCAAATGCAAGCTGGCAAGGAGCCGCATCATGGCCAATAGACTGAGTAAAATTTACACGCGCACCGGCGACGATGGCACCACCGGCTTGGGCGACGGCAGTCGCATCAACAAAGACAGCTTGCGCGTGGAAGCCATGGGCGACGTGGATGAGCTCAACTCCATCATAGGCATCATGCTCACCGAAAGCTTGCCGGATAACCTGGTCGGCTCGCTCACGCAAATTCAACACGACTTATTCAATGTAGGCGGGGAAATCTGCATACCCGGCTACGTCATCTTGCAACAAGCGCGCATACAGGATTTAGAAGACCAAATTGATGCCCTAAACGAGCACTTAACGCCACTCAAAGAATTCATCTTGCCCGGTGGTAGCAAAGCCGCCGCAACCTGCCACTTAGCCCGCACGGTCTGCCGCCGCGCCGAACGCAAGCTGGTCGAGTTGCATAGAAACGAAAAAGTCACCGATATTTCCTTGCAATACTTAAACCGATTATCGGATTTATTGTTCGTCATGTGCCGCAGCATAAACAAACAAGCCGGCCGGCCCGACGTCATGTGGGAAAATAAAGCCGGCTGATTTTAAGCTATAATCAGCCCATGATTAAAAAACTGCTAGACCGAATTTTCAACAGCAAATCCGCTAAATCCCTTGCGCATGCCAGCACTACCGTTAACCCCACACACAAAGCCCAGCAGCGCTCAAAATTAACCGCCAACCATGGCCATAAGCAGCCCGATTTGCCGCACCATGGCGCTTTAAGCATAGCCCATAAAACGCATAAGATAGACCGCAATTTACTCAGCAACGCCGCACTAAAAACCACAGAAGGCTTGCACAAAGCTGGCTTTGAGGCTTACATCGTCGGCGGCGCGGTGCGCGACTTGCTGCTCAATCGCACGCCCAAAGATTTTGATGTGGCCACCAACGCCACTCCCGAGCAAGTCAATCGCTTGTTTAGGCGCTCACGCCTTATTGGCAAGCGCTTTAGGCTGGTACACGTCTTATTCGGCGATGAAACCATAGAAGTCTCAACCTTTCGTGGCAGCCACTTAGAAGCCGAGGGCGACGCCAAGGTCACCGACTCCGGTCGCATCATACGTGACAACGTGTTTGGCTCCATCGTAGACGATGCATTGCGTCGCGACTTTACCGCCAACGCCTTGTATTACAACCCAGCCAGTCAAGCAGTATTGGATTTTCACAACGGCTACGCTGACATCAAAGCCGGCATACTGCGCATGATAGGCAAGCCAGAAACGCGCTACGCCGAAGACCCGGTGCGCATGTTGCGTGCCGTGCGACTGTCAGCCAAATTAGGCTTAAAGATAGAAGCGCAAACGCAAGCGCCGATAGCAAAAATGGCCGACTCATTAGCCGATGTACCACCCAGCCGTTTGTTTGATGAAACGCTTAAGTTGTTTCTCTCTGGCCATGCCATGCAAAGCTTAGCCGCCTTGCGTGAGCAGCAATTGCATCACGGTTTACTGCCTATGCTGGACGTGGTGCTCGAGCAAGCCATGGGCGAGCGTTTCATCATGATGGCCTTGGAAAACACCGACCAGCGCATCCTGGCTGGCAAATCGGCCAACCCCAGCTTCTTATTCGCCTGCCTGCTTTGGCATGAAATGATAGTGGCATGGGAACTGCATAAAAAATCCGGTCAGCACTTGATGCCTGCCCTGCACCTAGCCATGAATGAGGTGATTGCCAGCCAAGCCGAAAAATTGGCCATACACAACCGTTACACGGCCACCATGAAGGAAATCTGGGCCATGCAGCCGCGCTTCGAACAACGCGCCGGCAAGCGGCCCTTCGCCTTATTAACCCACCCGCGTTACCGCGCCGGCTACGACTTCTTATTGCTGCGCTGCGAATCCGGTGAATTGCCCATGGAAGTAGGCGAGTGGTGGACGGTATTTGCCAACGCCGACGGTGAAGCGCGAACCGCCATGTTAATGGCCGACAGCGCGCCAAAAAAACGCCGCAGACGAAACCGCAAAAAACCCTCGGCCACGCCTACCGTCGCCGACTAAATCCGGCTTAGCTTAACTTCAAGCATGGCTACGGCATACATCGCACTGGGCAGCAACCTGGATCATCCGGCGCAACAGGTACGCAGCGCCATGCTGGCCATTGCCACCTTAACCGACTGCCAGTTAATCAAGCAATCCTCCCTGTACGAAACGGCGCCGGTGGATTGCCCTGAACACGAGTCGATGCCAGCGCCTAATTTCATTAACGCCGTGATCAAGGTCACCACCAGCTTAAGCCCGCACGCCTTGCTCACTGCACTGCATGCCATCGAAGAGGAGGCCGGCCGCCAGCGCCCTTATGTCAATGCGCCGCGCGTGCTCGATTGCGACTTGCTGCTCTACGATGACTTGGTCATCAACGACAGCACGCTGACCCTACCCCATCCGCGCATGCACCAGCGCGGCTTTGTTTTATTGCCATTATTTGAAATAGACCCGCATGCATCCATGCCAAATCATGGCAAAATAGCAACATTGATCGCGCAACAATCCTTTACGGGTATAAAACGGCAGGGTTAACCTCACATGAGTATTTTTAACAAATTTCCATACATCGTCATAGAAGGACCGATAGGCTGCGGCAAAACCACCTTGGCGAAAATGCTAGCCGATCAATTCCCAGTCGATTATTTGTCGGAAAAAGCCCAAGCCAACCCATTTTTACCGCGCTTCTACCAAGACCCGCAGCGTTATGCCTTGCCTACGCAGCTGTTCTTTTTATTCCAGCGCGCCAACCAAATTGCCGATTTAAACCAACGCGACATGTTTGCCAGACCCATCGTCGCCGACTTCTTTTTAGACAAAGACCCGATTTTTGCCCGCTTAAATTTAAACGACGAAGAGTACGCGCTGTACCACCAAATTTACCAACACTTGCAGTTGAAAGCGCCCAAGCCGGATTTAGTGATTTACCTGCAAACCCCGGTGGATGCCTTGATGGAGCGCATCGAATCGCGCAACGTCAGTTACGAATTGGAAATCCGCCGCGACTACATCGAAGGCTTGGCCAATGCCTACAGTGAGTTTTTTCATAACTACAACACCTCGCCGGTGCTGATGGTAAACAACGAAAAACTCAACATCTTAAACAACCCAGGCGCATTGGATTTATTGCTGTCACGCATTTTGCAGATTAAAGGTCAGCGCGAATTCTTTAATCCTAACTTTGATTAACTCCCAGGCTAGCATGACACTAAACGAACTGGAAAAGTCAGCCCTGAGCGGTGAAAAAATCGCCATGCTCACTTGCTACGACGCCACCTTTGCCAAACTCATGGAAGTGGCCGGAGTTGACATGCTATTAGTAGGCGACTCCTTGGGCATGGTCTTGCAAGGCGCCGAAAACACCCTGAATGTCAGCATGCACCACATGACTTACCACACTAAAAGTGTGGCCGCTGGCGCACCGAATACCGTCATCATGGCGGACATGCCATTGGGCAGTTACGAACACGATGACGAGGCCGCTTACAAAAATGCCGAATGGTTGATACGCTCCGGTGCCCACATCGTCAAAATTGAAGGCGGTGGCAGCAAAGTGAAAACCGCTCGCTATTTAGTCGAACGAGGCATCCCAGTCTGCGCCCATTTGGGCTTTACCCCGCAATCGGTCAACCAATTGGGTGGCTATAAAATCCAAGGCAAAACTGATGAAAGCGCCGCCAAAATTACGGCTGATGCGCTCGCCATGAGCGAAGCCGGCGTGAGCTTTATCGTATTGGAGATGGTGCCGGCCGCCTTGGCTAAAAAAATCAGCGCCAGCATACGCACCCCCACCATAGGCATAGGCGCCGGAGTGGATTGCGGCGGCCAAGTATTAGTTATCCAAGACTTATTGGGCATTTACACTGGCGTAGCCGGAAAAGCGCCCAGTGATTTTAAGGCGCCGCGCTTTGTTAAAAATTTCTTGAGCGACACCAACAGCATAGAAAGCGCCATTCGTCACTACGTACTGGCCGTCAAACAGAAAACCTTCCCGGCCATCGAGCACAGTTACTGATGCAAACCCTAGACAGCATAGCTAAGCTGCATCGTGCGCTTGAGGGTCAGAATTCGGTCGCCTTGGTGCCTACCATGGGCAACTTGCATGCTGGCCACTTGGACTTGGTCAAGCTAGCCAAACAACAAGCCACATGCGTTGTGGTCAGTATTTTTGTGAATCCATTGCAGTTTGGCGCCAACGAAGACTTGGCCAATTACCCGCGCACCTTGGCCGCCGATTGCGAAAAACTCCAAGCAGCCGGCGCCGACATCGTGTTTGTCCCAAGCGTAGCCGAAATGTACCCCGACTTTGATGGGCAAGACCTCAAGCAAAGCATCAGCGTGCAATTGCCCGCCGTGGCCAACGACTTATGCGGCGCCAGCCGCCCTGGGCATTTTGCTGGGGTCGCCACCGTGGTGCTTAAATTGTTCAACCTCGTCCAGCCACAGCTGGCGGTATTCGGTAAAAAAGACTACCAGCAACTGTTTATCATCCGAGAAATGGTTAAACAGTTTAATTTAGCCATCGCCATCCTCGCCGCTGACACCGTGCGCGAGCCCAGTGGCTTGGCCATGAGTTCGCGCAACGGCTATTTAAGCCGCACTGAAAAAGCCCAGGCCAGTCAACTGCACGCTGAATTAGTCAGCGTTTGCGCGCAAATTAAGCAGCAAAGCCACAGTGCAAATTTTTTAAGCCTAGAACAAGCCGCCAGCTTGAATCTACAGCGACAAGGCTGGCAAGTAGATTACGTCGCCATACGCGCGGCCAGCACCTTGCAAGCCGCCAGTGCCCAAGACAGCGACTTAGTAGTCTTGGCCGCGGCCAAGTTAGGCACAACCCGTCTCATTGATAACCTAAGCCTTAAACTGTAAGCTTAAATTTTAGCCAGTCCGCGCCATGGCACGAATTTACCATTGGAACAAAGGCTTATAAGGACTATAATGCACTCCCTTTTAAAACTAGGTTAACCCGCATGCAAAGAACCATGCTCAAATCTAAATTGCACCGTGTGCATGTCACGCACAGCGAACTCGATTACGAAGGCAGTTGCGCCATCGACGAAACCTTGCTGGAAGCTGCGGACATAAAGGAATACGAACAAATCCATATATACAACATCACCAACGGCGAGCGCTTTAGCACTTACGCCATTCGTGCTGAACGCGATTCCGGCATCATCTCCGTCAACGGCGCGGCCGCTCACAAAGCCGCTCCGCAAGACATGGTCATCATTGCCAGCTACGCCGATTACCAAGCCATAGAATTAGAAAATTTCACGCCAAAATTGGTCTACGTAGACCATAAAAACCGCATTTTATCCCAACGCAACGCCATTCCCGTACAGGCCGCTTAATGACAACAGAATTAGATCCAAACAAATCCGACGCCAATTATTTAGAGGGCTTAAAGCTCGCGGTCGTCGACGCCATTGAAGACATCAAGGGCTTTGACATCACGGTCATGGACGTACGCAAACTGACCTCCATGACCAGTTACATGATCGTCGCCAGTGCCACCTCTAGCCGTCAGGCTAAAGCCATCGCCGACAACGTCCGTGAGAAGCTTAAAGAAAAAGGCTACGCCATACGCGGTACCGAAGGCGAAAAAGAAGGCGAATGGGTGTTGGTGGATTTAAACGACATCGTCGCCCACATCATGGTGCCGACCACGCGCGCCTACTACAACCTCGAACAACTTTGGGGCGAGGCAGAAACGCGTCGCGGCCACATCAAAGCCGATCACGGCGCAGCCTAGTTCCCAAGCGACTAGCGGGTTGTAAGCATTGAAATTGCGCATCATCTCGGTTGGTCACAAAATGCCGGCATGGGTAGAAACCGCTTGCCAGGAATACGCTAAGCGCATGCCGCGCGAATTAAGTCTAGACATCATCGAAATCAAGCCGGAGAAACGCGCCGCCGGCAACAGCACCGAAAACATCCAACTCATCGAAGCCAAACGCATCATAGAGGCGGTCGGCAAAGACTATTGCGTCGCCCTAGACGAACGCGGTGCCGAAGTCGGTACCTTGCAATTGGCAGACAAATTGCGCGATTGGCAAAACCAAGGCCGCGACGTGGCTTTGGTCATAGGTGGTGCCGATGGCCTGCACGCCAGCGTCAAGCAAAAAGCCGATTGGCTATGGGCTTTGTCCAAACTCACGCTGCCGCATGCCATGGTGCGGGTGCTATTGGCCGAGCAACTTTACCGAGCACATACGGTCATTAGCAATCATCCCTATCACCGCGAATAAGCATGGCCACCGAACAATACGACAAAGCCCTAGTCTGGTTTAGACGCGACCTGCGTGATTACGATCACGCCGCGCTATACCACGCTCTCAGCGCCGCCCGTCAGGTTTACTGCGTGTTCGTGTTTGATAGCGAAATACTGGACCTACTAAAAAACAAAGCCGATCGCCGCGTCGAGTTCATTTGGCTGGCCGTCAGCGAGCTCAAAACCGCCTTACAAAAACAGGGTGGTGACTTAATGGTTTTACAAGGCCGCGCCAGCGATGAAATAGCCAAATTAGCCAGCCAACTGCAAGTCGATGCAGTGTTCTGCAACCACGACTACGAACCCACCGCTATCGAGCGTGACGCAAAAGTGGCCGCGCGTTTGCAGCAAGCCAAGCGCGCATTTCACCATTACAAAGACCAAGTGATCTTTGAAAAAAATGAGATCCTGACCCAGGCCGGCAAACCTTACGGCGTATTCACCCCCTATAAAAATGCCTGGCTAAAAACCATACAAGACGGGCACTTGCAGCCTTACCCGGTCGACAGCCAAATCAACAACCTCGCCCAAATTAGCCAGCCTAGCGCCCTACCCAGCTTAGCCAGCTTAGGTTTTGCCGCCACCAACTTAAGCGAACTGGGCATTAAAACCGGCATGCAAGGCGGCTTGGCTTTGTTTGACGATTTTAAAAATCGCATGGTGCATTACCAGGATGCGCGCAATTTCCCCGCGGTCAAAGGTGTGTCTTATTTGTCTGTGCATTTACGCTTTGGTACCGTGTCCATCCGCCACTTGTCTCGCACAGCCATGCAAGCTCACAACGCCGGCGCACAAACCTGGCTAAGCGAACTGATATGGCGGGATTTTTACGTGCAAATCTTGCACCATAAGCCCCAACTGGCCGCCGGCCACGCCTACAAAGCCGAATTTGAACACTTGGCTTTTAGCAACGACCCGGCTTTATTTGCCGCTTGGTGCGAAGGCCGAACCGGCTATCCCATAGTCGATGCGGCCATGCGCCAACTTAATAGCAGCGGTTTTATGCACAACCGCTTACGCATGATAGTCGCCAGCTTTTTAGTTAAAGATTTATTGATTGATTGGCGTTGGGGCGAGCGTTATTTCGCTGAGCAGTTAATTGATTTTGACTTCAGTGCCAACAACGGCGGTTGGCAATGGGCAGCCAGCACCGGCTGCGACGCCCAGCCCTGGTTTAGAATTTTCAACCCGACTACGCAAAGCGAGCGCTTTGACCCGGCCGGTAAATTCATACGCCGTTACGTGCCCGAGCTGGCCGCTTGCAGCGATAAAGAAATCCACGCGCCATGGGCTTTATCCAGCGAACGATTGCAGGCACTAAATCTGCGTCTGGGTGTGGATTACCCGAGACCAGTGATCGACCATGCTACCCAGCGCAACCTAGCACTGGCGCTGTATAAAACGGGGTCAAACGCGGCAGAAATGCCAGGGTAAAAATACCACAAGCTAGTGGTAAAAAAGCCGAAAAGCTGGACAACCCAGACCTGCTCGTTTAAAGTAACAGCAGATAAATACGACGACTGCCTCAATTACAAGCGCACGCGGCTGTGATAGAAAAAAAGTCTCGATTAAAGGCGAATAAGATGCAAACAAACACAATGGCTTTGGGTAAAAAATTACTCTTAGTGGCAAGCTTGGCCTTGCTATCGGCTTGCGCCACGCAAGCCAATAAAGACCCCTTAGAAGGCATGAACCGCGGCATTTATAAATTCAATGACGTGGCCGATAAGGCCTTAATCAAACCGGTCGCCTCAGTTTACCAAACCATCACGCCATCACCGATACGCAAAGGTATCAACAATTTCTATGAGAACCTGACCTCACTGACCACGGTGTTCAACGATTTATTGCAATTTAAATTTGCCCATGCCTTCACCGACGCCGGTCGCTTTGTCATCAACAGCACAGTCGGTATTGCCGGCTTCTTTGATGTGGCGAGCATGGACAACGTGTCCAAGCACAAAGAAGACTTCGGTCAAACTTTAGGTCATTGGGGCGTGGCCGATGGCGCATATTTGGTATTGCCTATCTTGGGCCCATCCAGCTTACGTGATACCACTGGTATGGTATTCGATTTAGCCACCACCGATCCGATTGCCTACGCCCACCGTAAAGGCGACGTGCGCTTGCACAACCAATTACGTGTCGGTCAATTGATAGACAAACGTGCTGAGCTTTTAACGGCCACGGATTTGATAGATGAAGCGTCACTGGATCCTTACGCCTTCACCCGCGATGCTTACCTACAACGTCGCGCCAGCTTGGTGCAAGACGGCATAGTCCCAGAAGAATTCATTAAAGACGACGAATAAACCGCAGGGCTTGCGGCTAAGATTACTACTCGCAGGCCACCGTCATACGCTCAATTAAAATTGAGCCCACTTGCTTAGACCCCTGCACCAACACATCCGAACCGATGCCGACTATGCCTTTTAGCATGTCGCGCATATTGCTAGCGATGGTGATTTCCTCCACCGCATGCACAATCACCCCGTTCTCCACCCAAAAGCCGGCTGCACCCCTGGAGTAATCGCCGGTTACCGGGTTCACACCGCTGCCCAATAACTCGGTCACCAACAAGCCGGTGCCCATTTGTTGCAGCATACCGGCAAAATCATGCGAACCAGACTGCACCAGTAAGTTGTGATTGCCGCCGGCATTACCGGTGCTTTTCATGCCTAATTTCCGCGCCGAATAACTGCCCAAAACATAGCCTTGCAAGACGCCGTCTTTGACCAATTGCCTAGGCCGAGTGACCACGCCCTCGCTATCAAAAGGGCTGCTGGCCAGGCCTTTTAGTAGATGCGGGTCCTCGACGATATTGAGTAAGGGGCTGGCTATTTGCTGGCCTAGGCTATCCAACAAAAAAGACGATTTGCGGTACAAACTGCCGCCGGAAATAGCGCTTATCAACGTGCCTATTAAGCCACTGGCGAGCGGCGCTTCAAACAACACCGGCACTTGGCAAGTGCTGATTTTTCTTGAGTGCAAGCGACGCAGCGTGCGCTCACCGGCAATGCGACCTATGTCTTCCACCGCCTGCAAATCATCCGCCGCGCGGGCAGTGCTATACCAATAATCCCGTTGCATGCTGTCGTCCGCCTCGGCAATCACCGAGCAACTGATGCCGTGCCGCGAACTGGGGTAGCCGCCGGTAAAACCGTGGCTATTGCTGTAAGCAAAATAGCCTTCGCCGGTCGACACGCTAGCGCCTTCGGAATTACTGATGCGTTTATCCACCGCCAAAGCGGCCGCTTCGCAGCGCTTGGCTAGATCGATGGCCTCATCAACGGTGATGCCCCATGGGTGATGCAATTGCAAGTCGGGCACGACCGTGGCCATCAAATCGACGTCGGCCAAACCGCAATAAGCATCTTGGGCGGTGTACTTGGCGATGCTGCATGCGGCCACCACGGTGTCTTGCAAAGCTGCCTGGCTTAAATCGGAGGTGCTGGCATGGCCTTTTTGTTGGCCAAAAAAGACCGTGATTGACATGCCTTTATCGCGGTTGTATTCGATGTTTTCCACTTCATTCAAACGCACCGACACGTTTTGGCCCACGCTCAGACTAACTTCTGATTCCGCCGCGCTGGCGCCCTGCTTTTTGGCAAGCATGAGCACGTCCTGCGACATCTGCTTGATTTCATCTAAACCGTAACTAAAACCTGTGTTAGCCATGCCCTGTCCATAGTGAATGTTGTACTGCGTATTGGTAGCCTATTGCTTGGCGCCCGCCTGCGCCGTAAGCCGACAGCACCAATCCAGCAAGGCTGTTATAATACCGCAACATGAAAGCCAAAAAGACAAACAGCGGCACTGATTTTAGCTACGACGCCAATCTGGCCTCAAAATTGAATGCCAACGAGCCCATTAGCAAGACGCAACTCAAAGCCGAGGCCGACGACCAGCAAGCCTTAGGCGTGCGTCTAACCGAGCTGCCTAAAGACAAACTGCTAAAATTAGATTTGCCCGAAGCCGTGCTCACCGCGGTGTTAGACAGCAAAAAAATCACCGCGAACGGCGCGATCCGTCGGCATAAGCAATACCTAGGCCGACTCATGCGCGACATAGACAACGCGCCTATACTGGAGCAATTGGCTAGATGGGACGGCAAACACAGCGCCGAAAACGCCTACTTCCATGGCCTAGAACGCTGGCGCGATCGCATGATTAAAGAGGCCAATGCCTTATCGGAATTCATCGCCCTTTATCCGCAAACCGACATACAGCAATTGCGCACCCTGGTGCGCAATGCGCAAAAAGAATTGGCCGCCGGCAAACCGCCGAAAAGCAGTCGAGAAATTTTTAAAGTGTTGCGCGACGTCACCCAAGAGTCCCAAGACAACAGCGACGCCAATGACGATTACTCGGTGACCCCCAACCTTAGCTAATCCATAGAGCAAATTCATCATGGAAAACACTGCCAGCATTTTGCATGCCAAAGAAATACTCTTCTTACTCGGCCTGATCCTTGGCGTGGGCACGGCCAGCGGCTTTATTGCTCGGCTGATAAAAATCCCCGATGTCGTCTTGTTTTTAGTGGCCGGCATGCTGCTGGGCGGCGGCGGCTTTGGCGTCATAGCGGTGAAAGTCGATTCCACTATAAATCAATTGGTTTTGATTTTCGGCTCTTGCTACATTCTGTTTGACGGTGGCGCCAGTGTGCGCTTAAACGTGCTCAAATCGGTTTGGCCTAGTCTGCTGTCCATGGCCACTGTGGGCGTGTTAATCAGCGCCGTGGCCACCGCTGTTGCCGCCCAATATTTTCTGCAACTGCCTTTTATTTTCGCTTTGTTGTTAGGCGCGGTCATTGCTTCCACCGACCCGGCCACCTTGGTGCCGGTCTTTAGGCAAGTCAAAGTGCGAGCAAAAGTAGCGCAAACCGTCATGAGTGAATCGGCTTTTAACGATGCCATGGGCGCAATTTTAACCTTCGCCGTGTTAGGTATTGCCCTATCCGGCGGCGAGTTTTCAGTCGGCGCTAACCTAGTGGCACTGCTGCAACAATCGCTTTTAGGCATACTCGGCGGCGCGGTTTTTGGTTATGTCGCGGCCGTGATTATCGCCCATGAAAAACTTAGCTTTTTATCCGAATATGCTCCAGTGGTCACCTTAATGGCCGTAGCCGGCGCTTACCTCAGTGTCGATCAATTGCATGCCAGCGGTTTCATGGCGGTGTTCGTGTTTGGTATGGTGCTGGGCAATAAAGACTTGCTGGGTTTTCAAATGCCGACTGAAGAAGCTAATAAGCTGGAGGATTTCATCTTAAGCACCTCATTGATGATGCGCATGTTCATATTCATCTTGCTCGGTTCGCAAGTAGACTTCGCCTTATTGCAGCAGTATTTCTGGGGAGCATTGGCCGTGGTTGTAGCCTTCATCTTCTTGTCACGGCCCTTAGTGGTGTTCGCTTGCACGCTGCCCAATCGCAAGGCCAACTGGACGCTTAAAGAACGCTTATTCATGTGTTGGACGCGCGAAACCGGGGTGATTCCAGGCGCATTAGCCGGCATGTTGGTGGGTATGGACGTGCCTTACAGTGACGTCATCGCCGCAGTAACCTTCATGGCGATTTTGCTGACCATTTTATTGCAAGCCACCAGCACCAAGTGGCTTGCGCAAAAACTCGATCTACTTGAGGATTAAATTCTTACTCGCTGACTAGCGTCTAGCGTTTAAGGCGACGCTGGTCTTCACCACCTCTCCATTGTGTTGCAGCTCTATTGCCACCGTTTGGCCAGCATAGCGTTTAACCGCCGCGAACAAATCGTCTGGTTTATTTAAGGTTAGATCGCCTATTTTCAATAAGCTGTCGCCTTTAACGATATTGGCTTTAGCGGCCGGCGATTCTTTAATCACCGCAAGAATTTTTAAGCCTGGCTCGGCTTGGGCTTTTTCATTTTCATCGCTGGCCGCTTTCACCAATTTAATGACGTGCACACCCAATAATGGCGTGGGCAATTTAGCCCAATAGCTGGCGTAATAGTTATACACAGTCGGCTCTTCCACCAAGTCTTTTTCGTCTATCTCGCCGCCTGTTTTAGCCGCTTGTTTGATTAAATCGAATTTGGCGCTGCCGGTTTTGGCGGAGCCGTATTTACGGTAAACCAATACTGTGTCGGCTTTGATGCTTTTACCAAATTGCAAGGCCCCTTCCACGGGCGCGTCGGTGCCGGAAAAACCGGTGGAACCCATCATGTCGTAACCGTCTTCCAGCATGCTGATGTTGTCATCCTCTTTGTGATTGCTTAAGAGCATTTTGGTATCCGGTTGCGCACTTAAGGATTTCAGCGAACTGGTATTTTGCGCTTTGTAATTTTTTGCATAAGGGTTGGCTTCGGCCGCCATAAGCTGACTGCAAAGCAACAATGTGCCGGCACTTAATAGCGCAAACAGCATGAATGTTTGCTTGGTGAATAATGCCGGCTTAGCCGCGGCGGTGCTCACTGATTGAGAGTCTGGGGTGCGCATAAAAAAGTCCTTTAATGTTGGTAATGGTATGATTAAGCCTTAAAGCTCAACTACTGACAAACAGATGACAAAAGAATTCATTAAAATTGGTTTAGTTTCCATTAGTGACCGTGCCAGCCAAGGCGTATACCCAGATTTAGGCCTACCGTCCTTGCAAACTTGGCTGGAATCGGCCGTCACCAGCCCGCTTAGTTTCGTGCAACGCCTGATTGCCGATGAGCAAACCGAAATTGAAGCCACCTTAAGCCAATTGGTCGATGAAGAAAACTGCCATTTGGTTTTAACCACAGGCGGCACTGGCCCGGCCTTGCGTGACGTCACCCCGGAAGCCACTCTAGCCGTGGCCGATAAGGTCATGCCTGGCTTTGGCGAGCAAA
>SXGT01614836.1_pt1 | contig 21278 bp, 17 predicted proteins | sample 3176221 | NCBI WGS metagenome assembly SXGT01 (sample SAMN11356862, study PRJNA531348) | freshwater metagenome | isolation source: freshwater sample F1-120 | place: China: Fuxian Lake, Yuxi | collected 2017-12-25
CCGCTCTCGTGGGCGAACGCATTGCGACCGACAACAGCCTTGTTGTACTGCACGGCATAACCCGTCAGACGCGACACGATGCGCGAGGTGCGAGCCAGCTCCTCCGTACGGATGCCGACTTCGATTCCGCCGTAATGATCTTTTCGCGTTCGAATCGCCATCACGACCTCTTCCAACGCCGCGTTGCCGGCTCGTTCACCCAGTCCGTTGATCGCACACTCGATCTGTCGAGCGCCGTTCATCACGCCGGCGAGCGAGTTCGCGACTGCGAGCCCGAGGTCGTTGTGACAATGGGTGGACACGACGAAGTCGCCGTTCAGGTTCTCCACCACGTACTTGATGAGCCGCCCGAAGTCGTCGGGTACCGCGTAGCCAACGGTGTCCGGGATGTTGATCGTCGTCGCGCCGTTGTCGAGCGCGATCTGGCACACCTCGAGCATGAACTCGGGGTCGGAGCGATAACCGTCTTCGGGTGAGAACTCCACGTCTGGCGTGTACGACCGAGCGCGCGCCACGCCCGCAGCCGCTTCGGCCTTGACCTGGTCGGGCGTCATCTTCAGCTTCTTCTCCATGTGGATCTTGGAGGTTGCGATGAAGACGTGGATTCGGTTGCGCTCAGCATGACGGACGGCTTCCCACGCGCGATCGATGTCCTTGAACCCGGTGCGCGACAGTCCGCAGATCACCGGACCGCGGACCACCTTCGCGATGGCTTCGACCGACTCGAAATCCCCGTCGGATGCAATCGGAAAGCCCGCTTCGATGATGTCGACGCCGAGACTTGCAAGTTGCTCGGCGATCTCGAGCTTTTCGGATACGTCGAGGCTGATGCCGGGGCTCTGCTCACCGTCCCGGAGGGTCGTGTCGAAGATCCGGACTTGGTCCATCGTGGGCTCCGTCTCGCTGATGGGGCTTGGGTTGGCTTCGGGTTCGATCGAATTCGGGCAACAAAAAACGCCCGGGCCGAAGGCCGGGGCGTGGTCCCGCGAGCACCGAACGGCGCTCGCGGCTAGATAAGGAGGAGGCTCAGTGCGCGGGTGGCGTTGGACTCCGGAGTCATAGTGCTGCCCACCTTATCGGCTGACCACGGCGAAACCGCAACTTTGGCGCGGGTGGGTGGCTCAGCCCAGCGAAATCGCACGAGCGTCGATGACCCCAGCGCGTTCGCGAAGCGCCGTCACGACGTCGGCGGGGACTTCATGTCCCGTCGAGATGGCCATCATCGCGGCGGCACCGCTTGGCGAGCGGCCGACATCCATGTCGTCGATGTTCACACCAGCATCGCCGAGGATCGTTCCGACCATCCCGATGATGCCCGGGACGTCGTCGTTGCGCACGACCAACATGTGCGACGACGGCGGAAGATCGACGATGTGCTCGTCGATACCGACGATTCGGGGTGCATCGTTCTTGCCATAGAGGGTGCCGGCGACGTGAACCGGGCGGTCGCCCACGACACCTCGGACCGACACGAGGTTCACGTAGTCGCGAGCAGTCGACGTCTTGGTCTCACGAACCGAGATGCCACGGTCTTCGGCGAGTTGCGGCGCGTTGACGAACGTCACCGGCTCTTCGACCACCGGTCCGAGCACACCTCGCAAGACCGAGAGCGTGAGCACTCGGCAGTCGTAGTCGGCGATCGCGCCTTCGTACTCGACGTCGATCGTCGGCACGACCGCGCCCGCGAGACCCGCGAACAACCGCCCCAGCCGTTCGGCCAGCGCAAGGAATGGCCGGACCGTGTTGCTGGCTTCCGACGCCGCGACGTTCACGGCGAACGGCACGAAGTCGCCGCTGAGCGCGAGTTGAACCTGCTCGGCGATCGTGACGCCCGCCTTGTCCTGCGCTTCGGCTGTCGACGCACCGAGATGCGGGGTCACGACAACTGACGGCAGCCCGAACAGCGGCGAGTCGGTCGTCGGCTCCGTCGCGAACACGTCGAGCGCCGCGCCGCCGATCAACCCCTGATTGATCGCGTCGGCGAGTGCGGCTTCGTCGATAATGCCCCCGCGGCCTACGTTGATGATCCGAAGACCCGGTTTCGCCTGCGCGAAGACGTCGGCGTTCAGCATGCCGATCGTCTCCGCCGTCTTCACCGCGTGCACGGTGAGAAAGTCGCTCTCGGCCACGAGCGTCGCGAGATCAGGGACGAGACGCACGCCGAGTTGACGCGCCCGATCGGGCGACACGTAGGGATCGAACGCCAGCAACGTCATCCCGAAGGCGAGGCAGCGCTGCGCAACGAGCACGCCGATCCGACCCAATCCGATGATGCCGATGCTCTTGCCGTAGAGCTCGACACCCTCCCACTTGCTGCGCTCCCACTTTCCGGCGCTCAGCGCGGCATGCGCCTGGGGCACGTTCCGGGCCTGCGCGAGGAGGAGCGCCATGGTGTGTTCGGCAGCCGACAACACGTTGGATTGCGGCGCGTTGACCACCATGACTCCACGACGGGTGGCTTCGGCGACGTCGACATTGTCGAGGCCGATTCCGGCGCGACCCACCACGACCAGCTCGCGCCCAGCGTCGAGCACGTCGGCGGTCACCTGGGTCGCGGAGCGAAGGACGAGCGCATTCGCTCCGACGATCGCTTCGAGCAACTCCGATTCGGACAGCCCGAGTCGCTCGTCGACATCGAATCCGGCATCGCGCAAGATCTCGAGACCGCGCGGTGCGAGTTGTTCGGTCACGAGCACGCGAGTCATCGAGCTTCTCCCAACAGGTCAGCGATGCGGCCGACGCCCTCACCGAGGTCGTCGTCGCCGAGCGCGAACGACAATCGCGCGTATCCGGGCGCACCGAACGCCTCGCCGGGAACGATCGCGACCTTCGCGACGTCGAGGAACACCTCACACAGTTCGAGGGTGTTGCTCGGGCGTCGTCCACCGATCTGGGTTCCGAGCACTCCTTCGAAGCTGGGGAAGCAGTAGAACGCGCCCTGTGGTTCGAGACAGGTGACGCCGGGGATCTCGGCGAGCAATCGATGCATCAGGCGCCCGCGTCGATCGAACGCCGCTCGCATCTCGCCGACAGCGACGAGGTCACCGGACACCGCCGCCAGCGCAGCCGCTTGCGCCACGTTCGCCACGTTCGACGTCGAGTGCGACTGCAGGTTGTTCGCCGCTTTGATCACATCGGGAGGGCCGATCATCCAACCGACGCGCCAGCCCGTCATCGCGTACGTCTTTGCCACCCCGTTCAAAACGATGCAGGTCTCCGCGAGTTCGGGGACCAGTGTCGGCATCGATGCGTGTTGGTGATCACCGAACGTCAGGTGCTCATAGATCTCGTCGGTCACGACCCAAATGCCATGTTCGACCGCCCACCGGCCGATCGCCTCGATCTCACTCGGCGGGTAGACGGCACCGGTCGGGTTCGACGGCGACACGAACAGCAACACCTTCGTACGCGGCGTCCGCACCGCTTCGAGCTGCTCGACCGTGACACGAAAGCCCGAGGTCTCGTCGGTCGACACCACGACGGGTATTCCGCCACCGAGCGCGATGGCTTCGGGATAGGTCGTCCAGTACGGGGCGGGACAGATCACTTCGTCCCCCGGATCGCACAGAACTTGGAAGGCGTTGTAGACGGCGTGCTTCCCGCCGTTGGTCACGAGTACCTGCGAGCTCGCAACGTCGAGGCCGCTGTCGCGCTTGGTCTTCAGTGCGATCGCATCGCGCAGCTCCGGAAGGCCCGGCGTCGGCGAGTAGCGGTGAAACTTCGGATCGCGACAGGCGACCACTGCGGCTTCGACGATGTGGGCGGGAGTCGGGAAGTCGGGTTCGCCAGCGCCGAATCCGATCACCGGCTCGCCGGCCGCCTTGAGCGCTTTGGCCTTGGCGTCGACTGCGAGCGTCGCGGACTCGTTGATCGCGGCGATGCGGGCAGAGATTCGTGACACCGGAGGGCTCCTCGTCGATCGGCGGCCGCCAATGTTCGCACGTCGAGCCACCCTGCCCCGTACCGATTCTCTCGCCGATTCTGCAGATCCCCTACCCTGACCAGCGTCATGGCTCGACCCCGCTGCGCCCGGATCGTGTCGGCGTGCGTCCTCATCGGATCGGCCGTACTCGCGGACCCAGCCGACCGCGCCTTCGCCCAGGAGGCGGTGACGCCGCCGGAGGGTGTCGAGGAACCGGCGGCATGGATCGTTGTCGATTCCGGCTCGGGCGAGGTCCTCGCGGCCAAGAACCACCACGAATCGTTGCCCACGGCCAGCATCGCGAAGGTCATGACCGCCCTCGTCGCGGTCGAGCGCCTCCCGGAGAACGCCGAGATCGAAATCAGCGAGCTCGCCGCTTCGCAACCTGCATCCAAACTCGGCGTGTTGGCCGGCGAGCGGTACCGGCTCGACGACGCCGTCGCCGCAATGATGCTCGAATCCGCGAACGACATCTCCTACGCCGTGGCAGAGTCGACCGGCGGCACGCTGGCCGGGTTCGCAGACCTCATGAACGACACCGCGGATCGCTACGGCATGAAGGAATCGGAGTTCTCCGATCCCGCGGGCCTCGATGACGAAGACTCGTTTCGCGGTGGCCCACTGATGAGCGCGTACGACGTCGCGATCTTGATCCGCAATGCACAACGAGCGCTGCCGGTCGCGAAATGGGCGGCCGCGACCACCCACGAGTTCGATGGCCCAGCCGCGCGGTTCTCCCTCGTGAATCACAACCGCATGCTGCCCGGCGGCGAGCTCGAGACGCCGGGCGTCAACGGGTTCAAGACCGGAAAGACCGACCGAGCCGGGAACACACTGGCCACGACCGCCGCACGCGACGGACGCAACCTCATCGTCGTGGTTCTGGACACGCCAGACACCTACGCATGGACCTCCTACCTGCTCGATCTCGGGTTCGCGACCGCGGCCGACGACGGGACCGGCGAGCAGCTCCCCGCGACGGAGGTGAGCGTCCGCTCGCAACGAGAGCGCGACCGCGACGAATTCCTTGCGCTGATCGGACAGCCTGCACAATCTCCGACCGCGTCGAGCGTCGCTGCACCTGACGTGACGACCTTCAAGACCACGGCGCCGATCACGAGCATCGAGACGAGACCGAACGCGCCGGTCGACGAAGGCGCCGATCCATCTGGCTCCGACGGTGGCGGATCGGGTGGCGGCGGCTCGGCAGGCCGCTCGATCGGACTCCTGCTCATCGTCACGATCCTCGGGCTGTTCGGCCGTCGCGAGCAGGTGAAGCGCCGGAAACGAGCACGCGAACAGGCCCGCCGACAGCGGGCCGCGATGATTCGCCGGGGCGCTCTCCCCGTGGTCGACGGCCGCTACCGAACCGGTCAACGCACCGGAAACCCTCCCCAGGCCCACATCCGGGTCCGCAAGATCGACGCGCCGCCCGAGGAGGACTGGGAAGAGTGGACGGGCTGGGACGACGAGCCTCCCGGTCCTGGGCGCCCGCGATAAGAATCCAGCCATGACCGACTCGGAGCCGACGGCGGGGAACGATCTGCCCGAGGTGCTCTACGACCTCGACGGCAACGTCGCCACCCTCACCTTGCATCGTCCTCATCGACGCAACGCGATTTCGGTGCGGATGCTCACGGAACTCACCGAGTGTCTCCAGCGCGCGGATCGAGATCGAGGAGTGCGCTGCGTCATCATCACCGGCGCGGGTCAGGGCTTTTGCGCCGGACTCGACATCAAGGACGCGATGGCAGGCACCGGCATCGGGGGCGGAGGATCGGTCGGCCAAGGTGGCGGCGCCGTGAACGCCAACCTGCGTGACCTGCCGACGGTCGTGTTGCACGAAATGGACACGCCGACGATTGCCGCGATCAACGGCGGCGTCGCGGGCTACGGCTTCGACCTCGCCCTCGGCTGCGACATCCGCTTGGTCACGGCGGGGTCGCGCATCGTCCCAGGATTCGCAAAGCGTGGCATCGTGCCGGAGAGCGGCGGCACCTGGTACTTACCGCGCTTGGTCGGTTGGGCCAAAGCCGCCGAGATCTCGTTCCTCGGCCGCGATCTCGATCCACAACAAGCGAAAGACCTCGGCATCGTCAACGACGTCGTCGACGACGCGTTGGCGACCGCGACTGCCTGGGCCCACGAGATTGCATCGAACGCGCCGCTCGCCGTGCAAGCCATGAAGCGCCTGTTCCGCCATGGTCTGAACGAGACGTTTCAGGCGCACAGCGATCACGTCTTGTTGCAGCTGGTACCGCTGATGGCGAGCAAGGATTTCCAGGAAGGGATGCTCAGCTTCGTCGAACAACGCGAGCCGAAGTTTACGGGTCGCTGACGTTCGTCACTCGGCGGCGACGGGCTCCCAAGCCGCGAGCTCGGCGAGCACCGGATTGTTCGAGAAGACCTCGACAATCGGACAATCGAGCGCGAGGCGGCGAAGCAAGAACCGAACCGAATTCTCCTGGTTCCACAACATCAGCGTGACTGCAACGCCGGATTCACCGGCTCGAGCGGTGCGGCCGCTTCGGTGCAGATAGCTCTTGTGGTCTTCGGCCGGGTCGTAGTGCACGACGACATCGACCCCATCGATGTGCAGGCCACGCGCCGCGACGTCGGTCGCGACCAGCGCTTCGATCGCCCCGCTCGCGAAATCGGCCAGTGCCTTCTCGCGTGACGTCTGTCGAAGGTCGCCGTGAATCGCCGCGACGTTCACGCCCTCGCGCCGCATGGCGCGCTCGAGTTGATCGGCGGCGCGCTTGGTCTGCGTGAACAGGAGGGTCCGTCCGTGACCATGCGCGATGGCCGCGGCGACCTTGACCTTGTCCATGTCGTGCACCAGCAAGAAGCGATGGTGCATCTCCGCGACGGTCACGTCGCTGGACGCGACCTCGTGATGAACCGGGTCGCGCATGTACCGCTTGACGATCGCGTTCACCCCACCGTCGAGCGTCGCCGAGAACAACATCGTCTGCGGCTCGGTGGGGATGCGAAACAAGATCTTCTGCACCTGCGGCAAAAATCCCATGTCGGCCATGCGATCGGCCTCGTCGAGGACCAGCACCTCGATCTTGTCGAGGAACACTTCGCCTCGTTCGATCAAGTCGATCAGTCGACCCGGGGTGCCGATCACGATGTCGCAACCGCCCTGGAGCATCTCGATCTGCTTCGTCATCGATGCGCCGCCGTACACCGCGCCGACTTCCATCGACCGCACCTTGCTCAGCGGGTCGAGCGCCTCAGCGACTTGCACTGCCAGCTCGCGGGTGGGGACCAACACGAGGCCCGTGGGGTGGCGAGGTTCTGCGTGGGTCGCTCGTTCGAGCATTGGGATCCCGAACGCGAGGGTCTTGCCCGACCCCGTCTTTGCCTTGCCGAGGACGTCGCGACCCGCAAGCCCGTCACGGATGGTGAGGGTCTGGATCGCAAATGGTTCGGTGATGCCCCGTGCCGCCAATGCGGCCACGAGGTCGGCGGAGACGCCGAGCGCCTCGAAGGTGATGCTCACGGTTGCTTTCGGTTCGTCGGGTTTCCCCAAGGCTACCGGCGAGCCAGCCCTGGGCGTGATCCGACGGCTCGGACTCGACACCCCGAGCGCGCGAGGATCGCCGCCGCCATGGACGGGATGCTCACGATCGCCTCGCTGAACCTGCGGTTCGGGATCTCCCCTCGTTCCGAAACGCCCTTCGATGTCACCGCTGCCGTTGCCTGTCTCGACGCCGATGTCGTCGCCCTGCAGGAAGTATGGAGACCGAAGGACGCGGTCGCCGCCCACGAAGTTGCTGCTGCCGAACTCGGTTACGAGGTCGTCGACCTTGCACTCCCCCGCGCGCACAACAAGACCTCGCCGCCGCCCGTTCGCGATCGTGACGGGATGACGGGAACGTGGTGGGGCGTCGCCGTGCTCGCCCGACTCCCGATGCGAAGGGCAGGCCAGCTCGCATTCCCATCAGTTGCGTTCGACGCCGCCGAGCGACGAGCGCTGGTCGTCGACGTGTCCACTCCTTGGAATTCCGAGCTTCGGGTCGTGACGCCGCACCTCACGTATCGGCTCTGGGGTTCACCCACCCACCTCAGATCGCTCGCCGCCCAAACCGCCTCGGCTGCGAGGCAGGAGGCCGTGGTACTCGGTGATTTCAACATGTGGGGACCCGTCGTCGACCGCTTCGTTCCGGGTTGGCAACGGCCGGTGCGCGGCCGCACGTGGCCCGCACGCCGACCTCACAGCCAAATCGATCACGTCCTCGTCTCACCCGCGCTGCGCGTCGTCGACGCACAGGTGATGCCAGCGGTCGGCTCCGATCACCTCCCGCTTCGGGTCACGCTCACGCGTCGTTGAGACGCGCGTACTCCGCATCGACCAGGCCTCGATACGCGTCGAAGGACGGCTTGCGCCGCCCGTCGTACGCCAACAGGCCGTAGTGATCGTCGTAAGCATCGGTCGTACCGTCGTCGCGGTAGGTGAACCACAACAATGGACCGGTGAAGTCGTACGCCCGCCACCGCGTGTACCCATCGAGCACGGTGTCGCGTTGGCGTTCTTCGCTCACGCCTCGACCGCGTTCGATCGTCGGCGCACCGAACTCCGTGCCCCAGATCTGTTTCGACTCGTCACCATGTTCGACCATCACGCGGCGAAGTTCTCCGATGCCGAGCATCGTGTTCCAGTCGGCCGGATACCCAGGGAGCTCGGGCCAGGTATAGGGGTGCAGCCCAACTGCATCGAACGAGTCACCCCCACCCGACGCGTAGACCCGCTGCATGAAGGTTCGGTCACGGATCTCTCGCCCATCACTGCGATCGGATGCGGGCGCGAGTCCGCCGGACACGATCGTCGCGGTCTGGATTTCGGCACGAATTGCGGCCGACGCGCGACGAAGCAACGCGGTGTAACCCTCCGGATCGGGGCGCGGCTGCCAGAACGACGAGACGTTGGGTTCGTTCCAGATCTCGAAGGCCGTAACGCCCAACGGGCCGTAGCGACGCGCCACTTCACGGGCGTAGCGAGCGAAGTCGTCCGGATTCGACGGTGGGTGCTTGTCGCTCGTTCCCGTCGGGCGCGCCCACGCGGGCGTGTACGCGAGCAGTGCAAGAACATCGAGTTCGCGTTCGCGTGCAAGTCGCACCGCCACGTCGAGTTTGTCCCAGCGCCAGCTGTCGGCACCCTGCTCTTGCACGTACGCCCATTCGAGATCGAGTCGAACCCACCGCACGCCCAACTCGCTCATGCCGTCGAGGTCCGCCGCAAGGTCGGCCTCCGACTTGCGAAAGATCGCCGAACTTTCACTGAATCCGAAGTCGATCGGACGGTTCGGGAGCGACTCGCCCGGAAGCACGCTGACCGTGGGCGCGAGCGTGGGTGGCGGAATCGTCGTCGCGTCGATGCGCGGCACGACGGTGAAGGTCGTCGACGCCGGCAGCCCCGTCGACGCGTTGCCGCACGCGGCCAGCACGATCACGACCAACAGCGCACGACAAAGCGACTTCATCGTCACCGCGACTTCATCGTCGTCGGTGCACGCTGACGGCATAGTCGTCGTCAGCGAAGGGTGCGCGATCCCAGGTCGCGAATCGATCGACGAATTCGCAACCGACTGCCATCACGGCGGCGTCATACGCCGCGAGCGAGAGGCGATCCGAACGCACTTGGAACCCGGCAATGATCAAACCGCCCGGCTCGAGATGTTCGACGACGCGACCCAGGACATCGCCTTCGCTTCCTGGCGCAACGAAGATCATCACGTTTCCGGCGAGCACGGCCGCACCGAACCGACGGCCGACCGCAAACGTCGCGAGATCGGCACAGTGCCATGCGATCGCCGGATCCTTCGCTCGTGCCGTCTCCAGCATTGCTGCATCGAGGTCGACGCCGACGACATCGAATCCTCGCCGGTGCAGTTCGATCGCGACCCGGCCGGTGCCACAACCGGCGTCGAGAACCGATGTCGCGACGTCATGTTCTGCGACCAACGCCGCGACCAGGTCGGCCTCGCCGTGGATGCTCTCCCCAGCCTCGGCCAGCCGCCGCCAACGGGCGTCGTAGTCGTCTCCCCGAGGCGCGTCGGTCTGCTCCCAACGAGAGGTCACAGCAGGTTGTCTAGCGCGACCGGGTGACGTGATACCCCGCGGGCTGCGGCGATGGCACAGAATGCAAGGGTGATCGGTGCCGCGCTCGAGTTCCGCGACGTCTCGCTCGGCGCGTATCTGATCGCGTTCATCGGCGGGGCGATCTCCTTCCTGTCGCCGTGCGTACTGCCGCTGGCACCCGGCTACCTCTCCATGGTGAGCGGATTCGACCTCGCGACGATCGAGTCCGGCGGGCGCACGGCACGCTGGCGCGTTGTCGCAACAACCGCGTTGTTCGTCGCCGGCTTCGGGTCGGTGTTCACGTTGCTCGGCATTTCTGCGTCGACGCTCGGTCGGTTGCTCTTCGAACACCAGGTCGGCCTGACGCGAGCGTCGGGTGTCCTCATGATCGCGATGGGCTTGTTCATGCTCGGCTCGGTGTTTCTCCAAGCGCCATGGCTCTATCGAGAGAAGCGATTCCAACCTCGCTTCGGCGCGTTCGGCCGGGCGGCGCCGGCAGTCATGGGAGCCGCCTTCGGCTTTGGGTGGAGCCCGTGTATCGGACCGACGCTCACGTCGGTACTCGGCATCGCGTCGAGCCAGGGCCAGCAGCTCGCCGGGGCGACGCTGATGATGACCTACTCGCTGGGTCTCGGCCTGCCGTTCTTGGTGCTCGGTCTCGCGTTCGGGAAACTCTCTCGGACGCTGCAATTCTTGAAGCGACACTCCCGATCGATCGTCGTCGCATCGTCGATGCTCATGATCGCGTTCGGACTGTTGCTGTTCACGAACAACCTCGTCACGCTCTCGGCACGCCTGTCGCGGCTACTCGACGGAACACCGCTCGAGTGGCTGGTCGAACTCGGCTGAGCGGCGTCCCGCCCAGATGCGGTCGCCGGTGTGCTCAACTTCTGCGATGCGAATCGGAACATCGCTGCGGAGTGCGTACGCCGTCGACGACCATCGCATCGGCGCGCAGTGGATGGTCGAGCGAACTCGGGCCGCGTTCGACGCCGGGCTCGACTCGCTCTTCGTTGGCGACCACCACAGCACCGGGCCAATCCCCTACTACCAGAACGTGGCGATCATGGGGCGACTGCTCGCCGAGTGGCACGGACGGACGGCAGGGATCCTCATGCTGCTGCCGCTTTGGAACCCGGTGCTCGCGGCCGAGCAGCTTGGCACGTTGGCCGCGATCCACGACGGCCCTTTCGTCCTGCAGTGCGCGGTCGGTGGCGGGCCAGAACAGTTTGCGGCGATGGGCGCAACCCTGAACCGGCGGCCGTCGATGTTCGAGGCATCGTTGTCGATCATTCGGCGTTTGCTCGCCGGCGAAGTCGTCTCGATGGAAGCGCCGTTTCGAATCGAGCGCGCACGAATCGCTCCGCTGCCCGCCGACGACGTCGAGGTCTGGATCGGCGCGGCCGCCCCGACGGCGATCGATCGTGCGGCTCGGCTCGGCGACGCCTTTCTCGTCGGACCGGAGGCAACGCCGACCGATGCTGCTCGCCTCGTCACCGAGTACCGCGAGCGGTGTGCCGTACACGGCACGACGCCCGGCCGAATCGCGATTCGGCGCGACGTCCACGTCGGCGATGACGCGGAAGTCGCGAGAGTGGCGACCCCGATTCTCGAGCGGGGCTACCGCGGCTTCGATCCGGCCGCCCCGGTCGTGGGTTCGATCGATGCGGTCACCGAATCGTTCGCGGCGCTTGCCCGACTCGGATTCACCGATGTGATCGTCCGGCACCTCGCCGACGACCACGACGCGGTCCTCGCCAGCTTCGGCCGTCTCGGTGCCGTGCACGCCGCAGTTGCCGATCTGTAGCAAGATCTCCCCATGCCGCATATCTGGGTTGACAACGATGCCGCGCTCGCCCGGGTCGTCGAGCAGTTGATCACCGAGCCTCGCTACGCCCTCGATACCGAGTTCCACGGCGAGCGCACCTATCACCCGCAGCTCGCGTTGATCCAGATCGCATGGGATGGCGGCCTCGCGCTGATCGACCCACTCACCGTCGACCCGAAGCCGCTGTGTGACGTGCTCCGCAGCCCCGCGGTCATGGTCGCGCATGCGTGCGATCAAGACCTCGCGATCCTCGAGCGCCACTGCGGCGTGTTGCCGTCGCGATTGTTCGACACGCAAATCGCGGCCGGGTTCATGGGCCTCGGCACGCCAGCGCTCGCGGCATTGTCCGAAAAGTTGTTGCGCGTCAAGCTCACGAAGGGCGATCGCCTCACCGACTGGACCAAACGACCGCTGAGCGTTGCCCAGCGCGAGTACGCCGCCTCCGACGTCGAGCACCTCCTCGCGATCGCAGACGCAATTCAGATCGACCTCGCGGCACGCGGCCGACTCGAGTGGGCCCTCGACGAATGCGAGGCTCGCCGCCTCCGCCCGCGAGGAAAAGCCGACCCGACGAGCGCCTGGTGGCGGATCAAGGGCAGTCGCCAGTTTCGCGGGGCGACGCGCGGCGTCGCCCAAGAGGTCGCCGCGTGGCGAGAACGCGCCGCGGAGGCAAGCGACATCCCGCCTCGCTTCGTGTTGTCCGATCTCGCGCTCATGGGGGTGATTCAAAAGCCGCCGCGTGACCGCGACGACTTGACCGCCATTCGGGGTATCGACGGCAGACACCTGAAACAGCCCGGGTTGGGTGAACTCATCGAAGCCGTCGAGCGCGGCCGAAACCTCGCGCCCGACGACCTGGTGCTTCCCGACCGCGACGACACCGACCGTTCCCTCGGGCCCGCGGTCTCGGTGATCTCCGCGTGGCTGAATCAGCGAGCGCACGAGCTCGCGCTCGAGTCGCAGCTGCTCGCAACCCGCTCGGATCTGGTCGACCTGCTCAACACTGGGGCCGGACGACTCGCCGAGGGATGGCGCGCCGAGCTCGTTGGCGAACCCATCCGAGCCCTCATGGCGGGCAAGGCCGCGATCACGTTGGCTGATGGCGGTCGACGAATCGTGCTCGACCGATCCGAGTCGACGGTGACGCAACCCGCGCCCGCCGTGGAGTAGATCGCCCGGTCGACCGGACTGCCGCGGTGCGTCGGTATCCTCGACACATGGCGAGATTCCGGGTCGGCGTGCAACTACATCCGCAACAGTGCACGGTTCAGCAACTTCGAGCGGCTTGGCGCGCAGCCGACGAGATGGGCGTCGACACGATTTGGCTGTGGGACCACTTCTTTCCGCTCTACGGCAATCCCGACGCCTCCCACTGGGAGTGCTATTCGCTGCTCGCAGCGATGGCCGTCGACACCCAACGCGCCGAGTTCGGAGCGCTCGTGACGTGCAACTCCTACCGCAATCCGCAGCTCCTCGCCGACATGAGTCGCACCATCGACCACCTCGGCGAGGGCCGCTTCATCCTCGGCATCGGATCTGGTTGGTTCGAGCGCGACTACGCGGAGTACGGCTACGAGTTCGGCACGGCCGGTTCGCGCCTCGCCGACCTCGAAACCGCGCTGCCACAAATCCTGCAACGATTCGATGCACTCAATCCGAGCCCGATTTCCATCCCGATCCTGATCGGGGGGAGCGGCGAAAAGGTCACGCTCCGTCTGGTCGCCGAGCACGCCGATCAGTGGAACTCGTTCGGACCCCCCGCTCAGTACAAGGCGAAGAGCGCCGTGCTCGACGAGTGGTGCGCGAAGGTCGGACGCGACCCTGCGCAGATCGAACGCACCGTCGCAATTCAACCCGACGAGATCGACACGGTCGACGAGTACCTCGACGCAGGAGCGCAACACTTCATCGTGATGACGGGCCCGCCCTACGACCTCGATCCGGTCGAGACGCTGCTCGACCTCGCACGGTCGTGACGCGCGGGGTCCTCGGCGGGCCGGTCGATGGTCCGCGGCGAATCGCGGCGCAATTCCCCAATATCGAAGCAAGTCAGGGGCTCGTCGTCGTCCATCGCGGGTCGCGTTATCGGGGGACAGTCGCCCGGGTCAACAATCACGAAGTCGAGCTCACCGGTGAAACGGGCCTCGCGCGAGTGTTTCCGTTGACGCCCGGGAGCTTCAGCGTCGGTGGGGTCGCCTGCAATCTGGTCCGTCCTCGAAGCGCGCCTGCGGAGCCAAAGGCCACTGCGAGCGGTTCGCGCGCCGTCAGCGGCGCACGAGCGCGAGTCGCGCGCGCGGCACGTATCGTGGTCGAAGGCGTACACGACGCCGAACTCATCGAAAAGGTGTGGGGCGACGATCTTCGGGTCGAGGGCGTCGTCGTCGAGCGACTCGACGGGCTCGATCACCTTCCTGCGTACGTGCGCGAGTTCCAGCCGGGGCCGACGCGCCGTCTGGGCGTGCTCGCCGACCACCTCGTTGCGGGATCGAAGGAGTCACGAATCGCAGCGCAGGTGGCGAATCCCCATGTTCTGATCACGGGCACCCCCTACGTCGACGTGTGGGCCGCGGTACGCCCGAAGCTCGTTGGCGTGGAAGCCTGGCCGAACGTGCCGCGCGGAACCGACTGGAAGACCGGCGTGTGCCGCGCCCTCGGGTACGACGACCCCCGAGCCTTCTGGCGTGACCTCCTCACCCGCGTTTCCAGCTACGCCGATCTCGAAGTCGAGGTCGTGGGGGCGGTCGAACGCCTCATCGACTTCGTGACCACCGACTCCTCGGTCGATTGATCGCCCCTGATCGTCCACGGGTCGAGCACGCCGAATCCGTCCGCTGTCGAATCCCACGCCGATGGCGTCGAGGAGCCGGAGCCATGGCCCCCGGCGGCCTTCGTTTCGGTCGGCGTTGGCGATCGAGCGTCGGGTCAGTTGAATCACGGCGTTGCGGAGCGGTTCGGGCGGGAAGGGAATCGGCTTCGACCGCACGAAGCCGAGCCGGAGCAACTCGCTGTTCGGGTCATCGACCAGATCGAGTGCCACACGCGCGCCGAAGCGGGTCGCCGCGACCCCGAGCCCCGTGTATCCGACGGCATAGCTGACTCGATGATCGTGCGCCGTTCCGAAGGTGACGCAAAACCGGCTGCTGGTGTCGATGACCCCGCCCCATCGGTGGGTGAATCGCAAACCCTCGAGTTGCGGGAACGTCGCGAAGAAATGGCGCGCAAGCAGATCGAAGGTCTCCATCCGCTGCGCGCGCGCGTCGGAGACATCCCCGCCGCGGTAGTAGACCGCGTCGTAGCCACCCCACAAGATCCGATTGTCCGGCGTCAGGCGGTAGTAGTGGAACTGATTCGCGGCATCGCCGATGCCCTCACGGCCGGACCATCCGATTGCGGAACGTTGGGTATCGGTCAACGGCTCGGTGACCAGCACGTAGTCCCACACCGGCACGACTCGGCGACGAGTGGCACCGACGAGGTGCGACAACGCGTTCGTGCCCAAGACGACTTTGCGGGCGCGGACCTGCGAGCCAGGCGCCTCGGCGACGACCGCATTCGGCATGGCAACGAGCGATTCGATCCGGGTTCGTTCGAAGATGCGCACTCCGAGCGATTCGGCGGCCGCGGCGAGACCCCAGGCGAGCCGAGCAGGATCGACGATTGCGACACCTTCGTCCGTCCGCACGCCACCGACGTAGGTCGGCGAATGCACCAGCGCTTGCATCGCCTCGCGGTCGAGCAGCGCGACCCGCTCCCCGTATTCGAGTTCGGTGGCGATCCCGGCTTCGAGGTCGCGGAGTTGCCACGGTGCGCATGCAGCCGTGAGTCCGCCGGTGGGCTCGAACGCCGCGTCGATCGCGTAGCGCCTGATCGCGGCTTCGATCCCCGCAAAGTTCTCGCGGCCGAGCGCGACGAGCTGGGTCACCTCCTTGGGGAAGTGAGCAATCGCGTTGTGAAGTCCGTGGGTGATGGACGCATCGCAGAATCCACCGTTGCGTCCGGTGGCGTGCGCCGCGATGAAGTCGCCTTCGACGAGCACGACATCTCGGTCGGGTTCGCGCTCTTTGGCTTGCAGTGCGGCCCACAACCCGGTGAACCCACCACCGACGACCAACAGGTCCGTTTCTGTGCTTGCCGACATCGGTTCGCGAGGCGTGGGCGCGTCCGAGTTGTCGAGCCAGAACACGTTCGGTTCGGCGTCGCGTAACGACCCATGGAAGCCATCATGACCGCCCGTCATCGTTCGGAATGTAGGCCTTACTGAATCGTGGATCAGTGACGCTGCGTCGGTTCGTCGTCACATTGACGAGAAGTCGACTAGTCGAGGGTCACACGGTGACCGTGAGGGTGACCGACCGTTGGACGATGACGTCACCCGAATTGTCATAGCCGCGAAGGCGATAGGTGACCGTCCCGATACTCGGCGTCAGGGTGCAGTAGCTCCCGCTGGCAACCCCGGGGCACACGACCGCGTTGCCATCGAGGTCTGAGCGCGTGAGGTTGGGCCCACTCACCTCGACCGTCGCGACATCGGTCGTCGACCAAGCCAGCAGCGGCGCAGTCGGTGCGCTCGTCGAATATCCGGGCAACGAAACGGTGCTGCGCGAGATCGTGAGGGTGGCCGCGGGCGCCGGTGGAACCGTGGTCGTGGTCGCCGGCGGCGAAGTCGTCGCAACCGGCGGGTTCGTCGGTGGGGTCGTCGGATCGACGATGATCGACGACGACGTCGTCGTTGCTCCCCGCGGGTCGATCGAAGACTCGGTCGCAAGCTCACGAGTCGTTGCCGACGAGCTCGGCGCGCTGGTGACGACCGGACTGGTGGGCAGCGGTTCACTCGGCGCTGGGGTGGTCGCGGTCTCGATCGCCGTGGTGTCGTCGTTTGGTAACAGCGTGTATCCGATCGCGAGCCCGACGAAGAGCAGCGCGATCAGCGCACCGACGAGCATGGAACGACGGGCTCGATGCGACGGTGCGGGCTCGTCGGGCGAGGAGGCGAGCTGGATCGTCGAGGTGTTGGCCGGCGTCGAGTCGGGTGACTGCCGCGCGTCTGCGACTTCGTCATCGCGCGCTCGATTCGGATGCACGCCCGTATCACCGGAATCGCCGCCGTGTCGGTCGGGTCGGTCGACCACAACGCCGTCGGCCGCAAGCGCCGCCGCCACCTTCGCCTTGAGGGCAGGTATCGAGAGTACCGGCGTCGCTGCGAACAACACGGCTGGGTCGAGACGAACTCGACGTTGTTCTTCGCAGCCGTCACAGCTCGCAGCGTGTCGATCGATGAACCGCGATGCCTCGGCCCCGAACTCCACGATGCCCGCGGCTTCGAGATCGGCGCGCAGCAGGTCGCATTTCGGTGACCCCGAGCGCCACAGCACCCGCGCTCCGATCGCGGTGGCCAATCGTTGACGCACGCGATGCATCGACTGGTTCGCCGCATTGCGATTGATGCCGATCACTTCGGCGACCTCCGCCGGCTCGAGTCCGTGGCGTAGGTGGAGATCGAGCACGTCACGATCCCGATCGCCGAGCGCGTCGGCGGCCTCCCAGAGCAAGGCAACGAGTTCGTTGTCTTCGGCGGCGTCGGCCGGGCGAGTCGCGCGGGCAAGTCGATCCTCGACGGCGAATCCGCTTGGCGCGCTCATCGCCGCGCCGCCGACGCGCTCGATGATTGCAAGTTGGGCGTCGTCGACGGCAACCGCCCTGCGCTCGCGCTCGACCACGTCGTAGGCCCGGTTGCGTGCGATGCGGAGCAACCATCCACCGAACGCGTACGGATCGCCGAGCGACGCGAGATTTCGGTGCGCTCGGAGGAAGCAATCCTGTGCGACGTCGGCTGCGAGCTCGCGATCGCGCACGACCCGGAACGCGAGGTCGAGGACTCGATCGAACCAGCGCTCGTACAACCGGGCGAACGCAGCCGGGTCACCGGCCTGCGCAGCACGGACATCGTCGAAGTCGTCGGCGCCGCGGCGCACAGCAGGTCGTTCCTCATCGGTGGGTTCCTGGGGCTCGTCGTATTCGGGCATGCAGGAGTCCTGACGGATGACGGCCGTGCTTGCTTACCAGGTTCGATCGATCACACCGTTCAGGTTGACCCGAACTCGACCCCGACGCGCGAAACCCCAGTTCAATGGCCTGTAAGCGCGCGGGTCACGGGGCCGTCAGGTGGAGCGACCGGGCGGAACCGCCGCTCCGGCCAGACCAGGAGAGACCCAATGAAACGCACCGCTGCTTCCATCACCCGCCGCGTCGCCCTCTTGAGCGCCGGCGCCGCCCTCACCGTCGGCACGTTCGCGGGATCGGCATTCGCCATCGGCGACATCGCCAACCCCGAAACCGACCCCTGCGAGCAACTCCAATTCTGTGGCGACAAGGGCCCGATCGATCCGCAGCCCGAACCCGACGACAACGGCCTGGACCTGCCCGGCGACCTCACCGACGACCCGTGCAATCACCTGAGCCACGGCTGTGACGGCGACGACACGCCGGGCGGAGATTCCGGTATCGACGAGGTCGCGCCCGAAGCGCCGGTACCCGGAGACCCGACGTTCACCGGGTGATCTGCGACTCATGCCATCACCGTTTCCCGGAGAGTTCGTGAACGACGTTCGCCAGCTCTCCGGGACATGAACTCCTCGATCTTCGAAAGGACCGACCGATGCGCCCCAACGCCTTCGCCCTCCTGCCCCTCGTCGCCGCCCTCGGACTCGGCGCCTGCGGCGGCAGCGCCCGACCGACGCTTTCGTCCGACCCCACCGTCAACCCGACGTCGACCTCGGCGATACTCCCCTCCGATCCGGAGACCGAGACCAGCGTCGACCCGCGGTCTTCACTCGACGCTCGTGGTGTCGTCGCCCGGGTCACGAACTCGATCGAAGTCTTCGACGCGCCCAACGGCTCCGTCGTGCAGACCTTGTCACCCACCACCGAATTCGGCTCGGCGACCACCCTCGCCGGAGTCGACTGGAGCGACCCACAACGGACATGGCTGCGAGTGCAGGTTCCGGTTCGCCCGAACGGCACGACGGGCTACGTCCGCGCGTCCGACGTCGCACTCGGCCGCACCGATCTGCACATCGAGGTCGACCTCGGCGCGCGGCGAATCCTGGTGCGCGACGGGATGACCACCCTCGTCGACTCGAGCGTCGCCGTCGGCGCCGCGGACACCCCCACCCCCACCGGTTCGTTCTTCGTCACCGATGTCGTCGACACCCCGAACGACGCTGGCGCTTATGGCCCGTTCGCGCTCGGGTTGTCTGCCCACAGCGACGTCCTCGAGCAGTTCGGGGGCGGCGACGGACAGATCGCCATCCACGGCACCGACCAGCCGAGTTCGATCGGCGCCGCGGTGAGCCACGGATGTGTTCGGGTTCCGAACGACGTGGTGAACCGACTCGCCGACATCATTCCGCTCGGGACGCCGGTCACGATCCACTGAGCCCGGCGTCGAATCCGACCGGTTTGGGGGCGCTCACCTCACGCGCTCACGCACCATCCACCACTTGCGCAACATGACGGCGCACAATGGACATCGATGCGCGGACGGGGCACCTTCGGTAGCACGATCCATCGACACCGCTTCGCGGTCGAGATCTGCGATGCCGAACTGTGTGTCACCGACGTCTATGGGTTCGAAGACCTGCCACTTCCGGTACGCGAGATCGTCGAAACCGAGAACCGACTCGGCCACTTCGAATGGCACGGTCCCGATGGCACCACCTGGCGAGTCAAAGCCGCCTACGTCTGACCCTGTGCGAACGTCAGCCCGCGAGGAGCGCGCCGAGTCGACGCAGGGTCGGCGTGGCCGAGCCCAGCGTGAACTCGGCTTGCTTGATCCACAGAAAATGGCGGTGGATCGGGTAGTCGAGATCGATCGAGATGCCGCCGTGAATGTGCAGTGCTGCGTGGCCGATGTGGTTGCCGCCTTCGCACATCCAGTACTTCGCGGTTGCAACTTCTTCGGGTACCTCGCGACCTTCATCGAGGTGGGTGGCCGCTTGCAGCATCGTCAACTCGATTGCCTGGTTGTTGATGTAGGCATCGGCCATTCGTTGCGACACCGCTTGGAACGTCCCGATCTGGCGGTCGAATTGCTTGCGATCGACCGTGTACTGCGCGGTGAGCTTCATCGCCGAGTCGCACACGCCGCCGATGAGCGCGCTCATTGCGACGAGCGTCCGGGCCAAGGTGTACTCGAGAATCTCTCGCCCGTTCTCCGGCGTTCCGAGCATGCCGAACGACGAGACCTGCGCCCCCGAGAACGTGACCTCGAAGAGGTGCTCGAAGTTCTGGCCGGACTGGCGTTGCATGGACACACCTGGCGAATCGGTTCCGACGTAGAGCATCGCGATCTGGTCGGTACCCGCGACTCGCGTCGAGACGAGCATGCCGCCCGCGACATCGGCGAACGGCACCGCCGTCTTGACGCCGTCGATGCGATAGCCGTCGCCGTCAGGAGTTGCGGTGACGTGGGGGTCGTGGGCTTCACAGTCGTACTCGCTCAGCGCGGCGGTCCCGATGAACTCCCCCGCGACGACCTGGCGTACGACCTCGTTCTGTTCCGGCGTGCCGAACCGAACGCATGGCAACGTCGCCGACACCAAACATGCGACAGCCGGCAGCGGCACCACGTGCTTGCCGACCTCGCGCAACACCAAGCACAGGTCGAGGAATCCGAGCCCCAGCCCACCCAGTGATTCGGGAACGGCGATGCCGAGCAGGCCCGACTCGGCAAACGAGTTCCAGCACTGACGGTCGAAGCCGTCGTCGCTGAGTTCGTTCGCCTTGATGAGATGGATGTCGGCGCGGTCAGCGAGGATCTTGGTGGCCAGCCCGACCAGGTCGGTCTGTGCCTCGGAGAGCGAGAAGTCCATCGAACATCGACCTTTCAGCGAGAAATCGACGGCATGCCGAGACCGAACAGCGTGATGAGGTCGCGCTGCATCTCGTTCACACCACCACCGAACGTGAGGATGTGCATCGAGCGCACCATGTGCTCGATGCGACCGCGCACCGCGGCTCCCGGCGAGTCGCGCCGCAACACAGCGACCGATCCGAGCACTTCGAGCAACAGCCGAGCGCCTTCGAGGTAGAACTCGGTACCGAACACCTTGATGCTCGATGACTCGGCCGGCTGCAACGACATGCCCTGTGTGGCTTCCCATGCGATCTTCCAGTTCGCCAGGCGCAGGAACTCCATCTTGGCGTGCACCTTGGCGAGGTTGATCTGCACGAACTCCTGGTCGATCACCCGACGACCGTCGGCAAGCTTGGTGGCCTTTGCCCACTCGGTCACGTCGCCGAGGTGGCGCTCCATGATGCCCGAGCTGCACAAGGTGACCCGCTCGTGGTTGAGCTGGTTCGTGATCAGACTCCAGCCACCGTTCTCCTCACCGACGAGGTACTTCGCCGGAACGCGGACGTCCTCGTAGTAGGTGACGTTCG
>SXGT01361867.1_pt1 | contig 21276 bp, 13 predicted proteins | sample 3176221 | NCBI WGS metagenome assembly SXGT01 (sample SAMN11356862, study PRJNA531348) | freshwater metagenome | isolation source: freshwater sample F1-120 | place: China: Fuxian Lake, Yuxi | collected 2017-12-25
GATGACGACGGTGGCCAACGGTCGTTGGATTTCGGCGCCCGCGCTCGTCGCCATCGCCATCGGCAGGAATCCAAGGCTGGCCACGAGCGCGGTCATCAAGACCGGGCGGATGCGGACCTCGGCGGTGACCAGCGACGCCTCCCGTGGGGCGAGGCCGCCCTCGCGGGCATGTTCGGCCCCGGCCACCCAGACGAGGCCGTTGAGCACCGCCACGCCGAAGAGCGCCACGAACCCCACCCCCGCCGCGATCGAGAAGGGCATGCCGCGGAACGCGAGCGCCGCGATTCCCCCCGACGCCGCCACCGGCACGGCGAAGAAGATCAGCGACGCGAGCCGCAGCGACTTGAAGCTCGTGTAGAGCAGCATCGCGATCAGTCCGAGCACGACCGGCGTGATCAGGAGCAGGCGGCGGCTCGCGCTCAGGAGGTTTTCGAAGTCGCCCCCCCAGTCGATCGAATAGCCCGTCGGCAGCTTCACCTGCGCGGCGATCCGGCGCTGGGCCTCGACCACGAAACTCGCCACGTCACGGCCGCGGACGTTGGCCGAGACGAATGTCCGCCGGCGGGAGTTCTCATGTTCGATCGAAGGCGGGCTCTCCTCGACGCGGATGTCGGCGAGTTCGCCGAGCGGCACGGGCCGCCCCCCGGCCGTCGCGACCGGAATCTGCGGCACGAGATCGGCGTCCTCGCGCCATTCCTGGGGAAACTTCACCAGCAGCGGAAAACGGGGGCGACCCTCGTACACGACGCCCGTCTGGATGCCCCCCATCGCCGAGACCGTCTGCATCACGTCGATTCCGTCGATCCCGTGCCGCGCGAGCTGGTCCTGACGGGCATCGATCCGCAGGGTGGGCACGTTGGCCTGCCAGTCGGCCCGCACGTCGGCGGCGCCGGGAATGTCGCGGAGCACGCCCTCGATCTGCTTGCCCAGGGCGCCGAGCGTGTCGAGGTTGTCGCCGTAGACGAGCACCGCGACGTCGGCCTTCACGCCGGCCACGAGTTCGTCCACCCGCATCTCGATGGGCTGACTGAAGCCGAAGTTGGCCCCGGGCACGGAGGCCGTGAGCGTCTCCGACATCCGGGCCACGAGATCATCACGCGTGACACCCGCGGGCCACTTGCCGCGGGGCTGGAGCATCACCCAGACGTCGGTCTGCTGCACGCCCATGATGTCGTTGGCGATCTCGGGTCGTCCCGTCTTGCAGAACACCGTCCGCACCTCCGGAAAACCACGCAGCACCTCCTCGATCCGCGTCGTCAGCGGCACGGAGTCCTCGAGCGTGGCGCTGGGCAGCCGGTTGACCTCGACGAGCAGGTCACCCTCGTCCAGCCGCGGCATGAACTCCGCCCCCAGTTTCAGCGCCACGGGCACGCTGGCCGCCACGAGCCCCGCCGCGATCAGCGAGATGACCACCGGATGGTGCACGGCGAGCCGGGCGAGCGGCTGATAGAGCCTGTGGAACAGCCGCATGATCAGGGGCTCGTGCTCCTTCTCACGGGAGAGCACCGTGGCCGCGAGCACCGGCATCAGCGTCAGCGAGATCACCAGCGACCCGAGCAGGGCGAAGAGCACGGTGAGCGCCATCGGCCGGAAGAGCTTGCCCTCGGTTCCCTCGAGGAACAGGATCGGCAGGTAGACGATGGCGATGATCAGTTCGCCGAACATCGTCGGTCCGCGGACCTCGATCGCCGCGTCGCGGACGACGTCGATCTTGGAGGCGGATGGCGACGCGAGGCCCAGCCTGCGGACGCAGTTCTCGACCATGATCACGGAGCTGTCCACGATGAGGCCGAAGTCGATCGCCCCGAGGCTCATGAGGCTCGCCGGGATGCCGACGGCCCACATCAGGTTGGCGGCGAAGAGCATCGAGAGCGGGATCGCCAGCGAGACGATCAGCCCGGCCCGCACGTTGCCGAGGAGCACGAGCAGGACACCGATCACGAACAGCCCACCTTCGGCGAGGTTGTGGAGCACGGTGTCGAGCGTGCGGGCGATGAGGTCCGAGCGATCGTAGACGATTTCGAGGTCCACGCCGGCGGGAAGCGTGCGGCGGATCTCCTCGAGCCGCTCCTTGGCGGCGGTCACGACGCGGCGGCTGTTCTCCCCGCGGACCATCATGACCATGCCCGTCACGATCTCGCCGCGGCCGTCGCGGGTCGCGGCGCCCTGGCGGACGAGCGGCGCGATCGTCACGACGCCGATGTCGCGGATGAGAATGGGCACTCCCCCGGCCGGGCTGCGGACGATCACCCGCTCGATGTCGTCCACGTCACGGAGCAGGGACTCGCCGCGGATGAACCGCTGCTCGCCGTTCTTGACGACGTAGCCGCCGCCGGTGCTGGTGTTGTTGCGGTCGAGTGAGGCCAGCACCTCGCCGAGCGAGATGCCGTGCGACGACATCCGGTCGGGGTCGATCTGCACCTGGTAACTCTTGGCGAAGCCGCCGTGGCTGTTGATGTCGGTGACGCCCGGCACGGTCCGCATCACGGGGGCGATGTCCCATTCCAGGATGCTGCGCAGACCCATCAGGCTGTGCTTCGGTCCGGTCACCTCGAACTGCAGGACCTCGCCGAGGGCCGTGCTCAGGGAGCCGAGTTGCGGGTCCGCGTCCGCCGATGCGATGCCCGCGCGGGCCGCGGGCAGCCGTTCGGCGACCAGTTGGCGGGCCGTGAGGATGTCCGTTCCCTCGCGAAACACGATCGTCACCAGCGAGATCCCGAGCCGGGAGACGCTCCGCAGTTCCTCGACGTCGGGCAGCCCGCTCATCGCCAACTCGACGGGGTAGGTGATGAGTCGCTCCACCTCCAGTGGCGGAAGCGAGCCTGCTTCCGTGACCACTTGCACCTGGATGTTGACCAGGTCGGGCACGGCATCGACCGGGATCTGGGTGGCCGCGTAGACGCCCCCGAGCGCCATGAGCACGAACACCGCGATCACCAGCGCGCGGTTCGACAGCGACCAGTCGATGAGGCCAGACAGCACGGCCGATCTCCCACGGTGAATGACGCTTCGAACCGGCCGATCAGCCCTCGTCCTCGAGAAGCAGCTCGCTCTTGAGGAGGAAGGCTCCCTGCACCACGACCTGCTGGCCGGCCTCGAGCCCGCGGGTGACTTCCACGAGGTCTTCCGTCTCGATGCCGGTGTCGATGTCGAGTCGCCGGAAGGTGTCGGGGCCCGCCGGCGCGAACACGAACGACTTGCCCTCGTGCCGCATCACGGCGGCCGCCGGCACGGCCAGGCCGTCGTGAACCGCGCCCTGCGGCAGCTCCACCCAGACGAACATGCCGGGCTTGTAGTGGGCGTCGTCGTTCTTGAGCACCGCCACGATGGGCACGCTGCGTGACTCGGCCTCGACCGTCGCCCCCACGTGATGGATGACCGCGGTGGTGCGATGCTCGGCGGCCCCGGGCACCACGACGGTCACCTCCTGCCCCTCGGTCACCTCGACCGTCGTCCACTGCTTCTCATGGAGTTGCGCACGGACCCAGAGATTGGACGTGTCGGCCACGACGAACAGCCGTTCGCCGCTTTGCACGCGTTCACCACGGCTCACGAAAACGTCCTCCACGATCCCGTCGAACGGGGTGCGGAGCCCGATCGAGCTGAGGCTTTTCTCCCCGGAGCCGTCGTCATCCCCTTTCGCCACCGACTCGGCGACCTCCGGCTCGAGCCGGCTCCCGACGAGGTTGCGGAGGTTCTCCTTCGAGACCTGCACGAGGCGGTCGGCCTGTTCGAGCGCCGCCCGCGCCTTGTCCCTGTCTTGCAGCGTGTTGAAGCGGGCCTGCTCGCAGACGCCGGTGAAGCTGGCTTTGGCCATCTCGAGGTTGCTCGTCCGCTCCTCCACGATGCGGCCCGAGAGCACGCCTTCGTCGCCGAGTTGCCTGGTGCCCGCATGGACCTTCTCCACGTAGAGCAACTTGGAGTAGGCGCCGAGGATCTTCTCGCGGTAGTCGCCCAGCAGGCGTCCGTCGAAGAGTTTCTCCACCTTTTCCAGCGGGGGATGATCAGCCAGCGCGGTGAGCAGGGCCTGCACGTTGTCGGCGATTTCCATCGACCAGTCGGCCGCCTTCTGTTCGATCGCACGGTCGGCCTCCCGTCGCCGAACCTCGTCCCGGGCGACGCCGACCTCCGGGCTCGAGACTTCGGCGAGAGAATCGCCCTTGGCGACCCGCTGCCGCACCTGCACGTAAATCCTCGACACGATGCCATCCACCGGCGACTCGTAGTCGAGCCGGCTCCTCTCGTCGTAGTCGAGCCGTCCGGGCACCGTGATCCGTTCCCGCAGCGGCCGCGACTCGACCGTTCCCAGGCTGATCTCGCCGCGGGCGGCCTCGGTGGCGGGCAGGGTGACGACCGCGTTGCCGCCCCCCGGTGTCGAGTCACCCGCCGTCGGAGCCTCGCGTGGCGACGGAGACTCGTGGTCCGTGCCGGAGAAATGATGGGTGGTCAGCCACCACCAGGCCAATCCGCCGAGTGTCAGGAAGACGATGCCGGACAGCCCGCGTGACAGGGACGCGAGCCGGGAAACCAGCCCGCGGCCCCGGCCGGTGCCGCGGCCCGTGGCTGACTGCTCGGCGACAGGTTGGGTCGGTGACGTCATGTGGCCCTGGGAAAGGAGATCCGGCACCTGAAGACCGTGGCGGGGATCAGGCTCTCGGATTCTATGGCGAAGGCAGTGCCACCGGCGGGGGCCGATTGACGGCCTCCGGCGGCGGGGCGATTCGCGGGGGCGGGTTTGGATCGCGGGGAGGCACGTTGTCGAGGCCGCCCAGGGGCGGCGGCACCGCGGCCGGTGAGTCGGGCGGCGGTGGAAAGTTCTCGAGCTGCAGGAGGCTCGCGATCGCGACGGCGCTGCTCCAGCGATCGGCCTGCGCGTCGACGAAGGCCAGCTCCGTTTCGGTGAGCGTCCGCTGGGCCTGGAGCAGGCTCAGGAACGTCACCTCGCCGCGGGCGTAGAGCTGCTGGGTGAGCTGCACCGTCTCCTGGGCCTTCGGGAGGATGTACTGCTCGTACCATTCGACGAGCCGCTGGGATGTGCGGTAGCTGGCCACGACCTGCGCCGTCTGGCCGGCGAGGTCGAGCTCGATGGTGCGGAGATCGGCCCGCGAGCTCGCGATCTCCGCGCGGGCGGAACGGATGTTGCCCTGATTGCGGTCGAAGAGCGGCACCTCCATCATCACCTGCACCAGGCCTTGCTCCTGGGCCGGGCCGACCTGCCGCTGATAGCCGCCGAGGAGGTTGATGTTGGGGATCGGCTCGACGACCGCCCGCTCCAGGGCCCACTGGGCCTGCGCGACCTGGGCCTCGGCGGCCCGCGGTTTCGCATTGGCCTGCACGACCGCCTCCTGCAGGTCCTTGAGGTCGAAGAACGGCATCTTCTGGAAGAGGTCGGCGTCGATCGGCCCGATGTCGGCGCGGGGCAGGCCGATCGCGGTCGCGAGCTGGCGGCGGCCCGTCTCGATGTAGACCGCGGCATTGAGCAGGCGGACTTCGGAACGGTCGCGTTCGATGCTCCAGAAGAGCAGGTCGGCCTTCGTCCCCTCGCCGGCCTGCATCAGGGCGTTGCCGATCTCGTACGACCGCTTGGCGATGTTCAGCAGCAGCGTGTAGATCTCGACCCGCCGCTGCGACACGAGCAGCGAGTAGAAGCTCTGCCGCACCTCCGTGAGCACGTCGAAGCGGGCGCGGATCAGTTCATACTCCGCCTTCTGAACCTCCCGCAGTGCCGCCTGCTGGGAGAGCCGCAGTTTGCCCGCCGTGACGACGTCCTGGGTGGCGAAGTAGCTCCATTGACTCTCCGGTCCGGCGATCTGCGGCGAACCCGCCGCCAGCATGGGATTGGGATAGAGCCGGGCCTGCACGGCCTTGCCGCGGCTGGCTTCGACGGCCGCGCGGGCGGCGCGGAGCCTCGGATGGCTCTGCTCGGCGAGCGCGACGAACTCGGCGAGGGTCCGCGGTGCGGGGCGGTCGGGCGGGGCCACCGCCGCTGCGTCGATTGCCAGGGCGGCGGGTGGTTGCTGGTCGGTGCCGAGCATGATCCCCGGCTCGGCGACCTGCAGGGCCGCCGTCGTCGGCCGCCAGTCTTCGGCGGCCAGCGGAGAGACGAGCGCGAGCAACCAGACGAGTGTCAGGCAGATGACGCCGGACGAACCGAGCCGGAGCTTGAGCGCGGTGGTCATGCGGTCAGGGGTTCACGAATTCGGACGTTCATGGAGTCAGGGGTGGCGCGACGGTTGGCCGGACCAGCGCTGAGATCGGCATTTCCAGCGGCGGCCGTTCATGTTGCCTCACCCGGAGATTCCGGCGGTGAGTGGCCCCGGCAGTCTGAGGAACAGGGGGAGTGTGCCCCGGCGGCCCGGCGGTTGCCCAACCTGCCCCGCCTGCGATTGTTCGCCACCCGCCGGACGTGTCCCGGGCTACCGCGGAACCGCGAAGCCGCGTTTCCGCATCAGCGCGTCGATCGACGGATCCCGGCCGCGGAAGGCCCGGTAGCCCTCTTCAGGCTCGATCGTGTTGCCCTTCGAGAGCACGTGGCGGCGGAGCCGCTCCGCGACGGCCGCGTCCCAGGCGCCGCCCGCCTCGGTGAAAGCCTCCCAGGCGTCGGCCGTGAGCATGTCCGACCAGAGAGAGCTGTAGTAGCCGGCCGAGTAGCCGTCGTCCGCGAAGATGTGGTTGAAGTGCGGGGTGCGGTGCCGCATCACGATTTCAACCGGCATGCCGAGGGTCTCGAGCGTCTGCGGTTCGAACCGCTCCGGATCGATCGGCGTGTCACCCGCGAGGTGGAGCTTCATGTCGACGATCGCGCTCGCCAGAAACTCCACGGTGCGAAAGCCGGCGCCGAACGTCGCCGCCCGTTGGACCCGGGCCACCAGATCGGACGGAATGGGCTTCGCCGTGTCACGGTGCACGGCGAACCGGTCGAGGATTTCCGGCGTCGAGAGCCAGTGTTCGAGAAGCTGCGAGGGCAGTTCGACGTAGTCGCGGGCCACCCGCGTGCCGGACAGCGAGGGATGATCGACGTCGGAGCAGAGGCCGTGGAGCGCGTGGCCAAACTCGTGAAACAGCGTCGTGGCGTCGTCCCAGCTCACCACCGCCGGCTCTTTCTCCGCCGGCTTCACGAAGTTGCAGTTGTTGGAGACGATCGGCAGCACCTCGCCGTCGAACCGCTCCTGGGCCCGGTAGTCGCTCATCCACGCCCCCGACCGCTTGCCCGTGCGGGCGAAGGGATCGAAGTACCAGAGTCCGACGGTCGCGCCCGCCAAGTTGCGCACCTCCCAGACCCGGACGTCGGGATGGTAGACGGGAACGGTTCCCGCCGCCGCCGGCACGAGCCGCAGGCCGAAGAGCTTCTCCGCCACCAGAAACATGCCGTCCCGCAGGTTGTCGAGCTGGAGGTAGGGCGTGAGTTCCGCTTCGTCGAGGTCGTACTTCGCCTTGCGGACCTTCTCGGCGTAGTAGCGGTAGTCCCAAGCCGCGATGGTGATTCCGGCCCCGTGGGCATCGGCGATGGCCTGCATGTCGGCCACCTCCTCGCGGACCCGGACCACGGCCGGCCGCCACATGGCCTCCATCAACTCGACCGCACGTTCGGGCGTCCTGGCCATCGAGTCTTCGAGCCGCCAGTGGGCATGCGTCGCGAAGCCCAGCAACTTCGCCCGTCTGGCGCGCAGGCCGAGGATCTTCGCCACGATGGCGTTGTTGTCGGTGGCTCCGCCGCGGTCACCGCGGTCGATGAACATCCGCCACACCCGCTCGCGGAGGTCGCGGCGATCGGCGAACGAGAGAAACGGCTCGACGGTGGACCGTGTGTTGGGGATCGCCCACCGCCCCGGCCGGCCGCGTTCTTCGGCCGCCTCGGCCGCGGCACGCCGCGCCGTCTCGGGCAGGCCGGCGAGGTCGGCCTCGGCGTCGAGGAAGACCGCCGTGTCGTTCTCCTCGGCGAGAACGTTCTGGGAAAATCCCGTGTGGAGCGTGGCGAGTTCCTGGTTGATCGCGGAGAGTTCGATCTTGGCCGCCGCGTCGAGCCGCGCTCCGCTCCGCACGAGATTCGTGAAGTGGAGCCAGGTGAGCCGTCGTTGTTCGGGCTTGAGGCCGCTCGACTCCGCCGCTGCGTGCACCGCGGCGATGCGGCTGAAGAATCGCCCGTTCTGCACGATCTCGTCCCGGAAGGCGGCGAGCGTCGGTGCCATCCGTCGTTCGACGGCCCGGAAGTCTTCGTCGCTCATCGTGCCCGAGAAGACGTCGTAGACCGTCATCACCCGGTCGAGCGTGCGGCCCGACCGCTCGTAGGCGGCGACGGTGTTGGCGAACGTCGGCGGGGAGGGGTCGGCGGCGATCCGCTCGACGGCGGCCCGCTGTTCGGCCATGCCCGTTTGAAGTGCCGGCTCGAAGTGCTCGACCCGCACCCGATCGAACGGGGGCACGCCGCCGAATGGTCCGGACCACGGACCGACCAGGGGATTGTCGTCATCTGCTCGAAGCGTCGCGGTGGCGGCCATGACGAAGAGCATACAGGCGGCCGCCAGGATGCGGCCGCGGAACACGTTCGCCATGTGAGGGTCTTTCATGCCGACAGTCTGCCGTGGCGTGTTTGTCGCTGCCGGGATCCGTTTCGCCGTGAGGGGGGTCGGGCGGGGGTCGGGCGGGGCGTCAACGGGTCGTTTCGGCCGCGTCCCTCGCGTCGGCGAGCAGGGCATCGACGTCGGCGTCGGTGACGGCCCACGAGCACATGAACCGGCTGCCGCCGGAACCGATGAAGTTGTAGAACTTCCAACCCTTGAGCCGCAGCGCCGCGGCGAGGTCGTCGGACAACCGGGCGAAGACGGCGTTGGCCTGTCGTTGCCCGATGACCTCGATCCCGGAGATTCCCCGGAAGCCCTGCTCCAGTCGGGTCGCGGCCGCGTTGGCGCGGCGGGCGTTTTCGAGCCACGAGCCATTTTCGAGGAGGCCCACCCACGGGGCCGTCAGGTAGCGCATCTTCGAGGCCAGCTGTCCGGCCTGCTTGCAGCGGTAGGCAAACTCCTCGGCAAGGGCCTTGTTGAAGAACACCACGGCGTCACCCACGCCCATGCCGTTTTTCGTGCCGCCGAGGCAGAGCACGTCCACGCCGAGTTTCCAGGTGATCTCCCGCGGCGGGGCGTCGAGCGCGGCCACCGCATTGGCGAACCGGGCGCCGTCCATGTGCAGCCGGAGGCCGTGGCGGCGGCAGGTCTCGCTGATCGCCGCCAACTCGTCGATGGAGTAGACCGTCGACAGTTCCGTGGCCTGGGTCACGCTCACCACGCGGGGCTTCGGGTAGTGGATGTCGCGACGCCGCTCGACGGCGTCGGTGATCCCGGCGGGCGTGAGCTTCCCGGCGTCGCCGGGAAGCAGGAGCAGCTTCGTGCCGTTGGAGAAGAACTCTGGCGCCCCGCACTCATCGGTCTCAACGTGTGCGACCTCGTGGCAGAGGATGGCGTGGTACGACTGGCACATGGCGGCCAGGGCCAGCGAGTTGGCGGCCGTGCCGTTGAAGACGAAAAACACCTCCGCGTGGCACTCGAAGATCTCGCGGATCAGGTCGCAGGCCCGGGCCGTCCACGGGTCGTCGCCGTAGCTCGACTGGCAGTCGCGATTGGCCTGGACGAGCGCCTCCCAGGCCCCGGTGCTCATGGGGGCGGTGTTGTCGCTCGCGAACTGGCAGCCTGGCTTCACGCTCGAAGACGGCATGGGAAATCCTCTCTCGATCCTGGATCGCCGAACAGCGGCGGGGGTGGGGGGAGGGTCGGTGCGGCGCGTCGCGGCCGCTCTCTGGACCAACCGACGGGGAGCGGCCGCCGCAGGTACACTCATTAGACAGTATCCATCACTTTTGCGCATGCTGTGGCGATTCAGCCGTCCCTCCGAGTTCGGGGGGCGGTGTCTTGAAGAGCCGGCCCGTCGCAGACTCGCCAGGAGCCATCACGAATGACAAGCCCCATTCAGTCGATCGACCAGCCCTCGTGCGGCGGGGCTTCCGGCACCGTGTCGCGCCGCTCTTTCGTCTCGGCCGCGGCCGCGGGCGGGGTGGCGGCCGGATTGATGGTCCACTCGTCGCGGGCGTCCGCGGAGGAGTCGCGGCCGCTGCGGCTCGGAATCATCGGCTGTGGCGGCCGCGGGAGCGGGGCGATCAACGACTCCCTGACCATCAACGACGGGGTGAAGCTCGTGGCGGCCGCCGACCTTTATGAGTCGCGGTGCGCCACCATGCGGAGGGCGATCACGGAGGCCCATCCCGACAAGATCGACCTCGACGATTCGCGGATGTACGGCGGCCTCGACGGCTACAAGCGGGTGCTCGATGATCCGGCCGTCGATGTCGTGCTGATCACCACCTCGCCCGGCTTTCGCCCGCGTTACGTCCGCGCCGCGGTGGAGGCGGGCAAGCATGTCTTCGCCGAGAAGCCCGCGTGCGTCGATCCGGCGGGGTATCGGATCTGCCTGGAGGCCCACGACGCGGCCGTGGCCGGGGGCACGGCGATCGTCTGCGGCACGCAGTATCGCCGGCAGGCGAACTACATCGGCGCCGTGGAGCAGATTCGCCAGGGCGCGATTGGCGACGTGATCGGTGCCACCACCCGCTATTGCTCGTCGGGCATCTGGTATCGGGCCCGGCAGGAAGACATGAGCGACGCCGAGTATCAGATGAACAACTGGATGCACTTCATCTGGCTGAGCGGAGATCAGATCGCCGAGCAGGCTGTCCACAACCTCGACGCCATCAACTGGGCGATGGGGGGCAATCCCGTGTCGGCGTTCGGTGCGGGAGGCCGTTTCACCCGGCCTGCCGACAGCGAAATGTGGGACAGCATGAGCGTCGATTACGAGTATTCCGACAATCGACTCGTGTCTTTCGAGTGCCGGCAGATCCCCGGCGCGGCAAACGAGAACGGCAGCGTCATCTATGGGTCGAAGGGCACCTGTTTCATCGGCGCCATCAGCAGCGGCTCACGCATCGTGGACCGCGGTGGAAAACAGGTCTGGGAGATGGCGGGCAGCATCGCCGATGCCTACAAGCAGGAGCACAAGGATCTGATCGACTCGGTCCGGGCCGGCAAGCCGATCGTCGAACTGCGGCAGATGGCCGAGAGTTCGATGGTTGCGGTGATGGGGCGGATGGCGGCCTACACCGGCCAGCGGGTCACGTGGGACTTCGCGACCAAGGAGTCGAAGCTCGACCTCTTCCCCGAAGGCCTGACCTGGGAGTCGGCCCTGCCGAAACCGCAGCACGCCATCCCCGGGAAGACCAAACTCGTCTAGCCTCGCACGGCCACGGGATCATCCCGCCGTGAACGTCATGTCGTGAAAAGGAGTCTCGATGTCCACCTCGTCGAAAGTCGTGGCCTCGTCGCCGATCTATCGCGGACCGTTGCCGCACATCACCACCGTCGAGCGGCTGCCGGTCACCGTCTACGACCAGCCGGGCGACGCCAGCCGGGCGGTGGCCCGCGAGATCGCGGACCTGGTGACGCAACGGGCCGCCGCAGGCAAGCGGACGGTGCTCGGCCTGGCCACCGGCAGCACGCCCGTCGGCGTCTATGACGAGTTGATCCGGCTGCACCGCGAGGAGGGGGTGACCTTCAAGACGGTCGTGACGTTCAACCTCGACGAATACTGGCCGATGCCGACCGATGCCCTGCAGGGCTACCACCGCTTCATGCGGGAGCATCTCTTCGACCACCTCGACATTCCCCTGGAATCGATCCACATTCCCGACGGCACACTGGCCCGCGAGAGCATCCCGGCGGCCTGCGTGGCCTACGAGGAGAAGATCCGCGAGGCCGGCGGCATCGACCTGCAGATCCTCGGGATCGGACGCACGGGCCACATCGGGTTCAACGAGCCGGGCAGCACCGTCGAGAGCCGCACCCGGCTGATCACGCTCGACAGCGTCACCCGGTCGGACGCCGCCAGTGATTTCTTCGGCGAGTGGAACGTGCCCCGGCAGGCGATCACGATGGGGGTCGGCACCATTCTCGCCGCCCGTCGGGTCGTGCTCCTCGCCTTCGGCGAACACAAGGCCCCGATCGTCCGCAAGGCGGTCGAGGAGCCGCCGTGCAGCCACGTCTCGGCCAGCGCCCTCCAGCAGCACCCCGATGCGCGATTCGTGCTGGACCGGGCGGCGGCCGCCCGGCTGTCGCGTTTCGAGTCGCCCTGGGTCGTCGGGCCGCTCGATTCGATGGGGCTCGAGTGGGCCGACCAGCTCACCAAGAAGGCCGTGATCTGGCTGTCGCTGAAGCTCGGCAAGCCGATCCTCAAGCTCACCGACGAAGACTACAACGAGCACTCCCTCCAGGACCTGCTCTCCTGCCGCGGCCGGGCCTACGACATCAACATCGAAGTCTTCCGTTCGATGCAGGACACGATCACGGGCTGGCCCGGCGGCAAACCGGGGACCGCCCGACGGCAGCACGGCGGCTCCGACGTGTTTCCCAAGCGGGTCGTGATCTTCAGCCCGCACCCCGACGACGACGTCATCAGCATGGGCGGCACCTTCATCCGGCTCTGCGAGCAGGGGCACGAGGTGCACGTCGCCTATCAGACGAGCGGCAACATCGCCGTCTGGGACGAGTCGGCCGACCGGCACGTGGACTTCGTCGAGGAGTTCTGCAAAGCCTTCGGCGTGGGCACGAAGACGAGCGAGATCGCCGACAAGATCCGGCAGCATCTCAGGGAGAAGCCCCCGGGAACGGTCGACATCGCCGAACTTCAGGCCGTGAAGGGCCTGATCCGCCGGACGGAGGCCCGGGCCGGCGCCCGGTATTCGGGCGTGAAGCCCGGGCACATCCACTTTCTCGACCTTCCCTTCTACGAGACGGGTCGCGTCCGCAAGAAGCCGATCGGCCCCGACGACATCGCGATCACGGTGAAACTCCTCGACGAGGTTCAGCCGCACCAGATCTACGCCGCCGGCGATCTCTCCGATCCGCACGGCACCCATCGGGTCTGCCTGGCCGCGGTCCTGGGGGCGCTCGAGGCCACCGTGGACCGTCCGTGGGCGAAAGACTGCCAGCTCTGGCTCTACCGTGGTGCGTGGCAGGAGTGGGAGCCCCACGAGATCGAGATGGCGGTGCCGCTGGCGCCCGACGAGGTCGAGCGGAAGCGGATGGCCATCTTCAAGCACGAGAGCCAGAAGGACCGCGCCCTCTTCCCGGGACCGACCGACCCGCGGGAGTTCTGGCAGCGGGCCGAGGATCGCAACCGCGACACGGCCCGGCTCTACGACCGGCTCGGTCTGCCGGAATACGAGGCGATCGAGGGGTTCGTTCGCCATAAGTCATGATCGGGATCGAGGCACGGAAAGAACGATGAAGCGATACAACGTCGGGATCAGCGGCTACGGCTGGGCGGCGACGGCCCACATCGCCGCGATCAATGCCACCACGCAGGGGCAGGTCACGGCCGTCTACTCGTCGCGGCCGCTCGATTCGGCCGAACTCTCGGCGAAGCACGGCGGCTCGATCAAGGCCTACCAGAGCCTCGATGCGATGCTCGCCGATCCCGACCTGCACGTCATCGACATCACGAGCTACCCCAGCAGCCACCGCGATCAGGCGGTGGCCGCGGCCAATGCGAAGAAGCACGTGATCATCGAAAAGCCGATGGCCAACACCCCCGAGGAGGTGCAGGACATTCTCGCCGCGGCCAAGGCCAACGGCGTGAGGGGCTGCGTCTGTCTCGAGTGCCGCTACTCCAACCAGTTTCAGGTGACCAAGGCCCTGATCGACGAGGGGCTTCTGGGCAGGGTGCATTACGGCGAGGTCGACTACTACCACGGGATCGGCCCGTGGTACGGGCAGTATCGCTGGAACACCGGCAAGAAGGATGGTGGCAGCGCGCTGCTCACCGCCGGCTGCCACGCCCTCGACGCGCTCCTGATGCTCATGGGCAGCGACGTCGAGACGGTGTCGAGCCTGAGCACGAAGTCGGCGAACGAGGTCTTCACCCCCTACGAGTACGACACCTCGAGCGTGACGATCCTGCAGTTCAAGAACGGGGCCGTGGGCAAGACCGCGGCCATCGTGGACTGCCTCCAGCCCTATTACTTCCACACCCACCTCGTGGGCAGCGAGGGCAGCCTGCTCGACGACAGGTTTCACTCGGCGAAGCTCAAGGCCGACAAGGGCCACTGGAGCAGGCTTTCGATGAAGATGCTCGATTCGGGCGACGTGAGCGACCACCCGTATCAGGCGCAGTTCGAGGCCTTCTTCGCCGCTCTCGACACCGGCTGCGAGATGCCGCTGACCGGTTTGGCGGAGGCGGCCAGGACGTTCGACGTGATCTTCGCAGCCGACAAGAGCGCCGCGCAGGGCGGGCAGCCGGTGCGACCGGCATGATCGGCGGCTCTCGACGGTTCTTTTTCTCGCATCTTTTTCTCGCAAAGGGGGGACGGCCATGGTGCAGCGAATCCGGCGGCGACTCGCCGCCTGTCTGGTCGGTGTCGCCTCGATCGGAGCCGGAGCCGTGGCCGGGGAGCTGCGGCCTTGGGTGAACGGCCGCGAGGTGTCGGGTGGTTCCGGAAGCGGGCCCGCGACCGGGTATCTTTGTCGGCAGTCGCAAGGGGTCCCTGTGGAGCTTCGGCAGATGAGGATCAGGGAGGTCGCGGCGGCTGCGGAGGCCGGCCCCGAGGAGGGCTTCGTCGCCCTGTTCGATGGGAAGACGCTTGCGGGCTGGCAGGGAGCCCTCGACGGCCACGTTGTCGTTGACGGGGAGATCCGCTCGAAGCCGGGCGTCGGCGGCAACCTCCTGACGACGAAAGACTACGGCGACTTCGTGCTTCGTTTCGACTTCAAGCTCACGCCGGGCGCCAACAACGGCCTCGGCATCCGGGCTCCGGTCGCCGGCGACGTCGCTTTCGAGGGCATGGAGATCCAGATCCTCGACGACGGGCATCCGAAATATGCCGGTCTCAAGCCGTGGCAGGTGCACGGTTCGATCTACGGCGTGGTCGCGGCCGAGCAGGACTGCCTGAAGCCGGTGGGCGAGTGGAACTCCGAGGAGGTCACGGTTCGTGGCTCCAGGGTCACGGTCGTGGTCAACGGCAAGACGGTCGTGGATGCCGACACCGCGACGTATCGGGACGGGAAGCCGAGCCCCGATGGAAAGCCGCACCCCGGACTCTCCCGCACGACGGGCCGAATCGGCTTTCTCGGCCACGGCGACGAGGTACACTTTCGCGACATCCGCATTCAGGAGTTGAAATGAGTCATACCGATGCCGCTGCCCGCAAGGCCCCGACGTTCCGCCTCTGGCTGATGATGGTGCTCGAGTTCGCGATCTGGGGCGCGTGGCTGCCGCTGATCTGGGGCTACATGGGCAAGGACGGCCTGGCCTTCACCGAACCGCAGACCGCCTGGGTCGGCAGCGCGTTCGCGATCGCGTCGATCGTCGGCATCTTCTTCTCGAGCCAGTTCGCCGACCGGACGTTCGCGGCCGAGAAGTTCATGGCCTTCAGCCATCTCGTGGGCGGGCTGGCGATCCTCGGGATGTACTGGGCGACCGACATCGCCGCCGCGACCGGGCTGGGCGTGTTTCCCGTCTTCTTCGGCCTGATGCTCCTCCATTCGCTCCTCTATGTGCCGACGATCTCGGTGTCGAATTCGATCGCCTTCACGCACATGAAGAACGCCCAGAAGGAGTTCGGGCTCGTGCGCATGGGAGGCACGATCGGCTGGATCCTCGCGGCGTGGCCGCTGTACTTCGTGCTCCAGGGCAAGGAAGGGGCCGAAGCGGTCGCCGCCAGCCGCAACATCTTCCTGGTCTCCGGAGTCACCTCGCTGGCACTCGCGGCCTACAGCCTGATGCTGCCGCACACGCCTCCCAAGCGGGCAGCTGCCGGCGACGGTCTGGCCTGGCTGAAGGCGGCCAAGTTCCTGGCTCATCCGTTTCTGCTGGTCCTTTTCATCGTGACCTTCATCGACGCCGTGATTCACAACGGCTACTTCGTGATGGCCGGGGACTTTCTCAAGAGCAAGACGGTCGGCATCAAGCCGGAGTGGATCATGCCGGTGATGAGTATCGGCCAGGTGGCGGAGATCGCCACGATGGCGGTGCTCGGCACCGTGCTCGCACGGCTCGGCTGGAAGACCACGATGATCCTCGGAATCCTCGGGCATGCGGCCCGGTTCGCGGTTTTCGCCTTTCTGCCGGAGAACCAGGGGGTGATCATCGCGGTGCAGGTGCTCCATGGCATCTGCTACGCCTTCTTTTTCGCCACGCTCTACATCTTCATCGACGCAGCGTTCCCGAAGGACGTGCGGAGCAGCGCCCAGAGCCTGTTCAACTTGCTCGTGCTCGGGCTCGGCGACCTGGCCGCCAAGTGGCTCTTCATCCCCCTCCAGGGCAAGCTGACCACCGACAACGTCGTGGACTACAAGACGCTCTTCCTCTGGCCGACGTTCATGGCGCTCGCCGCCGCGGTGGTATTGGCGGTCGCGTTCTGGCCGCCGAAGTCGCTGGCCACCGCAGCCGAGACGGAGGACGATCTCGAGACGGAACCGCCGGCGATCACCTGAGCCGCCGCCGGGATGCCCGCCGTCCGGCGACCCTCGTGAGGACGACGGTCAGCCGTGTCCGGGATCCCCATGCTTTTCCCGCAGGGCGGTCACGTGCGCCCTGACGACGGGACGCTCGTCACGGGACGCTTGTCACGGGGAGAGTGGCGGCGGCTTCGATGAAGACCTCCACCTGCTGCCCAACGAAAAGTCGTGGCCGTCCCTGGGGATCGAACTCGTAGATGACCTGCAGCACGCGGGTGTCCACTCGCTCGGTCGTGTCGCCCGTCAGCGATTTTTTCGGGACGACGAACGGCTCAACCCGGACGAATTGCAGCGGGTAGCGTTGCTGGAGATTTCCCCGGGGCACCGCATAGGCCACGGCATCCTCGCTGAAGCGGGCGATGTCGTACTCGTCGATGTCCACCCGGACGTGCAGGCGATCGACGTTTCCCAGGGTGACGAGTGTCTCCCCGCGGGTGTTGCCGACAAACTCACCGGGATGCACGTCGGTCTGCAGCACCTTGCCCTGCACCATAGCCCGGACGGTAAGCCGTTCGATGTCGGTCTCGATCCTCGCGACGGCCGCCTCGGCCTCCGTGATCTGCGACTTCGTGACATCGCGGTCGTATTCCCATGAGCCTGCGGCGAGCAGCTTGTAGTCCGCCTCCGCCTTGTCGTACTTCGCCTTGGTCGTTCTCAACAGGTCGCGTTTCTCGATGAGTTCCGCCTCGGTCGTGACCTTGTTGGCGAACGTCTGCTCGGCGCGTCGCACCAGGTCGGCCGCCGTATCCATGTTCGCCTTCGCCGCGCTCACCTCGGCCAATAGGGCCGGGAGTTTCTCCTTGCGGGGTTCGGCCTCCTGGCGGACGAGTTCCGCACGGCACCTCGAGAGCGCGGCCCGTGCCTTGGCCAGCTCGCTGCGGAACTCGCGATCATCGAGGCGGAAGAGCGGGGCTCCGACGGCGACGTCGTCTCCCTGGCGAACGAACACCTCGACGACGATTCCGTTCATGGGAGTGCCGATGAAGATGTTGTCTCCCTGTGCCTCGACGATTCCGGACGCGGCCAGCGTGTCCGAGAACGGGCTCGTTGCCGGCATGATCGGTGGCGGTGAGTCCTTCGTGACGAATCGTGTCTGCCGCACGTACCAGAGCGTGAATCCGAGGAGTGACAACGCGATCACCGGCAGACCGAAACGCACGAGCACATCCACCACGCCCACGGGGCGGTTCGTACGGCGGCGTTGCTGAAGCGATGATTCAAGCAGCATGGAGGATCTCGCGATTCGGCGCCTGACGGGTCGGGAAGACACCCATCATAGGGGAATCACGCCATGCAGATCGAGCACGACCAGGGCCATGTTTCATGATCGTCTTGGGTGGGCTTGCCCGCTCATACCGCCAGCTCATACCCCGAGACAGCGCCGTAAGGCCCCGAGTGGCGCAGCCAACAGCATCATGAAAGGGATCGCCGTGCCGCCGCCCTGTTGCATGCCCTGAGCCTGGCACGAGTGCGGGCGGCAGAGCCGATCTCGCGGGAGGTCATGGTCGGGGCGACCGTGACCGTACCTGGGATCGGTCTGAAGGCGATGCTGCCGGCTACCCGCGTGGCCCGGCGGGTCGCGACGCGCGGCTGACCCCTTTCCGACGGTGGGCGCGGAGGCAGACCAAGCCTCCGATGCCGCCAAGTGCCGCGAGGGCAAGCGTCGAGGGCTCGGGGACGGGAACTGCGAAGTTGAACTGCAAGTCGTTCCTCGTGACCGAGCCGGTGGGATTCATGTTGAATTCATACTCCAGCCGGCTGATGCCCACCGACGTCTGCAGGCTGACCACGGGATCGAGCGTGGTGGCGAAGGTGCCGGTGACGAGCGAGCCTGTGGAGCCCCCGAGTGTGTTCCATGTCGGGTAGGTGAGCAGGGCTCCGTCAGGGGTGTTGCCGTTCTGCCGTGAAAAGGTGAGCACCCCGTTTGCGATCAGGCTGCTGCTCTGGTCGTACGCCCTGATGTTGAGCACTTCGCGGGCGTCGAAGTCGACGAACACGAGGTACGACGACGCCGGCAGCGGCTGCGAGAAGAGGATCTCCATGGCCACGCTGCTGTCGGGCGTGGTGGTGCGTTGGTAGCCGACCTCGAAGAAGCTCCGCGTGCCGGCGATCCAGTCGGGATTGCTGACGTTGGTGAGCGGCGTCTCGCCGGCGAAGGTGATCTGCTTGGCTGTGCCGAGCGTGATCCCGCCACCGGGGACACCCGTGTTGATCGTCACCGCATTGCCCTGAAGGGTCGCCGACGCCGTGGTGCCCGACGTGAGAGCCGCATAGCCCGTGGTCGTCGCGTAGTCGTAGACCGCCGCGTGGGCGGAGAGAGCCCCCCCGGCCACGATGGCAGCCAGGCTGGCGAACAGGAAATGAACGCGAGGATTCATCGTCGGACTCCCGAGCCAGTGAAGTGAGTAGACGGATGCTACCATCCGCGGCCCAAGCGACAAACCTTGCCGCCACGTTTGCGGCCATGATGAACGCTGACCTGCCCGCGTGAAACAAGGCCAATCCGCTCGCCCGCCGCTCGTCGAACTGTCACTTGCCGACCTATTCCGAGCCTGCAATCGCGTAGACTTCCGGTCAAACCGCCTTCGGCCGCCAGGTATCACGATGGATCGCCTCACATTCCTGTCGTTCGTCGCCCTGAGCCTGCTCCACGGCGGGGCTGTGGCCGCGGCCGCGGCGGACGGCTCACCGCCCGAAACGAAGCAGATCACGGAACTCACGCCCGAGTTTGCCGCCGGGTTGGTTGCCGATCATAAAGAAAGGTATCTATGTCTCGATGGCGTGGCGACACTTTCGCCCGAGGTCGCGGCAGCCCTGGCGATGTTCCAGGGCGAATGGCTTTCCTTGGGCGGTGTCCAGAGCCTCTCGCCGGAAGCTGCCCGGGCCCTGGCCGCGTTCCAGGGGCAGTCGCTGCGGCTGAACGGCTTGAGGAGCCTCACGCCTGGCACCGCAACCGCGCTCGGACGCTGTGGATGTGAGATCTTGGGCCTCTCCGGACTGGACGCCTTGTCCGCCGAGGAAGCCGGTGGGCTCGCTGCATTCGGCGGAACGGACATCGACCTGAATCGGGTGACGTCCCTGTCGCCGGAGTCGGCACGAGCGCTGGCGACATTCAGCGGAGAGTCGATCAGCCTGAGTGGAGTGACGTCCCTCGCACCGGAGTCGGCACGAGCGCTGGCGGAATTCGGCGGCGATCGGCTATGGCTCGACGGCATGACGACGCTGTCATCCCAAGTCGCTGCGGAACTCGGGAAGTCAAAGGCGCAGCACCTCGTCCTCAACGGTCTGATGTCGCTCACGCCCGAGACGGCCGCCGGGCTGGCCACGTTCGCGGGCCGGACTTTGCATCTGCGCCGGCTGACGGGCCTGTCTCCCGAGGCCGCCGAGGCGCTCGCGAGCCTCAAAGCCCGCGCGCTCGCCGTGACGGCGCTGGAGGAAAAGCTTGATGCGGTGAAGACGCTGTCGATCGACGATGCCCGGTTGGCGGTGCTGGTATCCCGCGGCCACAAGCAGCCTAACCTGCGCTACGGCATCAATCTGTACGGGGTCACGGCATTCGACCCAGCCCGTGCGGTCGAGGTCGCCCGAATTCTGGCGACCGCACCCGGCACGGTGATCCTCCCGCGCCTCGAAAAGATTTCGCCCCGCGCGCTGGAGGCTCTGATCGAGAAGCAGGACGTGATGATTCCCGACATCGACACGCTCGAGGTGCTCCCCGAGCCCGACGGCAGCGCGACATCGGACGAGTTCACCGTCCCCGACGGTTTCCGGGATCGCCAGGAGCGGATGTGGCATGAATTTCGCCGGTGACCGTCGCCGAGATGGGGAAAACTGGGGACGGGAGTGAATAAAAGCGATTCAGCGGTCGGGAGTTAGGTTCGCCCGCAACTCGTTTCGCTCTGACCCCGTCCCCGATTTCCGCGACGCTTCAGGCCGGGGGTAGATTCTCTAGGTCGAGAAGATCTTTGGGCTTTCCGGCAGCGGCCTTGAGTCGCCGCAGCCAATCGAGCGAAATAAATCGGACGCCTTCGGCCTCCGGACTCGATGCGAGGAGCGACGCCACCGCCATCCCCGGATGGTAGGGGACGTAATCGAAGAGGTCGACAAAACCGGCAGACGTGCAGAGCATCATGAGCGGCTGTGAGCGAATGAACGAGGCTGTGACGGGGTAGGTGCGCTCGATCCCCGTGGCCGGAGCGATCTCGTTGCCGATGTATTCGGCTTGCAGTTCCTCAAGCGCGGCGAGCAATCGCGCCTCGCACTGGCGACCGCACCCAGAGCACGTCGGTGTCTTCCGTGGCGCGCACATAGCCGTGAAAACTCACCGCGTGTCCGCCGAGCACGAGAAATGGCACGCCATGCCGGGCGGGGACTTCAAACAGTCGGAAGTCAGGTGCCATGGGACATCTGCCCGGCGCTGCACGTGCCCGAGATGTGTCGGGCGAAGAATGCCTCGGGGCCCTGAGCGATCAGGTCCCAGAGTTGCGATTTGTTGTACCAAGCCTTGTCGGCGTGGTGCGCGGCGTTGGATTCGTGCGAGACGGAGGCTTCTACTAGCAGCGGCCGGACTTGAACCGGCGACACCCGGCTTATGAAGCCGGTGCTCTAACCAACTGAGCTACGCTGCCCTGAGGCCGGAAATATAGCCTCTGGCAGCCGCGGCGTCAGCCGACCGTGGAAAACCCCGGTGTGTCCGGCCTGTCACCCGATCGACGCGTGC
>SXGT01285090.1_pt1 | contig 21275 bp, 18 predicted proteins | sample 3176221 | NCBI WGS metagenome assembly SXGT01 (sample SAMN11356862, study PRJNA531348) | freshwater metagenome | isolation source: freshwater sample F1-120 | place: China: Fuxian Lake, Yuxi | collected 2017-12-25
CGTGGTCGATGTGGGCGATGATCGAGAAGTTGCGGATGAGCTCTTGCGGCGTCGGCATGGCGAGGCATCACCGGACAGGGGGCGGAACGTGCCGGTTATCACCCCCCGGCCCGAAGCGTCGCAGAATCGTAGCGAACCGCGACGATTCCCCGGCCGAGGAGGGCGACGGCGTCAGCCCCCACGTTCCATGGCGCCGCGCTCGCGCCGCGCCGGAACGACCTCGACCTTCTCGTCGGCCTCCTGCACGCGCCCGTTCGCGTTCGCGTTCGCGTTCGCGTTCGCGCGGCCAGGGGCGGGCGCGGCCGTGACGCTCGCGGGTGGGGGCGTGGGTGTGAGGGCCGGGACAGGGGAGGGCAGCTCCATCGCCGAGTCCACCAGCGCGAGCTGCCCCGGCAGGAGGTGTGCGTAGTGACGGAGCACGAGGTCGATCCCCTCGCGGATGTAGACCGCTACCGGGACCTTCGTGCGCTCGTGCAGGAGCTTGAGCTTGTCGCTCTGCTCGGGCGTGACGTAGATGGTGGTGGAGATCTTCTTCCGCATCGTCAAAGGCGTCCGGCGAGCGACGTGATATACACTACGTGAACATACGTGAGGGTCAAGGCCGGACGCCGACCTCGGCAAAAATAGATTAACTATATGAAGTTACTAGGTAAAATGGTTTCGAGGTGCGCCGGCCGGCCTCCAGCGCTCAACCCATCGGAAGCAGTAGGTTTTTGACCGCCAGGGCGACCCGACGGGTGAACAAAAGGTGAGAGGCTTGCGACGCACCCACCGATCCATCTATGGTGTCGGTGCCAAACCCCGGTTCTGGTGCTTGGGCCTGTCGTATCCTCGCCGGTCGGGGGAGCGGACGTGCCCGAAGGGGCTTCATGCGAGGACGGACGATGAAACCGCACGGTCAGCAGTTCAGCATGGTGGGGTGTGCGCTGTTGGCTTCGATGGCGACCGCCGGCATCATGGCCGGCGCCGCCGTCGCGGGCTGCTCGGAGAGCGCGGTCGCGACGACGGGGCCCACGGCTCCGCGAGCCGCGGACAGCGTCCGCTCCACCGCCATCATCCACGAGTCGTGTGAGCCGTCGGGTCGCCGGGTCGTGAAGACCGACGTGAACGGCGACGGCAAGACCGACATCACCAAGGTGTTCGAGGGGAGTCAGGAGCTCTGCCGCTTCTCGGACCTCAACCGCGACGGGAAGCCCGACCTCTACCAGTACTTCGACTCGGCGGGCCAGCTCCGGCGCCGCGAGGCCGACTTCGACGACAACGGGGTGATGAACCTCATCGAGATCTTCGAGGGCGGGAAGCTGGTACGGCGCGAGCTCGACACCACGAATCAGGGGCGGATCGACACCTGGGACACCTTCGACCCGGCGACCGGCAAGATCGTGAAGCGCGAGCGCGACGCGACGAGCGACGGGCGGATCGATCAGTGGTGGACGTTCGAGGGCGACCGGGTGACCATCGCGATGGATCGCAACGGCGACGGCGAGCCCGATCCGGAGGCGACCGTCACCGTCGGCGGCGCACCCCCGGACCCGGGCGTCGCGCCACCGCCGCCGACGGCGGCCCCCACGACCGCGCCAAGCGGGCCCACCCTCGATCAGCCGGACGCCGGCCCGAAGTCGAAGCGGAGATAGCCATGAGGAAGACGATCCCGGGCCACTGGACCAGCATCGGAATCGGCGGCGGAGCGACGGCCTCGCTCGGCGTGTTCCTCGCCACCCTCCTCGGGGCGTGCGGCGACGGCAACAAGCGCCCCGGGCCGCCGCCGAACATCCTGACGGTCACACCCGGCGGCTCGTACGACGTGAGCAAGTGGCCCGCCGACGATCGGACGAAGTGCGACTGGAAGAGCAAGCCGGAGCTCGAGGTCTCGGAGTCGAAGGGGCCCGGTGCGCTGAAGCCCAACGTCCGGCGCGTCTACAAGATCGTGGGCGAGGGCGAGACGCGGCACCGCCAGCTCGTCTGCCGCGAGATCGACACGAACCTCGACGGGATCAAGGATGTCGTGCGCACCTTCAACGCGAAGGGCGAGGCGATCCGCGAGGAGGGGGATCGGAACTACGACGGCAAGATCGACGTCTGGATGAGCTTCGTGGACGGGCGTCTCACGCAGGAGGAGATCGACACCAACCAGGACGGGAGGCCGGACGTGTGGAAGTTCTACGTGAACGGGCAGCTCCAGCGTATCCGGCGGGACCGCAACCACGACGGCAAGCCCGACGTGTGGGAGATCTACACGAAGGGCCGCCTCGAGCGGATGGGCGTCGACGACAACTTCGACACCCACGTCGATCGATGGGACCGTGACGAGAACCTCCGCTACGAGACGGAAGAGGCCGAGCGAACGGCCCGTGAAGAAGCCGCGCGCGCGGCAGACGCCGGCAAGTAGCTCGAGCTCTCCGCGGGCCTCGGCGCGGGCCGCCCGTCAGCCCCGGCGGCTCTTCACGCGCGGGGAGTCGTCGCGGCCCCTCGGGCCCCCGGCCGTGCCCGTGGTCCGGGTGCGGCCCATCCGGCCCGCGCCCAGGTCCTCGCGCGGGCGGCGCTCGTCTCCCGACCGTCCGCGCGTCTGCCCCCCGCGCCAGTCCGACGTGAGGTCGGCGCGGCCCGCCGCCCCGCCGCCGTATCGAGGGCGCCGGGCGTCCTCGGCAGCGGGCCTCGGCCTCCGAGCGTCCACCTTCGGGCGGCGACCGGTGCCAGCCGCCGTGGGCGTCGTGGACGGCAGGTGCCGAGGTACGCCGTACGCCTTCTTCAGGCGGACCAGCTCGTCGCGCGTCAGGTAGCGCCACGAGCCGGGGCGCACCCCCTCGGTGCTGATGCCCGCGAAGGACAGCCGCGCGAGGCGCATCACCTCGAAGCCCGTCGCCTTGCCCATGCGGCGGATCTGCTGGTTGTGGCCCTCGCGGAGGATGAGAGAGAACCAGGTCTTGTCGCCCTCGACGCGCTCCAAGGTGACGTCGGCGGCCAGCGTCTTGTGACCGTCGTCGAGCTCGACGCCGTCGCGCCAGCGGTCGAGGTCGGCCGGCTTCATCACGCCGTGGACCTTCACGATGTACTCCTTGGGCACGGCCGTGCGCGGGTGGAGCAGGCCCGCGGCGAAGTCGCCGTCGTTCGTGGCGAGGAGCGCGCCGCTCGTCGCGAAATCGAGGCGTCCGATCGGGTAAACGCGCGCCCCGGCGCCGAGCAGCGGCTCGCGCACGGTGGGACGGCCCTCGGGATCGTGCATCGTGGACACGACACCCCGCGGCTTGTGGAAGAGCACGTAGACGCGGTCGGAGCGCACGACGCGGTCACCGTCGACCTCCACCTTGTCGGTCGACGGGTCGGCCTTCGAGCCGAGCTCGCGGATCACGCGCCCGTTGACGCGTACGCGACCCTCGGTGATGAGGGTCTCGGCGTGGCGTCGGGAGGCGATGCCGGCCTGCGCGAGGATCTTCTGGAGGCGCTCCTGAGCCACCCGTCTTCTTTACACCCTCTCGAGGATCTACAACAGCGATGGCGGCGCCGTACGGGCTCCCTCGGGCAGGGTGGGCGGCAGCCACACGCGGTCGAGGTCGGTCCAGTCGACGGTGGCGAAGGGCACGTCGAGCACGTTCTTCTGGGGCGTGAGGAGGCGGAGTCCGGTCGGAGGGGCGCCGACGAGCCCCTGGTAGCCGCACTGTCCCCAGAACATCTCGTCCTGGAGGGAGTGTCGCCCTCCGGCGAGGTCGACGACGATCGGCAGGGGGGGACCGCCGGAGAGGGGCACGCCGAAGACGATCACGGGGGCGATCGTGTCGATCTTGTCGCTGACGGGCGCGTTGAGGAAGAGCTGGTCGTCGAAGACGATGCCGCCGGGCCGGACCTTGCGCCAGCTGAACCCCGCCTCCTCCTGCCTGGGCCCCGCCTGCCTGGCGAGCACGTACTCGGAGACGGCCAGGCAGCCGATGTGGCGCGCCACCTCGGCCTTCAGCGTCTCGAACGTGTCGATGACGATCTGGAAGGCGGGGGCGTCGGCGTGCCCGGGCATCGGCGGCTCCATGCGCCACGCGCGGAAGGCGCGCTCCGCGGGATCGTCGACGTCGAGCACGATGGAGAGCACGGCCGAGACGGGCTCGACGAGTTCGGGTTCGTGTTCTGCGAGCGCCTCGACGATCTCCATCGCGTGGGCGAGGTTCTCGTCGATCCGCTGGATGCACATGGCGCTTCGTGGATCCACGCGCGGACGATTATCCCCCGAAAGCCGGTGGCCGCGTCAAGGGAGATAGGGCGTCGCCTCGTGCTCCGTCCGCGGCGCGCGTCGCTCGGCTCCGGCGAGGGGGTCGGCGATCTCGGCCGGGATCTCCCAGGAAGGGCCGAAGAAGCCCGCCGCGAGGACGCTCGCGGGACCGAGGAGGGTCTGACCGCGCGCGGGCGCCACGCGGTCGTCGTACACCACGAAGTCGGGCACGAGGTCCGGGAGGGAGATCGAGCGGAGGACGGCGAGCGGGCTCGTGCCCTCGACGACGATCACGTAGCGGTCCGGGCGGAGCGGGTTGGGGCGGATGAACACGGCGCCGACGTCGGCACCGGCGAAGCTGCGCTGGCCCTGCCCGCGGCCGACGTGGATCGCCCCACCGGCCTCGTGGATCGGCAGCGCGTCCCCGAGCGCGGCCGTCACCCGGTTCGCGCGCGCGGGGCCGACCAGGAACAGCGCTCGGTCGTGGGCGATCGGCTCGCGTCGCGCGAGGAACTCGGCGTCGCTCATCACGGGGTAGCTCACGTGCACCCCGCCGCGGATGCGTGCCCAGGAGCGCGCGACCTCCTCGTCGACGCGCGCGAACGCGGGATCGGCCGTCCCGTAGACGAAGAGGAGGGGCTCGTGGAACGCGTCGCGGATCGGACCGGTGACGCGGCCCTGCTTTCGCCCGGGCTCGAGCGTGCCCTTCCGCCACGTCGCGCCCCTCGCGAGCTCGAGCGGCTCGTCCGCGGCGAACTCGAGCGGCTGCCCGTCGATCTCGACGCGGCGGACGGCGGGCAGGTCGCGGCGATCGAGGCGAAGGGCTGCGACGTTCGTCGTGGACAGCACCACGCGGGCGTCGTCGGGGCGATCGGCGGTCACCTCGGCCCACGCTCCGGTGTCGGACATCGCGCGGATCTCGAGCCACGCGTCCTGGCCGGCGCGCGGGCGCGTCGTGCGGAAGGAGAACCTCCTCGGCACGGCCGCGCGCCGCTTCCCGGTCAGCCACGAGGCGCCCCGGAGCCCTTCGTAGGAGCTCTGCCACACGTTGTGTCCGAGGTCCGGGTGGTCGTGGCGCACGGAGTAGCCGAGCGCGAGCCACTTGTCGATGAGGACGCCGCTGTTCTCCTCCGGGAGGTCGCGCTTGCCGTGGACGATCCACAGCGGGAGCGGCGCCCCGTTCCCCTCTGCCCACCAGACGTTGGACCGCTCCTCGGCGAGGAACCGCTCCCACGGCCGGAGCGCGTGCGCCCTCACGTCGCGTCGCACGAAGTACGAGTGGTAACCGCAGAGCGGCATCGCCGCGGAGAAGACGTGCGGCCGCCGGAGGGCGATCGCCGCCGCGCCGATCCCCCCCATCGAAGGCCCGGTGATGCTGATCCGGTCGCGATCCACGGGGAAGGTGTCGAGCGCCCACGCGAGCGCGCGCTCGACGTCCTCCATCCCGAGCTCCCGGTACATCGTGTCGCCGTGTGCCTCGGGCGCGATCACGAACGCGTCGAGATCCGGGAGGTCGGAGGTGTGGCGCTCCTCCCAGAGCTGATCCTTGGTGGGTTCGTCTCTTCCGAGGACCCAGCGGATCATCGCCATGGGCCGGCCGTTCATGCCGTGCAGGGCGACGATCAGGGGGTACGATCGGCGCCTGGAGCCGTCCCACGATCGCGGCGCGTAGACGCCCACTTCGTGGAGCGCGCCGTCGATCGGGGAGACGAGCGCGCGCCGGGAGGCGCCGGTCCGCGTCGCGTAGGGATCCTTGCCCGCCGCGATCGCGTCCGAGACGTCCAGGATCTCCTGCGCCTCGGCCTGCTGCGCATCGAGAGCGGCGTCGCCGCGCGACGCGGCGGTCCGGAGCCTCTTGGCGAGGTGGGAAAGCGAAGCGCGCGCGTGGGCGAGCGGCGCCGTCTCCGGCGTCGAGAGCGCGCGGGCGGCCGCGGCGAGGGCACGCCTCGTGATCCGCAGCGCGGGCGCCGCGACGTCGCGCCTGCGACCCGCGGCCTCGATCACGTAGCGGACATGGTCGCGCTCGGCGAACGCCCGATCGTCGAGCCAGGGCAGCGTCACCACGAGGTCCTCGACGCCACGCGGACCGCGACGCACCTCTCCGGCGTGTACATCGAACAGCTCGGTGCCGGCGCGCATGGCGCGCGCGGACACGCCGAGCGGTACGCCCCGCGGTGCACCCTCCGGGAACCGCACGGTGAGGCTCGGCCGCCATGCCTCGGCGCGGGCGCCGCGATCGAGCGAGACCCACGACATCCTGGAGGCGAGATCGCGCGCGTCGGCGTCGTCTGTCCCTGGCAAGTACAGGTCGAGACCAGCGGGCGCCTCGAAGCGCGCGTCGACGATCCGGGTCTGGAGGAGCCACGCGCCGTCCCGCTGGTGGAGTTCGAAGAGGAGCGTGTGGGAGCCGGCGTCGAGATCGATTGGGACGGCGTCGTCGTCCTCGCGGAAGGGCCGGCTCTCGTCGCGCGCGTGCACGAGCTTGCCGTCCACGAACGCGCGAACGCCGTCGTCGACGCCGAGGAGGAGGTGGTGACGGCCCGGGCTCGTCACCTCCAGCACGCCCGCTGCGTACGCGACGACGTCCTTCTCGCGCGTCGACAGGGCCGCCGCGAGATCGATGGGCCCGTCGCCCGATGACGCGAGGGTCCAGGCGCGCCCCTGCGCGGGGCGGGCGCCTTTCCGCGCCGATCGTGCGATCTCGGCCTCTCCGAGGGGCACGGCCGGCGGCGGTCCGGCCGGTCCCGGGCCCCTTCGCGCGGGGTACGGCCCCGTCACGAGGAAGGAACCCAGGTGCCCGGTCGTGGAGGGCTGGATGCGGACGCCGCCGTCCGCCGCGCTCGCCCCGCCCGCGAGAATCGTGACGAGGAGAGCGATGCACCCGGCGCCGCGCGGCCGAAGTCCCTCCGCCGGTACCGCGCGACGGCCACGCGCCGCTCTCCCCCGTTCCCGTCCCCGATTCACGAGCTCGGATCCGTCGGGGCGGCGCTAGTCGGCAACACCCTGGGCGAGCGTCCGGGCCTCGCCCTTGAAGAGGATCTCGACCTTCCCGGAGTCGATGACGCGCATGACGACGCCGTCCCCGAACCTCGAGTGCCGCACGAGGTCTCCCTCGGAGAACGTCGCCGACAGCTTGTACGGCCGGAAGTCCGCGATCGCCCGGCCTGCGATGGCCTTCTCCCAGGCCTGCTCGCGCGCCAGCTCTGCCGCGGCCGCGCGCGTGGCGGTGGACTGCCGGGGAGCGCGCGTCGCGGTGCTCGCGGTCGCGGATGGCGCGCGCACGCTTCCCGTCTCCTTCACGCCCGGCGGGCGTGCGCGGAAGTTGTGGTGAGAGCCGCAGGTCGAGCACTCGACCCGAACGGGCTTCGAGCCCATCATCGCGATGATGCGGTGGTTGAGAAAGAGCCGGCACTTCGTGCACCAGCTGTCGACCTCGCCGCCCGCCTGGAGCTTCTTCATGTGTGTGCCCGACGATACCAGAAGATCAGCCGTCGGCAGGATCTTCATCGGTCGCGCCCGCCGAAGCGTCTGGGGCCGCGGCCTCCGGCACGCGTGGCGGGGGCGGACTCGAGCTCGGTCGCGCGCTCGCGGCTTCGCCCTCGCGCTGTCGCCTGCGCTCCTCTTGACGGGCCTCGCGTTCCCGGATGCGCTCGGCGCGGCGGCGCTCCCGCTCCTCGCGGCGGACGTGGACCTCGGTCTTGACCTCGGGCTTGCCGAGCTTCTGATCCTCGCCCTCGGCCGGGACCTCCCCGGACTTCCTCTCGTTGGGGGTGAAGCGGATGGTCGTGTTGACCTCGAACTGCACGGTCGTCAGGAGCTTCTGCACCTCTCCCGAGAAGTTCGTCGCCTCGAGGAAGTCGCGCAGCTCGTGGGCGACCACCCGGAAGAGGCCGTTCTTCGTCTCGTCGACCTGCGCGAGGAGGTAGTGCGCCAGCTCCTTGGGGAGCCGCATGTCCGAGATGAAGCTCTTCACGTCCGCCGGGGCGTCCTGCGCGCGCTCGACGCCGCGCTCGACGGCGCGCTTGATGATCTTGGGGATCACGCTCTCGACGAGGCGTCGTCGCTTCGCGTCTGGCTCGTGATCGCTCATGCCGCGATCCTACCATGCCGGCGTGCCGGCCGCGTCGCCACCGGGTCGATCACGCAGCGCTGAGGATCCGCGACACACCCACCGCCGCGCGATCGAGCGATGCGCGCCGCCCGGTTCCGCCGCGGGCGCAGAGCAGCACCTCGGTCGAGCCGAGCGGCACGCGCCGCACCTCCACCTCGCGCCGGAGCATCGACACGCGCCGGGACACGTCGTGGGAGAGCGCGAGCTCGCCGGCCTCGAGGAACGGCGCGTACGCGGCGAGCTCCTCGCATGACGCCCAGGAACCGGCACCTGCCACGACCACACCGGTGGCGTCCGCCAGCACGATCGCGTCCAGCTCGCCCAGGCTCCGCGCGGAGGTGAGCTGGTAGTGGAGGGCGATGAGGGGATCTGGAGAGCGGCGCTGGCGCCTGTCTTGGTTCATGAGCGACCTTGGTGTGGGTGAATGTAGGTATTGTGGTCCACCGGGCTGGACACGGTCAACTTTGCTCGGGCGGCGGAGCGTCCAGATCGGCCTCACGACGTGGACGGCTGCGGAGGGTAGACACGAGGAACGCGAGGAGACCCAACGCGAGGCCGAGCCCGCCGCCCACCGGAAGGAGGCCGATCATCCAGTCGAGGAGCAGAGATCGCCACTGCTCGAGCACGTGTTCCCGGTCGAGCGTCATCCAGGCGCCGGTCCGCAGGTGGTGGGAGACCTGCACCTCCGCGTAGACGATGAACGGGAGGGTCACCACGTTCGCGACCCGCGAGCCGAGCCAGGCCCAGAGGCGGTTGAGCCGGAGCAGCGTCGCGAGCGCGAGCGCCGCCGGCCCGTGGAACCCGAGCGCCGGCGTGCACCCCGCGAACACGCCGATGCCCACGGCGAAGCCGATCTCGCGCGGCGACGCCCGCTCGTTCCGCGCCCGGCGCCAGATGTCGCGGGTCCGCGCCCAGACTCTCCGCAGGAAGGCGCGCATTGCATCTGGTTTCTAGGCACTCGGGGGCCGCCGCGCTATCGGAAAGGGATGCACGTGTCCGAGGCGAGGCGACGCTTCGTGAGTTACCTGGAGGTCGAGCGCCGCGCCTCCCCGCGGACGGTGGCCGCCTACGCGCGCGACGTCGCCGAGCTCGAGGCGCACCTCGGGGAGCAGGGGTCGGACGTCACCAACGTGGACGTGTACGCGCTCCGGCGGTGGCTCGGGGAGCTCGCGCGAAGGAACAGCCCGGCCTCGATCGCGCGCAAGATCTCCGCGATCCGCGCGTTCATGCGCTTCCTCAGGAAGCGCGGCGTGCTCACCCGGAGCCCGGCGGACGAGCTCTCCGCGCCGAAGGTGCGGCGCCCGCTCCCGACGTTCCTCTCCGTGGACGCGGCCGGGGCGCTCATGACTGCGCCGGACGAAGAGCGGCGTGGCGGGCGCCGCGATCGTGCCATGCTCGAGCTCCTCTACGGCGCCGGTCTTCGCGTGAGCGAGCTCGTCTCGCTCGACGTGGCGTGCGTCGACGTCGCGAACCGGACCGTGCGCGTCGCCGGGAAAGGCGGCAAGGAGCGGGTCGTGCCCTTCGGCGAGGCGTGCGCCAAGGCGCTCGTCGCGTACACGGAAGAGCGGCCCTTCCTGTTTCCTGCGAGGCCTCGGGCGGGCGCCGCGCGGGTCGAGTCCGCGCTGTTCGTCTCTCGACGCGGCTCGCGCATCACGGTCCGCGCCGTGCAGGCGCTCGTGTCGCGCCATGGCGTCGTCGGCGCCGGGCGGGCCGACGTCCACCCCCATGCCCTCCGACACACCTGCGCGACGCACCTCCTCGACGGCGGCGCCGATCTCCGGGCGATCCAGGAGTTCCTCGGCCACGCGTCTCTCTCGACGACCCAGCGGTACACGCACGTCTCCGTCGAGCACCTGTTCCGCGTGTACGACGCGGCCCACCCGCTCGCGCGCAAGCCCCGCGCCTGACCCCCGCTTCAACGGTGCAAAGCGAGGCGTTCTTCGGTAAGAGGCGTCGTGTCTGGATGACGATCCCCGAGGAGTCGAGCGCGCGCGAGGACTGGGGCGCCGTGCGCGCGCGCTTCGCGTTCGGCGTGGGCGGCGGGGCCCTCGGCGGGCTTTTCGTCGCGCTCGTCGAGACGGCCCCGGTGCGCCTCGACGTGCCATCGCGCTCCTGGATCGTCGTGGCGCTGGAGATGCTCGGCGTCCTCGCGCCGATCGCGCTCCTCCTCGGGACGCTCGCGAGCCTCGGGCTCCTCGTGCTCTTCCCGCGTGCCGAGCTGCCCTGGGAGGTGTTCGCCCGCCTCCGCGCGGAGCCCGTGTTCACGCGCTCGCGCACGGCCGCGCTCGCACCGCTCCTCGTGGTGGGCGCGTTCGTGTGGTGCACGGCGTCCGCGCACCTCGCCAAGCACGCGATGGCGCTGGGGTCGGCGCGAGAGGCAGGCTTCGTGATCGCGCTCGGCGCGGTCTTCGGCGCCTTCGTGCTCGGATCGACGGTCCTGGCCTTGCTGCCACCTCTCCGCCGCGGCCTCGCGTTCGGCGCCGGTCTCTGGGGCGGATTCATCGATCCGGCCATCACCCTGTCGGTGGCGGCGGCGGCCTGCGCCGGGGTCTTCGCAGGCGGCGTGGTCGTGGGGGACACGAGCGGTGGCGGCGGTGTCCTGGGGATCTACGGCGTCCTGAAGCGATCCGAGCTCGACCTCCGGCCCGTCGCCAACGCCCTCCTCATCGTCGCCGCCGTCTACCTCGGGCAGGTGACGCTCCGGCGCGCGACGGGCAGGCGTGGCGCAGGCGTCCTCGCCCTCTTGCTCGCCCTGGCGCCCCTCCTCTTCACGCTGAAGGCCGCGTTCTCGCTCAACGTGAAGCAGGACGTCGCCCGCGCGGTCGTGAAGAGCGCCCCGCTCGGGAAATTGTCCCTCGGCATCCTCCGGCGCACGTTCGATCGCGACCACGACGGGTACAGCGTCGCGTTCGGCGACGCGGACTGCGACGACGGCAACCCGGGCGTCAACCCCGGCGGGCTCGACATCGGCGGCAACGGCGTCGACGAGGACTGCTCCGGCGAGGACGCGCCTCGCCTCGCGATCGTGCCCGTCGTGCGGATCGGTCGGCGGCTGCCCGACCGCCTCTACAACGTCGTGCTCATCACGGTCGACACGCTCCGCGCGGACGTCGGCTTCCTGGGCTACCCCAGGCCGGTGACGCCGAACCTCGATCGTCTCGCCGCCGAGTCCGTCGTGTACGAGCGCGCGTACTCGATGGCCTCGTACACCGGCAAGAGCGTCGGGCCCATGCTCATCGGACGATATCCGAGCGAGACCTGGCGGGACGGCAGCCACTTCAACAAGTACGACGCGAAGAACGTCTTCGTGACGAGGCGGCTCGCGGACGAGGGGATCCACACCTTCGGCGCCGCCGGCCACTGGTACTTCAAGCCCTGGAGCGGCCTCTCGCAGGGGATGGACGAGTGGGACGTCTCGGCGATCCCGCCGGCGATGGGTGACAACGACAACACGGTGAACAGCCAGCAGACCACCGACGTGGCCATACGCATGCTGAAGCTCCACGCGGAGCGGCGCTTCTTCATGTGGGTGCACTACTTCGATCCGCACGCACAGTACGTGCTCCACCCGGAGGGTCCCGACTTCCAGGCGGGCGACAACAGCCCGATCGCGGGGACGCGCGCCGCGTACGACAGCGAGGTGTGGTTCACGGATCGGCACATCGGTCGGCTGCTCGATGAGATCCGCGCCGCGCCGTGGGGGAAGGACACCGCGATCATCGTCACGGCGGATCATGGAGAGGCCTTCGGCGAGCACAACATGAGCTGGCACGGGAGCGAGATCTGGGAGCCGCTCGTGCACGTGCCGCTCCTCGTGCACGTGCCTGGTGTGACCCCGCGTCGCGTGCGCCAGAAGCGGAGCCAGATCGACATCGCGCCGACGATCCTCGAGCTCGCGCGCGTGCCCATCCCCACCGAGCCCGGCGAGATCCAGGGGACGAGCCTGTCGCGCGACTTCAGCGGGCAGGAGCCCGAGGAGCGCAACGTGTACATCGACATGCCCGCGGGCCCGTACAACTTCGCGCGGCGTGCGATCCTCTTCGGCGAGTCGCCAGGCATGAAGCTGATCCACCTCGGTGGCGCGCAGTACCTGCTGTACGATCTGGCTCGTGATCCAGACGAGAAGAACGATCTCTCCGGCGACGCGGACCGCTTGCGGGAGGGCGTCTCGGCCCTGACCGACCAGCGCGCGCGGCTGAAGGAGGTCGAGGTCAAGCCCGACCCGCCCTGACCCGACCGCGTGTGTAGGCTGATGTAAGTGCGTCGTGCGGTGGTGGGCCGGCCCGATCCCCGCTACGCTTTCGGGGCCCGATGGGGATCCTCAGCGCCCGCGATCGCCGCCGGTCCACGCAGCAGGCCCTGCTCAAGGCAGGGGACGTGCTCGCTGGCAAGTACCGCGTCGATCGCCTGCTCGGCGAGGGCGGCATGGGGATGGTCGTCGCGGCGCACCACCTCATGCTGGATCAGCGCGTGGCGATCAAGCTCCTGTACGCCGACGACGAGGAGGCGGTCGGCAGACTGCTCGACGAGTCGCGGCGCTCTGCCAAGCTCGGAGGCGCGCACGTCGCGCGGGTGATCGACGTCGACATCGGCGAGAACGGGCTCCCCTTCATCGTCATGGAGCTGCTCGAGGGGATCGATCTCGCTCAGATGCTCGCGTCGCGCGGCCCGCTCCCGCGGTGGCAGGTCGTGGACTACGTTCTCCAGGCGCTCGAGGGGCTGACCGAGGCACACGTCCGCGGGATCATCCACCGGGACATCAAGCCTTCGAACCTCTTCGTCGCGCAGCGCCCCGGCGGTGGCGAGGTGCTGAAGGTGCTCGACTTCGGCGTGTCCAAGTCCGTGGCGGAGATCTCGAAGCAGAGCTTCACGGGCGCGAGCTCGGTCCTCGGATCTCCGCCGTACATGTCGCCGGAGCAAGTACGCAGCCCGAGGTCGGTCGACCTGCGCACCGACATCTGGTCCATGGGGATCGTGATGTACGAGCTGCTCACGGGGCGCCTGCCGTTCCAGGGCGAGGAGCTCCAGGCGACGTTCGCGCAGATCCTCGAGAAGGAGATCCCGCCCATCCGGGGCCTGGTTAGCGGCGTGCCCGAGGGGCTCGAGCGGCTCATCATGAGGTGCCTCGCCCGCGATCGTGGGCACCGCTACGCCACGGTGCTGGAGCTCGCGCGTGACCTCACGCCGTATGGCTCCGGGGGCTTCACCTCGTCCAAGGATCGCATCGGCGCCTTGTTCGCGAAGCCCATCGACGAGCTCTCCATCACGGGTCCCCGCCCCGTCCTCGCGCACACGCCACCTGTGGGGACGCCGCTCGTCCCGGGCGAGGGCATGCACACGGACTTCGCGCCCACCGCGAGCACGGTCATCGGTCGCAAGGGGTTCGTCGTCAACGAGACGCGCTCCCGCGGCGTCGTGCTGGCGATGCTCGCGGGGCTCCTCGTCGCGCTCGCCATCATGGGCGGGGCGCTCCTCGTGCGCAGCAAGCTGAGACAGAACGCGGACATCGAGTTCCCGGCCGATCCGCAGGCCGCCACCGACGACCCGCGCCCCTTGCCTCCGCTGTTGCCGGCCACGGCCGTCGCCGCGGCCAGAGCTCCCGGCTGGCCTTCGACTTCGGGCGCGGCGCCAGCGGGCGTCGCGCTGGCCGCGGCGACCCGGGGCGCGGTCGAACCTCCGGCAGCCTCCGTGCAGGGGGCCACGCCGGGCCCCGCGAGCGGAAAGGCCCCGGCGCCGCAAGTGCCGGCCGCCGTCGCACAGCCCCCGAAGAGGCCCGCGCCGCCGCCCCCGCCACCGTCCGCGACGGCGAAGCCGAAGCTGCCGACGCAGCTCATGGGGCGCGATTGAGCCTCCGATTCGTGTAGCCTGGCAAGCGATGAGCCGCGCGAATCGCCTTCGAGGGTTCCGGGGGCTCGCGCTCGCCCTCGCGCTCGCGCTCGCCCCGGAAGCGCGCGCGGACAAGGCGCAGGACTCGAGGGACGCGGACCGGTACTTCAAGGAGGGCCAGACCCTCATGGAGGAGAACGAGTACGCGAAGGCATGCCCGAAGTTCGAGCAGAGCTACAAGCTCGATCCGAAGACGGGCACGCAGCTCAACCTGGCGTTCTGTTACGAGAAGGAGGGTCGCGTCTGGTACGCCTGGCTGGCCTACAAGGAGGCGGAGATCCGCGCGAGCACGGGTGGGCAGAAGGAGCGCGCCGACTTCGCGAGGCTGCAGGCGACAAACCTCGAGAAGGGCCTGGCACGCGCGCGGATTCCCGCGCAGTCGGGGCTCGAGCGCCTCGCGATCGACGATCAGACGATCCCCGATGCGACGCGGGGCCAGCCGTTCGCCGTGGAGCCAGGGTCCCGCAAGGTCACGTTCGTCAAGAGCGGCAAGAAGCCCGTGGTGCGCGAGATCCGCATCACGAAGCAGGCGGCGCCGCAGGTCCTCGATGTCCCCGCGGACTTCGAGGACGAGCCGCCGCCGCCCGTCGTCAAGCCGCCGCCGGTCGAGGCGCCACCGCCGGTCGAGGCGCCGCCCCCCGAGCCGCACAAGAAGGACCGGGCGCCGGATCGGACCCTCGCGCTGGCGGCGTTCGGTGGCGGCGCGGTGGCCCTGGGGGCGGGCGCGGTCTTCGGCGTGATGACGCTGACGACGCGCGACGAGGCCGACGCGAACTGCCCCAGCAAGGTCTGCGACCCGATCGGACAGGACAAGATCGCGACGGCGCGGACCTACGGGATCATCTCCACGATCGGTTTCGTCGTCGGCGCGCTGGGGGTCGGCGGCGGCGCGGCCCTCTACTTCCTCGCGCCGCCCGACGGCAAGGGAGCCTCCGTGGCGCCCGCGATTGGCCCGGGCATGGCCGGTCTCACGGCCCGGGGCCGCTTCGCGCCATGAGCTTCTATCCCCTGCCGACGGGCCTCCGTGACGCGCTGCCGGAGGAGGCGCGCGCCGAGGAGGCGCTCGTGCGCGAGCTCCTCGCGACGTTCGCGCGGGCCGGGTTCGAGCGCGTCATCACCCCGATGTTCGAGTTCGCGGAGGTCCTCGAGCTCGGTCTCGGGCGCCGGGCTCTGGCGAACATGCTCACCTTCGTCGAGCCCGAGTCGGGGGAGATCGCGGCCCTGCGGCCGGACATCACGCCCCAGATCGCCCGCCTCGTCGCGACGCGACTGAGCCGGCGCGCGCGCCCGCTCCGCATCTCCTACGAGGGGACCGTCGCGCGCCGCCGGGCGGGTCGCGCGCGTCGCCAGCGCCAGATCCGGCAGGTCGGCGCCGAGCTCGTCGGACAGCCGGGGCGAGACGGAGACCTCGCCATGATCGAGACGCTCGGGGCCGCGCTGCACGCAGTCGGGCTCGCGAAGTCGACCCTCGACCTCACCGACGCCGGCATCGTGCACGCGCTGATCGGGGACGTCGGGTCAGAGCAGGCCAGCGAGATTGGCGCCGCTCTCGCCGTCAAGGACGAGGCGGCTGTGCGCTCCGCGGCGCGGGGCACGGGGCGGGAGGCGACGCTCGCCGCGCTGACGCACCTGTCCGGGGGCCCGGCTGCGCTGGACGAGGCGCGCGCCACGCTCGCGGGTGGGCCCGCCAGCCCCTACGTGGATCGCCTCACGGCGCTCCACGACGCGGTGCTCCGGCTCGGGATCTTCGACGTCGTGCTGGTCGACATCGGCGAGGTGCGCGAGCTCGACTACTACACCGGCTGCATGTTCCACGTCTTCGCGGACGGGCCCGGCGCGCCGATCGCGGGCGGCGGGCGCTACGACACGCTGCTCGCGCGCTTCGGGGTCGACGCGCCCGCCGTGGGCTTCGCCCTCGATCTGGAGAACCTGGCGTGGGCGCGCCGGCGCGCCGGACTCGAAAACCTGCTAGCTGGTGATCCATGACCGCGGTCGTGATCGTCGGAGCGCAGTGGGGGGACGAGGGCAAGGGAAAGGTCGTCGACATCTACACCGAGGCGGCCGACATGGTCGTTCGCTACGCCGGCGGACCGAACGCCGGGCACACGCTGGTCGTGGGGGGGGACCGGCTGGTCGTCCGCCTCATCCCGAGCGGCATCTTGCGGCCGCGATCCGCTTGCTTGCTCGGGCAGGGCATGGTCGTGGACCCCGAGACGCTGTCGACCGAGATCGCGGAGCTCGAGCGGCGCGGCCTGCTGGTCGATCGCGACCTCCTCGTGTCGGATCGGGCCCACATGATCCTGCCGTACCACGTGCTCGTGGACACGCTCCGCGAGCAGGGGGCGTCCGCGATCGGCACGACGAAGCGCGGCGTGGGCCCCTGCTACGAGGACAAGGCGGCGCGCGTGGGGATCCGCATGGGGGCCCTTCGCGACGCCGCCCGGCTGCGCGCCGGCGTCGAGGTGGCGCTCGCACGCTGGGCGCCTGTGATCCGCTCCCTCGGCGGTGGCGTGCCTGCGGCCGACGAGGTGTGCGCGCACGTTCGGCGCTTCGAGGGCTCCGTCGTGTCCCGCCTCACGGACACCGGCGCGCGTGTCGACGAGGCCATCTCCGCGGGGCGGCGTGTGCTGTTCGAAGGTGCCCAGGGCGCGCTCCTCGACGTGGACCACGGGACGTACCCGTTCGTCACGTCGTCGAGCGCGGTGGCGGGTGGTGCGTGCACGGGCGCGGGGGTTGGGCCGAGCCGCATCGACGCCGTCGTCGGCCTCACGAAGGCCTACACCACGCGCGTCGGCGGCGGTCCGTTCCCCACCGAGCTCGAGGACGACGTGGGTGAGCTCATCCGGCGGCGCGGCGGCGAGTTCGGCTCCGTCACGGGGCGACCGCGTCGCACGGGCTGGCTCGATCTGCCGGCGCTGCGCTACGCCCGTCGCGTCAACGGGCTCGACGGTATCGCCCTCACCAAGCTCGACGTCCTCTCCGGGCTGTCCGAGGTGCGGGTGTGCGTGGCGTACCGCACTCCCGCGGGCGAGACGCGGGATTTCCCGATCGACGATCTCGCGCGAGCCGAGCCGGTCTACCAGACGCTCCCCGGCTGGGGCCCCGTGGACGGCGCTCGGTCGCTCGGCGACCTGCCGGCGTCCGCGCGAGCGTACGTGGACCTCGTCGTCCGCGAGTCGGGGTGCCCGCTGTTCCTCCTCAGCGTGGGGCCGGACCGGGCGGCCACCATCGTGGCGCGCGATCCGTGGGACATCCCCCGGCGCGCGGGGGGCTGACGTCGTGGGCCCCCTCGGCGGCGTCCTCGCGGTGTTCTTGCAGCTCACCGGCGCGACGGCCAGGCCTGTCGAGTGCGTCCCGGCGGACGGCACCGCGGGCACGAACGTGTGGGAGCGCGCCAAGGCACCCCACCTCCGCCGCTACTGCGATCTACTGGCGAGCGGGAGCGCGAAGCTCGCGGGCATCCCGCCGGGCGCTGGGCCAGACGGCGCCCGCGCGCAGGCGGGGGAGGTGCTGGCCATCGCCGACGAAGCCGAGAAGCTCGTCCCGGATCGGATCTTTCCCGCGATCCTCCGTGGGCGCGCGCTCGCCCGGCTCGGGAGGTGGGACGACGCGCTCGCCGCGCTGGCCGCCGTACGCAAGAAGGACGAGCGCGCCCTCGGCGACGCCTTCGCCCTCCTCGCGTGGGCGCGGGCCAACGCGCGCACCGGCCACATGGATGAGGCGAGCGCCGCGTACCGGATGCTCCTCCCGCAGGCGAAGTCCCTTCCCCCGGTCGATCGCAGCCTCGCATCACTCGAGGCAGGCCTCGTGCTCATGGGTCGGGGGCCCGCGGCGATCGACGACGCGGTCGCGGTGCTCCGGCAAGCGCGGCGCGATGCGCAGGACGCGGTCCTCGGAGCGAGCGTCCTCGCGCTGGCGCTGGCGCTCGACCGTGCGGGGCAGAAGGACGAGGCCAGGGGCGTGCTCGCCGAGCGCGGGCGGACCGATCCGCGGCCGCTCTTCGCGGACGCTCGCGTCAAGGAGGCGCTCGCCAACGCAGCCGCGCTCGCCGAGGCGGAAGCGCTGGCGGCGATCGGACTCGAGGCCGTCGACGCGGCCGCGGCCCGGGAAGCGTGGGCCCGCTACGAGAAGGTGAAGGGTCCGTGGAACGACCACGCCCGCGCTCGCGATCCGGCGAAGCGGAAGGGTCCCGGGTGAGCCCGCCCCGCCCCGACGCGGGCGAGATCCTGACGAACGGTTTTCGATCGATCCTGCCCGGCTACGAGCCCCGACCCGGTCAGGCGGCCATGGCCTCCGCCGTCGCTCGCGCCCTCGAGAGCGAACGTCACCTCTTCGTCGAGGCCGGCACCGGCCCGGGCCAGACGTTCGCGTACCTCGTCCCGGCCATCCTCTCCGGAAGGAAGGTCGTCGTGTCGACCGCGACGCGCGCGCTGCAGGACCAGATCTACGAGAAGGATCTCCCCGTGGTCATGGAGGTGCTCGCTGCGCACGGCGTGGAGGTCGACGCGGCGCTCATGAAGGGCCTGCCCAACTACGTCTGCAAGCGGCGCTTGCGGGAGGCCGTCGCCGCGGGGGCGGACCCCGTTCTCTTGCGCATCGCGGCCTGGGAGGATGAGACGACCACGGGGGACCGCGCCGAGCTGTCCACGATCCCGGAGGGCGCGGCCGCGTGGTCGTCGGTGCTCTCGAGCGCCGACACCCGCATCGGCGCGGGTTGCCCTCACCACGAAACCTGCTTCGTCACCGCCATGAAGCGCGCGGCGGAGCGCGCGCGCATCCTCGTCGTGAACCACCACCTGTTCTTCGCGGACCTCGCCCTCCGGGCCGGGCCGCGGGGGGACTTCGCGAGCGCCATCCCCGCGTACGACGCCGTCGTGTTCGACGAGGCCCACCAACTCGAGAACGTCGCGACGGAGTTCTTCGGCCACCGCGTCTCGCTCGGCAACGTGAGCGCGCTGGTCGAGGACGCGGCTCGGGCGCTCCGGGCCGCGAAGCTCGTCCCCCCGCGCGGGGGCGCCGGTTCGGCGACGCGGCTCCTCGACAACGTGCAGCGCGCGGGCGACGCGTTCTTCGGCAGCCTCCGGCGTTCGCCCCCGTCGCGCGCGCGCCCGCCGGACTCCCGCGACAAGGAACGGCGGCTGCTCGCGGACATCCGCTGGACGACCGAGGACACGGCCGCCTACCACGCGCTCGACTCCGCCCTCGAGGCCCTCGAGGCGTTCGCGGAGCTCGAGGGCGTGACCGTGGAGGCCGTGCGCGTGCTCGGCCGGCGGGCGGGCGACCTCCGGCGTCGCCTCGCGGGGATCCTCGACGGCGAGAAGGGGAGGGTGGCGTGGCTCGACGTCGAAGATCGCGGCGTCGCGCTGGGCGCGAGCACGGTGGACCTCGCGCCGACCCTGGCGGGCGCCCTCTTCGAGCGCGTCTCCTCGGTCGTCTGCACGAGCGCGACCCTCTCGGTGGCGGGGCACTTCCGCTTCATCCGGGCGCGACTCGGAGCGCGCGAGGCCGAGGAGCTCGTCGTACCGTCGCCGTTCGACTTCCAGAGCAACGCGGGCTTCTACGTGGCGAGCGATCTGCCGGAGCCGGCCGCGCCGGGCTTCGACGACCTGGCTGGACAGCGCACGCTCGAGCTCGTCGAGATCTCGGGGGGGGGCGCGTTCGTCCTCACGACCTCGCTCCGGACCATGCGGCTGTTCCACGAGCGCCTCCGCGCTCGGTGGGGTTCGCGCGTGCTCGTCCAGGGGGACGCGCCCAAGCAGTCGCTGCTCGCGCGCTTCCGGAGCGTGACGGACGCCGTCCTCGTCGCGACGTCGAGCTTCTGGGAGGGGATCGACGTCCCCGGCGACGCGCTCCGCCTCGTCGTGCTCGACAAGATCCCGTTCGCCGTGCCCACCGACCCGGTCACCATGGCCCGCTCCCGCGAGATCGAGGACGGCGGCGGAAATGCGTTCGCAGAGTACGCCATCCCGCAGGCCGCGATCTCGCTCAAGCAGGGATTCGGCCGTCTCGTCCGCTCCGCCTCCGATCGCGGCGTGGTGGCGCTCCTCGACGCTCGCATCACCCGGCGCGGGTACGGCAAGGCTCTCCTCGCCAGCCTCCCCCCGGCGCGCCGGCTCGGGACCCTCGACGAGGTGCGGGGCTTCTTCTCCTCGCCGGCCGCTGGGGGTGGTCGGTGGACGCAAACGTCGCGATCGTGATATGCCGGATGCCTCGACCGAGGTGCTCATGACCGAGATCAACGCCGTCTTCGCCCGTGAAATCCTCGACTCGCGCGGGAACCCGACGGTGGAGGTCGAGGTCCTCACCGACGGAGGCCGTGGCCGCGCAGCCGTGCCGAGCGGCGCCTCGACAGGCGAGCACGAGGCCATCGAGCTGCGCGACGGGGACAAGAAGCGCATTGGTGGCAAGGGCGTGCTGAAGGCGGTCGACAACGTCAACAAGACGCTCGGCCCGGCGATCATCGGGCTGGACGCCCTCGACCAGCCCGAGATCGACGGTGTCCTCTTGCACGCGGACGGGACGGCCAACAAGAGCAAGCTCGGCGCCATCTCCATCCTCGGCGTGTCCATGGCTGTGGCCCGCGCGTGCGCGGACAGCCTGGACCTCCCGCTCTGGCGCCACCTCGGCGGCGCGAGCGCGCGCGTGCTCCCGACCCCGCTGATGAACGTGGTCAACGGCGGGCAGCACGCGGACAACGGGCTCGAGGTCCAGGAGTTCATGATCGTCCCCTCGGGCCTCCCCAGCTTCCCCGAGGCGTTGCGCGCGGGCGCCGAGATCTTCGCCACGCTGAAGCGGTTGCTCCAGGACAAGGGGCTGACCACGTCCGTCGGCGACGAGGGGGGCTTCGCGCCGCGCCTCGGCTCGAACGAGGAGGCGCTCGCGTTCCTGGTGAAGGCCATCGCCGACGCCGGCTACGCGCCCGGGAAGGACGTCGCCGTCGCGCTCGACTGCGCCGCGAGCGAATTCTTCGACAAGGCGTCGCGGACGTACACGTTCGACAGGAAGAAGGTCTCGGGCCCCGAGCTCGTGGCGATCTACGAAAAGCTCGCCTCGACGTATCCGCTCGTGTCGATCGAGGACGGC
>SXGT01143144.1_pt1 | contig 21274 bp, 9 predicted proteins | sample 3176221 | NCBI WGS metagenome assembly SXGT01 (sample SAMN11356862, study PRJNA531348) | freshwater metagenome | isolation source: freshwater sample F1-120 | place: China: Fuxian Lake, Yuxi | collected 2017-12-25
ACCACTGGTAGCTGGCGATGAAGCGGCCCAGTTGGGTCAGCGAAATGACTTCACAAAACTGCTGGTCCAACGCCGTCAGCGGTCCCATCTCCTCTTCGAGCATGGGGAAAAGATGGCGTTGCAAATTGTGGAAGATCGTCAGGTCGAGCATGTCCAAAAATCAGCGCGACTCGTGCCACTTCACATGATCAATTGAAATCTCTCAACAAATCCGAGTTTTGAAAGAGCCTCGGTATTTTGAAATTCTTTCTTGGGGCATTTGTATCGAACGATTAGGCGGGATCATGCGAACAAAATCGCTCCTGATCTGGCAAGGGATCGGGCATGTGTTCCGCTGACAGGAAGGCGGCTTTCTCGGTCAGGTTCTGCGACGGTTCGACGATGAGTTGAAGGCAAACTCCGGCTCCCGAAGTGTGACAGTGCCGGGAATTAACAACTTCTCGTGGTGCTGATCGCGCATCGCACGGTGTGGCGGTGCATTGCGATGCCCAGCCAGGCTTTGTCTGCGCTGTGTCTCGATCGGGCGAAATGCCGTGACGTTATCAGCTCCAGCCTGAGCTGCTTACCGATCCACTCCCATCCTCGCAGTCGAAACGCAGCTCAGGCCCGTTCAGCCCCATTTCTCCGTCTTCATCTGCTCCTTCGGCACCTTGAGATCTTGCAACACCAACTGCTCGGCGAACTCGACCAGTTCATTCGGGCCGCACGCATAGAACACCGTGTTGGGAAGATCATGGATGTGTTCCTTGACCCATTCGGCGTTGATACGTCCGCGCCTTCCGGTCCATGCGTCCTGCAGATGCAGGCGCGTGCAGGTGACGTAAAAATCAAAATGAGAGTTCTCCATTTCGAGCTGATGGAACTCATCCTTGAAGATGATGTCGTTGGTCGTGCGCACGCTGTAGAGCACGGTGATCTTCGTCGCCAGCTTTCGGCGTGTCGCCTCCCTCGCGAAAGCGCGAAAAGGAGTGACGCCTGATCCGCCCGCAATGCAGATCAAATGTTTGCCTGCTTCGTACACCGGCAGGAATCTCCCGGCCGGCGGCAACACCCCGAGTTTGTCGTCCTTTTTGATCCAGTCCACGATCCGGGTTCCCATCTTCCCATCGCGTTTCACGGTAATCTCGTAGGCACCACGATCCATCGCACAGGAAGAGAGCGAGTAGGCCCTCTTGTAACTGGGAGTATCCGGCCAGAAGACGGTGATGAACTGACCAGTCTTGAACTCAACGTCGTACCCTTCCGGCCACTTCAACCGCACGGTCCTGGTATCCGGCAGCTCAGAAATCACGCCTTCCACCTGCATTTCGACAATTTGTTTCGCCATAGCTCGTCAGTAATTTGGGCAAGCATGGAGGGAAGGCTTCGAAGATGTAAACGCAGAATCTTGACACAAAAAAAGAACAAGACGGCACAAGCCGCCTTGTTCCCCACTATGAACCACAACCCAAACCTAACACTGAACAGGATTCCTCGTGGAACAGCCGCGCTGAATCCTGCCCAAACTTGAGCAAAGCCAATGCCGACAAGAACGCTCCGCGCGAAAACATCACGCGATCCTGGCTTGAGCGCCGCCGGGCCGGATGCGAAAATCGCGGGAGGGAATGCATCCGCAGAGTTAGTCGGCCGACCGATTAACCTAAAACGGGTGTTCGGATTCACAGAAGGAAGCAAAGCGAACGAACGAACACTCACTTCGAAAGACAATCTCCGGTGATCCACGCTCACCCAGTCAGTGAAGTCCGGGAGAACGAGAAAACACTGCCAAATCCTTCTCACTTAGTTGCCTTCGTTACCTTCTATTCAAATCAACTTCAGTTCTTAGAACGAACGAAGCAGCCGACGCCACCCCAGCCCTGCGGATTGGGGGACTTTGGCTTGCCGGATTCGCTGCTCACAACTTGCCAGTCGATTAGGGTATCTTCGTCCTTCCTGCCCCGCCATCGAGCCAATTCACTTTCAGCCAGGTCGGAAAATATATTTACGTGGACCCTCAGCGCCTTTGAAATTGAGGGACGCCAACACCGACCTGTCCTGAAGTCAACGCTTAGTGTCCATATTTGGTAAGCATTCAGCGCCGTTTGATCGTAGAAAACGCCGGGGGACGCCTGCATCGCAGGAGGCAAGTTCGCACCTTTACTCAGCTCTCACCCATGCGTATAACCGCCCGACGATTATGAGTTCATCCGCCGCAAAACCACGCCCACACGCGGGCCAAAAAGCCCAGCCACACTCCAGTTCGAATTCTCCAAAGAAACTGCTGGTTGCCAATCGCAGCGAAATCGCCATCCGCGTGTTTCGCGCCGCGACCGAGCTCGGCCTGCGAACAGTGGCCATCTACGCCCAGGAGGACCGCCTGGCTGTTCATCGGTTCAAAGCCGACGAAGCATATCTTGTCGGCAAGGGAAAAGGCCCCGTGGCAGCCTACCTCGATATACCGGCGATTGTCTCCCTAGCCGTCGAGAAGGGAGTCGATTTCATCCATCCCGGTTACGGTTTCCTCTCAGAAAACGCCGAATTTGCCGAGGCATGCCAGAAGGCGGGCATTACTTTTATCGGACCCCGACCCGATCTCCTGCGGATGATGGGGGACAAGACCACCGCGCGGTCGCTTGCTCAAAAGGTCGGCGTTCCCACACTTCCGGGCACGGAAAACCCGATCGAAGAACGTTCCCAGGCACTCAAGGTGGCGAAGGAGATTGGTTTTCCTTTGATCATCAAGGCCGCTTTCGGGGGCGGTGGCCGGGGCATGCGAGTGGTCGAGCGTTCGGCAGACCTGGCTCATCTCCTGGACGAAGCGCGTGGAGAGGCTGAACGCGCCTTTGGCAATCCGGCCGTCTTCCTTGAAAAGTACATCCGCCACGCCAAGCACATTGAAGTGCAGATTCTCGGGGATCGACACGGCAACGTCCTCCATCTTTACGAACGCGATTGCTCAGTCCAGCGTCGGCACCAGAAGGTGATTGAAATCGCTCCGTCGGTCGGGCTGCCTGTCAAAGTCCGGACCGCTCTGTGCGATGCCGCAGTAAAAATCGCCACCGAGATCAATTACGACAATGCCGGCACCGTAGAATTCCTCCTCGATCTGGATACAAACGAGTGGTTCTTCATCTAGATGAACCCCCGCATTCAGGTCGAGCATACCGTGACCGAAATCATCACCGGCGTTGATCTCGTGCGTTCCCAGATTCTCGTCGCGCAGGGACACACTTTGCACGGCGGCGAACTCGATCTCCCGGCGCAGAATGAAGTTCCGAGAAATGGATTTGCCGTCCAAGGCCGCATCACAACCGAGGATCCCGAGAGCAAATTCATGCCCGATTACGGAAAGATCCTGACATACCGCAGCGCGGGTGGCTTCGGTGTGCGGCTCGATGGCGGCATGGGTTACGCCGGCGCGGTCATCACGCCGTTCTACGACTCCTTGCTCGTGAAGCTGACGGTCTCCGGACGGTCCTTTGAGACAGCGCTCCAGCGCATGGACCGCGCTCTCCGCGAGTTTCGCATACGCGGCGTCAAAACCAACATTCAATTCCTCGAAAACGTCATCGCCAACGAAACATTCCGTTCCGGCAAGGCCACGACGACGCTGATCGACTCAACCCCCGATCTGCTCAGGCCCACGCAACGTCGGGATCGCGCCACGAAGCTGCTCACATTTTTGAGCGATGTGATGGTCAACGGCAATCCGCAGGCGAAGGGATATTCACCCAAGGGTCCCCTGCCCCTTCCCGCCATCCCGGTCTTCGATCACAAGAAATCGCCGCCTGCCGGCTCGCGACAACTTCTGATCGATCTCGGCCCCAGAAAATTCGCCGAGTGGGCGCTCAAGCAAAAGCGATTGCTCGTCACCGACACGACCTTTCGCGACGCCCACCAGTCCCTGATGGCCACCCGCGTCCGCAGCTACGACATGCTCGCCATTGCGGACGTGGTGGCACGGCGTTCCCCGCAGCTCTTCAGCCTGGAACTGTGGGGAGGCGCCACATTCGACACTTCCATGCGTTTCCTGCGCGAAGATCCGTGGCGGCGCCTGCGGCAATTGCGGGAACGTATTCCGAACATCTGTTTCCAGATGCTTTTCCGCGGCTCTAACGCCGTCGGCTATTCGAATTATCCTGACAATGTCGTGGCTGGGTTCATCAAACATTCCGCCGAATCCGGCATCGACATCTTCCGCATCTTCGACTCCCTGAATTACACGCCGAATCTCCAGGTCGCGATGGAAGCGGTGCATGAGACGCACGCGGTTTGTGAAGCGGCGATTTGTTACACCGGGGATATTCTCGACTCCGCACGATCCAAGTATTCGCTGAAGTATTACGTGAAGCTCGCCAAGGAGCTTCAGAAGATGGGCGCGCACATCATTGCCATCAAGGACATGGCCGGGCTTTGCCGGCCTTACGCCGCGAAGGCCCTGGTGAAGGCGCTGAAGGAGGAAATCAACCTTCCGATCCACTTCCACACGCACGATACGAGCGGCATCAGTTCCGCCTCGATCATCCAGGCCACCGAAGCGGGAGTGGATATTGTGGATCTTGCGATCGCCTCGATGTCCGGCTCGACCAGCCAGCCGAATCTCAATTCCATTGTCGCCGCTCTGAAAAACACGCCGTCGGACACGGGGCTCGATCTTGAAGCGCTCAATGAGTATTCGGACTATTGGGAGACCGTCCGGAGTTACTACACACCCTTTGACACTGCGCCGCGTTCAGGAAGCGCGGATGTTTACCTCCACGAGATGCCCGGTGGTCAGTTCACGAACCTTAAGGAACAGGCCGCCGGCATGGGACTCGGACATCGCTGGCCCGAAATCGCCCGAACCTATGCCGAGGTCAATCAGCTTTTCGGCGACATCGTCAAGGTCACGCCCAGCAGCAAAGTGGTTGGTGACATGACGATGTTTCTGATCACGCGCGGCATCAAACCATCCGACGTCCTCAACCTTGAACCTGGCGCAACGCCGTTCCCTGAATCGGTGATCGACATGATCTCCGGCGGATTGGGCGAGCCAATGGGTGGGTGGCCAAAAGATCTCCAGCGCGTGATCCTCGGCAAACGAAAGCCGATCGACGGCCGTCCCGGCGAAAACATGCCGCCGCTGAATTTCAACAAGACACGAACTGAGCTGACATCCAAACTCCGTCATGAAGTCACGGAAGACGACCTCTACAGCTACTTGATGTATCCCGAAGTCTTCACCGAGTTCACGAAGTTCATCAGGGAGCGCGGCGATGCGTCGGTTCTCCCGACTCCCGCCTTTTTCTATGGCCTGAAACCGGGCGAGGAAATCTCGATCAACATCGAGGAAGGTAAAACCCTTTTCGTCCGCCTCATCAACGTGGGAACTCCGGACGCCGACGGCCGGCGAACGATTCTCTACGAACTCAACGGCATGCCGCGCGAAACAACTGTCGTTGACCGCTCAATCCAGCCAATGGGAAAAACCCGCCCGAAAGCAGATCCGGCGAAACTCATGCAGGTTGGCGCGCCGATTCCAGGACTCATCACCGCCATCGCCGCCAGTGTCGGCACCAAACTCGCAAAGGGCGAAAAACTCGTCACCCTCGAGGCCATGAAGATGCAGACAACCGTCTATTCCCCGTGCGACGGCGTGGTGGATCAAATCAATGTCCAGGTGGGAGATACTGTTGAGAGCAAGGATCTGTTGATCACGATGAGGGAGTGAATTTGCCCGTCGCCCCGTTTGTCTCCGTCTCATGAAAGATCTTGGCTCCTTTTGCGAAGGATTTGTAACTGACAGTGCGATTCTGAATGTGGAGACAGAATTCCAAGTCTCCGTTTGACGGAATCTAAATCACACTGATACTGGAAGCGTGAAAACGACAATTGATATTCCTGATGGCCTCTTGGAGGAAGCCATGAAATTCACTGGTGCCAAGACCAAACGGGAAGCCGTTGTGACGGCGGTGGAACGTTTCAATCGTTTGAAGCGACTGGAGCGACTCAACACCCGCGTGCGCGGCCAGTTTAAGGATTTCATGACCCAGGCCGACCTCAAGAAAATGCGCGCAGCAGACATCCCCAAGACGCGACGATGAAACTGGTGGATACGTCCAGTTGGGTGGAATACCTCCGCGACCGCGAGTCCGAAGCGGGCGATGCCGTGGAAGTGCTGGTTTTAAGCGGTGAAGCCGCGTGGTGCGACATCACCTTGGTCGAGTTGTGGCATGGCGTGCGAGGATCGAAGGAAAAGCGAGAACTGGCAGAAATGGAAAATGAAGTTGAGCGTGTTCCGGTAGATACGGACGTCTGGCGGCTGGCCTCCAGGCTGGCGCTCCGTTGTCGGGAAAAGGGGCTCACCGTCCCCATCAGCGACATCGTCACTGCGGCGTGCGCAGAGACTCATGGATTGGAATTGGAGCATTGCGACAAGCACTTCGATGACCTCCTGCCGCTCGCCAAATCATTGTCCACCTGAATTTCTAATATGCTCCATTGCGGCATCACCCGCTTTTCTACGAGGATGCATTACGAACTCTTAAACTAACGATATGAGCCAACTTCCGACTTACGACCGGCTTATGAATCCAGTTCTCCAAGCGTTGCGAGAACTCGGCGGCTCCGGTTCAACGGATGAAATCTACCAACGGGTCGCCGAGAATCTGAAACTTCCTGAGAGCGTGTTGAGTGTCCTGCACGATCCTGAGACTAGTAATCAGACTGAAGTTCAGTATCGCATGGCTTGGGCACGGACATACTTAAAGAAGTTTGGATTTCTTGAGACAGCTCAACGTGGTCTCTGGTCGCTGACCAAGAAGGCTGAGTCGGCATCCGAGGTCGATAGCAAAGAAGTTAAAAGGTTTGTTCGCGAACTCGATCACAAGCAGCGGCAAACAAAACCAGCTTCGGAAGAAAATGGCGAACAAGCTGAGCCTGAGAAACCTGAAGAGACAAAAAAATGGCGCGCTGCTCTGCACGCGATTCTTACCAAGAAGCTCTCACCCGCTGCGTTTGAGCGCCTGATACAGCGAGTTCTTCGAGAATCAGGCTTCATTCAGGTTGAAGTTATGGGTCGAACCGGAGATGGAGGCATAGACGGCAAGGGTATTGCACGGATCCACGGTTTCATGAGTTTCCATGTCGTGTTCCAGTGTAAGCGCTGGCAAGGAGTAGTTGGTTCAGCCGAGATCCGCGACTTCCGTGGCGCGATGGTTGGTCGTGCCGACAAGGGATTGTTTATCACTACCGGAACTTTCTCTCGCGATGCCATCAAGGAGGCGACTCGTGATGGAGCGCCTCCGATTGATCTCGTGGATGGCGACTTGTTGGCTGACAAATTGAAGGAACTTAAGCTCGGAGTTACGACCGTGATGATTGAATCGGTGTCCGTGGACGCAACTTGGTTTGAGAGGATTTAGTTCATGAAAGTTACACTTAACTGGCTCAAGCAATACGTTGATTTCAACTGGTCGCCCGAGGAACTCGCGGAACGGCTCACCATGCTCGGCCTCGAGGTCGAGGGCGTGCAGAAGCTCGGCGGCGAATTTGCAGGTATCGTGGTGGCGCAGGTCATCACGCGAGACAAACACCCGAATGCCGACAAACTCTCCGTCTGCCGCGTCAATGACGGTCAAGGGGAACGCCAGATCGTTTGTGGCGCTCAGAATTTCAAAGCCGGCGACAAGGTGCCACTGATCCTGCCGGGCGCTTCATTGCCCATGAAGCCCGGTGACAAGGAGCCATTCACCATCAAGGTCGGCAAGATTCGCAGCGTCGAGTCGCACGGCATGATGTGCTCGCCGTCCGAGCTCGGACTGACAGCGGACGCGGAGGGTCTGCTCCTGTTGCCCGAGAACGCAAAAGTGGGCCAACCCTTCGCCGAGCATCTTGGACGCGCCGGCAGCGATGTGATTTACGATCTCGAAATCACACCCAACCGCCCTGACCTCAACAGCGTCATCGGCATCGCGCGCGAGATCGCGGCGCTCACGGGAAATCCACTGCGCATTCCCGAAACCGGCATCGCGATCGGACCTGAAGCAGTCATTGGAGCAGCTCCAGGGACGACCATAGACAGTTATGTCGCCGTGCGCATCGAGGAGCCGGAGCTCTGCCCGCGCTACACCGCTCGCGTTGTGAACGGAGTGAAGATCGGCCCCAGCCCCGACTGGCTGCGCAGCACTTTGGAGAAGGTCGGCATCCGAAGCATCAACAACATCGTGGACGTGACAAATTATGTGATGCTCGAAACAGGCCAGCCGTTGCACGCCTTCGATTATCATCTCATCGGCAAAGCGGACGACGGCAAACCGACCGTCATCGTGCGCTGCGCCGGCCCCGGCGAGAAGTTCAAGACGCTCGACGGCCAGGAACGCACGCTGACCGGTGAGATGCTCCTCATCGCCGACGCACACAAGGGCATCGCGCTCGCCGGCGTGATGGGCGGCGCGAACACCGAGATTCGCGACGACACCAAAGACGTGCTCATCGAGAGCGCCTGCTTCTCACCAACGAACATCCGCCGCACGAGCAAAACACTCGGACTGCGGAGCGAGTCCAGCTATCGCTTTGAGCGTGGCTGCGACATCAGCATCGCCGACTACGCCAGCCAGCGCGCGGTGCAACTCATTCTTCAGACCTCGGGTGCAAACCTTGTGCCCGGTGTGGTGGACGCACACCCAAAGCCTATCGAACCGAGGCAAATCACCTTGCGCCATCACAAGGCCAACGAGCTGCTGGGCCTCAACCTGCGCCCGGAGGAAATCGAGTTTCACCTGAGCCAGCTCGGCCTGAAGGCCGTTGACCGCACATCCACCTCGAAGCCACTCGATGACGCCAGCATGTCTGAGCCAGTCACTTTCCAGATCCCGACCTTTCGCGTGGACCTCAAGCGCGAAGTGGACCTCATCGAGGAAGTCGCGCGGCTGCACGGTGTGGACAAGATTCCGAGCACAGCCCCGCGAGGGGCGGTCGGATCGCACCCGTTCGACGCGCGCTATGACGACATTGCCGAAGTTCGTCGGCTGCTCACAGGGCTTGGCTTGAACGAAACACAGGGACAGACACTTGTCGGAAATGCGGAATGCAAAGCTCAGAGTGCGGAAATTGTCGCGCTGGCGAATCCGCTCAGTTCAGACATGGATGTGCTGCGACCAAGCCTGATGCCAGGACTGCTGAACATACTCCGCCATAATCTCAGCCGGAAAAATTACGACGTGGCGCTGTTTGAGATCGGCCGCGTCTTCACCAACGTGAACGGGACGCCGAAGGAAGAACGCCGCATCGCCATCGCGCTCACCGGCCAGCGAGCGGTACAATTCTGGAAGGGTGATGACCGCGAAGCGAAGTTTGACGCGATGGACCTCAAAGGCATCGTCGAGGATCTGCTGGAGCACTTCGGTTTGCGCGGCATCGCATTCGGCAGGCGTTCAGAGCCGACGGCGCTGTTTCTCGAATCCGCCGCCATCACCCTCGGTGGCAAGCTGCCGCTCGGCGAACTGGGCCAGTTGCTCCCGGGGCTCGCCAGACAATATGACCTCCGCGATGCCGTCTTCCTCGCGGAATTGCGGCTCGATGAGCTCTTCGCACGCCGCAATGAGACCAAGACCTTCAAGCCCCTCCCGCAGTTCCCCGCCAGCCGTCGCGACGTGGCGATGCTCGTGCCGGAAGCCACAACACACGAAGCCGTGCTGATGGCGGTGAAGCAGTCCAAGCCGGCGAACCTGGAGAGCGTGGAGTTGTTCGACGTGTTCCGCGGAAAGAACGTGCCTGATGGCCAGAAGAGCCTGGCGTACACCTTCACCTACCGCGCCGCTGACAAGACCCTCACTGACGCGGACGTGAACGCGGCACACGCGAAGGTCGTTGCCGACTTCAGACAAAAATTAAGCGCTACCGTTCGGGAGTCCTGACGGAGTGTTTCTTCCTTCTGCAAACTGAAAAACAGCCGCGCCAGGGATTGGCGCGGCTGTTTGCGATTGAGTTTGAGTGAACTCCTCGCGCTTTCGCGCGTTGGTCACTTCTTCTCGGCAGTGTTGGCAATGCCGATCACTCCACAAGCAATGCGCGGTCCGGCATTGCCGACAGGCTGTCCGCCATCGTCCACTTTGGCATGAACGATCACGCCGCGGCCCACCATCGGATTCTTGATTCCCGCCACTGAAACATTTTCGACGGTGATTTCAAAATGAGCCTTGCCGGCGGCATCCGCCGTGAGGTTTCCGAGATCGCCAGCGTGCCGTTTGTCGGATTCCGGAAGGGCATGCGGATGGCCCTCGGGATTGTAATGGCCTCCGGCGCTCATGGCATCCAGAGCGGAGCAATCACCGAATTGATGAATGTGAAACGCATGTTTTTGCCCCGGAGTCAGGCCTTCAATGTCAGCCACCACCTTCACCTTGGACCCATCCTGGGTAAAAGTGATTTTGCCCTGGCATTTGTTTCCTGCGGTCGGGTGGAGGACAGCGACGGCCTGTTTGACGGATGACCAGGCATCTTTGTGGGCATGGGCATCCTTTTCCGCCGCTCGCACGGCAGTGGACGCGAAACAAAGGATGCCAACGGCGACAAGAACGGAGCCCGCATTGAAGAAGCTTTTGTGGTGTTTCATTTTTGAATCAGGTTGGGATTGGGAGTTCAGTTGCCGCCTTCTGCAATCATCATCGCATGGCGGATCGGACGGATTAGAAGCTGAACCCACCACGAGCGCAAGCTTGTCAAAGCCAGACGCAGGATACGGAGCCTGGCTGCGGACACGGTCTGCGTCTCAAGATAAATTCTCTTGTCCACACATCAGGGGGAAACCTCCTCTAATTGACCCTACTACTTTCATGTGATTGCGCCCGGAAACGGTCTTGTGATTAAGTGTGACGGCTCACGGTTCACTCACCATTCATCCAGGCATGAAGCTGTTCATTCAATCCCTCGCTCTCGGGCTGTTGTTAGTCCTTCCACTTGCGGCGACGGCTCAAGGTGCCGCCAATGACGCGTTTGCCGACCGTGTCCAGATGAACGGCCTCAACCTCGAAGACATTGTCATCGACCGGGCGGGCAACCGCGGCACGGGACGCGAAGCGGGTGAGCCATCGCACGCCGGCCAGGGTGGTGGCGCCTCTGTCTGGTGGGTCTGGACGGCTCCGCGCGCGGGCAAGGCCATCGTGGACCTGAGCGGAAGCAGCTTTGACACGTTGCTCGGCGTCTATTTTGGAAAGGAATTGAACAGCCTTTCCACAATCGCAAGCGATGATGACGGCGGATCGGCTCCCGGCACGAGCAAGGCCGTGCTCACGGTTGTGGCTGGCAAAGATTACCTGATCGCTGTCGATGGGAAACGAGGCGCAACCGGGGACATCAAGTTGCACTTACGCCTGATCACCACGCCCGAGATCTCGCTGCAACCGGTGGATCAAGTCGCGCCGGAACGCGAGAATACGTCGTTCAGGATCGAGGCGATCGGCCATGATCCGTTGAACTATCAGTGGAATTTCAAAGGCGTCCCCATAGCAGGGCAGACCTCTCCCACGCTGAATCTCTCAGCCGTGACGGACTCAAATGCAGGTTCCTACACGGTGATCGTCCGCAATTCTTACGGCGAGGTGGAGAGCGATGAAGCCACTCTGACCATCTCGAAGCCTCCCGTCTGCAAAGAGTCCCCGCGAAGCCAGACCGTGGACACGGGCGGCAACGTCACATTCAGTGTCGTGAATTCCGGGGCGGCTCCGTTTACCTATCAGTGGCAGCACAACGGGGTGAACCTGGTGGGTGAAACGGGGCAAACGCTCTCTTTCTCAAACATTGGAACAAACCTCGCGGGTCTTTACCAGGTCATCGTCAGGAACGCGTTTGGAACAACCAATTGCGGCCCGGCCACGCTGACTGTGATTCCGAAACCTCCAGCCATCACTCTTCAGCCCAGGGATGTCTCGATCCTCGTGGGCAATCGCGTCGAGTTCACTGTGGCTGCGACTGGTTATCAACCCATCAGCTACTTCTGGCGTCGCAATGGCGTCGTGCTGACTGATGAAACCGATCCAATTCTTGTGCTGCCGCAGGCGCTCACAAATCAGGCTGGGAACTATTCGGTCATCGTGAGCAATGCGTACGGAATATCAATCAGCCGCGAAGCCGTTCTCGTGGTGGAGACACGCCCCCCGAATGACAATTTCGCGGATCGCTTTTACCTGGGTGAAACCGTCTCGACGAATGTCACGGGTTTCAATCGCCGCGCCACGCGGGAGCCAGGAGAGCCACGGCACGTCAATGTAAACGGAACGAATTCCGTCTGGTGGAGCTGGACATCACCCGAAGTGGGATTGCTGACAATTGATTCTTCGGCGAGCTCGTTCAATTCGTTGCTGGGAATTTACACTGGAGACACTCCGGACAACTTGAAAGCTGCCGTTCCCGACTCAGCGCGGAGCGGTGCCACCCGAGTCGTTTTCCTCACGGAAGAATTGCAGGATTACATCATCGCGATTGACGGTGTCCCGAATAACCGTCCCGAGGGCAATGTCACTTTTTCGCTGAGCTTCAACAGCGTCGTTGGCAAACCCGAGATCACACGCCAGCCTTTTGATCTGACTTTGCCCTGCATTGTCGAGGGCGACCTTCTGGCAGGAGGCACCGGCTGCCGGAATGCCGTCTTTAATGTCGCGGCGGCAAGCATCGCTCCGTTGAGCTACCAGTGGAAATTCAATGGTGTCGATATTCCCGGCGCAACGAATGACACGCTGTCAATTCCCGGCTTCACGACAAAACACGTGGGCGACTACACCGCCGTGGTGCGCAATCGTGGCGGTTCCGTGGAAACAAGGCCCGCCAAACTGACCGGCATCACACTCCCCTGGATCACCAGCCAGCCGCAGGACGTTACCGTGCGGGACTGTGAACGTGTCACCTTCAGCGTCGGGCAGGAAGCATGCGAAGCGGTCACCTACCAATGGCGGCTCGATGGAGCCAACCTTCCCGGCGCAACGAATGCCAATTTCGTACTGCCCAAAGCGGACACGGCAGACGCCGGCTTGTACAGCGTCGAAGTTCGCAACCATCTCGGTCCTTCGTTGAGTCGTGAAGCCAGACTCACTGTCAATGGCCAGCCCGTGATCACCACATTCAATGGGCAGAACGTTTCTGGAAATCCTCCTCCCAACCAATCCCGGACCGTTCGCGACTGCGAGCCGGTTCAATTTACAGTCGCCACCTTGGGCAGTTGCACGCCGCAAAAGCTGCAATGGTTCTTCAATGGGACGCCTATTCCCGGCGCCACCAACTCAGCGCTGGCATTCAATGCCACCGCTCAGAATGCGGGTGGTTATCATGTGGTCGCTCAAAACGAAGGCGGTTCCGCCAAGAGTCCCAGCATCACCCTGACCGTGAACGCGGAACCGGTCATCACTCTTCAACCTCGCGGAAATCCGCGCGTTCGCAAAGGCGACACGATCAAGCTGGAGATGGCTGTGCAAAGCTGCGGGGTGCTTCATTACCAATGGCAAAAGAACGGCACCAATATGGTGATTGTGCCCAACCTGATCACCGGCGTGACCAGCAACATCCTGACAATCGTCAACGCCAGCACCAACGATTCAGGAATCTATCGCGTTCAGGTGACCAATCCATTGAAAGTCGTCCCCAGCGCCGATGCACCCGTCACCGTCCTGATCGCTCCGCCGAATGACAACTTCGTGGATCGCATTCCACTTCAAGGAACGGACGCCCTCACCACCGGATTCAACGTCATTGCCACTCAGGAGCCGGGTGAACCAGTTCACGCGAGGCGCTCCGGTGGTCGATCCGTCTGGTGGACGTGGACCTCCCCGTTTCCGAGTGATGTCACTGTAGATCTGAGCGGAAGCACGTTTGACACGCTGCTTGGCATCTACCGAGGCGACACGGTTGATGCTCTCACAGAAATCGCTTTTGATGATCAGGGCGGCTCCGGCTCGACGAGCAAGGTGACATTCCAGGCGGCGCGTGGCCGCGTAATTCAGATTGCAGTGGACGGAAACTCGGCGGCAGAGGGAGACATTCGTCTGCAATTAACTGCTATCAAAAACGTCGAGCCACCCGTCATTACCGTGCAACCAGAAAGCCAGGCTTCCACCGCTGGGAACACGGTCACCTTCTCCGTTCAGGCGACCGGTGCACCGGATATTCTTTACCAGTGGAATTTCAACGGCACGGCGATTCCCGGAGCGACGAACACCACGCTCGTCCTCTCCAACGTGCAGCCGAAAAACGAGGGGAACTATACCGTGACACTGCAAAACGAATTCGGCTCCGTGAACAGTTTCATTGCGCGACTGACCTTCGGAGCAATCGTTCGTGGGCAGGTCACCGACGCCACGAACGGGCGTCCGATTCCTGGAGCAAAGGTTTCTGTGGGCGACGTCGAGACGTTCACCGATGAGAACGGAAATTATACCTTGTTCGGCGTCCGCCCCGGGAGGATGAACGCCGATTTCGACGCCCGCAAACGTATCGTGAAGTTGAGCGAGCCCGTCTGTTTCGACAACCGTTCCACGCTGACCGCCGTCACGCTGCGGGGCGAAGCCAAAGGATACATCGATTATGAGAACAATCAGTTTGAAACGCTGCCCGGCCAGATCGTTGTGACCAGCTTCTCGATGTCGCCCATCATCGGCGATGGAATGCGTTTTGTCCTGAACTGGGGCCTTAATCCCGCTGACTTGGATGTGTATCTCGAAACTCCAGTGATCGAAGGCACTCGCCATACCGTGTTCTACCTCGACACCGCGCGGGGCAGCACCAACTCCGCGCCTTATGCGAAGCTTGATGTCGATGTGCGCAAGAGTTACGGCCCGGAGACGGTAACAATCCACAAGTTCCAGCCGGGCACGTATCGTTTTTACGTCAAAAAATTCGGCGGTTTTGGAGAGCTCAACACCTCCAGCGCCATCGTGAAGATTTACACGAGCAATGGACTCTTCGGGACGCGTGAAGTGCCGACTTCGGGGAGCGGGCGTTACTGGCACGTCTGCGATGTCATAGTGGACAAAGATGGAATTACGAGAGTCGTGAACTGGGTGAACGCTCTGATGCATGCGCCCCCGCAGCCTCAGAGTCTCGGCGCCAATACCGGCTCCAACGACCATGTGGCGCTCCAACAACCTGCCGCTGGAACACCGCGCGTCGGCCCCCATGCAAGGCCTCAAAACAAAATCTCCTATCTCTGGGACTTTGGCGATGGCTCGACCAGCACTGAGAAAGCCCCCTGTCATCCTTACGAAAACCCCGGCGAGTACACCGTCAGCCTTACACTCATCAATGATACTTCAACCAACCGGGTCTCGGATATTGAGGTCAAGGAACAGTTCATCCGTGTCATCAATCAACCGCCCGTCGTCCGCATCATTGATCCGCCGAGCGGTCGTATTCTCCGTGCGTTCACAAGCCCTCTGATTACAGCCGAAGCGTCCGATCCTGACGTGCATGGTCGTGTGGTGAAGGTTGAATTTTTCGTCAATGGCAGGCTGCTCGGCACGGATACCACCGCTCCATACTCGATTGTCTGGCCAGATCTTCAGGAGGGGAATTACACGCTTACCGCCATCGCCACGGACAACCACGGCGGGACTTCGGGGGCCACCACCGCCGCTTCCGCAACCATTCCAACGATTGTCAAAGACCTCACCGGCGATGTCCTGATCGTGCGGAACTTCGCCGATCCGGAGATTGATACCTTGGTAGAGTACATTGGCGAAATGAAACCCTTCCGCGACGAGCAAGGCCGACACATTCCGCTTGTTGCCCGCGTGCTTGATCAGGAGGGGCTCACGTTTGATCTCGTCGCCGGATTTCGACTGATCATCTGGCATGACCTCGGCAATGACAAACAAGGGTTGACCGAGAATGATGTCGCCATTTTTCAACGCGCGTATGAAGAAGGTATTCCGTTCTATGCCATCGGCGAACAACTGGCGACCGCAGGGGACCGCCTCAAGGAGCCATTCCGCAGCCAGTGGCGGAACCTCACCCGCCTCCGCGGCACCAACGCCCGCGGCGGCACGGGCATGATCGACTTTCCCTTCACTCAAAACACCCACCCGATTTTGAACGGACAATATGTTCCCGCCGCCGAACAGATCCCCTATCCGCCCCAGGTCGAAATCAACAAGGCCGATGTGGACGGAGGGGCCGAAGTGTTCGCCCGATCCGGAGACGCCGACATGTTGATCGGTTATCCAGGACTGGAAGTAGCCGATTTTGGAGCGACTCGCACTTTCACACAAAATTTCCGCGTCGCCGAAAGCTTCGGAAGCCCCGGCCTCGATGTCCGCAAAGCTCTGTTCCAGGACATCAGTTGCTGGCTCATGATCTGTGGCGAATGCATCAATAACAATTTGAACCTCGCCCCATCAGAGGCAGTGAAGCAGGTGTCGGTTGGCGAAGTTTTCACCTACTCCTTTGAACTTGGCGTCACTGGAGCGTGCGCTGCCACCGGCATTGTTGTCTCAAATGCGATCCCCGCAGGGCTGAAGTTCCTCTCGGCAACCAACGTCCTTGGACGATGGCGCTACAGCGATGGTGTGGTGTACTTCACCTTTGGAAAGCTTCCCAGCGCGGCGGTCGTGGCTCTGACGGTGTCGGCCATGGCGACTCAACCGGGCATCTTCCATTCCAAGGCCTTCTCGTGGGACAACTCGATCGAAAACATGATTGATAACGACGCCTCCGTGACCATTGATGTCGCTGGAACTGCCGCACCAACGGAGCCACCGCAGATTTCGCTTAGGCGTAACAACTCCGAGGCTCTTGAGATTTGGATCACCCGAGGCTCAGGCAGCATCACGCTTGAATCTTCACCCGATTTGAAACAGTGGTTGAAGGTGATCAACTCCCCGGCGACGACTTCACCGATGCTGCTGTTTCAGTCTCCCATGCAAACCGCAACCCAGCTCTTCTACCGCGCCAGAGGAGAATAGAATGCCAATGGAAGGCCTGTTTTGGCCGCGCCAGTCGTTGCGCCAACGAAAAGAAGGCAAAGCCCACCTTCCCGATCATCCGCGCTCAAATTGCTTTGTGGCGCATCCGGTCCAGAGCCTATACCAAAGGCAAGTATGAATCCAATCCTGAGAATTCTCGCGGCTTCCACCTGCCTTGTCACCTGGGTGGCGAGCGCCATCAATCCCACCAACACCCGGCTTGCCTCGGACCCTGCCCCAGGGGTAAGCGGGATTGCCTTCGCCTATGCCAACGATCTCTGGATGGCCGCGCAGGATGGCTCGTCCGTACGCCGGCTGACCGTTCATCCGGGCGTGGAGTCGGGCCCGCGGCTTTCTCAGGACGGCACGCTGGTCGCCTTTACGGGACGCTACGAAGGGAACACGGACGTCTATGTGGTGCCGGCTGGAGGCGGTGTCCCTCAGCGACTCACCTGGCACCCCGGAGAGGATGTCGCGCTTGGATTCACACCCGACGGCAAATCAGTGTTGTTTTCGTCACCTCGCGAAGTCTATACAGGCCGTTACACCCAGCTCTTCACGGTCCCGGTGACCGGAGGCTACCCCACGAAGCTGCCGATTCCCAATGCAACCAAGGCCGCGATCTCCCCGGATGGCCGGACGATCGCCTACGTTCCACTCCAGGAATCCTTCGGGCAATGGAAACATTACCGGGGCGGCAGAGCGTCGCGCATCCTGCTGTTCGATGTGGCCACCCAGGAAGCGAAGCAGGTGCCTCAGCCGGCCGGCCGCTGCAACGACACTGACCCAATGTGGGTAGGCGACGCACTTTACTTCCGTTCGGACCGGGACGGTGAGTTCAACGTGTACGCCTTCGACCGGTGGAGCCAGACGATCCGGCGGTTAACGCAACACTCCGACTTCCCGGTCGTACATGCCGCGTCGGGCGGAGGGAAGATCACCTATGAACAAGGCGGCTTCGTTCACCTGCTCGACCCCGTGAAAGGAACGGCGCAACAAATCAAGCTGGCCCTGGCAGCGGATCTCATGGAACGCCGTCCGCGCTGGACCAAAGGCACAAAATGGATCCGGTCGGCCAGCCTTTCGCCGTCCGGTGCCCGTGCCGCTTTCGAGTTTCGAGGGGAAGTGGTGACGGTGCCGCGCGAGAAAGGAGACGACCGCAACCTGACACTTACACCCACGACCCATGAACGTTCCCCCGCCTGGTCGCCCGACGGCAATTGGATCGCGTTGTTCTCCGATGAAGGCGGTGCGTATTCCCTGCACCTGGTGCCGCAGGACGCCAAAGGCTCGCGAAAAACCTTCCCTCTCCAGGGTGCGGGTTTCTATGCCGACCCACGATGGTCGCCCGACTCAAAGAAGATCAGTTATACCGACAACGCACTGGCCATTTGGATTCTCGATTTGGAATCGGGCCGGCAAACCAAGGTGGCCGCGGACGTGGTTTACTGCCCGAGGCCAGTTATCGACCACGCCTGGTCGCCGGACTCACGCTGGCTCGCCTACACTCAGAACACCCCCACGTTGTTCAACCGCGTGTTCCTCTACTCGGTTGCAGACGGCAAGTCCTACCCCGTTAGTGACGGTCTGGCCAATACGACCAGCCCGGTGTTCGACTCCTCGGGGCGCTACCTCTATTTCCTCGTATCCACCGATGCCGGCCCGGCCATCGACTGGTTCTCCCAGGCCAACGCCGACATTCGGTCCGTACAACAAATCTACCTCGCCGTGCTCGCGAAAGGCGTAGCTTCGCCCCTGGCCAAAGAGAGCGACGAAGAGAAGCCCAAGACCGACGAAGTGAAAGAACCCACCGCGGAGAAGGAGAAAGGCGCCGACGTGAAAACTGAGACGAAGGAGGAGAAGCCAGCCAAGGAAACCAAGCCAATCCCGGAAGTGAAATTCGATCCTGATGGGCTGGCGGAACGTATCCTCGCGTTGCCAGTGAAGGCCGGAGCCTACTCCGACCTGACGGCAGGGCCGACAAACCAGCTCTTTTATCGTCGCACGACTTCGACGGATCGCGGTGCGGATGCCGCAGTCTTCCGTTACGATCTCACGACACGCAAGGAAGACCAGTTGCTCGATGCCGCGGACAGTTTCATGCTCTCGGCCGACAACAAGCGCGCCCTGATCCGCGTCAAGGAGGCGTGGCATATCGTCGATGTGGGCGACAAGCTCGATCTCGCGAAGTTCAAGATCGATATTGAACGCATCCAGGTGAAGATCGATCCTCCTGCGGAGTGGGCGCAAATCCTAGATGAGGTCTGGCGGATCAACCGGGATTTCTTTTACGATCCTGGATTTCATGGCGCCAACTGGCCTGCAATGCGGGAAAAGTATGTGGCGTTCGTGCCAGACCTCGCCACGCGCAACGATCTCAGCCGCGTCATCCGATGGATGCTCAGTGAACTCGCCGTCGGGCACTCCTATCAATCGCCGGGGGACAATGCCTTCGAAGGGGAGACCATTCCGGGCGGGCTGCTCGGGGCCGATTATGAAGTGGCCAATGGACGTTACCGTTTCCGAAAGGTTTTTGGCGGGCTCAACTGGAGCCCCGATCTTCGCTCTCCCCTCACCGAACCCGGCGTCGATGTGCGGGTCGGCGAATACTTGTTGGCTGTGAACGGGCGCGACCTCGCGCCGCCGGACAATCTCCACGCCCGCTTCGAACGTACCGCGGGGCGCACGGTGGATCTCACCGTCGGGCCAAATCCCGATGGCACCGGCTCGCGCACGGTGAAAGCCGTGCCAGTGGAGAGCGAGTCCGGCCTTCGCAATCGAGATTGGGTGGAAGGAAACCTCCGGCGTGTGACCGAGGCATCCCAAGGCCGCGTCGCTTATGTCTATGTTCCGAACACCGCCGAGATGGGCCACACCTATTTCAAGCGCTATTTTTATCCGCAAGCCGACCGGCAGGCCATTATCGTCGATGAACGACATAACGGCGGTGGCTCCGTCGCAGATTACTACATTGATATCCTTCGCCGGCCCGCCGTCAGCTACTGGGCCATGCGCTACGGCGCGGACCTGAAGACGCCGCTCGCCGGAATCCAAGGGCCCAAAGTCATGATCATCGACGAAACCGCCGGTTCGGGCGGCGATCTCCTGCCTTGGATGTTTCGCAAGTTCCAGCTCGGCCAGCTCGTCGGCAAACGCACCTGGGGCGGACTCGTAGGGATCCTCGGATTTCCTGTGCTGATGGATGGTGGTACAGTCACCGCACCGAACCTCGCCTTCTGGACTGAAGACGGCTTTATCGTCGAGAACGAAGGCGTCGCACCTGATATTGAGGTCGAGCAGACACCGAAGGACGTGATCGCCGGACGCGATCCACAGCTCGAGAAAGCCATCGAAGTGGTGTTGAAGGAGCTTGGGACCAAGGCACCGGTGGTGCCAAAGCGGCCACCGTTTCCGATCCGGGTTCAGCGTTAGCGCCTGCCGTGATCGATCGGGGGGAGACGCACGCTCACACGCTCTCCGATCAAGACCGGGTTGCGATTCCGAATCCGCGCGTACCGACTGTTTTGACTGGGAAGCCAGCCGGCAAAGGTGAATTGTTCTCCCCCAGAAACGGCCACCACGAGTCCTTGTACAAGTGCGATTTGTTTTGAGAGGCAAAGGGGACGAGGGAAGGGCCGTCATTATTGATGGCGATGCACTTGCTCTGAAATGGGCGAACCTCAACCAGGGCCGTTTCGAGTGAACCGATCGTATCGCAAAATCATCCGTAACCGGGAAAACGCATCGCCCGCCGACTCGCACCCACCACGTTCGACGATCAACCGCAGCCGATGTTCCAAGCGCGCAACATTCATTATGACCGTCCGCCTCACGCCCCCCGGAATTGCGGCGACTGCGATGTGAAACCAGCGTCGATATTCCACGCTCCAGACCCCGCCTCACGCCCCCCGGAATTGCGGCGACTGCGATCTTACCGAGCGTGTGTGAATACTCTCTAAGCGCACCGCCTCACGCCCCCCGGAATTGCGGCGACTGCGATTATATCGCACTCCAAAACGCGTTCACCATGCTGGACCGCCTCACGCCCCCCGGAATTGCGGCGACTGCGATGATATGTAACCGTTGAGCCGTTCGGAGATTACCTCCGCCTCACGCCCCCCGGAATTGCGGCGACTGCGATCAAACCGTTGAGATTCGTCACAGCGCCGGACAATCCGCCTCACGCCCCCCGGAATTGCGGCGACTGCGATGGTGCGTCCAAACCAACACCACTCATATGCGACCGCCGCCTCACGCCCCCCGGAATTGCGGCGACTGCGATAGCCGGCCAAACACTCACCGCTCGCAGCGTCTGCCCGCCTCACGCCCCCCGGAATTGCGGCGACTGCGATTGCTGGAAGCCGACGGCG
>SXGT01133084.1_pt1 | contig 21265 bp, 22 predicted proteins | sample 3176221 | NCBI WGS metagenome assembly SXGT01 (sample SAMN11356862, study PRJNA531348) | freshwater metagenome | isolation source: freshwater sample F1-120 | place: China: Fuxian Lake, Yuxi | collected 2017-12-25
AACAACTCACCGCCGAGCTTTGCGGGTGTTGGTTTCGCAACCGGCATCGGGCGAACCATCGTCACAGGTTCGGCTGACGCCGACGCCACAGCGACGACTGCGGGTGCTGTTGTGGGTGACATCTACTTCGCCTAAGCCATGCTGATCTGGCAGCTCAACCTGGAGGAATCCGGCAAAGTCCGGGTGTACTCCCTGTCGGCCACCGCTGTCCCGAGCGCGGTTGATGGCAACGCTGCCGGTGCGCTGAGTGCGCTGAGTCTTGTCGCGCCGACCGCAACGGCAGCGGGTGCGGCGTCAGTCTCGGCCACCGCTGCGGCGCTCAATCTCGGCGCATCGGGGGCCAGCGCGGCGGGTGCGGCTGCTGTGTCGGCGGCGCCACCTTTGCTCTCCGTCGTCGCGCCAGCCGCGACTGGGGCAGGGGCAGCGGGTGCGTCGGCATCGCCGGTTGCCATCTCGCTGACTGCGCCAACGGGAACAGCCAGCTCCACCGGTGTCGGCAATGCGACCGGGGCACTGGCTAGCTTGTCGCTGGTCGCCCCCGTCGCGGCTGCTTCGGGCGACGCCGCGATTTCCGCTTCACCGGCGACGGTCGCACTTTTGGCGCCAGTGGGCTCGGCCAGTGCGACCGGAGTTGGCGACGCCGTTGGCACTCCTGCCCCCCTGTCATTCGGGCCACCTAGTGCAGATGCGACCGGCGATGGCGCCATCTCCGGCAGTCCGGCCACTTTGTCGTTCACCGCCCCCACCGGAGCGGCGGGCGTTGACGTGTCTGCCACTGCACTGCCGGGCGCCCTCGGGATCGTTGCCCCCGGGGCCATCGCTGTCGGCGGCGCTGCCATCACGGTCTCGCTGGCAGGCGTGTCGCTCGCGCCCCCCGCCGCTACCGCAAGCAACGGAGTGGCCGCCACGCCAGCCCAGGTGTGGGCGTACACCCTGTCCAACGGCCTGACGGCTGAACAGACCCTGGTGGCAATCCATGAATACGTGCGCGACCTACATCGCATCCACGGGCTCGAACTGGGGGCGCCGCTGGTCGTTACTCCGACTTCTCGGGCGACGCTTGGCATCGCGCAGTTGCTTGCAACCGTGGCCGATACCGTGACGGTGACTCGCCAATGACGCCGCAGGAGTTTTGGACGTACGGCGCGACGGGCGAGACGCTGGTGGAACAACGTACGCGCACGCACGAGGTCTATCGGATTCACGGGTTGCAGGGGGGCGAAACCCTCACTGTCACACCTACGCGGCGCGAGGTCGGCCCCCTGACACAGACCGTTGCCACGAGTGGCGACACGACGACGGTGACCCGTGGCACTTGACGCACTCCGCGTAGCCCTCCAGGGGCTTTACCGCCTCACCCCCATCGCACTGGCGGTGCAGGGGCTGATCGACGAGGTCCGCGAAGAATGGGATACCTCCCAGGGTGTCGCAGGCCGCCGCACCCCTCGCCCCCGGGCCCAAACTCCGGCAGAATCTAACCTGTTAGATGATGATGCGCCCTTGCGGCAGCGCCAAGCGCGTGACCGGCAGAACGCACTGATTCTCCAGCTCGTCACCACTGCCGTGACCCAAGGATTGCTATGACCCGCCCCGCTATTTGCAACGATGCCATCGAATCTCTAGCGAAGCTGGACGACGCAAGCGTCCGTGAACTCAACGACCTGTTCGACACGTTCTACGAGAACGGGGGCTCGCAGAAGACAGCACTGGCCGGTGCTGTAAACGACATGCTGAAGAACCTGCGGGCGGAGCGGGGGAAGACGTTGGCGTACCTGGACGGTCAGTTGGCAGTTGCGACGCCGCAGCAGGATCAGGCTGGCGCTGCGCCGGCTGAAGGGACTGGGGGTGCCCGGTCGACTCCTGCTGCGGCGAAGTTTTCTAAAGCCGAAATCGAAGTAGGGGCCTTGCCGAACGCCTCCGACGCACAGATACTGGAGTTCTATGCCAAAGACCAAGAAGCGAACCTCTACCCCGGTGCCCAACTGGTTGACGGTGTCGGAGGAAAACGCAACCCCGGCACCGAACTCGCGTACTGGGGGACCGAAAGCGCAATCGGCCCGCACCGAGAAATCGCGTCGTACGCAGAAGCTACCGACACTGGCGGCTTTGCGGTCAAGTTTGTAAGCCTCCGTGCTGGCGAAAACGTCGGGTCAACTCGACTAGAAGACGCCACACTGATTGAGGTTTTTTTCGAACCCCTGCCTACCGGCGGGTACTCCGTAGCAGTGCTGGGCCCGGAACAGGGCTCCGCGCTGTACCGAGATTTAGCCGCCAAAGGGCTTGCGCGCCCAGCGGCCCCCGCTGACGCTGACGGGGCGTTTTACACCCGACTGGATGGCGTGCCGTCTTCGGATGTCTTCGAGGTTCTCACTGAGGCGCGACGGCGTCTCACGCGGCACTTGGGCGGAGCTGTTCCCGCTATTTCATTTGACCGCGCAACTGGGTGGAACGTAGTCCGGGGCGAGCGCACCGTTACCCCCGAGACGCTGCGTCGCAGGTTTTCTGTTGATCGCGCTAGCGGCTCCACCGTCGCCTCCGTCCAGGCCGAGGTCGCCAAGCTCAAGCTCGCTACCAACGGGCGCGTGCAGGTGGTGCAGTCGGTCAGCGATCTGCCCACTGGCGTCAAGGCCACTATCGAGAAAGAGTCCGGCACCGGTGGCAAGGTGCAGGCGTTCGTGCTGAACGGCAAGGCGTACCTGATCGCCGACAACATCGCCCCGGGCAACGCCCGCGCGGTGTTCATGCACGAGGTCGGTGCCCACCTTGGCATTGACAACCTGCTGACCAAGGCGCAGTACGACAACCTGATCCGCAAACTCCTGAGCTGGGCGGACAAGAACGACGGGAGCATGGAATCCCGACTCGCCCGCAGGGCGGTGCAGCGCGCAGGTGCTGCCGGTACGCCGGACGTTGACCTGCACTCCGAGGTGCTGGCGTACTTTGTCGAGGAAGCCGTCAGGGCGGGCATCGACCCTACGGCGCTGAAGTACAGCAGCGAGATTGGCCGCTGGTTCGCCGAGCTGATCCAGGCGCTGAAGCAAGCCCTGCGCAAGCTCCAGATGTTCACGGCGCCGGACTTGACGCCGCAGGACGTGGTGAACCTCGCCTACGGCGCGGCGAAGCTAGAGCTGGAGGCACCACTGAGCGATGCCCCCGGCGGGGCCTTGATGGAGTCCCGCATCGTTCGGGATGAGCAGGGCAACCGCGAGTACGAAGGCGACGGAGTCCGCATCGCGTTTCCGCAGCCGACCGATCGGGTGGAGGTGATTCCGACTGACGGGCAGCGGGTCATGAACTACGCCATCATGCCCGCCGACTCGTTCGGTGTGCTGGGGCACGTAGACCTGCTGCTCGACGCCAACGGGGTGCCGGAATCGCTGCTCGACATCGAGGTCTACGAGCGTGGGCGAGGGGCCGGTGAGAAAGCCGTGGCGGCACTTCTTAACGCTTACCCAAACCGCAGCATCAACATCAGCAACATCGTTCCCGAGGCTCAAGGCTTCTGGGAGAAACTGGGCGTTCCTGCTCAGAACTTGGAAGAAGGAGCAGCATATGACGGCACCCTCAACGCGGCAAAACTCCAAGCCGCCCAGCGCTCCCGAGCTGAAAGCGCAGCGCGCAGCAACACGCGCAGCGGTGGAACGTCGAATCGCGGCGCTGACACCGGAGCAGCGCGCGGCGTACGAGGCGAGGTTCAAGGAGTAGGCCGGGTCCAGTTCAGCAAGTTCACCGACGACATCGCTTCCATCCGCGACGCGATGCCCGTCGCCCGTCGCGCCCAGGTGGCCGGGATGTTCGGGGCGTTCGGACGGATGGCCGAGGGCGCCAAGCAGCTTGGCCTCGGGGCGCTGACGAACTTCCAGATCGCGGAGCAGTTCGCGGACATGGTGCCGGCGCTCAAGACCCGCACCGCCCATGTGGTCGCCATGATCCAACGCAGGGGTCAGCTCTCCGAGATGGTGACCGACGTGTCGAAGGCTTGGGACAAGCTCGCGGACAAGACGCAGCTCAACGCGTTGATGCGCGACGCGACCCTGGCGGAAGTCCACCCGGACGTGGACGCGAACGACAAGAGCAACGCGCACATGAGCGAGGCGCAGAAGGCGAAGCACGCCGACCTGCACGCACGCTACAAGCTGCTGAGCCCCGAAGCCAAGAAGGTGTACCAGGACGCCAAGAAGGTGCTCGCTGACCAGTGGACCGCACGCTCGACGGCGATGGTCCGCATGATCGAGAACGCGACCGCCGACCGTGGGGCACTGGCGATGCAGTCGGGTGCCGACGAGGCGACGCTGGAGAAGATTCGGAAAGAAGGCGCTGCCCAGGTGGCGCAGTACCGCGAGCAGCTTGGGCGCGTGAAGGGTCCGTACTTCCCCCTGCTGCGCTTCGGGAACTACCTCGCGGTGTCGGAGTCCAAGGAGCTGCAAGCGAAAGCTGCGGCCCTGGAAGGCATGGAGGGCGATGCGCTCAAGAAGGCCCGGGAAGAAGTCCAGGCGATGCGCAAGGACGAGAAGCACTATTCAGTCTCGGCCCACGACACCAAGGCGGACGCCCTGGCTGCCGTCAAGCTCGCGCGGGCTAGGAACATGGAATCCCGTCTCAGCCTGACCGACCCAACGGCGGGGCGCCTGAGCCGCGAGAGCGCTGGCCTGATGGCGCAGTTCAAAGAGAGCTTGCAAAAGAAGTGGGGCCAGGGTGACCTGGACTCCGATGCGCTGAACGAGGCGGTGGCCGCGATGACGCAGGTGTACTTGGCGAACCTGCCCGAGATGCACGCGCTGAAGCGTCAGGCGGAGCGCAAGGGTATCGCCGGGGCCAGCGTGGACATGCTGCGGGCGTTCTCGTCTGCCGGCCAGCAGAACGCATTCATGGCGTCGCGCATGGAGTACGCCGACGCACTGGCGACGGACTTGCTGGACATCAAGCGCCAGTCCAAGGACGCGATGGCCGACACCGACAGCGCCACGCCGGGGTACGTGGCGAACGAGATGCTCAAGCGCCACGCGCTCGACATGGAGTACAAGGAAACCCCTGTTCAGGATTGGCTGACGACCGCCGGGTACACGTACTACCTGGGCGCCTCGCCGGCGTTCCTCATCATGAACTTGCTCCAGCCTGCGCTGGTGTCGGTGCCCGTGATGGCGGGGCGGTTCGGGTTCGCCCGTTCCAGTGCCGCGCTTACGAAGGCGTATGGCGACACGCTGAAGCTGCTGAAGGCCACGCGGTACACCGACGAAGGCAAGTTCGACCCCTGGCGCACGCTGGACGCGGACGACAAGCGCAGCCTGCCGAACGAGGGTGACCGCTGGGCTCTGCGCCAGCTCATCGACCGGGGTGCGATCGACGAGGGCCTGTCCCACGAGTTGACGACGTACGCCGGCGACGGCAGCCGTGCGCTGGCCCGGGTGCAGCGCGTGGTGGGCTGGACGGGGCAGCAGGTTGAAATCGCCAACCGCGTGTCGACAGCCCTGGCGACATACCGCTTGGCGCTGGGACCGAAGCCCGCGAAGAACCCCGACGGCACTTGGTCTGCCGCGCACGACGCAGCGGTGGAGCAGGCGTACGCCACGACGGTGAAAACGCAGATGGACTACAGCTCCGAAGCCACAGCGCGGTACATGCGCGAAGGCGGCGGGGTGCCGATGGCGAAGCTGGTGTTCCAGTTCCGCCGGTTCCAGCAGGGCATGCTGTACCTGCTGCTGGACAACATCAAACGCGCACTGCCGGAAAAGGCCGGCGGTGAAGGCAGTGCGGAGGCGCGCAAGACCTTGGCGTGGCTGTTCGCCACGACGGGCATGGCCGCAGGTGCCATCGGCCTGCCGTTCATGGGCGCGATCCTGTGGGCTGCCGGGCTGGGCGATGACGATGACGACCCACGCGGCAACCCCGAGACGCGGATGAAGAACCTCATCACCGACACGTTCGGGCCGGAAATGGGCGCCGTGCTGACGCGCGGTCTGCCGGCAGCGTTCGGTGTGGACATCTCCCGCCGGGTGGGCTTGGGTGACGTGGCGTCGCCGTTCCCGATGGCGCGACTGGACGAGGCGAAGAACACCCGCGAGGGTGCCAAGGAGCTGCTGTTCAACGCGGCAGGGCCGGGCATCGGGATGACGGCCAACGTGGTGGAGGGCATGACGCACATCATGGCCGGCGACTTCCAGAAGGGCGCCGAGAAGATTCTGCCCAAGATGTTCGCCGACCTGAGCCGAGGCATGCGCTACGCCACCGAGGGGATGACGGACTCCAAGGGGAACCCGATCGCGGTGCCCCTGGACGGCGGCGACGCAGTTCTGCGCGCAACGGGTTTCGGCTCGGTGCGGGAGTCAAACTACCACGAGGGCACGCGGGCGATGCGCAGGCTCCAGACGGGCATGAACGAGGCCAAGTCGGAGATTGGCAACGCGTACCGCAAGGCAGTCCGCACCGGGGACTTCGAGGCGGTGAACGCCGACATCGCTGCCTGGAACGCGCGCCATCCGCAAGACCGGATCAAGCCCAAGGACACCCTGGCTTGGCGCAAGGCGGAGGTGAAGTCCAAGCGCGACGCCAACGCTGCGGGCATTCGGGTGGACAAGTCAGCCGAGAAGTACCAGGACGTTGCGCGGTTCGCGCTGCCGTAAACGAAAAAAGCCCCCACCAGTTTCCCGGTGGGGGCTTGCGTTACTTCTTGATCGGGACGACCTTGGGTCGCTCGGGCTGCTTCTCACTGGCGTCGTCGTACTTGTCGGTGTCGATCTTGAGCTTGACCAAGTCGATTTTGTACGCCCGGTTGGTGACCCCCGGCGTGCCCCTAATCCCACGCATCAGGTCCACTTCCCGCGAGAGGTTCGGGTGCGACGGGACGATGCGCTGGAACACGCCGGCCTTGCGGCAGCCTGCGACCATCGCCTCGAAGCTCACCCGCCGGTCCCTGGCCCACTGCTGGAGTGCGTCGACCCGGAGATAGACAACCCGGTGGAACAGGTCAAGTCGCCCCGCCACTTCGTCAGGGATGCGGGCGTTGAGTGGCATGCCGCAGTCCCTGCCGTAGAGCGGAAAGGTGTCCGTGACCACGATTCGCGGCATCAGGTCCGTGATGGCGATGCCGAGTCGCTCGACGGGGTCGTCGGTCAGGACGGCGTCGCCCACGAAGTCGTAGCACGCATCGAACAACTTCTTGAACTCGGCGGTGACTTCGTCGTCGTTGAACAGGCGGAGGTCCAGCACCTTGAGGATGCGCTGGAGCATGAGGATGGCGGCCATGCCCTTGACCTGGAACCGGCCCTCCGTCAGCGTGGTGTCGCTCACCCCGTTGGCCCCCGCGATGGCACGGGCCTTGGCGTAGCACTTCGCGCCCAGGGCGTTCAGCAGCTCCGGGCCGGCGTTGACGATGGTGCGGTGGATGAGCCCACCGAGCGCCCCTGCGCACCGGTTCTCGATGGCGTTCCAGGCTTGCTTGTGCGCGGCGTCTTCCTCGTCCGTGGGGGCAGCGAGGTTGGAGCAATCGACTTCCAGCATGCGGACCTGGACAGCGGCTGACTCCGACTGCACCGCAGCGCAGATGTCGCGGGCGCTCTTGTTGGTCGTGATGACCGTGATGAGCGAGCTGGGCACCCCGCCGATCACCTTGAGCCCCACCGTCATGCGCTCCTTGTCGAGCGTGCCGTTGGCGATGTTGCGGATGAGGTTGTTCATCTCGGTGGCGTCGGTGGCGCCGGCCTCGTCGAAGAACCCCGGCATGGTGCCGTTCATAGCGAGCCGTTTGGCGCGGGCGTTGGCCGTGGCCCCCGTGCTGTCCCGGCCCTTCGCCAGTGCGCTGACAAACCCGAACGCCAGCGCGGCTGCCTTGAGACCCTGTGTCTTGCCGCGCCCTGGCTGCGAGCTGTACAGGCTCACCGTGAGGCCAACGCGGGGCAGAGGGGCGCCAGGGGCGTAGCCCTCGACAAACGCCAGGAGGGGGCTTGCCAGGGCTGCCAGGATGGCGACCTGCTGGCCCTTGCGACCTTCGCCGGAGAACCACCGGTTCAGGTACTCCACATGCTCACGGGCCAGGGGGGCGACGTGGGTGTCCCACACGTCCTCGCTCCAGGTGCCGGTGTCGCTCTGCGGCAGGGGCAGGGTGAAGACTGAGCCGGCGGACTCCACGTCAGGGTCAGCGTGGCCCAGCATGATGCCGCCACCTTTGCGGATGACGTACTGGCCTTGGGCGACGGTGAGGTCGGTGCCCTCGAACGAGGTGCCGAAACGGTCGCGGATTTTGGCGCGGGCGCCGTTGAGGCGGATGCGCTCTAGTGCGGAGGAAACAAGGTCGACCATAGCTCGCTTGCAGTGTTCACGTTGGGGGAAGACTTGGATGTTCTGCGCGGCCAGTGCTGCAAGCAGACTGTCGCGCTTCGCCAAGTGGCGGGTGGGCATGGTGTGGCGGACGACTTCGCGCTTACGGGGGTCGTACATGGCGAATGCGGTGCCCGCCTCGTCGTCCTTCGAGCCGGGGAACCAGGACTCGAACCAGAACACGCTGGAGCAGAAGGGCTGGACTTTCTCGACTTCGCTCTTTTCGCCGGTGTCGGGGTCAACGACCGGGACGCGCATCTTCTGCGTCATGACGTAGCCGGTGGGGGTGACGGCTACCGCGAACCCCGCCTCGGTGGGGATGTACCCGGTCCACGGTGGCACCCAGGTGCTGACCGGGGCGTCGTCGCCGGACATCAGGTCTTCGGCAGCGGACTGCTCGATGACCGGCGCCACTGCGGGGTGCTGGGTGGGCGGTACGTCTTCGGGCTTGGGGTTTCCCAGCACGATGGGGCTGGTGATCTTGCCCTTGTGCGGGCACCCGGCGCAGGCTGCTTGGTTGTGGTCGGCCAGCGTGGCGCAGGTGCTGGGGCCCATCGTCCAGCGGTCGAACTTTTCGTCGGTCTGCGCGGGGTCGTAGTCGGGGTGCCCCCGGGACATCTCGTGCGCGGCGTCGCGGCCCTCGATGGTGTGCTTGACCACGCCCAGCGCTGCGCGCCAGTAGGGCTCGTCGACTTCGCCCTTGGCGTCGAAGACCGCACGCATGGCAGCGCACTCGGGGATGATGCGCCACACGGAGCGAGGGAGGGTCTGAACGGCCAGCACTTCGTCGTTTAGCTTGCGCCGGACACGCCGCACCTCGGGGGGGAACTTCGCGGCGACTTGGGCCAGGGTGTAGGTCTTGCCGGTGGCGGCGAGGGATTCCACCAGGGCGCCGCTCTTGTGGAGCGCACCCAGGGGGCGCAGCACGCGGGCGGAATCGGCAGTGACTGCTGGGTCGATGCGGAGACCGTCGGCCAGGGCGCGGGTCTTGAGCGACTTGGCGACGGGGAGCCAGTCGGCAGGCGCGGTGTCGGCGTCCAGGGCGAAGTAAACGTGCAGCCCGGCACCGCTTGCGACGATGTACGTGGGCTTGAATTTGTGCTGGGTACACCACGCGACGACTGCGGCAAGCGCTGCGTCGCGGGTCTCGTAAACCTTTTCGCCGTGCTTGGCGAACTTCTCAGGGCCGGCGTCGATGTCGAACGCGAAGCACTTGCGGGCGCTGACGTTGGCCTGTGAGCGGGAGTTGTCTTCGACGAAGCTCGCCGTGGCGAAGTACAGGTCCGGGGTGTGAGCGTCGATCGCTGCGCCGGTCATCTGGAGCAGATCGTCAAGACTGGCCGCCCACTTGTGCTGCTTGCGCGCCCCGATGAACAGGGTGTAGTACCCCGTGGCGGGCAGGAGGGTGCGGTAGAAGGTGTCAAGCATCGGCGGTCACCTCAGACTGCACGGTTGCGGCCAGGATGATGGCGTCGATGTGGGTCTCGGTGTGCCGGTCGGGGATCGGCAGCTCGCCGGATTCCAGCAGTGCGCAAAGGGTGTCGAGCAAAGAGCTAACACGCTTACGCAGACGCGGAGTCGGCTTCCTGGCACCGGTGGCCCAGGTGTTGACCGTGACTCGGCTCACGCCGATGAGTCGGGCGAAGTGCCCTTGCGTTACGCCAGTGAGAGTGAGGATGTCGAATGGGTTCTTAGCGGTCGGTTGCATGGGTGTCCAGAAGTAAATAGGGGCGAGCGAGCGCTCGCCCCGTGGGCATGCGAGCGAGCGCTAGATCAGTCGTCTTCCATTCCCAGCAGGTCGCTGAGTCCGGCCACGATGGACTGGGCTTCAGCGGCAGCGGCCTTCGGCGCGGGTGCTGCCTGCACGGGGGCGGGTGCCGGAGCAGGCTTCGGCGCGGCCTTGACGGCGGGCTTCGGCGCGGCCTTGACGGGGATGTCGTCAATCTCGTCGTCGCTCAGGAGACCCACCGCTGGCTTGGGGGCAGCCTTCGGCGCGGGTGCCGGGGCTGGCTCCGCCTTGGGGGCCGGAGCTTCGAGGGCTGGGCGTGGGGGCTCAGCTTGCGCCGAGGGCACCGATGGGACGCCGACGATGTCGCGCACCGTGGGGTCGTCGTACATGGCGGTGAGCTTCTCGTACACCTCGTCGCTGAGCAAGCCTTCGGGGGTGAACAAGAGCTTGGGGCTCGGCGCTTCCTGGTCGAACGCGATCTTGAACACGACCTCGTTGTAGTCCTTGCCGTGCTGGTCAGCCTGCTGCACGGCCTTGGAGAAGGCAGCACGGGAGCCGGCAGGCACGTTCAGGAGCATGACGCGGGGTTCCGCAGCGCGGGGGTTGATGACCGCGAGGCGGGTGCGTACGGTGCAGGCTGTGCCCTTGGCTTCGCTGCCGTCAGCGGAGGTCTTGCTGCCCCACTGCGCATGCGGGCAGAGCTGGCAGTTCGATGCCTGCGGCTGCTCGGCCTTGTTGTCGGGGCGCTGGCCGTCGTGGCTGAAACAGGTGGGCTTGGCGCCATCGCTGTCGCTGCCGTCGCCGTAAGACTTCATGTAGAACACGCGGTGGCGGGCGTTGGCTCGGACCACGGCGAGGCGCAGCGCGGCAACGGGAACCATGTCGCCGTCCACGTCACGCATGAGAGGCTCGCGGCTGTCGCCCTGGACCACGGCGAACACCTTGCCGCGAATGCTCACGGTGGGGTAGCCGGCACTGTGGATGATGGCGTCGTCATTGATGCTGACCGGACGGCGGCGGCTGCGCTCTGCGGCGGGGGCGGCAAAGTTGAAGGGGATGATTGCGGACATGTCTTACCTTTCAGGGGAGGGGGATGTTAGCCAGTTGTTGCCTGCGTGGGAATCAGGTTCTGCGAACCTGGACGCACCGCTCAACTCGCCAGTTAACGCCGGGCGGGAGGTCGTTGTGCGCCTGACGGTATTCGTCCACAGCGGTCTTGTTGGCCGCGTGGTTGAGCATGTTCCAGTAGCCGTTGGCCCGGACGAACTGGAAGAACGCGTCCCAGTCGGCCACGCCACAGGTGGTCTTGGTGGTCTTGAAGGCGGTGCCCGAGGCGGTCTTGAAGGCTTCCACGCCCTGGCTGTCTAACGTGGTAAGCAGGCGGGCCTCGATCTTGTCCATCGCCTGCTCGACCGGGCCGACTTGCAGGTCGTACTCGGCCTTGAGCTTGGCCTTCACGTCACGCAGCTTGACGTAGCTGTCGACGAGGGCGTCAACGGGGGCAACTTTGGTAGGGGTGTCGGTGTCCATGTAAAACTCCTGGTGGGGGTAAACAATCTAACAGGTTAGAGTAAGTGTTGTAAACAGGCTGCGCTACTTTCCTCCGGCTTTCAGCAGGTCAAGCAGGGCGCCTTGCATGCTGGTGCGCTGCCGGAGCCGGTCGTAGATCGCTCGCTCGACCGGGGTGGATTCAATGTGGACGATGTGCGTCGACAACTTCTGTCCCGGCCTGGGGATTCGTTCGTTGGCCTGGAGGTAGGTCTCGGTGCTGGTGGTGGGCCCGTACCAGACGATCGTGTTGGCGCGGGTGAGGGACAGACCGTGGCTCATGGTGCGGGCGTCGGCCACGATGACTCGGGGGCTGGCCGCCTGCTGGAAGTCCTTGAATATCCGGTCACGTTCCACCCTGGAGGTGGCGCCGTAGACCATCTCGACGCTGAAGTGCTGGCCCAGCGCCGTCGCCAAGGCCACGAGGGCGCTGGTGTACGGCACGAAGACGATGACTTTGCCCTCGGCTTCGTCGATGACTTCCCTGACCACCTCGATGCGCGGCCCGCAGGGGATCGGCACCTCGGCGCCGTTGATGTCGTACGCCGCGCCGCAGCAGATTTGCACCAGCTTGCCGAGCTTGACCGCCTCGTTGACTGCCAGCACCTGCCCGCCCTGGTACTCCATCTTGAGGCTTTTCAGCATCTCGTTGTACGCCTTGCTCTGCTCGGGCGTCAACGGCACCTCGCGGGTGTGGTGCGTGGTGGGCGGCAGGTCGATACATTCTTCGCGGCTGAAGCGGATGCAGGGCTGCATGGCCTTCTGCACCACGTCGTTGGCGTTCTCCCGGGCCACCCACTTGAATGGGCCGAACTGCCGCATGGTCTGATCGCGGAACTGGCCCATGAACTTCGGCACGGTGTGCGGGGTGATGAGCCTGCACTGCGCCCACGCGTCTGTCGGAGCGTTCGGCGTCGGGGTGCCGGTGAAGCCCCAGGCGTAGGCCCTGTCTTTGATGAGCCTGTTGACCGCCTTGAACCGCTCCGTGCCGGGGGTGCGATAGATCGCCAGCTCGTCAACCAACACCACGTCGATGTCGGCGCGGGCGCAGAGGGCGTCGAGGATGGGCTTGGACTTCACCGCGTCGTGGTTGATGATGTACACGTCGTGCGGTACTGCCAGCAGTTTGAGCCGGCGTTCGGCGGTGCCGTGCAGCACGGCGGCTTGCAGGTGGGGGAAGTGGGTGAACACCTCGTCTGCCCAGGTGCGCTGGAGCGTGGACAGCGGTGCCAGCACCAGCATGCGCTTGGCCCGCCCGGTGGCTCGTAGCCAGTCGTACGCCCACAGGCCGCACAGCGTCTTCCCGCTGCCCATACCGCTGGTGCAGTAGGCCCGGGGGTTCAGGGTGAGGAACGGGACGGTGATGCGCTGGTGGCGCATGGGGCCGTCGTACCGGCAGGGCCAGTCGTAGTACGTCTCGATGGGGGTCGGCGGGTCGAACCCCAGGTTGCGCAGCACCCGCACCTCGTCGTCGCCGTGGGGCACTGACACGAGGGTCTTGCCCTGCACCTCCAAGGACTTGGAGCCGGGGATGACATCGAGCACCCGGGCGGGGTCCTTGAGGTTCAGCAGGAGCTTCTTGGTGGGCTTATGAACGAGCATCCATCTTCTCCAGTACGTGCTGCGGCATGAGGTGGGTGTACCGCTTGAGCGTGGCCCAGCTCATGTGCCCTGAAATCATGCTGACCTCGGGTATCTGGAGCCCCAGCTCGAACAAGCGGCAGATGCCTTCGTGTCGCAGATCGTGCAGGTGCAGGTCCTCGATGCCCAGTCGATCGGTCGCCCGGTCGAATGAGGCGCTGATGGACTCCGACACGTAGGGCAGCACGCGGGCGTCGATGCGGGGGAGTGAGGCGATGATGTCCCGGGCCAGCGGGGGCACAGGCACTTGTTCCTTCCTCGGGGTTCGAGGGTGCTTGGTGTCGATGAGTGTCAGCACGTTGTCTTTGTAGTTCACCCACTCTGCGCGGCACAGCTCACTGATGCGGCGAGGGAGCGCGACCGCTAGGGGGACGATGGTTGACATGGGTATCTTTGTGTAAGGGTACAGCTCGATACGGCGGAACTCGGTGGTGAGTCTTTCAAGTTCGTCGGGTGTCGGGCGCCGGTCTCGCTGGAGAGACTTGGCGACGTGCCCCGTGAGGGACAGCGAGCGGATGGCGTCAGCGGCGGGGTCGGCGGTGATGTCGATGTTGAACATGGGTCTCGCCGCTGCCAGCACAGATCGCAGGGTTGCGAGGTTGTGCATGACAGTGGCGGGGCCGGCACCCTCCAGATGCCGCCTGCGCCCGAAGGCTACGAGGCTGCTGCTGGTGAGCGCCGCGAGGCGGGTGTCGCCCAGGTAGCGAACCAAGAGGTCCAGGTCGCTGCTCGTGCTGCGACCGATGGGCTTCACCTCGTTGCGCGCCACCCGGTAGGCTTCGATGAGTGACGCCACCGTCGCTCCGGGGGCGCGGGAACTGCCACCCCCTCCCGTCTTGATCTGGCGCTCTAGCCGCTGCGCCCAATCTTTTGCCAGCCTCTCAGACTCAAAGGTGCGGGTTTCTGCATGGAGGATTCCGTCTTTGCGGACGCGGACAATGGCTTGCCAGCGGTCGCCTCGGGGTCGGATGGTGGGCATGGGGTTCTCCGTGTGACCGTCACACTCCAGGTGGTGTGACATGGCACAAGTTCTGACACACAGTGTGTCAGATTAGGTCGGGGAACCCAAGTGAATGTTAGGAAAAGTGTGACGCAGACTGATGATATTCAAGGACATACGGAGGGGTTCAGTCCCTGGAGACTGTCTGTTGCCCCCATGATGGATGGGAGGGATTTGTCTTTGAAGATCGTGGCTGCGTCACACATTCCGTCACACCGCCGACTGCGCAAACTGCTCCGCCGCAACCTGCGACTGCGAGTCGATGTGCGCCGCCAACACCTTCAGGTCCACCATCCAAGGGGCCTTGCGACTGTCGTTGAGCCTGAACGCCGGCACCGGCAGTCGGCGCAGCCCGGCGTAGTGGGCTGCGGTGTCCGGCTCCAGGTTGAAGTACGTCCGGCAGATGGCTTCGAGCGGCACTGCGGGGGAGCGGTGGGCTGCGAACAGCATGATTTCGGTTTGGGTCATGGTGTCACTTTCCGTACGCACCGGGGTTCTTCTTCCGCCACGCGCGGTTCTCGCTGGCGCTGACCACCCGACGGTTTGACTTGTCGTTGCTGCCGCCCTGGTCGAGCATGCGCTTGTGGTCAATCTCTTTGCCGTCGCCCTTCTTGACGAGGCCATCCGCGATGGCCTCGCGGCGAGCCGCGTTGCGAGCAACGCGCTTCTTGACTTCTTCGGGGGACTTTTGGCGCTCTGCCATGTACGCGAGCTTGGCCTTGCTGGTCTTAGTCATATGTCGGTCCTTTCAGCGCACTCAACTGCGCAACGTCGTCAACAACGATCGCAGCCCCACCTGCTTTGTGGATGGCTGCGATCTGGTAGTCCTGCAACGCGGTGGTCGCACCGCGCTTGCCCGGGGCCTTGCACTCGATGGCGACGAACTTCCCTGCGATGCAACAGATGAAGTCCGGTATGCCCATCGTGCCCATGCCGTTACTGACTGGCATGAAGAACCACGCCGCCTCGGCTTGCAGCCACTTCTTGACTGCGGCCTTAACCTTTGCTTCCGGGGTCGGCACGTCTGTCCTCCAGGGCTTTGAGGTCGATGGCGAGGGCGTCGATTTCGTCCATCGCCCCGACGAGTCGCCCGAGCAACTCCATCTCCAGCGGGGTGACCTCGCTGGTCATCTGGACGTGACGAATCAACTCGTCGGTGGTGAGCGCGCTGAATACCAATGGCATAACTGTCTAACTCCTTCCTGAAAATTCGCATATGTTCTTGGGGACCGGGCAGTAGTTCTTGCACAGGCCGGATGGCTTGGGCGGGAACTCGTCGTACTTCATGGCGTGCTCAAGGCGCTCCACGCGCACCTCGAACGACCTCCAGATGTCGACGGCCTGGGGCCGAGTGTAAGTTTCTGTGTCCGCGATGTCGTAGGCTAACCAGAGATAACCCGTTTTCACGGTGTCTACCTCGGGGTACTGCCCGAAGACAGCGGCTGCGAACAGCTTGAGCTGGTCAGGGTCGTTCTTGGGCTTGCCGGTTTTGTAGTCCAGCACGGTGGCCCTGGCCCCCCGCACCACGGTCACGTCCAGCACGCCGCGCACCCAGCAGTCGGGGGCGAAGAAGGTGGTGGGCTTGATGTCGCGGGTCAGTGCGAACCGTTGCTCGGCGTACACGTCGCCGGGTGACTTGGCGATCTTGCTGACGATGGGTTCGTACTGTGCGTACTTGGCCGGGAGCGCGGTGCCGTCCTTGACGTACAGCTCAAGGGCTTTGTGGACTTCGTCGCCGTGCTTGCTGGCGGCGTTGGGCGGGTCGGCCACGAGTTTGTGAACGCGGATGACCGCGTACCGCCTCGGGCACTGCTCGAAGCTCGACAGGCTGGAGTAGGACCACGTTGTCACAGGAAGCGCACCCTGCCGTACATGCCCCCAAACGTCGATGTCGAGTTCTGCGCCGGGTGGTACGCCGGCTTTGAAGGCTCTACCTGCTCCGCCCGCTGCGACAACTCCAGCAGCGCCAGGATGTTCCACGCTGCATGCGCGAGGTGAGGGATACCACTCTCGCTGTCTAACACCTCGCCGGTCATGTGACGCAGCAGGTGGCGGTGCATGGCGTCAGCGTACCGCTGCTCCCCCTGGGGAACCTCCAGCCACCCGTTGTCTGTGTACTTCGCCGCGCCGTAGGTGCCGACTCGGACAACGTCCTCTAGAGCGCGGGCGAACCCGCCTAGCACCAGGGCGGGGCGCTGCTTGCCGCCGTCCATCTTGGCCCCCGGTTCGTGCTGGCCTCGACCCGTGGGGTCTACCGGTTCAAACTTACTGTCTAACGTCTTGTGGGACATGAATTTCCTTGTTAGAGTGCAGGTGTTCCTTGGTGGGAACTCTCCTTGAGTAGCTCTTGTCCAGCGCTTCGCGGCGCTGGACTTTTTACTTTCTGAGCCTTGCGTGGGCTTCACGTTCAGCGGCATCGAGCCGCGCGTCTACGTCATCCCAAAAGGCTTGTCGAACGGCGTCCAGCGTTTCCTTCGGCACGCGCCCACCAGTCGATTCTCTGGCGGCTTCAACCCTCTCGTCCAGCTCGATCCGCCACTTGGCGGCCTGGGCATCCATGAAGTCAATGCGTGCCCTGCCGACGACTCGGTCCCGGGCGGGGCGCATGAGGTTCTCGATGTCCGCAGCTCTGCGCATCCGCAGTCGCTTCGTGTGCATGAACTCCCGCATGTACGAGACCTTGTCGAACCCGTCGTCCGTCTCCGGCACCAGGGGTGCCATCAGCGCTTCGCGCCGGCGGGCGTCTACCTTCTCCATCTGGCGATCGAACCACTCGCGGTGGTTACGGTACGCGTCGATCAGGGGGTTCAGCGCCTCGGCCTCACCGCCCAGCCACACCGGGTGGGCGATCTGGAGTGAGGCAACGGTGACAAGGGAGTTGTACAAGTGGCGTGCGTCAGGGCTGGCGATCAGCACGTTGAGCGCGTCTCGAAGGGCCGTTCGATCTTGGTTCATGGTGGGGCTCGTTGGTTAATGTAAGTCAATTTATACGAACGTGTATACATGTTAGCGCTAAATGGCATGTCCGCAAGTAGGGTTTATTTGGCTGCGCCGTACGAGTCGGCGGTGTCGCCCTCAGACCAGAGGACGATGTCGGGCATCCAGCTCGGAGGGGTTCTCATGATCTTTTGCAGAAGCTCCAGCAGGGCGGAAGCCTCCGACTCGGGGAACATGTAGATCAGTTCGTCATGCACCCGCATGATGGGGCGCAGCTTCGTCTGTTTGAAGAACCGCAGGGCGCACTCAAACACGCTATCCCGAGCGAGTGCCTGGATGATGTTCTCGTCGCACTTGGGGCCGGAGAGGAACGCCTTGTGCCGCCCCTCGGCGTACACCCAGGTGCTCTTAGGCCGCCCGTCATCCCATGTTTCCATAGTCTTCTCGAACCGCAGTTCGGGGTAGCGGATGCGCCGCCCCGAGGGCAGGAGGAAGCCGTCTTCCGTGGTGGTGACCAGTCCCCAGGGGTCGACCTGGACGCCGATGTTCCGGCGGGCGATGTCGTACAGCGCGGCACCGCACTGCTTCCAGCCGTTGACGATTTCGGGGTAGCGGCGGCGCCATCCGCTGACGGCGTTCTCGGACGTGGCCTCGTCGAGCTTTAGGCCGCCCATCATGCGGGCAATTCGCATGAAGGTCTTGTAGCCCGACCCGAAGCCAAGCCCCAGGTGCATGACCTTCGCCATCTGCCGCTGGGGCTTGCTGACTTCCTCGACGGGTATCTGGTAGTACCACGCCGCCAGTTCCTTGTACAAGTCCGCCTGGGGGTCCTTGGCGTACAGCTCCATCGTGGAGGGGACTTTCCACAGGGTGTGGTTCATCCGCAATTCGATGCCGCTCTGGTCGGCCACGCCGATCTTGTACCCCTTGGGGGCCAGCAGGCAGTTGCGCAGGGCGTCGCTCGGTTTGGACTTGCCGGACGAGATGCGTGCGAGGTTCTGAGGGTTGTACAGCCACCCGCTGTCCCGCCCGGTGGTGTCGGCACCGCAGTAGTTCAGCGGCACCGGCAGCTTGCCGTCTGCCAGCGCGGCAGCGGCGAGGAACGCTTCGATGCGGGTCTCCGTGATGGTGGACTTAATCTCCAGTCGGGCCCGCGCTGCGGCGGCCACCAGCTCGTCATCGTGTTCGGTCAGCTCGACGAAGTCTTCATCGGACTTGGCGAGCGCGGGGACTAGCTTCTGCGGGTTGGCGGGGGAGGGCTTGAGCGGGACCTCCACGCCACGGGCTTCCAGCAAGGCTGCGAACTTGGGCTGCGACGCCAGCTCGCTGCGAACAAACGCCTCGACCTTGGGCATGTCGTCCCAGTCCAGCTCGGTGTACGACTCGCTGCGCAGGTGGCGAGCCACGTCATGAAGGGCTCGGAGCTTGTTGCTCCGCTCAACCGACGCCGCGATGTTCAGCAGCCCGGTGTCGACCACGAACTTCGGCTCAACGAGCATGCGGATGTTGCAGTCCAGGTGCCACAGCTCGTCGGGGGTGTAGTGCTCGGCCAGGACAGCGTACAGCGCAGCGCACTGGCCCACGTCTTCGCTGTTGTACTTCGCCATGCGGGCGCGTTCGACTTGGGTGAAGTCTTTGAGGTTTCGGCCCTGGGTTTCGTGCAGCACCGTGGCGTCCTTGACGCCGAGCTTGTAGTGCGCCACGAGTTTGGCGAGCGACAGTCCTGGGTGCTTGGCGTGGATGGGGCGGGCCATCGCCAGGGTGCAGCCCCATATGCGGGGCTTCACGAACAGCCGCCACGCGAAGATCATTGCGTCGAAGCCGCTCATGTTGTGTGCGATGAGCATGGTGCTGTCGAGCTTCAGATCGACGGTGGCGCGTCGAATCTCGTCTTCGCCGAACACGCAGAAAGGCGTGCCGTGGGTGCCTTCCATGAACGACGCAGATATGAGTTCGGTGTCAGGGTGCTGGCAGTACGCCAGCGGGCTCATCTTGGAGAGACTGTGCGTCTTGCTCCAGAAGGTTTCCAGATCGGTGAATACTTGTCGCACGTTGGCGCTCCCTAAGAATGGTTTCGATGGTGGTCACCGTGTGCAGCGGGTCGGCGACGCACCGGTAGCGGCGCCGGACACCGTGGGCGGTGTGGCTGGTTTTGTAGACATGCGCCGCAGCGCCGCAAGTGGGACACTTCATGGGATGCGTACTCTGAACTGCCGCGTCGTCTTACCCGTTATACGGATGGGGAATCCGTCGCCTGGCAGGGTGTTGAAGATGAACGCCGAGACGGTGATGAGCCAGCCCGTCAACGGGATTCGCGGTATGAGCATGGGGCAGCCGGTGTTCACCCCGCCGACATAGACGGGGAGAAAACCAAACCACCCCCGATGGGTGACAGTGATGTACAGGGGTTCGGTCATATTCGTTTGTCCAGTCGTGCCTTGATTTCTTCGGTGACTGCTGCGTCCTTCACCGCCTCGAAAGGCGTGTTGTCCAGCACCCGCATGCTGACAGCGAGGTAGGTCTCGATGGTGGCCCACGCGTCGTGATAGATACGGTTCTTGCGCTGGGTCAGGAACACCCGCAGATAGTGGGCGGACGCGATGACGTTCTCGCGGGCGGCGTTGTCTTTGAACGTGCCGCTCATGGCTTGGGGCTCCAGGTGAACGTGAGCGTGTCGTTAAACTCCCGCCTGTACGTCAGCACGCCGCTTTCCGGCTCGATGTGCTCGACGTTCTTGAGCAGCACGCCCGCTTCTCGCAGTCGGACCTTGATGTACGCCTTGTAGCTGCTATCTGTGTGGCTGAACAGCGAGTTGAACTCGTGCGGTTTGATTTCGACGCGGATCATGTCCACTCTCCTTTACTGCCGCGCAGCGCAGTCACCCGCACCGGCAGGCAGATCGTTGCCTCGTTCGTCTTCGTCCACTCGATTTCCTCCGGCGAAGGCCAGCCAAGGGCGACCTTCCAGCAATCTGCTTCGTCGGTGTGCATGCCGATGTAGTGCAGCTCTCCGCGCTTGTAGAGGGCGTAAGGCTTGGATTGCTTGGGGTCAGCCATTGCTCGCCTCCCCGCTGACCCCGTACCCAGAAAGCCCGTCATGCCGGCCATTCCAACCGCAGTCAATGCAATGTGCCGGTGAGTCGTTATCCTGCACTTTGACGCTATGGCAGTAGTGCTCAAGCGTGTTTGCCATGAATGTTTGGATGTGGGCCAGCGTTACGCGGTCGCTGCCGCAGATTGGGCAAGTGAGCTTCATGTCGCCTCCCCGCTGGCCCCGATGCCCCGCATGCGCAAGAGTTCCTTTGCGAATCCCACGGTGTCAAAGTTGCTTACCCCGCCCCTGCGATACCAGTACTTGTCGGCCATCTCAAAGATTGCACTAGGCCCTATTTCGTCAGCCTGCTGCGCCTCTGGCTTGGCCTTGGCCTCGGGTGGGTGGGTGTAAAGAGGCTCCCCTTTAGGTAAACGCGCCACGCAAGCGAAGTCGTGCGAGTGGTACTCGTAAGCCCCGGTCTCACCAATGTCGCGGAACTTGTATTTGTAACGCCATGCGACAGGCTCGGCCTCCGGGGCTGGTGCTGGGGCGATGCGATAGCCCGCATCTCGCAAGAACTTGACGATCAGCTTGTCGTCCGTGCGGTTGCCTACCTTCCCGGCTTGGTTCATGGCTTTCCAGAGTACAAGGCAGGGATCGGCCTCCGGGGCTGGTGCTGGGGTTGCTGTCAATTCCCGCAAAGCTGCAAGTGCGTCCATGTCCTCGTTTGTCCTTGCAAAACGATCAAGGCATGCGATGGCAGTTGCCAGTGCGTCAGCCGGCACCTTGGCTGCCAGTGCTGCGCCGGACGCACCTAGCATGGGCCGCTGCACTTGCGCCTCCAGTAGCTTCCGCCGCTCCTCTTCTCGCGCCCGCTTGCAATATGCGTGGACTTCTTCGGCGGTGAAGAGAGGCTCGTTTGTGTCGGCCTCCGGGGCTGGTGCTGGATGCTCAGGGCAGGGCCAGCGCAGGCTTCCGTCGCCGCTGGGGCATGTGCAGGCTGGTGCTGCTGCGAGCATGGCGGCCCACGCCTTGGCAAACGCTTTCCGGTTGTCTCCGTTGAT
>SXGT01287608.1_pt1 | contig 21263 bp, 23 predicted proteins | sample 3176221 | NCBI WGS metagenome assembly SXGT01 (sample SAMN11356862, study PRJNA531348) | freshwater metagenome | isolation source: freshwater sample F1-120 | place: China: Fuxian Lake, Yuxi | collected 2017-12-25
CTCGCTCGGCCCCGGCATGGGATTCGGGCAGCGACGCGCGAGCGCGAGCGCGTGGTCCATGTCCCTGACCTCCCACAGCCAGAAGCCGGCGACGAGCTCGCGGGTGGCGGAAAACGGCCCGTCGATCACCGTGCGGCGCGGGCCATCGAACGCGATGCGCTTGCCGCGCGCGGAGGGCGTTAGCCCGTCGGCGGCGAGCAGGATGCCCGCACTGCGCAGCTCGTCATTGAAGCGGCCCATCGCCTCGAGCATGCCGCTGGCCCAGTCCGATGGCTGGAAGCCCTTCTCGCTCTCCGCGGTTGCCTTCACGAGCACCATCACGCGCATTGCCTTCTCCGTTGCCCATCGCCGTTGCCGGGCGTCACGCGCCGAGGCGCGGATCCCGATAGCCGAGTGCCCCGTGCATGGTGAAGCCAACGACCTTCCTGAGCTGCGGGTCCATCGTCTTCAGCAGTTCGCGAGGCACCTCAAGGTACTGGTTCTCCTCCTGCCGCAGCCAGCCGCAGGAATAGCTCAGGATCACGCCGTAGCGATGGTCGCCGGCCGTGTTCGCGCCCGCGCCGTGCAGCAGGCCGCCAGACCAGAACAGCACCGAACCGGCGGGCATCTCGGCAACGGCGATCTCGTCGTCGTGCGCCACGCGCCCGGCCGCCCAGCGGTGGCTGCCGGGCACTACGCAGGTTGCGCCGTTCGCTTCAGTGAAGTCGCTCATCGCCCAGATGGATGCGATCACGAGGTTCGGCCGAGGCAGGGGAAAGAAACGGAAGGGATCTTCCTCGCGGTGCAACACCTGGCTGCGTGCGCCAGGCCCGATCTCCACCGCGGCGGTCGCGTGCAGCTGAAAGCCCTCGCAGGTCGCGCCGAGGTGCTGCTGCGCCAGCACGAGGCTGGTCGGGTTCATCACCAGTTCACGTGCCGCTTCCGAGTAGGTGACGAGCGCCACCACGCGCCGCGTCAGGCCCGGGTAGAACGACTTTGGGTCATCCGGCTGCGCGCCGGCCTCCGCCATCCGCGGTTCGAGTTCGGAGCGCAGCCGAGCGCGCAACGCGTCGGTAGCGGCACCTGTGACGATCACGCAGCCGCGTTCCGCGAATGCCGCCGCGATCTCGGCCTCGTCGTGCCCTGCGGGGAAGCGAGGGATCGATGGCCGTGCCGCCTGGTTGCCTTTGGCTGCTGCCATGGCCGAACTCCGTTGTGTGTGGTGCCGATGGAATGCGCGCGCCGTCGCGGCTGCCAAGTCTCGCGGATGCGGGTGCCCTGGGGCCAGGTGCGATCCGTGCGGGCAGATGTGCCACGAGGGTGGCTTTCACGACCCGCGGTCTCGGCAGCTGCGGGCGCGGGCTGGTGGTCATCGAGAACAGCACGCCGCCATGGAACGACCGCGATGGGCGCCAGGCACGACTGATGTTGCCGCTTACTCCCCCCCCCTCCCCCCCGCGCGCGCCTCCGCAAGTGCGAACGGAAGCGGGAGCGGACGATGGTCAGCAGCGAGGTCCTGCCGATGCAGCGCATCTGGCATCGCAGTCGCGCTCCCTGCTGCTCGACGCTGCCCTGAGGCACGACCGTCCGCCGCTGCGGCACGGGAAGCGTGAGGGGGCCTTGACCCTCCGCCGCACCGCATTGATGCGAGTACCAGTGACGCCTCGCGCCTCTGCATCGTCGTACGCACACAGGTCGATCCACTCGCTGCGACAGGCAATGCCGAGCCTTCGCATGCGATCGGGCCTCGGAGCCGAGCGATGGTTGGCTGGACTTGGGTCCGGGCATGGGGGTTGAATCGGGGCTGGCCCGGGCGACCGCGCGGATTGCGCGTCGTGTCTGGATTGCCGCCAGATTAGGCCGCCGGGGAAAGTGGCAGGGGGCAGAGAAGTGATTGATCTGAAGTGGGAATTCGATCTAGAGGTAGGTGGGAGAGAACGGGATAGGCTGCCGGATATTGCCGCTTGCGGCTGTCTACATTGAGTTAGGCATCGGCTAGCTGGGCAAACCGTGGGGCGAGATCGCTTTGCAACAGCGAAGCGAAGGAGACCAAATGGACGAAAGTTTGGAGTCATCGATCATAGCGGCCGCCGCCACAGTTGCGGCCGCCATTCTCGCGGGGGTATTGCCGTTGGCAGGCATGATCCTCGGTAAGGAGCTCAAGGTATCTGAACTTCGGCAGTCGTGGATCGATGGACTCCGAGCAGACTTGGCTACTTTCTTAGCGTGCGCTAGAGCGTTTGCACGCGCATCGCAGGAGCTGCAGCTAGGTGTCTCACAGAAATCGGAGGTAGCTGCTGCCCTATCGTTCAGCAATGAGAAGATCAACGACATCCGCTACCTCGTTGCCGAGTCTACGTATCGCATCAAGCTCCGGCTGAACTCTACCGAGACCTATCATCGCGAACTCCTTCAGAAAATGGAGTCGGCGCTTGAGCTGCAAAATCGTGCTCTCGCTGGCGCTGCGACGACCGACGAAGTGCTCGCCGCGGTTGAATCGGTTGCATCGACTGCCCCAACGGTCCTGAAGACTGAATGGGCCCGAGTTAAGCGAGGCGAAACTCCATACATCGTCGCTCGAAACATCTTGTTCGCCATCGGTCTCGTAAGCGTTGTTGCTCTCGCCTGCGTACTGTCTGTCATCTGGGCAAATCGCTAGCGAAACACCGAGCCAATGCCTAACTAGCGGTTCAGGTGGACGCGTTACTCTGGCCACCATGAGGCCGGCGTTGCATCTTCGTCCTCATGGTGGCCAGAGTAACGCGCCACTTAACCTATGAGTTCGGCGTCAGAGCGGAGGCTTCGTCGTGTTGAGTCTTGACAGTCAACGCTGGTCAGAACTAACGCATGCGTACGGTTCGGCGGCGGACATTCCACCCTTGCTTCGACAGCTCGCCGATCTACCGTCATCGGATGACAATTCTGAACCTTGGTATGCGCTCTGGAGCGCTCTTGCTCACCAAGGCGATGTTTACCCAGCATCATTTGCCGCCGTTCCGCACGTTGTCGCCGCGCTGGCCTCAGCGCCGCAACGAGCGGACCACTCGTATTTTCATTTCCCCGCGTGGGTGGACATCTGTCGCGCGCGGAACCAAGTTGCGATTCCGGAGGACCTTCAATCGGCCTACATCGAGTCACTGGCCAAGCTGCCAGCGCTCGTTGCGGCGGCCGCGAGCGTTACATGGGAGCCCGGCCACCTGGCATGTGCGCTTGCGGCAATTGCGGTGGCCAAAGGACAACCCCAAGTCGCAGAAGCCGTTCTTGAACTCACGCCAGATGTTGCGCGGGAGTTCCTCGATTGGTTCTCTGTGCAATGAAATGTCGGAGGTTTTGTTGCTTGCCCGGCGGACATCGAGGGCGCATTGCCGGAAGCCGAACCAACGGTTCAAGCGGACGCATTCGCCACTGTCACACGGCTTGCATGGCAAGCCGCGTGCCAGTGGCTCGCGCCGCTTAACCTCGATGTTAGGCCCCGTGGCGGGCGCATCAGAATTCCTCGCGCATTTGGCGGCAGAGGTCGAGCGATGGATTGGATTCAGATACTTTTCTTTGCTGCCTTCCTACTTGTTCCCGCTTGGCTTTTCTATGGGCGATACAAGCACGGTAGTTGGACGGGTTCGTTCCTCGGGGGACGCATAGTACGAACGCTTGGAGAAATTACTCTATCGTCTGGTTTTTCATCGAGCAAGATCGAGGTTCATGCGATGCATGGCGACACGGGTGAACCCGACTTCGTAGGGCTTGTGTTCGTCGCAAAGGCTCCTTTGGCCGCGAGCATAAACCCGCACAAACTAACGAAAGTGCAGGCGATTCAACTGGCAAGTCTTCTCGCGAAGGCCGCCAAGTAGATACTCGCCCAAAGGAGATGCACCGCTTCGCTTGCCCCGGAAGATTTCCGTTCCATGCGGCTGGCAGTTTTTCGCACTGCAATTCTGCGCCAAGGGGAGTCGCAAACAACAGCAACTCTCGTGCGGTCGAGCACCGTGGCCTAACTGGCGGTTCAAGTGGACGCGCTACTCTGGCCACCATGAGGCCGGCGTTGCATTTTCGTCCTCATGGTGGCCAGAGTAGCGCGCCACCTAACCTATGAGTTAGAGCGCATGAAGAACATCCAGGTCATCGACGGCGCCGACAACTGCGTGTACGACATCTTCGCCGCGACGGACGAGGAGTTCGGACTCATATTCCCTTTGGGGCAGGACGTCGCGTTCATCGACGAAGTCATGGCGCGCGGACCCGAGGAAGCGATTGACGCGGCGTTCTCAAACATCTGGCAGCGTCGCATGCGAAAGTCCGAGGCTATGGGGATACACGGAATGCTCTTCTATGAGCTTGAGCATAGGTAGAAGTACTACGCTACTCGTCGGGACGAGGAAGCGGCGAATCCAGACGGCTCTAAACGCCGTGGCTATGCGCTCAAACAAATGGGGATAGGTCGCGCGTAGCCGCGACCTCATCCCAGGTTGGACAAGCCCGTTCGAAGTGATGGGGTGTTTGCTGGAGACACGTTGGCGCATCGCGAGGCGCGGCGGAGCAGCGGCGGGGTGTGCGAGGAACTCGAGCACAGCGTGGCCCGCGACCTGAGTTCTCAGGCCGTGCGGGTCCACGCGATGTGCATGATCGATCAGGGTCTCCTGTGCAGTGGCTTCAACGGCGAGCGTGCTCGTCGTCAGGTGTGGCACGTCCGGTGTGCCGGTCCTTTCGTTCTACGTGACGGCAGCGCGTGGCGTGGCGCCGATGACGTGCATCGGCTGCTGGCAATGCGGACACAGGAAGGGTCGCAGCACCGGCACGATGGCCGCCTGGATCACCACCTGCAGCACGTAGTGCAGCAGGTCGATCAGGCGCCTGGCGTTGTGATGCAGGAACCCGTAGTCGCGCGCCCGCCTGAAGCCCTTGGGCAGCACGTGCTGCAGGATGAGCTGCACGAACGCCACGACTGGCAGTGTCCGCAGCGCGGTCTGCTTGGTCTTGCCGTCCTGATAGCTGAACGTGACGGTGCGGGCCGCCTGGTCGACGGCCACGATCTGCTGCTCCTGGATGACCCCGCGATACAGGTAGCGGGAGAGGTACGTCAGCGCGGGCAACCCGGAGCCGACCCGGTCACAGTGCACGATCCATCGGGCGGGGAGTCCTCGCGGCAGGTTGAGCCCGGCGCCCTTGAGCGCATGGATGAGCTTGGTGCGAAATACGTTCGCCAGCTGCCGGCCATTGAACAGGTAGTTGCCTGAGCGGGTGCGCCACTGCCTGCGCTTCACATCGACGCCGCCGCCGGGCATGACGACGTGCAGGTGCGGGTGGTAGTCGAGCCGCCGACTGTGGGTATGCAGTACGGCACAGAAGCCGAGAGACGCGCGGAGCTTGCGGTCATTGCGACCGAAGGTGGAGAGGGTCTGCGCGGCGGCGGCGAACATCGCGTTGTAGACCTGGGTGGGCTGCTGCCTGGCCAGCGTGCGCATGCCCTCGGGCAGGGTGAAGGTGGCCATGTAGTAGTCGACGGGTAGCAGCTTGCGCTGCTGCCGGTCGAGCCAGTCCGACGCGGCCTGATGCTGGCAGCGCGGACAGCTGCGATGGCCGCAGGAGCGCGGCGAGACCAACGACTGCCTGCAGCCGTCGCAGTGCAGCACGCGCGCGCCGAAGGCCCCGGTGCGGCAGTTCGCGATGGCGTGCAGCGCGAAGCGCTGCACCTGGGTCACTGCGCCGAGCTGCGGCAGCGCATCGCGCACGATGTCGGCAAGGCGGACCGCTGGCGGCGCTGCCCGGTGCGGGATCGTCTGATCTTTGGGTGTGGTGTGGCTCAAGTGCGCTGCTCCGGAACGAACAGGGCAGCGAGCGGCGCGACGACCTCGTTCACGCGCGCACGACAGTCGTGGTTGATCACCTCGGTCATGCGCACGTACCGGGCGGTGGTATCGGGACTGGCATGGCCGAGCTGCTCCTGCACGTTGCGCAGGTTCAGGCCGGCCTCGATCAGGTGTGTTGCCCACTTGTCGACAGGGGGCTGTGTCGCAGGCTGTGGATGGAGACCTTCTTGTGGATGCCGCAGCTGCGCAGCACCTGAGCGAAGGCCTTCTGGGTCGCGCCTGCATCCATGTGGCGCGCGGCCGGGACGCCTTTCGGGGCCTGGCGGCTGGGGAAGAGCAGAACGGGATCCCGGTGCTCCTTCCACAGCATGCGCAGCACCAGCAGGGCGAGCGTGGGCATGACGACGAAGCGATCACGCTGGCCCTTGGCGTTGCGGACATGCAGGAACATGCGTTCGCTGTCGATGTCCGCGACGGTGAGGGAGAGGGTCTCGCGCAGGCGCAGGCCCATGCTGTAGGTGATGAACCAGAAGGCACGGAAGCGGAACTGCCCGGTGCTGCGGAGGATGCGCGCGATCTCGTCGCGCGGGAGGATGTCGGGCAGGTGCCTGACCTTGGGCGGGCGGAGGAGCGTCATCCAGGGCAGAGCCTGGCCGAGCACGAACTGGTAGTAGGCGCGGACGCCGTTGCGCTCGATCTTGATGAGGCTCCAGGAGCGGGTATCGACGAGGTGTGAGAAGTAGCGGGCGAGGTCTTCGGGGGTGAGGTCGTCGGGGCAGCGATCGAAGAAGGTACCCATGCAGCGCAGGGCGAAGGAATAGGACTCGATGGTCTTCTTCGCCTTGCCCTGCAGCTTCAATGCGGTGACGAGTCTGTTGTACTGTTCATTCAGGCGCGATTGATTGGCGGTATCCATTGCAGCACTCCGTTGTTGCGCATCGTGGGTCGATGCGTAGCTTCAGCGTGGCTGATCAATCGCGCCCCGATGATCGCGCTCGAGCGGGCGAGCGAACTCTGCCGCGCAGCGGCTTCGTCCAACCACTGCATGCAGCCGACACCCCAGCCAGTCATCGAATTTCCATGCGCAAGTTTGCCGCCTGGCTGGCGCGCGGCTGATGCTGGCTGTTAGGCTTCTTCGGCGGTCATCACTCCGATGCGTTGGACCATCGAACAAAGCAGTCGAGTTCGGTAATTGGCGGTTCTTCTTGCTCGATGAGCGCAAATGGATCGAACTCATTACCTGCGTTTCCTTGTGTTCGTGCTAGGTGTGTTCGCGTTCGCTCTGCTGGCTCTTCTGCTTGGTGGCGCGCTCGCGCTACTTGTGGCGTCGTTTATCGTTTTCTGGGTGTGCGGAGCACTACTCGGGAAGGGCGCGATCCGACTTTGGAGACAGAGCTTGAATACTAGTGTTTCGTTGCGCGCCGTTGGACCAAGTTGGTCGGGGCGCGGTGTTCTGCCTCCACTTGGCCGACTCGCGAGGGTGCGTCAGCCATTCGTGCTTAAGGTGGCGGCCCTGTTCAAGCTGGCGTTGGCGCTCGCCGCGATTTCACTACCGAAGTTCCTGGTCGCACTGTTGCTTTCGCTGCAGCGGCCCAACTAGCGGCTCAAGTGGACGCTTTGCACTGACCACCATGCGGCCATCATTGCATTCTCGGCTTCGTGGTGGTCAGTGCAAAGCGCCACTTGATTTCTGGTCGTGCCGCACCGAGAGGATTCGCGGGATTCCTTCAGAAAGTGACAAGGTCGAATATTGGTATGAGTAGAGACTCTCTTCATGACGCGGTGAGCGCCTTCTTCGTCGGCTTCGACTCGGCATTCGCGAGCTTCGATGGAGCTGTGGTCGCCGCGCAGTATCAGTGCCCGTACCTGGCAATTCGCTCCGATGGCTCTACCGAGGCGTTTGCTTCGCAGGCAGACATCGCTGCGTACTTCCAAGGGCTGCTAGACCACTACCATGCGCGTGGATGTCGCAGTTGCCGCCACAAGGATCTCGAAGTGGTGCCGCTTGGTACGGCAGCGGCACTTGGCACAGTGACCTGGGAGCTTTGCAATCTAGACGGCGCGGTCGTCAGTACTTGGCGTGAGTCCTACCACCTGGTGCGCGTCGGTGAGCGCATGAAGGCTGCGGCATCGGTAGACCACGACTAGGGGACGTGCGCAGCGCCGGTTGCCGACGTGGCGCAAGAAGTGCGCTGCTCGTGGTACTTCGTCGTGCGGCCTGACCATCGGTGCGCGTCAACATGCCTGTCGTCTCGCTCACGCTGCATCCTCTCGAGTATTCGAGTCTCCTGAGTTGCTGCCGATGGCGTTGTCGCGCTCGGGGTTGAGCGCCACCGCGCGGATGGGTGTCCAGGTTCGGGTGTGGCGCGACCAGCGTGCGGGGTTGGGTGTCCTCGCATCCGTGTACACGCGGTGGCGCGCCGCGGACACCGCTGCGTCGATGCGCCAGGTTGCGCCAGCGCACGAGCCAGGCCGCCCGGACGCGTGCGGCAGCCAGCTCGTCGAGCCCTGGGTCGGGCGTGCTGAGTGCTGCGTCGTCTCGCCGGCCCCAGCCACTCCCGCGGTTGCCTCCCCCGTCGCACCACCGAATCGTGGCGGTTTCGCGCGCCGCCCCTCAGACTTCGCGCCATCGATGATCTCGGAGCAGGTGAGATGCCGAAGCGTGTGCCACGCGCGGTAGTGGAGTGGGTGGGCGGCATGGCGCAGATGCCTGCCTTCATCGCGGACGAAGGCGAGCCCTTCCGTCCCGAGGTGCTGTTCTGGCTCTCAGCAGACGGCGCGATCGTGGGTTCCATGGTGGCCAGCCCGGCGGAACTGCTCGAACTGGCCTGCGCCAACCTGCGCGAGGCCATCGCGGAGCCCGCATGGGGCAAGCCCCACGCGCCCACCCACCTGCGCGTTGAATCGCCCGAGCTTGCGGCGGTATTGCGCGCAGGTTTCCCCGACATCGAGATCCTCTGCGCACCCACGCCCGAGACCGTCAGTGTGATCGAGGGCATGCGCGAGCACATGCTGAGCATGGAGGACGAGGATCCGTCCTGGCTGTCGCCGAACGTCGAGCCCGAGGCGGTCGCGGCATTCTTCCGCGCTGCCGCGGCGCTGTACCGCATGCAGCCGTGGCAGCACGTGCCGGCAGACGAAGGCGCGCTCTATGTGACCCTGCCCGCACTGGACGTGTTTGATGCGCCGCTGATGGTGATCGGCCAGCTTGGCCAGAGCTACGGGCTCATGCTGTTCGAGAACGACGACGACCTGGAGCAGTTCGGCGCCGCGATGGACATGCTCGATGAAGGCGAGGAACCCGAGCTGCCGCCCTACCTCGTGCTGAACTACGAACGTGGTGCGGACATCGCGCCCGCCCTGCGGCGCGAGATCGCGGCCCAGCATTGGGAAGTCGCCTCGACCGATGCCTACCCGTCGCTCGTCATGATGGAGCCGGACCAGATCTCGCGCGGTGCGTCCGCACGCGAGCTGGGCATCATGCAGGCGATTGCGATCGCTTTGCCGCGACTGCTGCAGGCAGAGGCGGCGGCGATGCGTGCGGCGTGGGACGGTGACGAGCCCTGCGTGCGCAGCTTCACCGTGGGCATCCACGGCGGTGATGTCGAGATCACGATCGCCACGGTGGCACTGGACGACGAAGATCCCTCGGACGAGGAGCTGCTCTCCTTCCTCGCGGAGATCGCGGAAGGCGGCCAGATCGATCCAGAGACCCGGCAGCAGTGCGAAGACATCCTGCTCGCGCCCTTCTATGAAGGCGAGGACGGCCAGGCGTTCGCCGAGCCGCGCTGGGCGCGTGTCCTGTTCGACATCGCGGCAGACAAGCTCGGGCTCACCATCCCGCTCATCGACGCGCAGGATCTGGAGCGCGCGCTGTTCACCGCGCTGCCGAACCGGGTGCTGGTGGATGGCAGCCAGGCGCGGCCGATCATCCAGGAACTGCGCGCGGTGTACGCCTATCTCGGCGAGGAGTGCGGCCTCGTACTGGCGGATGAGTGCCTCGCGATGTTGCGCAGCCCGCGTGCCATCAGGCGTCTCGAAGCGGCGCTTGGCTCGGGTGTTCGCAAACCGGCGCCGACGGCAGGGAAGTTCGGGAAGGAGAGCAAGGCCCGCAGGAAACCGCGCTGAGCTCGAGCTGCCGAGCCGGGGCTGCCGATACCCGGCTGCCGATACGCGGCCATGGCGGTGCATCCTGCGCGCCTGCCCCCGCGCTACCCGGCCTTCCGCGCGACGATCTGTATTTCGCTCGCCACTGGCGTGCCGCGTCGCAGGCCCAGGCGACGCATGAGGCCGAGATCGGGCAGCGACCACCAGGGCGTGTAGCGCTGCACCTGGGCGTCGTCGATCGCGAACCCTGCGCCGCGCACCATGGCCTCGTAGCCCTCCGCTGTCTTCTGCACGCCGCGCGGATGGCGGAAAAACCAGCGCACGGGCCAGCTGTCGATGAACACCTTGCAGGACTCGCTCAGCAGCAGCACGCCACCCGGCGCGAGTACACGATGCAGCTCGCGCAGCACCGCCTCCTGGTCCACCACGTGGTGGATGAGCTGGTGGCAGAACACCACGTCGACGTGGGCATCAGGCAGGTCGAGCCTGCGCGCGTTCGCGTTCAGCAGTGTCACGGGCTGCATGCAGTTCGCGGCAGCAGCGCGGGCACGGCCGAGCAGCGCGGCATCCACGTCCACGCCGATGATCTCGGCAGGCGCGAAGTGGGCCTGCAGCAGCGGAAAGGCCGTGCCTTGCCCGCACCCGGCGTCCATGAGACGTTGCGGCGGCCGCGGCAGCGTGTTGCCCGCGAGCCCGTCGAGATCCGCCACGGCTTGCGCCAACACGTAGCGGAACCAGGTGTCGGTGCCGAGAAACCACTTGCCGAAGGCGGTTTCGGATACCCAATCTGATGCCGTCGAATCCATGCGCGGATGGTAGTGGATGATGGATGGGCGAGGGCAGGGTCGAGCTGCCGGGATCGCGTCGTCCCGCACCGTCACGCGCGTGCGTGGGCTGCTGCTTGCCAATCTCGATGCGCTGCCGCTCGGTGCGTTCCTCGCGCTCGCGGCATGGCTGTCGCCGTCCACCGCCCGGGACTGGCAGCTGCCCTACCTCGTGGCCACGCTGCTCGCGGTCGCGGTGCAGGCTGCGCATTGGCGGCGGGGTTTGCGGCCTGATCGCATCCACGTCGCGCTCGCCTGCTATTTCGCCAGTGGCGCGGCAGGCGTGCTGCTGGGCTGGGACTGGCTCAACCGTGGCTATGGCGAACTCGAGGCCACCGCAATGCTGCTGTGGGTGGTGCCGGTGGGCCTGTGCTTCGCGATCCTGTCGCCGGCGGGCTTCGTCGGCGTTGCCGGCGCGCCGCGCGGCCTTGTGCATGCGGCGTCTGCCGCACTGCTGGTTCTTGCGTGCATCGCCGTCGCGTGGTCTGCGCGGCACCTGGGCGATCCGTGGCCCGGCGCCGTGCTGCCCTTCGTGCTGCTGTTCGCGGCCCGGGCCCTGCTGCGCGCTGCGCTCGTGCGATCCGCTGCGGCATGACGCGTGCGGCGCTACTTGCCTGCGGCGATCGCCGGCTTCTCGTAGATCGACTGCGCGTTCTTCGCCTCCTCCGTGATGCGGCGCCCGAGCGCCATGAAGGTGGGAATCTCGTCGTCCGCGAGTTCCTTCATGCGGATCTTCCGCGCCATCGCCTTCTCGATGTAGGGCGCGAGCTCTGCCATCTTCTTCGCCTCGCGCTCGGCTTCTCGGGCCTTGAACTCGCCCATCACCTCGGCGGCGAACAGCTCCAGCGATTCGATGATGTGCTCGTGCTTGTTCATGCCGGCCTGCTGGATGAACGTCACCTGGTCCACGCCCGCCTGCTCGAACTTGTTCATGTGGTTGCGCAGGTCATCGGGTGTGCCGATGCCGCCACGCGCGCCGGTGAGGGAGTTCACCATGTCGATGTCGGACTTCTGCGATGCCTTCATCTTCTGGAAGTTCTCCCAGAGGTTGGTGCGGCCGGGCTTGTGCTCGCCGAAGCCGTACAGGCTGCCGAGGGCGAAGCCGAAGAACTCGAAGCCATCAAGGCCACGGTTCACCGCGGTGGCGCGGTCCTGGTGGCAGGAGAAGCTGGAGACCATGCAGATGTTCGGGTTCACGGCCCAGCCGATCGGCACGCACTCCTCGCTCCTGATGATCGAGTAGTACTCGTCCACCCAGGTCTTGGCCTCCAACGGATCGACGAAGGCGAAGGTGAGCGCGCCGATGCCGAGGCGCGCGGCCATGCGGATGGTCTCGCGCTGGGAGCAGGCCACCCACAGCGGCGGATGCGGGCGCTGCACCGGCTTCGGCACGAGGTTGCGGCAGGGCATCTCGAAGTACTTGCCCTTGTAGCCCGGGTAGGGGTCCATCGCGAGGATGTTGCAGATCTGCTCGGTGGCCTCGAGGTAGATCTTCCGCTTCTCGGCCACGGGGATGCCGAAGCCGCCCAGCTCGAGTTCTGCGGAGGATTCCCCGGTGCCGAAGTCCACGCGGCCGTTCGACACCAGGTCGAGCGTGGCGATGACTTCCGCCGTACGCGAGGGATGGTTGTACTGCGGGATCACCTGGCGGATGCCCTGCCCCAGGCGGATGTTCTTCGTGCGCTGGGACGCGGCGGCGAGGAACACCTCCGGCGCCGAGGAATGCGAGTACTCCTCCAGGAAGTGGTGCTCCACTTCCCACGCGTAGTCGAAGCCCAGGCGGTCGGCGACCTCGATCTGGTTCAGTGCGTCCTGGAACAGCTTGAGTTCCGCGCCATCGGTCCAGGGTCGGGGCAGCTGGTGCTCGTAGAAGATGCCGAACTTCATCTGGGATTCCTCTTGTCAGGGATGGCGCACGGGGATAGCGCGCGGCGCTGCTCGATTTGTGATGCCGATGCCGGCGAAGGTGCCGATGGCGTCGAGTCTGCCGGGGGGCAGGGGCTGCGGCGATCGACCACGGCGGCCCGCTCGCAGCGGCCATCGCGACGCGGGAGGGCAGTGAAGCGCAGGCATGCGCGCAGGGTCAATCCCGCGGTTCGGCGTTCCCATCTCGTACACTGCAGCCATGACGCGCGACGAAGTGATGGACTGCCTGTTGCCTGTGTTCCGCGAACGCGGGCTCGAGGGCGCAACGATCAGCGAGATCGCCAAGGCCGCCGGCCTTGGCAAGGCCTCGCTCTATCACCATTTCCCGGCCGGGAAGGACGAGATGCTGCAGGCGGTGATTTCCCGCGTGCTCGAACAGCTGGAGCAGGACGTCTTCAGGCACCTCGATGGCATCGACGCACCGAAGCGCCGTCTGCAGGCGGTGATCGGCGGGCTCGCCGGCTACGCGGCCAGTGGTGAGCGCAACTGCCTGCTGGGCATCCTCGCCCTGGGGACAGCGCGTGATCGCATGGCAGGCGAGGTTGCGCCGCGCCTGCAGGCGTGGACCACGGGCATCGAGAAGCTCTACGCGGCAGCCGGCCTGTCGCACAAGCGTGCGGCACGCGCCGCGCGCGAACTCATCATCCGCTTCCATGGCGCGATCGTGGTGTCGCGGCTCGAAGGCAGCACCGAGGCCTTCCAGTTCACCGTGCGCCGTTTGCTGCGCGAGCTCGGCAAGCTCTAGCACGATGTACCTGCCCGATGCGTTCGCGGAGCATGACCCCCGACGACTCGGGGAGTTCCTCGCCGCGTTCCCGCTCGGGCTGCTCGTTGCGCAGTCGGACGCGGATGGTCTCGTCGCCAACCTGCTGCCGTTCGAGCACCTGCCGCCCGTGCAGGCGGATGCGCAGGGCGGGGGCGGCGTGCTGCGCGCACATCTCGCGCGTGCCAATCCGGTGTGGCGCGCCGCGGCCGATGCCGAGGTGCTCGTGGTGTTTCAGGGCCCGCAGGGCTACGTGAGCCCGGGCTGGTATCCGGGCAAGGCGGTGCACGGCAGGGTGGTGCCCACGTGGAACTACACGATGGTGCAGGCGCGGGGCGTGCTGCGCGTGGTCGACGATGCCGAATGGCTGCGCGCCCAGGTCGCCTCGCTGACCGCGAAGCACGAAGCCACGCGTCCGCTGCCATGGTCACCGGACGAGGCGCCAGATGAGTACATCGATCCCCTGCTGCGCGCGATCGTCGGCATCGAGATCGCGGTCACCGCGCTCGTCGGCAAGTGGAAGCTCAGCCAGAACCGCGCCACGGAAGACCTGCGTGGTGTTCGCGCTGCCCTGCTCAAGGGCGGGGGCGAGAGCGAGAGCGAGGGCAAGGGCGAGAGCGAGGGCAAGGGCGAGGGCCAACGGCCGGATTCCGGCGCATCCACGGGTGCCGGCGAGCGCTGGATGGCTGCCGTCATGGAAGCCCACCTGCGGGACCGTGAGGGCAACGCTTGATGGATCTGGCACGGCGATGAGCCTGCGCCTGCCGATCGTCAGCCGCCGGCTGCAACTGCGGGACTTCGTGCTGGGCGACGTAAGCGCGGTGTTCGCCTACGCCGCGGATCCTGCAGTGGTCGAGCACATGTTCCATCCGCCCTGGACCAGCGCGCAGTCGGCAGCCTACGTGCAGGGCCTGCTCGCCAGCCAGCAGGCGATGCCGAGGCGGCTGTGGGAGCTCGCGATCGTCGAGCGTGCGGGCGGAGCGCTGATCGGCAGCGTCGACCTCACGCCTGACGGCGAGGACGCAGCGGAACTCGGCTACGTGCTCGCGCGCACCACCTGGGGCCAGGGCTTCGCCAGCGAGGCCGCGGCTGCACTGCTCGATGCGGGTTTTGCGCGCCTGCAGCTTCGCTGCATCTCGGCCATGTGCGCGGTGGAGAACCTGGCCTCGTGCCGGGTGCTCGAGAAGATCGGCCTGCGGCACGTGGACACGGTGCATGGCTATCGCCGTGCGAAGGGGCGCGACTTCGACGTGCATCGCTTCGAGTTGCGGCGCAGCGACTGGCACGCGCGCGCACACTGATGTTTCGGCTAATGTTCGCGCTGCATTCCGGTTGAAGTGCACGGGATGTGCAGTGTCGTGGCCAGCCTGCAGATGCGGATCGCCCGCATCGAAGCTGGTAGGCTCGCGATTCCAAGGAGAACCCAGTCGGAGAACCGTTCATGGCCGTGAGCAAGGCAAGCAAGACCAAGAAGAAAGCCGCTGCCGGCAGGAAGGCAGGCACCAAGGCGAAGGCAGCGCCGAAGAAGAAGGCAGCAGCGAAGAAGGCAACCGCGAAGAAGGCTGCACCGAAGAAGAAGGCTGCGCCGAAGAAGAAGGCAGCGCCGAAGAAGGCCGCCAGGGCCGCGGCGAAGAAGAAGCCGGCAGCGAAGAAGGCTGCAGCGCGCAAGGCAGGCGTGAAGAAGTCGCCCGCCGGGAAAGCGAAGGGCAGGAAGGCAGCGGGCAAGAAAGCCGCGGTCAGGAAGGCAGCCACCCGGAAGCCCGCAGCGAAGAAGGTCGCGGTGAAGAAGGCCGCGGTGAAGAAGGCCGCTGCGAAGAAAGGCGCAGCGAAGAAGGCGGTAGCGACGAAGAAGCCGGCTGCAGCCCGCACATCCACGCCGAAGAAGGCCGCGCCGAAGAAGGCCGCCGCGCGCAAGGCAGCACCCAGGGCCAGGGCACGCAAGGCAGCAGCAGCACCGATGGAACAGCAGCTTTCGCTGATCGATGACGCATCGCCTGCGGTAGCGGTCGAGGTGGTGCCCGCGCCAGTGGATGCACCGGCGGCAGACGACACAGCGCCCGGCGATTCGGCGGTCTGAGGCCAGCATGAAGTCCGAGGCCGGGCTCGCGCCGCATCCCACACTCCAGCGCTACTACGCAGCGCCGGAGGACCGGCAGCAGCGCGTGAACGCGATGTTCGATGCATCGGCGAGTCACTACGACCTGGTGACGCGCCTGATGAGCTTCGGCTCGGGTGACTGGTATCGCCGGCAGGCAATGGTGCGTGCCGGCATCACTGCGGGGCAGCGTGTGCTCGACATCGGTGCCGGTACCGGCGCGCTGTCACTTGCGGCGCAGAAGATCGTCGGCAGCGACGGGCTCGTGCTTGCGGTGGATCCATCCCCGGGCATGCTCGGCTGCGCGCGCGAGGCCGGCGTGCGGCGTGCGGTGCTTGGTGGCGGCGAAGCGTTGCCGGTGGCGGATGGCACCTTCGACTGGGTCGTGATGGGCTACGCCCTGCGCCACGTGCCCGACCTGCGGCTCGCATTCTCCGAGTATCTGCGCGTGCTTCGTCCCGGTGGGCGCGTGCTGTTGCTGGAGTGGACCCGGCCGTCGAGCCACCTTGGCAGTGCCGCGCTGCGCTTCTATCTCAAGCAGGTCGTGCCCGCGGTGTCCGGGCTTGCGACGCGCTCGGGCTCGGTGCGCGAGCTCATGCAGTACTACTGGGACACCATCGAGCAGTGCGTGCCGCCGGAGACGATCGTCGGTGCGCTGCAAGAGGCAGGGTTCGCGGAGGCGGGTAGCCATCGCGTGCTCGGCATGTTCATCGAGTACAGCGGCACGCGGCCGGCCCGCTAGCTGCGCTACCCGACAACACACTGCCCGCGCCAATCAACGCCACGCCACGCGACACCACATCAGGAACGATCCATCACGATGTCGGCCGAGAACTCCGCCCCTGCTTCCTCCGTTGCAGCTTCCTCCGCTGCTGCTTCGTCCGGTAGCGCCGGTGCCGTGGGCGAGGGGCAGTCGCCACAGGAGCGCGAACTCGCCGGCCTGATCGTGCAGGCGCTGAACCTGGAGGACGTGGACGCGGGATCGCTCGCGCCGGAGACGCCCCTGTTCCTCATCGAGGATGGCGGGCTGGGCCTCGACTCCATCGATGCGCTCGAGATCGCGCTCGCGATCAACGAGCACTACGGTGTCGAGATCCGTGTCGGCGAGGATGGCAGCGACGAGGAAGCACTGCGTGCGATCTTCCGCTGCGTGCGCACGCTGTCGAATCACATCGCCGCCGAACGCGCCGCAGGGCGCGCGGCAGGCTAGGCGCAGGCGGCAGGCCCATCGCGCCGCGGCCGACCGACAGCCACCCAGCGTGGCCAGCCCGGGTGGGCCGGATCGACCAGTCATGACCCCATTGCGCCTGGCCGTCACCCTTGCATACCCCATGCTCGTGCACCTTGGCGTGATGCTGGAGCGGCCGCTGCTGCAGTGGCTTGCGCTGCTGGCGCTTGCGCTCGCCGTGCTGCTGCCGCGCCTGCGTGCGGCCGTCGGCGTGGCGCTCGTCGGCGTGTTGCTCGCGCTCAGCGCCTGGCTGGTGTTCGCACATGCCGGCGCGCGCTGGCAACCGTGGGCGGGTGGCCTCGCCTTCGCGGTGCCGGTGGTGCTGCATGGGCTGCTTTTCTGGGCGTTCGCGCGCACCCTGCGCGCTGGTGCCGAGCCGCTTGTCACCGCCATCGGCCGGCGCGCACGCGGGCCGCTTTCACCAGCGCTCGAGCGCTACACGCGCGGCGTCACGCTGTTGTGGACCCTGCTGTTCGCGTTGCTGCTGGTGCTGTCGCTGCTGTTGCCGTTCGTGTCGATGCCCCTGTGGTCCTGGTGCACGAACGTGCTGAACTACCTGGTGGTGGCCGTCGTGATTGCCCTGGAGTACCTGGTGCGCCGCCGCCGCTTCCCGGAAGCCGATCATCCTGACTTCCTGAGCTACCTGAGGATCCTGGTGCGTGCCGATGTCCGCTCGTTCTGACGCGGTACCGCTGTTCGCGCGGCCGGACGCGCAGGCGCCGATGCTCTGGTGGCGTGGCGCGCCGCTGAGCCAGGCGGCGGTACTGGCGGCGATCGAGGCGCAACTGCGACAGCTGCCGCGCTGGCCGCGGCCGGCTGGGTTCCTCCATCGAGCAGCCGAAGACACGGATGCGCACTGGCTGAATCTCTGCCTTGGCCGGCAGGCATTCATGACGTCCTTCTGTGCCGTGCTGGCGAGCGGTGGCACCAACGTGCTCGCGAGCGATCCGGCGCCTGGCACGGTGGCGCGGCTGCGTACGGCGATGCCAGGGCTGCATGTGCTTGGCGACGATCGATCGCGCGGCGACCTCGACCATGTCGTCGAGGTCGCGCCGGCGCTGTCCGCAGCGGACGCGATGCCCCGTGCAGGCTTCCTGCCGTCGGCGATGCCCACCATCCCCGGCGAACTCATCGCGGCACTCCCGTTCACCTCGGGCTCGACCGGTGAGCCCATGGCGCATCCCAAGCGATTCGCGGCCACGCGTCTGACCGCGCTCGCCACGGAGGCTCGGCTGTTCGCCGACTGGCCTCGCTACAGCGTGCTCGCGACCGTGCCCTCGCAGCACATGTATGGCCTGGAGACCACGTTGATGCTGGCGCTGTGCGGGCGCGCGCTGGTGGCCTGCGAGCATCCGCTGCTGCCGGCCGACATCCTGCGCACGCTCGCTGCACTGCCACAGCCGCGCGTGCTCGTTACCACCCCGGTGCACCTGCGCGCGCTGCTGCGTGCGACGGCGGCGCGCGGGGCGAGTGGATTGCCGGGCGTCGATCGGGTGATTTCCGCCACGGCGCCGCTGGCGGCGGAGCTGGCCGCCCAGGTGGAACAGCGGCTGCACTGCGAGGTGCACGAGATCTATGGCTGTACCGAGGCCGGCAGCCTGGCCACGCGGCGCACGATCGATGGCGACGTGTGGCGGCTGCTGGACGGCTACGGGCTCGCGCCTTGCGACTCCTCGCTTGCGCCAGGCGGCTCCTCGCTTGCGCCTGCCGGCTCCTCTCTTGCGCCTAACGGCGATGCGAACGCGCAGAGCGCAGTCGTCAGCGGTCCGCAGCTCGCAGTGCCCGTGACGTTGCCTGATCGCATCGAGTGCATCGACGGCACGCGCTTCCGCCTGCTCGGCCGGCGTGACGACATGGTGAACATCGGCGGCAAGCGCGCGTTGCTCGCACGCCTGAACCAGCAGTTGCTGCAGGTGGAGGGCGTGCTCGACGGCTGGATCCATCTGCCGCCGGAGGCAGTGGATGGCAATGCAGCGCAGCCGCGTCTGCAGGGCCTGGTGGTGACCGATGGCCGCGATGAGCGCACCGTGCTGCAGGCGCTCGCGCAGCAGATGGATGCGGTGTTCCTGCCGCGGCCGCTACGCCGTGTGCCGCGCATCCCGCGCAACGCGACGGGCAAGGTGACGCTGGCGGCATTGAACGCGCTGCTGCGCGCACCGGCCGGTGCGACAACGGGCGGCGATGATGGCGGTGCCGCATGAACGAGGGAGGGGCGAGTCCGGCGCCGGTCCTGCTGCACTTCCCCGTGCAGGTACCGGCAGACCCGCGCTGGTTCGATGCGCACTTTCCCGGCCAGCCGATCGTGCCGGGCGTGGTGCTGCTGGCGACGCTCGAGGCGGGTTGCCGCGCGGCTTGCGGTGCGGATGGCATGCTGCGCGCCGTGCGGCACCTGCGATTCCTCGTGCCGGTGCAGGCGCCCCTCACGTTGCTGGCTTCGGTGTCCGTGCGCGGAGACTGGTTGCACTGCACGCTCGCCGTGCCTGCGCCGTGCGGCGATGGGCCCGCAACGGATGTGTTGCGCGCGCAGTTGCGCTTCGAGGCATTCCGCTTGGGTGAAGGCAGCGCAACACCATGACCAACCGGCCCGCGCACCCCGCGCCGGCCCGTGAGCGCGGCAGCCCTGCACTCATCGCCCTGATGGTCTGGCTTGCGGTACGTGTGCCGAGGCCGCTGCTTCGCGCGTTGCTCTACCCGATCGCCTTCTACTACTACTGCACGGCGGCAGGAACGCGCGCCAGCTCCCGCGCGTTCCTCGCACGCGCGCTCGGCCGCCGGCCGACGCCGCGCGACACCTTCATGCAACTGCTGGCCTTCGCCACCACGCTGCTCGATCGCGCGCGGGTGCTGGGGGGCGCACGCACAGGGATCGAGGTGCGGCTGGAAGGCGAACAGCAGGTGTTCGACCTGCTTGCCACGCGCGGCGCCGTGCTGGTCACCGCCCATGTGGGCGCATTCGACGTGATGCGCGCCTCGGCGCGCGGCGATGCGGTGGACGTGCGCATCGTGATGGATCGTGCCCAGGGTGCTCGTGTGGGTGCGTTGCTCGAGCGCCTCGATCCGACCCTCGCCGCGCGCATCATTCATGCGCCGGCAGCGCGGACATCCGCGCCCGGTGCCTCGGCCGGGCCGGCGCTCGCGCTGGCGGTGAAACAGGCGGTGGATGCGCGCGCTCTCGTCGGCATCATGGCCGACCGGGCGCTGCCCGGTTCGCGGCACCTGAGGCTGCCGGTGCTTGGCGCGCTGGTGGACCTGCCGCTGGCGCCCTACCTGCTGGCGACCGTGCTGCGGGTGCCGGTGCTGGTGGGCTTCAGCCTTCTGGAAGGCGACAATCGCTACCGCGTGTGCTTCGAGCGCCTGGACGACGACGCGGCGTGGCCGCCGCTGCCGGCGGGGCGCGACGCACGGGTTGCCGAGCTGGCGCGGCGGTTCGCGTCGCGGCTCACGGACGTGGCACGGCAGCATCCTTACAACTGGTTCAACTTTCACGATTTCTTCGGGGACTCCCCCTTTCATGACGGTGGCGGTGACGATGGCGCGGATGCGACCGCTGGCGATCGCGGCGGCGACGCTTACGACGGCGCTGGGCCGCGGCCTGGCGGCACATCGAGAGGCGTTGCTGGCTGAGCGCAGCGGCCTCGCGCCCTGCGCATTCCCTGGTGCGGAGTCGCTGCCCACCGTCGTCGGCGAGGTTGCCGGGCTCGACGCCGTCGAACTGCCCGCGCCGCTGCACGCGTTCGACTGTCGCAACCAGCGCCTCGCCGAGCTGGCGCTGCTGCAGGACCACTTCCTTGCCGCCGTCGCCCGGCTGCGCGAGCGCCACGGTGCGGCGCGCGTCGGCGTGTTCCTGGGCACCTCCACCTCCGGCCTGCTGCAGACCGAGCTCGCCTATGCGCGGCGCGACACCACGGGCGAGCTGCCGCAGGACTACCTGTATCGGGGCACCCAGAACACCGGCTCGCTCGCCGCTTACGTGCGTGCGCGCTGCGGGCTCGAGGGGCCCGCACACGTGATCTCGACGGCCTGTTCCTCGAGCGCGAAGGTGTTCGCCAGCGCCTGGCGGGCCATGCGCGCAGGGTTCTGTGATGCCGCGCTGGTCGGCGGTGTGGACACACTGTGCCGCACCACGCTGTTCGGCTTCGGTTCGCTGCAGCTGCTCTCGAACGATGTGTGCCGGCCGGCGGATGCCGAACGCCGCGGGCTCTCGATCGGCGAGGGCGGTGGTTTCGCGCTCGTGCAGTGGGCGGATGCGGTGGATGATCCCGCGCACTGCGCCCGGGTGCTCGGCATCGGCGAGAGCAGCGATGCGCACCACATGTCGTCGCCGTCGCCCGACGGCGCGGGCGCGAGTGCCGCGATGCGGGGCGCGCTCGCGCGGGCCGGGCTTGCGGGAGTGGACTACGTGAACCTGCATGGCACGGCCACGCCGGCCAACGATCTCGTGGAGGATCGTGCGCTGGTGGACGTGTTCGGCCAGGGTCAGGCCTGCTCGTCGAGCAAGGGCTGGACCGGCCACACCCTGGGCGCGGCCGGCATCGTC
>SXGT01931048.1_pt1 | contig 21251 bp, 18 predicted proteins | sample 3176221 | NCBI WGS metagenome assembly SXGT01 (sample SAMN11356862, study PRJNA531348) | freshwater metagenome | isolation source: freshwater sample F1-120 | place: China: Fuxian Lake, Yuxi | collected 2017-12-25
GCCGCCAACTGTGGGCGATGGTCTACCTGCTGCACACCTACTTTGGCGGCGACGGCCGCGACGAAGCCGACGCGCTGCTCGATCGCCATAGCGGCGACCAGGACAACCCGCGCATCCTGCAGGCCTTCAACTACCCGGTGACCAACTGGCTGGACTTCTTCTGCTTCACGGCCTTCATGGACCGCGACGGCAAGTACCAGCTCGCGTCGCTCGCCGAGTCGAGCTTCGACCCGCTCGCGCGCACGACGCAGTTCATGCTCGCCGAAGAGGCCTACCATCTGCAGACCGGCGAGAACGGCGTCGGCCGCATCATCAAGCGCACGGGCGAACTGATGGCGCAAGGCAAGGACCCGCGCAAGCACGGCGCGATCCCGCTCGACGTGATCCAGCGCTACGTGAACTTCTGGTTCACGGGTTCGATGGACCTGTTTGGCGGCGAAGACAGCACCAACGCGTCCGAGTCGTTCGCGAGCGGGCTCAAGGGCCGCTATCGCGAGAGCGATGGCATCTACAAGGATCCAAAGGCGCTCAACGCCAACTACACCCTCGAAGTGCCCAACGAAGAGGGCAAGGTCGAGAAGCGGGACATCCCGCTGCGTCGCGCGATGAATGCGGTGCTGCTCGATGCCTACATCGCCGACTGCAAGCGCATCGTCGATCGGTGGAACAAGGACCTCGAGAAGCTCGGCGTCGCCGAGCGGATCGCGCTCCCGGACCACAAGTTCCACCGCTACCAGGGCGTCTATGCCGGCTTCAAGTTCAACCCCGCGGGCGAGCTGATCGACGAGGCCGCTTGGACGCACGGCCATGCCAAGTGGCTGCCGACGCAGGCCGATCGCGACTACGTCAACTCGTGCATGGTCAAGGTCACCGAGCCCGGCAAGTTCGCGAACTACATCGCGCCGCCGCAGCAGGGCCCCAACAACCAACCGATCGACTTCCAATACGTGAAGTTCCACTGATCGAAGTTGCCCGGATCACCGAGCGCGGGCGAGGCTCACAGCCTCGCCCCCACCAGCACAGCCAGCGACCATGACCAACCGACTCTGCTACGTCTGCGAGGGCGGCGACTGCACCGAGAAGGGCAGCGGCGACGTCTTCGACCGCCTGCGCGACCTCATCAAGGAGTTCGATCCGGCCCAGGAGAAGATCAAGGTCCGCCGCTACCCATGCTTTGGTGCGTGCGATCAGGGGATCAACGTCACGCTCTATCCCGACAAGATCTTCTACAGCAAGGTCACCGTCGACGACCTGCCCGCCATCGCCGCGCACATCAAGGGCGACGGAGCCAAGGTCGAGAAGCTGTGCGGCAAGGTGCAGCCCGACGTCGAGCAGATCATCTGGGACATGCTGGATAGCCCGTATTGAGGGCAAGAGCGCAGATCAGGACTAAGACAGATCCCGCCAGCTGACTGCGCGCACGCCTTCTGCGACCGAGCGCGAAACTGGCTTCGCCGACTCGTAGACCACCGCCATCTCGACTTTGCCTCGCCGCTGCGACCTGGCGATCGCGTCGCGAAGCCGCAGCATCGAGGACGCTGCTTCTGGCCGCGCGCTGCTGCCAGCCTTGGCTTCGAGCAACCGCAAGCCGCCCCCTGTGGTCGGCACGACGAAGTCCACCTCGAGGCCTTGCTGGTCTCGGAACCACCACACTTCGCGCCGCGCACCGTCGTTCGCTTGCTGCTTGACGAGTTCGCTAGCGACCAACCCCTCGAACAGCGCGCCGCGGAACGGCGACTTGGCAAACTCCGCCTTCGTGTCGATGCCGAGCAAGTGGCATGCGAGCCCCGAGTCCGCGACGTAGAGCTTTGGCGACTTCACGAGTCGCTTGCCGAAGTTCTCGTAGAACGGCGGCAACAGGAGGATCTGCCCCGTGGCCTCGAGGATGTCGAGCCAACGCTGCACAGTCGGGACGCTGATGCCGAGCGGCGCCGCGAGGTCGCTGCGATTGAGGACTTGCCCGTGCCGGCTTGCAACCAATGCGAAGAACCGCCGAAACGTCGACAGATCCTGGACCGCCGTCATCGTGCGCACGTCGCGCTCCAGGTAAGTCTGGAGATACGAAGTGAACCACAGCCTCGCGTCGCGGGGTCGCGCGAGGACCTCCGGGTAGCCGCCGTGCAGCAAGTCGACTTTGTCAGTCTCTTGCGCCGACATCGGCCACATCTGCAGGACCGCAGCGCGCCCCGCCATCGACTCGGTGACGTTGCGCATCAGGCCCGCTTCCTGCGACCCTGTCAGAAACCACTGCCCCGTCCGCCTCGGATGCGCGTCGATGCGAGCGCGCACGTAGCGAAAGACCTCTGGCACGTACTGCACCTCGTCGAGGATCGCCGGCAACTTCATCTCGTCCAGGAACCCCCGCGGGTCGGCACGGAAGCGCGCGACCACATCAGGATCCTCGAACAGGTGGTAGCTGGCGCCGGGAAACGTGCGTCGCAGCAGCATCGTCTTGCCGGCCCGCCGCGGCCCGGTCAGCACCACCGAGGCAAAGGCCTTGGCAGCGCGCTGGATCTGGCCCTCCATCAGACGTCGGACGTAGCGCATTTGAGTTTTTTAATCTCACATGTCAAAAACCTCAAATCCTGGAGATCGGATCACCACCTCCAGGCCCTCCAGAAGCCCCCTTCGCCATGGGTGTCCGAGTCGCGGGCAACCAGGCGCCTCAGCCGGCCCGGATCCGCTGCAGCGACGCAAGCGCCAAAAACCGATGCAGGAGCCTGCAGCCGTCCATCGCCCGATCCCGAAAGGCAGGCACGCATCGGCCATTGCCTCGTCGCCTCGCTGCATTGCCAGGACGAAGACCAGGCGCTCGATCCCAGATTCTGATTCGGTTGACGGGACCTGAGGACTGGACCCGCGGCGGACGGATGGGTCACCTGCGAGTCTTCCCCATGGGACCGGTTGCGCACGAGGGCCCCCATACCGCACCCCGCCCCACCCACAAACTCCTCCCCCCGCCGCGCGTCTCCCTCTTCGTGACCCTTCGCCCCTACCAACAGCAGGCCCTCGAGGCCGTCCGCGACGCCTACCGGCGTGGCCATCGCTCCGTCCTCGTCGTGATGCCGACGGGCACCGGCAAGACGGTGCTGTTCGCCGAAGTGGCACGGCTCGCGAAGGGGCCGGTGCTCGTGATCGCGCATCGACAAGAACTGGTCGAGCAGGCGCGCAGCAAGATCGCGGCGTGGTGCAAGGACGTCGTCGCGGTGGAGATGGCGGACCGGCGCGAGTTCACGCGCGCGGACGGCACGCGGCCCAAGATCGCGGTGGCGAGCGTGCAGTCGCTGCAGAAGCGGCTCGCGCAGCTGCCGCGCGATGCGTTCAAGATCGTCGTCGTCGACGAAGCGCACCACGCGACGGCGGACTCATACCGGGCCATCCTCGAACACTTCCAAAGCCACGTGCTCGGCGTGACCGCGACGCCGGACCGCAGCGACCGCGTGCCGCTCGGCGAGATCTTCGAGGCGGTCGCGTTCGACTACGACATGCGAACCGCGATCCGCGACGGGTTCTTGTGCCCGATCAAGTCGTTCCTCGTGCAGACGCAGGCGGACTTCTCGCGCGCGCGCAAGGTCGCGGGCGAACTCGCAACGCGCGACGTCGAGGACGTGCTGCTGCAGGACCTGCACCTCGCCGAGATCGCGACGCCGATCGTCAACGAACGGAAAGGACGCCTCGCGATCGTGTTCGCGGCATCCGTCGCGCACGCGCATGCGCTGACGCGCGTGCTCAACGACACCGCGAACGACGCGCAGTTCGCCGCCGCGGTCGATGGCTCGATGCCGTTCGACGATCGCGCGCCGATCCTCGATCGCTTCCGCAACGGAACGCACAAGGTGCTCGTGAACTGCGCGTTGTTCACCGAGGGCTTCGACGTGCCAGAAATCGCGCTGGTCGCCATCGCGCGGCCGGTGCTGTCGCGCGCGTTCTACGCGCAGATGGTCGGCCGCGGCACGCGCATCGCAAAGGGCAAGCAGGACCTGCTCGTGCTCGACTTCGTGCCGACCAACTGCCGCCACTCGCTCGCGCAGGCCGTCGACATCTTCGCGGCGGCGGACCCGGAGACGCAGGAGCGCGCGCGCCGCATCGCGCAAGAACGCAGCAAAGAAGGCGAAGCGATCGCGCTGGAGCTCGCGCTCGAACTCGCGCAGCAAGAACAAGAGGCGCAGGAAGCGACCGTCGCCTATCAGCTCAAGAAGCGCGACCCATTCGCCGCCATCGGCATCGACCTCGGGCCCTATCGTCGCCGCTCGCGCGGCAGCGATCGCGCCAACGCGACGCAGCTCGAGTTCTTTCGCAAAGCGCACCTGCCGGTCGAACTCGTGGCGGACCTCGACGAACGGCAAGCCGACGCGCTGCGCGAGAAACTGCTCGAACGCAAGGCCGTCGGACTCTGCACGCCCAAGCAGGCGCAGCAACTCGTCACGATCGGCATCGACCCTCGCGACCTCTACTACGACGAAGCGAAAGCGATGCTGCGGAAGCACAAGGGCAAGGCGCTGGAAGCAGGGTGAAGGCGAGTTGCGCTGACCGCAAAACCGCGACGCATGTCTGGAGCCAAACGTCCGCCGCGGCATGCTGCTCGCGATGAGCGAACTACCTCCGTGCCCCAAATGCGCATCCGCCTACACGTGGGTCGACCAGGGACGGTTCCACTGCCCCGAGTGTGACCACGAATGGAACACGGACGATGCCGCGGCGAAGCCCACAGAGGATGGCCCGCGCGTCGTCAAAGACTCGGTCGGCAACGTGCTGCAGGACGGCGACACGGTAACGGTGATCAAGGACCTCAAGGTGCGCGGCGCAAGCGGCTCGGTGAAGGTCGGCACCAAAGTGCGCAACATCCGCATCGTCGACGGCGACCACGACATCGACTGCAAGATCGACGGCTTCGGCCAGATGGGCCTCAAGTCCGAGTTCGTGCGCAAGGTGACCTGAGTTCCATCGCCACAGTGCACGATCCGCGACCGTTTCCACTGAGCTTGTGCCATGGCTGCCGATGGCTGAGCCTGGTCTCGAGCGCGAGCACGACCTTTCTGCGCTGCCGCCGACCGGAGTGGCCCAAGTACGCACCGCAACCAGTGCAGCAATGCGCAGGTTTCGAACCGCTGGCCATCGACCGCGTCAATGCGCGCCCCGACGGCTCCGACTCGCAACCTTGACGGGCCGACGCAGCGCACCGATTCTGCGCGCCGTGCACGAAGGCCACACCAGCGCGCCGACAACGGCAGCGAGCCAACGCGACCCGCGCGACGAGCGTGACGGCCGCGTGCTGCTGCTGCTCGCGATCCTCGTGTCGCTCACCGCCGCGCTGCGCGACTTCACCGATCCTTGGGACGGCGGCTTCAAGGGCGCGATGACGGCGCTCTACGAGGACGTCTTCGTGCGCAACCACCTGAGCTACGGCCTGTCGGCGACGCACTGGAGCCCGGCCTATGTCATCCATCCCGAAGGCGGCGGTGTCTGGCATTGGCATCACCCGCCGCTGTATCCGCTCTGGCTGACCGCATTCGCCGCGACGCTCGGCCACAGCGAATGGGTCCTTCGCCTCGCGCATCTCTTCCTGTTCTTGCCAGGCATCCCTGCGTTGTATTGGCTCGTGCGCAACGTGCTCGACGCGCGCACCGCGGGCTGGGCGGCGCTGCTCTTCGCCTCGACGCCGCTCGTCGGCTACTTCGGCCCGATGGTCTGCTACGACGGAGCGTTGATGTCGGCGTGCATCCTCAGCGCTGCGATGTTCTGGCGTCACTGCAACGCCCCCTCGAGAAAGAACTGGCTGCTCGCCGCGGCGTGCTTCTTCTGGACCGCGTCGATCGACTTCTTGGGGCACTTCTGCGGGCTCGGGCTCTTTGCCATGGCGCTCTTGTCATCGCGCCCGCGGGCGATGGCGATCGACGTGCTCAAGATGCTGCCGCTGTCGATCCTCGCGATCGCGATCGTCGCCTTCCGCTACGGCTCCTTCCTCGGCGGCCCGTTCGGGTTCCTGCGCGAAATGGCGACATTCAGCGCCTACGAGCAATCGCGCGCCGGTGAAGTCACGCACGAAGCGCTCTACGTCGCGTCGCACAACGTGCTCGTCGTGTTCGGCTCCTGGCCGATGCTTGCGCTTGCCGCCGCCGGAATGATCGTCGTCGCCGCCAATGGACGCAGCCCGCGCAGGCCCTTGCTTGCTGTCGTCGCAGCGCTGCTCGTGCCGCCGATCTGCGGCAGCGCCATCACCTTCAAGCACTTCGTCGACCACCCGTTCTGGCCGATGCCGTGGATGGCTGGCATTGCGGCGCTGGCCTGCGTGCTGCCATCGCTTGGCCATCGCTGGCTTCGCGAGCACGCCTTTGGCGCGCAGCTGCGCGGTGCGCTGCTTGCGATCTGCGGCGCTGCTGCCGTCGCGCATGGCGCGATGATCACGCACGAGCGCATGACGTTCTTTGCGCAGAACGACCCGACCTTCCCCGACCTGCTCGAAGAAGCAAAGGGCAAGCTCGACGGCGCGATCGCCGGATTCACCAACCGCACGGTGATCTCGCGGCGCTACGCGCCCGGGCTGATCTTCCAGGGCGATGTCGACGAAGCGTGGGAAGTCGACTACGTGATCGCCTATGGCAAACAGAGCGGGTTCCGCGGCGACGCGGCGTTCTTGCTCGATCGCGCAACGGCCAAGGCCGAGACGCTGCAAAAGCTCGACTCGCTCGCGACCGCGCAGCCCCTCGATCGCGGCGTTCTCTATCGCTTCCGCGCTTGGCCCTGAGCCCCTTTGCCTTTGGTCGTCATCGCATCCGCGCGATGACCTCGTAGTCTGCTGCACATCTCACCAGCGCCGTCGGCGCACCCCACTCACCGTATTCGCTTCATGAACAAACCCATCACCGTATCGGCTGCGTCTCTGCTCCTCGCCAGCGTCGTTCAAGCCCAATACTTCGAGGCGCGCAACAGCGCGATGGGCGGCGTCGGCGTCGCTTCTTCGCACTACCTCGCAGCCGGCTGGGCCAATCCCGCGCTGCTGACGCGGCACTCCGAGACTGACTCGTTTGGGTTCATCCTGCCAAGCGTCGGCGCGACGGCATTCGACAAGGACGGCCTGATCGACGACCTCGACGCCTTCGTCGACGAGTTTGATCGCATCCAACAGGCAGGAACCGCTTCCGGCGCTGAGCTTGACGCTCTCGCCGACCAACTCGAATCGCTCGACGGGCGCCAGGTCACCGCGACGCTCGGCGTTGGCTTCATGCTCGGCGCACCTTCGCGCGACCTCGGTTGGTCACTGCACACACGCACCTTTGCGGACCTGCAGTCGTTCGTCGACGTGGATGCTGCCGACGTCGCGGCCATCCGCGCTATCGCCGGCGGTGGCGCGGTCACCTTGCCTGCGCTGACCTCCGAAGCCCGCGTCGTCGGCGTCGCAGTCACCGAAGTCGGCGTCTCGCTGGCGACGGCCTTCGAGCTCGGCGGCAGCACGCTCTCGATCGGCGCCACTCCCAAGTTGCAGCGGGTCGACAGCTACAACTACGCGGTGACGGCGAACAACTTCGACCAGAACAACTTCGACGACGATCAGTTCCGCGACGATGACCAGGCGTTCAATCTCGACCTCGGCGCCGCATTGGAAATCGGCGACGGTTTGGTCCTCGGCGCGACGGTGCGCAATCTGCTCGAACAGAGCTATCGCACTGTGGACACGCTGGGCCAGAGCTTCACTTACGACGTGAACGCCACGGCGGCGCTCGGCGCCTCCTGGCACACCGGCATCCTCACGCTCGCTGCGGACGTCGATGTCGTCGGGGCCGAGCGCTTCGACACCACGAGCAATCTTCTCGACGACGACAACGTCCAACTCGCCCACCTCGGCGCAGAAGTCGACCTGTGGAAGTGGCTGCAACTGCGCGCCGGCTACCAGACCGACATGGAAGGCACGCTCGACGATGCGATCAGCGGCGGTCTCGGGATCAGCCCCTTCGACGTGTTCCACATCGACGTTGCTGGCACCTACATCAGCGAAAACAGCTACGGCGGCGTGGTGCAGATGGGCTTCACCTTCTGATCGAACCCGGTCGCGGCCAGCCCGACGCGGGCCGGGCCAGCAGCGCAGACGAACGACAGCGCAAAGGCGGCGCACCGGCCCTCGTCACGGCGCAATGCCCTGAGGCCGGCGGCGTGAGAAGTGGACCGCCACCGGCGCAGACCGCACCATGACGAAATGAGTAAGCGGATCCTGCTCGCGCTGTTCTGCGCCGCCGCGGTCGCGCTCGTGCTGCTGCTGCAACGCGACGACCCGGCACTGCGCGCCTCCTTGGCGCCGTCGACAACAGCGGGCCGCCGCGCCAGCGAGGCCGCCGCCGCCTCGCTTCCGATCGTGGCTGCCCCTGCTGATGCCGCCGCCGAAACGGATCGACTCACACTGCCGCGCGCCGGTCAGGGACTTCGCGGCCGCGTCGTCGACGAAGCTGGCATCCCGATCGCAGGCGCGGCGATCTTCGTCATCGCGCGCGCCAACACCGATCCCTTCGCGTTGCAAGCGATGCGCAATCGCGGCCAGCAACACGAGTCGCTCGGCCGCGCCGCTTCCGAATCCGACGGGGCCTTCGCGGTCGAGTTGCCCGACGATTGCGGCAACGCGCGCGTCGAAGCACATGTTCGCGCCTCTGCGTTCGCTCCTTCCCACGTCGCGTGCACGACGGCCATCACCGAATGGACAAACGTGGGCGACCTCGTGCTCGGCCGCGGCAGAACGCTGCGCGGGACAGTGCGCGACGCCTTGACCCAAACCCCCATCGCCGACGCCGAGGTCACGATCCATCTCCCCTCCGCTCGAATGCTCGACGTGCCGCTGCTCTCGGCGCGGACCGATGGAGAGGGCGCGTATTCGATCGACAATGCTCCCGTTGGCATCTGCAACATTGCAGCAGTTGCCGCCGGGCACGCCCGCCACGAGCTGCCGCAACAGCACATCCAACGCGACGAGAGCAACGTGCTCGACTTCGTGCTGCAGCCCGGCCGCGCGTTGGCTGGCTTCGTCATCGACCGCGAGGGTCGGGCCTGCGAAGGCGCCTTCGTGCGCGCCACGCCTGCAATCGCGCGCGAGACCGGGGTCGTCGGGGGGCATGCACAGCAAGACGGTTCCTTCCGCATCGAAGGCATCGCGCTTGGCGAAGTGGAATTGACTGCGTCGGCGCCTGGTTTTGGCACGACCCGCGCCGTGGTGGCTGCCGATTCGACCCGGCCAACCACGATGCAACTCTCACGACTCTCGCGGCTGCGCGTGCTTGCTCGCGATGCCGACGGCAAGGCTGTGGCGGGTCTCGTCGCGTTGGCGCGCGGCGCATTTCGGGAACCGTCTCAGCGGATGCGACGCGTCGGACCGCGTGTCGCCACGAATGCCGCGCTGGGCGACGCGACGCTGGAACTCGAAGGACTGGAGCCCGGTGAGTGGATGGTCGAAGCCGCAGCGCCAGGCTTCGCACCAACGACCTCCGCGTCGTTTGCTGTCGACGTCGACGAAGTGCGCGAGGTCACGCTCGTGCTGACCAAGGGCAATCGCGTGCTGGGCCGCGTCGTCGATCAGCATGGACGCCCGGTCGGCGGCGCGCTCGTGCGCTGCCTGCCTGACGGCGCGTTGGACGGCGAGTTGGGCATTGCGCTGCGGTCCGCTCGCGCGTCCGTCGCCGCACAACCATTCGCGCACAGCAAGGTGGACGGCACCTTCGCCGTCGAACGCGCGCCCGATGGTGCGCACCAGCTGTCCGTCACGCGCAGTGGCTTCGCGCCCAGAATCTTGCGCGGCGTGCATGCCAACGGCGGCATCGATCGAAGCGTCGGAGAGATCCCGCTGCTGCCGGACGCGAAGATCCACGGCCGTGCGCTCGCCAACAACGCAGTCGATCGCAAGATCGTGGTGCAACTCACGCCCGTCGAAGCGCCGGACGTCGCCTCGGATTTTGTCGCCGAATGCCGAGTCGACGCCAGCGGCGCGTTTCGCTTCGCCGGCCTGCCGCGCGGGCGCTACGCGTTGCTCGCGGGCAGACGCGATGCGGATGATCCCTTCTTGGAGAACGCGGATCAGACGCGCAGCCGCGTCGAAGTCGAGATCGACGGCGAACTGGATCGCGCCATCGAACTCGAAGTCTCGCCGCGCTGAGGTCGCGCGGCGAGCACGCGCTCAACGAGTGATCGCGAGCGCGGCGTTGACGATGCCAAAGCCATAGGTCGTGTCGTAGCCGGCGCTGCCGCGATCCTTGCAGCTCGTCTCGATCGCGCTGCGCACCTGCGCCGCGGTGTAGGTCGGACGCACCGAGCGAACCAGCGCCGCGACAGCGGCGACCTGCGGCGTCGCCATCGATGTGCCTTGGAAGAAGTAGTAGCCAAACGTCGCCGGCGTGCCCGCCGCGAACGTCTGCTGCAGGATGCCGTCACCATAGCCGTCGGCATTCTGGTCGACGCTCGTGTCGCCACCCGGCGCAGTCACGTCGATGCCCGTTCCGTAGGTCGAGTAACGCGGGCGATTGCCGTCGAAGCGCGTGGCGCCGACCGCGATGGTCTGTGAGTAGGCCGCTGGATACTGCAGCCCCTGACGATTGGTGTTGCCCGTCGCGGCGCAGACGGTCATGCCAGCGTTGACCGCGGCAGTAACAGCGCTCTGCAACGCAGTGGACCCCGCGCTGCCGCCGAGGCTCATGCTCGCGACCTTGGCTCCGTGATCCTTGGCCCAGGTGACGCCATTGGCGATCCACGTCAGCGAACCGCTGCCCGTCGCGTCGAGCGAGCGAATCGGCATCAGCGTGCAGTTGTGAGCGACGCCTGCGCAGCCGATGGCGTTGTTGGTCGACTGCCCGATGGTGCCGGCACAGTGCGTGCCGTGACCATTCTCATCGTTGGCATGGCCATCACCCGTCACCGCATCGTAGGGCGACACGAAGGTGCGGCCCACGAGGTCCGTCGCCTTCCGGAACGCGCCGAAGTCCTCATAGGCGATGCCCGTGTCGATCACCGCGACGACGATGCCGGTGCCGGTCGCGCCAGCGGCCCAAGCCGCCTCGGCTTGAATGCCGTAGTTGGTCGCACGGCCGTTGCTGAGTGCGCCGTAGTTGTAGAAGTTCCACTGGTATGGAGCCCACAAGGGGTCGGTCGGCGCGACGGTCGTCGACGCGATCGGATCGCGTTCGGCAAACTCGACGCCGGGCTGCGCGGCGAACCACTCGGTCCAGCTGTCGACCGACTCCGCATCGGCGCGGAACACCACGAACTCACCGTTGAGGCCGCGATCGACGATCGGCAGCCCGATCGCTTCGGCCAGCGCATCGAGCGCCTTCTCGCTCATCGCCTTGCGGTAACGCACGACGACGCGATCCGGACTCAGCATGGGGATGCTGGAGTGGTCATTGGCAAAGCCGCGCACCGCGATTTGTGGGCGCGCGAATGGCATCGCCTGGGCGCAGACGAACGTGGGAAGGGCGGTCGCGACGAGCGCGAACACGGCGAACCGATGCATAGGACCTCGAGGAGATGAGACGAGGATCGAGGGCGCTGCCCCGCGTCGGGGCATGACCGCCATCGGGAGAAGCACGTTCATACCGTTGCGATGCTTCGATCCAAAGGCTTGCCAACCAGGAACATCGCCCTGGTCACGCATTCGATTGCTTGCGGCCCGACTGAGATTCTGCGGTGGGTGCAGCGCGACCCCACCACGCCACCACCCACTTGTGCAACGGCGCTTCGAGCAAGCGATGGCCGACCACGCCCCACACCAAGGACCACACCGTCAGCAAGAGCAGCGCGAGTGCAAAGGGCAGGTGAGCGAGGATGCCGCTGCGATCCGCGAGGATGGTGAAGGCCGACAGCGTGAAGGCCTGCGACAGGTAGATCGAATACGAGGCGCGCGCCATCTTCGACCAGAGCGAGGCGACGATGCTCCCCTCCTGCAGGCCTCGCGCAAACGCGCCGACCAGCACGATCGCGATGGCGCAAGCTGCCATCTTCCAGTCAGCATCGGATTCGCTCACGAGCCACGCCAGCCAGCAGAGTCCACCGACGAAGGGAAACGCCGCGGCAGTCGGCAACGAGATGCGATCGCGCAACGCGCGGTGCACCAAGGCGCACAAGAGTCCGAGCCCGATCAGGTAAAACTTGCGCGACGCGAAGAAGGACCAGGACCCGATGCCTGGACCGCTCGGCAGCAGTTCCACCACGACGAGCCCAACGATGCAGCAAGCGATGCCGAGCCTTCGACCAAGTCCAAGGCACACCGCAAACCAGACGTGGAACCAGACGATGTAGTTGAGAGCCCAACCGCTGTTCAGCAGCGGTCGCAACTTGCCATCGCCCGGGCGGGGCACTGGCCAGAAGGTGAACGAGCCGAGCACGTGCCCGGGCGCGAGGCCGCCGTGATCCAGCACGGCCGGCGCAGCAACGGCCACCAAGAGGAACAACGCGGTGTAAAGCCAGTAGAGCGGGACGACGCGCAGCAGTCTCTTGCTGAGGTAGCGACTGCCGGCCAAAGGCAGGCCGAACTCGTGGTGCGCACTGTGCGCGGCGACGAAGCCCGCGATCGCCAGAAAGATCAGCGGGCCGAGCCCCTGCCGGTAATGCGAGAGCTCGACGTCCGCGAAGGCCCGCGTCTCCTGCAACGCGTGCACTGCGTGTCCAAACAACACGGTCAACGCAGCGACGACGCGGAGATTGTCGACGGACTCGACGCGCCGCTGCTTTGGTTTCTCCTGCTTCATGACGAGCGAATCCAAGAACCGGTGTTCCATGTGGCTGGCGAGCGAGCTCGAGCAAAGTCCTGGTTGCGGCAGGCGGCGACCGCACCCTGAGTGCGCGAATGAGCCATCGGCCGGCGAAGTCGCACCAAGTCGCTGGCTCGCCGTGGGATCGCTTCTAGCGACCACGACCGATACGCCGTGGTGGTTGCACTGCGGATAGCGGGGCGCATTGGCGCGTAGGCCATATGCACTGGCCAGACCATCCCATGTGCGCACGTGCGGGGTCGAGGGAGGCAGGAGCCGACGCGCTTGTGCCCCTCGTCGCCGCTACAACAGCATCATGCACCGTCCGCCCGATCCGACGACGCCGTGGTCGCTCGAGAACCGCCGCGCCCTGGTCGATGGCGCGACACGCGGAGTCGGCAAGGCGCCAGACGAGCTGCTCGTGCGCAGGAGGATGAGGGACACGATTTGCGCCCGCACGCCGCTCGGTCGCATCGGCGACCAAGAAGGAAGCGTGCGCAGGATTGCGTTCTTGCCGATGCCAGGCCCGAGCCATGTCGGTCGTCGGTCGGCGTCGGTCGACGGCGGATCTTTCGCGCAGGGCTTCTCGGTGCGGGGACTCACCTAGTGTCGTTCCGCTGCTCCATGAGCGTGGAGGAGCCGCGATGAGCGGTGCGCCATCGCGCGTCGTGCACTGCCAGGACGCAATCGCTTGGCTCGCGCACAACCCGCTCACCGAAGGCGACGCGATATTCACATCGCTGCCGGATGCCTCCGAACAGAAGCGGCTGGCATTCGACGCGTGGCAAGCTTGGTTCGGCGCCGCGGCCGAATCGGTCGTGCGTGCGTTGCCTGCCCGCTCTGCCGCGATCTTCTATCAAACCGACGTGAAGCAAGACGGCGCGTGGGTCGACAAGTCCTTCCTCGTGCAGCGCGGCGCCTACGCGGCTGGCGCCCGCCTGCTGTGGCACAAGATCGTCTGTCGCGCTCCTGCCGGCGTCGCGACGCGCATGCGACCGAGCTACGCGCACCTGCTGTGCTTCTCGCGCGACCTCGCCGAGGACCCGATGCAGTCTGGCCCCGACGTGCTGCCAGAACTCGGCGCCATGACCTGGGCGCGCGCGATGGGTCTCGCTGCCGCCGACTTCGCGGTGCAATGGCTGAAGGACCGCGCGAACGCGCGCTGCATCGTCGATCCCTTCTGCGGCATCGGCACCGCGCTGGCAGTCGCCAATCGCATGGGGCTCGACGCAGTCGGCGTCGAGTTGGCTCAAGGTCGTGCCCAAAAGGCGCGCGACCTCGTGCTGTGACAACGGGGTCTCGGCTTGCGCGATCGCGATTGGATGCGGCGGATCCCCTTCGCGGCCAGGGCTCGCACCTGGGCGATGATGCGCGAAGCGGTCGGGCTTCAGTCGAGGAAGAAGTCCGGCAGCAGATCTTTCGCCGGGTCGACCGCGTAGCGCGCGAAGTCGAGCACGCCGGCTTTGCGTAGCACGTCTTCGTCGATCAAGAACGCGCCGCTCTGCGCCCTGCTATCCGCGGTGACGATCGCATGCGCGGCGTCCGCGACGATCTCCGGCACACGACATCGGCTGACGTCGATGCCGGGCAGCATCTGCAATGCCGCCGTGTGGATCACCGTCCTGGGCCACAGCGCATTCACCGCCACGCCGCGATCGCGGAACTCTGCAGCGAGTCCGAGCATGCACATGCTCATGCCGTACTTCGACATCGTGTAGGCGGTGTGGCCGGCGAACCACTTGGGCGACAGCGACAGCGGCGGCGACAGCATCAGCACATGCGGGTTCGACGCGCGCAACAAGTGCGGCATGCATGCCTGCGTCACCAGAAAGGTGCCGCGCACGTTGACCTCGTTCATCAGGTCAAAGCGCTTGCTCGGCGTTTCGAGAAGTCCCTTCAACCAGATCGCACTCGCGTTGTTGACGAGGACGTCGATGGCTGAGAAGCGCTCGATCGCGGCAGCGACTGCCGCCGCGATCTCCGACTCCTCACGGATGTCGCAACGCACGGCCAACGCCGCGCCACCGGCCGCTTCGCACTCTGCGGCGGCAGAGTGGATCGTCCCAGGCAATCGCGGAGACTGCACATGGCTCTTGCCTGCGATGACGACGTTGGCGCCGTCCCTCGCGCATCGCACGGCGATCGCCTTGCCGATCCCGCGCGAGCCGCCGGAGACGAACACCGTCTTGCCGGCGAGCGTTCGCGTCATTGCCCGACCTCGACATCGAAAGCCGCGTTGCCGCGGCCATCCGGCCAGGCGACGACCTGCCAGCCATCCAATCGCACGACGATCGGGCCTGCACCAGCCGCACTCGCCTGCCGAAACTGCTGCCACGACGCGAGCTGCCGATCCTGTCCGGGCTCGACGACCTTCACTTCTCGCAACGCGCCCGCGGGGCGTTGCGGCGGCGCTGCGTTCGCCTTGCTCCACAGGATCGGATCGATGCGGTCGCCCTGAGCAATCACACGCGCGAGGCCGCCGCGCAGGCTCTTGCCGTCGCGCACGAGCCCGTCCGCATCCACCAACAGCGACTCCGAAGGCGTGGTGCCAATCAGCTTTCCGGTCCGAAGGTCGATCTCGACGCATGCGTCTTCGCCGACACCGATGCCGAGACACGGCCTGTCCGAGTCCTTCATGACCGCCAACGCGGCGGTCAGACGACCGATGCGGTCCCGCTCCCAGAAGTGCGAGTCCGTCAGCGCCCACGGCAAGAAGTACATGCCTGGACCAAGCTGCGGCCCGACCTTGTTCGCAAGCGGGTCCTCTGGATCCGCATCCGTGCGCGGAATGCCGAGCGCCTGCGCGCTTCGGCCCGTGAAGAACATCATCGAACCCATCATCGCATCGCCAGCGCTGCCGCCTGCGATCACGCCACCGCGCGCGAGCAGGCGGCGCATTGCCTCCCACTCCGGCGTCGGTTGATCGCCAGGTCGATAGCGCTCCGTGATGCGCTTCTGGTCGCCACCAGTGAAGAACATCGCCGTCGCCGCATCGACGATCGCGACGGTCTCTGCGGTCGGAGTCTCGCGTCGGATCACCGAGACCCTGACCAAGGGAGCCCAAGATCGCAGGGATTCGATCTTCTCGATCGCAGCTTCTTCCTGATCGCCGGTCGCAGCTGTGGCGACGACCACGTGCGCCTCGCCGGGACGGCGCGCGAGTTCGAGGAAGCGATCGAAGAACGGCCGACAATCACTCTCCAAGCCACCGCCGACGAGCATCAACGTGCCTCGCGGTCCGTCGCCAAGCGCCGATGGGAAAAGACCTGAGCATGCGGAGAACGACGCCGCAAGCAGGGCAGTGGCGAGCGCGCGAAGGAGGTGCGGTTGCGTGTTCATGCGATCGGTTCCGACTCGGTGCTTCACTTCTCGAAGATCGCGACCTCGAAGCGGCCGTTGCTGTCGGCGAGGCCGCGATACATCCCGGTCGAGTTGTAGGCCGCGACGAGGTTGCCATCGCGATCGACCGCGATGACGCCGCCGTCGTCGGGCTTCAGCACGCCGTGCACCAACGCCGTCGCAGCCTGCTCGAGCGACTGGCCGCCGAACTGCACGCGAGCGCCGATCGAGCGGGCCACCGTGTGACGAATGAACTGCTCGCCCGTGCCCGTGCCGCTGACCGCCACGAGCGAGTCCGCGTAGTTGCCGGCGCCGACGATCGGCGTGTCCCCGACGCGGCCCCAGCGCTTGCCCGTGAGTCCACCGGTGCTCGTCGCGGCTGCCAGCCGCCCGTTCTTGTCGCGCACGACGCAGCCGACGGTGCCGTAGTCATGGCGCGGATCGCGCGGCGCACTGCGGGCATCGCCGAGCGCCGAGCCCTGCTGCTTGCGCTCCCGCAGCACCTCCTCGAGGACCTTCTTGCGATAGTCGGTGTCGAACCACGAGTTCTCGACGCGCTCGACGCCGACCAACGTCGCGAAGTGCTCCGCGCCTTCACCCATCAGCAGCACGTGCCGCGTCTTTTCCATGACGAGGCGCGCCAACGACACCGGGTTCTTGACCGTGCGCACGCCGGCGACCGCGCCGCATGCCATCGTCGAACCGTCCATGATCGACGCGTCCAGCTCGTGCTCGCCCTTCTCGTTGAACACCGCACCCTTGCCGGCATTGAAGTGCGGATCGTCTTCGAGCACGCGCACCACCGCTTCGACGACGTCGACCGCAGATTCGCCGCGCATCAAGCGCTCGCGCCCTGCCTGCAGCGCGCGTTCGAGCGCGATGCGATGCTCCTGCTGTTGCTCGACCGATGCGGAGCGTTCGAGCGTGCCGGCGCCGCCATGGATCGCAATCGCCCAGGTTGGGCGCGCGGCGAACGGAGATGCGCAGGCAGTAAATGCGGCGGCGAGGACCGCGAAGGAGGAGAGCGCGACGGCGAGACGGATCGACATCGGCGACGGACGCTACTCCGTGGCCGGGGCGGAGTCCTCAGGCTTTCGCGCCAACGGCGCTGACGGCGCGCCCTTTCCTCCTTGTGCTCCAACGCTACAACTGCGCGCCATGATGCCCGCCCACTTGACCCCGCTCGAGATGCCCATCGTCTGGATCGCGTTCGCGCTCGGCCTCGTGATCGGCGCCGCCGCGATGCTGGTGCTGCGCCGCAACGCCGCCAGGGACTGACAAAGGCGCGTCAGTCGCTGCTTCGCGCGACCATCGTGGCATAAGTGGTCGCCAGCGCGCGCGCCCGACGCAGGCCCAAGGCCGCGTGGATCCCATGCCAACAGAAGTCGCGGCCTTTGCACAACAGCAACGTCGCGGTCCCGAACGGGCCTGCCGCCGCCAGCTCGCGCAACTGCGCCTCGTCAAAGACCCACGGCTCGTCGGGCAGTAGCACGACCTCGGGCCGCAGCGCCGTGACTTCTTCGGGCCGCATCACCGGGTAACGCGCGACGGCATTGCCGCAGATGTTGTCGAAACCGGCGAGTCGCAGCAGGTCGTGGATGTAGGTCGAGCCACCGATGCTCATCCATGGCTGCTTCCAGATCGCATAGAAGGCCTTCGTGCGATGCGACGGTGGCAAGGCCGCCAACTCACGGGCGATGTCTTCGACGAACGGCGCTGCCGCGTGCTCGCAGCCGAGCACTCGACCCAGTTCCTCGAGCCCGGCGGCAGCCTCGGCCACCGTGCACGGCGATTGCACGAGGACCGGCGCGCGGGCGCGCAACCACTCGATGTCCTCTTCGCGATTCTCCTCCGCATTGCACAGCACGAGGTCAGGCTCGAGGAGCGCGATCGCATCGCGCTTGGGATTCTTCGTGCCACCGACGCGCGCAACGGTTGCGAGAGCCTCGGTCGGGTGCACGCAATAGCGCGTGCAGCCGACGAGCCGCTCTGCCGCGCCGAACGCGCAGACACTCTCGGTCGTGCTGGGGACCAGGCTGACGACGCGCATCGGCTGCATCGTGAAGGATGGTGCCGCCCAGCAGCATTCTGCGCCATTGGGCCGGCGTGTTGTCGCGCGCCTTCCTCAGGACCTCGCCTCCTGCCATCATGCTCGCCCCATGAGTTTCCCCTGGTCGACCTGCTGCCTTTCGTTGCTTGCCGCAACGCTTGCTGCGCAGGACCCGGCCACGCCGGCAACGCGAACAGAGCGGGTCGAGACGTGGCCCGACGGCAAGCCCAAGTTGCGCGTTCCACTTGACGAGCAAGGCCGCGAAGACGGACTGCTCGAGACGTTTGCGCCAAACGGCACCAAGACGCTGTCGGCCAACTACGCGCACGGCGAAAAGCACGGCACGTGGAGGGAGTTTGACGAACAAGGCAAGAAGCTCCGCTTCCTCATCTACCAACAGGACCAACTGCACGGTCGTTGCGAAGAGTGGCATCCAGGCGGCGCCGTGCTCGCCGCTGGCAGCTACCAAAAAGGATTGCGCACTGGCTCGTGGACCTTCGAGGACGAGACCGGAATCCGGCGCAAGGTCGCGGACTACAAGGACGACCTGCTGAATGGCAACGTGAAGATCACGGTTGCGGGCAAGCCGTTTTCCAAGCAGGTCTGGGACGTGGGCGAGATCGTCGAGCTCGACGGCATGCGCACCTTCCCGACCCCGCGGCTGCAACTCGCACGCGAGCTGCGCGCAATCCTCGAGGCGACACCCGCAGCGCCCGACGCATCCGACCCACACGCCGGCGAACGCGCCGCCGCGCTGCGCCGGTTGCAGGCATACCGCGCCCTCGTCGGCGTGCCGTGGAAAGCGATGCAGCTGCATGCCGAATGGAACGTGCGGTGCGACGCGGCTGCAGAAGTCTGTCGTGCGCTGGGCGGTCTCGACCACACGCCAAGCAAGCCAATAGGCTTCGACGATGCGCGCTTTCAGCTCGGCTACGAAGGCGCGAGCCACAGCAACCTCGCGGTCAACGGCTCGCTGGTCGGATCGGTCGACAGCTACATGGACGACAGCGACCCGTCGAACATCGCCCGCATCGGCCACCGGCGTTGGTGCATCAACCCGGCGATGCGCAAGACGGGTTTTGGCAGCGCCGGCAACTACCACGCGATGTGGTCGTTCGACGAAAGTGGCGGCGCGCAAAAGGGCCTCGACTCCGTCTATTACCCGCCGCGGGGCTACACGCCCGTGGACCTGTTCTCGGCGCGCCACGCGTGCTCCATCTCGATCGTCCGCGGCAAGGCGCCGAAGAAGGCCGAGCTCAAGGTCTCCATCCGCGAACTCGACGCCGAGTATCTGCCGAGCAGCGGGCCGCTCGAATTGGACCATTGCGACGTCGCCGGCGGCGGCTTCGGCAGCACGTCATGCGTCGTGTTCCGCGCACGCGGCATCCGCGTCGAACCAGGCGTTCGCTACCTGTTCGAGGCCAGCTTCGACAGCGGCAAGACCAACGCGCACGTGTACGTAGTCGAGTTCATCGACGCCGTAGGGCAGCACTGAAGTGGCCTCGTTCGAAGAACTCGATGTCCGCGGCACCCAGCTCGGCGAGTTGATCCTGCGCCGGCGCCAAACGGTGACGCTGGGCGACACTTGGGTCTACGAGGTCAAGCTCGACGGCCGGTTCTTGATGTCGAGCCGCGTCGCCGACAGCGAACGGGAACTGGCGCGACGCGGGCTAGAACGTATCCATGGCGAGGCGCTCGACGTGATGGTCGGCGGACTTGGCCTCGGTCACACCGCCGACGCCGCGCTATCCGATCCGAGGTTGCGCTCGCTCGACGTCGTCGAGTTGTTGCCTGAAGTCGTCTCGTGGCACGAACGCAGGCTCGTGCCACTTGGTCAGCGACTCTGCGCCGACGCGCGGTGCAAGCTCGTCGTCGACGATTGCTTCGCGCGACTCTGCCGCGATCCCTTGCGGCTATACGACGCGATCCTCATCGACATCGACGATGCGCCCGACGACGTGCTGGGCACCAGCCACACGGGCTTCTACACCGAGCGCAACCTGCGACTCGCCAAGCGATGGCTGAAGCCTGGCGGGGTGTTCGCGCTGTGGACCAACGTCTCGCATCGCGAAGCCTACGATGCCCATCTCCGCGCCGCGTTCGGCAACGTCGAAGTCGAAGACGTGACCTTCGAGAACCCACTGCTCGAAGCAGCCGAGACGAACGCGCTCTACTTCGCGCGCGCCTGAGCGGTGCGATCGCATCCTGGACGCAGCGCGTCGACGCGGACGCGGCGCGCGGCACCGGACGGCAAGAACCACGTCGCCTCTTCGGGCACGCGGAAGCCTTTCCCATCGCAGACGAACTGCAACAAGATCACATCGCGGCGCTGGTCTTCGAAGTCCCAGAAGCGGTCGTTGGTCAGCGCGATCGCGCGCGCCTGCTGCGCATGTTCGAGCAGACCCTGGTCCGCGGGCACACCGACAGGCGCCACGCGGAACTCCGCGCCGGCTGCTCTGGCCAGCTGTTGCAGCGCCGACTCGGACTCCGCGCCAAGCCGCCGCAAGGTCGCTGCGTCGAAGTACACGACGACCGGCAGCGCGGTCCCAAACGACGCGCACCAGTCGAGCGCCTGACTGAGTCGCCGCGCTGCGCCGGACGTCGCGCTCGCCGTCACGTTGCTGCCATCGACCACGATGCCTTTGGGCGGCGGCGGCGGCTCGGGCTCCGGCTTCTTGCGACGGACACCCATCGCTCAGGCGCGACCTTCGCGCAGGTCCCGCGTGATCGCTGCGGCCCACACGAGCGTCACCGGCACGAGTTGGAACAACACGCGTCGCTGCGAGGTCGCGAGGTGGAACTCGAGCAACAAGTAGCTGCCGACGTAGATCAGGTGCAGCACGACGAGCGCGCCGGCGATTGCGCACGTCGGCACGAAGTGCCGTCGCGAGAGCGCGATGCGTGGCGCGAGGATCAGCAGCAGCAACGGCAGCGCGAGCACGAAGTGGAGCCGCCTGGGATCGAAGATCGCGCGAGTCGCCGCATCCAGCACCGGCAGCGCCCGGTCTCTGAACTGCGCAACAAACAGCTGCAGCACCGAGCCCTGCGGGCCACCTTGGCCGAACAAGTCGTTGTGCAAGTCGAACCAGCGATTCCATGCGTTCTGGCACGCAGCTATGCCGACGGGCAGCGCCAGCCAGCACGCC
>SXGT01056585.1_pt1 | contig 21249 bp, 14 predicted proteins | sample 3176221 | NCBI WGS metagenome assembly SXGT01 (sample SAMN11356862, study PRJNA531348) | freshwater metagenome | isolation source: freshwater sample F1-120 | place: China: Fuxian Lake, Yuxi | collected 2017-12-25
GGCTTCCCGAGCGCGTTCCTCGGCAGTCTCTTCACCGGAGCGCTGCTCACCGAGGTGATTTTCTCGCTCGACGGCGTTGGCCTGCTCGGCTTCGAAGCCGCGATCGGGCGCGATTATCCCGTGATGTTCGGCACGCTCTACTTCTTCACGCTGCTCGGCCTGGCCATGAAGATCATCGAGGATCTCACGTATACGTTGATCGACCCGCGGATCGACTTCTCGGCGAGGGAGTCGTGAGCCCGATCGCGCGCCGGCGTTGGCAGGCCTTTCGCGCCCACCGGCGCGGTTTCGTCTCGCTTCTCCTGCTCGCCCTGTTGATCGCGGCAAGCCTCGGCGCGGAGTGGATCGCCAACGATCGGCCGCTGCTCCTGCGCTACGAGGGCCGCCTCTACTTCCCCGTCGTCGAAACCGTCCCCGACACCACCTTCGGCGGCTTCCTGCCGACCGAGGCCGACTTCCACGAGCCGGAGATCCAGGCCGAGATCGCGGCCAGGGGCTGGATGGTGTGGCCGCCCATCCCGTGGTCGTGGCGAACCATCGCGCGCGACCTGCCGGGCCCACCGCCCACGCCCCCGTCCACGGCGCATTGGCTCGGCACCGACGACCAGGGCCGGGACGTCGCCGCGCGCCTGCTCTACGGCTTCCGCACCAGCGTCCTCTTTGGGCTCACGCTCACCCTGCTCAGTTCGCTGATGGGCGTGGCGGCCGGGACTGCGCAAGGCTTCCTCGGCGGCTTGACCGACCTCGTCCTGCAACGCTTGATCGAAATCTGGTCGGGCATGCCGACCCTCTACCTCTTGATCATTCTCTCGAGCGTGGTCACGCCCTCGCTCGGCTGGCTGCTGGCGCTGCTCCTGCTCTTCAGCTGGATGACGCTCGTCGGCGTGGTGCGGGCCGAGGCGCTGCGGGTGCGCAACCTCGAGTATGTCCGCGCCGCGACCGCGCTGGGACTCGGCCCGCTGCGGGTGATGGTCCGCCACGTCGTGCCCAACGCCACCGTCGCCGCGCTCTCCTTCCTGCCTTTCGTGGCCAGCGGAGCCATCGTCACCCTGACCGCGCTCGACGTCCTCGGCTTCGGCCTGCCACCGGGCTCGGCCTCGCTGGGTGAACTGCTGCGTCAGGGCAAGGAAAATCTGCAAGCGCCGTGGCTCGGCGTGACGGGATTCGTCGCCGTCGGCACGTTGCTGACGCTACTCGTCTTCGTCGGCGAGGCGGCACGCGACGCCTTCGACCCGCGCCGCGGCGCGTGGCCGGTGCCGGCCGAGGACCCGCGACCCGACGATGGCGCAACGGCGCCGGCACTCGACCCGAACGCCTTGGCCGGCTCGCACCACGACACCGCGTGCCCGCCGGCCTTGCTGCGCATCGACGACCTGCACGTCGTCTTCGGCGAGGGCGAAGCGGCCACGCACGCCGTGCGCGGTGTCTCGCTCGAACTTCACGCCGGCGCCACGCTCGCCGTGGTGGGTGAGAGTGGTTCGGGCAAATCCGCCACGGCACTCTCGATCCCACGCCTCCTCCCCGGCACGGCAACCCACCCGCGAGGCCGCATCACCTTCGAGGGCCGCGATCTCCTCCATGTGGGTGAAGAAGCACTGCAAGACGTGCGCGGCGGACGCATCGGCGTCGTCTTTCAGGAACCCATGACCTCCCTGAATCCGCTGCACCGGATCGGCGACCAGGTCGCCGAGACCCTGATCCACCACCAGCACCTCGACCGCGCCTCGGCCCGGGCACAGGCGCTCGAGCTGCTGCAGATGGTCGAGATCGACGATGCCGAGGGCCGGCTCGACGCCCTGCCCCACGAACTCTCGGGGGGCGAGCGCCAGCGCGTCATGCTCGCCATGGCGCTGGCCAACCATCCGGCATTGTTGATCGCCGACGAACCGACGACAGCGGTCGATGTCACGGTCCAGGCCCAAATATTACGCTTGATCGACGACCTGCGGCGACGATTCGGCATGGCGGTCCTGTTCATCACCCACGACCTCGATCTCGCTCGCCGGACGGCCGACCGGGTCGCCGTCATGCGTGGCGGCCGCATCGTCGAGACCGGCGCTGCCGACACGGTCTTCGACCACCCCCGGCATCCCTACGCGCGCGCCCTGCTCGCAGCACGACCGCATGGCGCGCCCGAGCCCCTCCCCGAGGGCGCTGCCGTACTGGTGGAAGCCGAGGGCCTCACCGTCCGCTACCGCCAGCGCAAGAGCCGGATGCGCCGCTCCGAGCCGCGCCCGCCGGCGCTCGATCGCGTGAGCTTCGTGCTGCGGGCTGGCGAGACGCTGGGCGTGGTCGGCGAGAGTGGCTCGGGCAAGAGCACGCTTGGGCTCGCTCTCCTCCGGCTCGTCGCCGCGAGCGGTCGAGTCCGCTTCGAAGGCCGCCCGATCGCCGGGCTCGGCCGACGCGAACTGCGCAAGTTGCGCCCTGCCATGCAGATCGTCTGCCAGGATCCCTTCGGCTCGTTGAGCCCGCGCCTCAGTGTCGGCGCCATCCTCGAGGAAGGGCTTGCCGTCCACCGGCGAGATCTCCCGGCCGCCGAGCGCGAGGCGCGCGTCCGCCACGCGCTCGAGAGCGTCGAGCTGGAGCCGGGGATGCGCCACCGCTACCCGCACGAAGTCTCTGGCGGTCAGCGGCAGCGGATCGCGATCGCCCGCGCGCTCGTGCTCGAGCCGAGACTCGTCGTGCTCGATGAGCCAACATCCGCGCTCGATGTCAGTGTCCAGGCACAAATCGTGCGCCTGCTGCGGAGTCTCCAGGAGACGCGGGGGCTCGCCTATCTCTTCATCAGCCACGACCTGCGCGTGGTGCGTGCAGTCAGCCACCGGATTCTCGTGCTGCGGCACGGCGTGATGGTCGAGCAGGGTCCGACCGGCGAGGTATTGGCCGCCCCGCGCAACCCGTACACCCGGAGTCTGGTGAGCGCGGCGATGCTGGACGAAGCGACCCCGACGCGCTGAGCTTTTCGCCGCTGGCGCACTCCGACCCGGCGCGATCTGGCGAGGCCGGTGGCACGGACGAGCGCCGCTCTGCTAGCCGCCACGGACGGCTGTCCCCTCGCCTGCCACGACGAGAGGCGCCCGGCCCCCCCGACCATGGTCCCGAACGAATCCGTCCCGCCGCCGGCGACTCCTGCCGCCACCGTGATTCTCGTCCGCGATGGCGCGGCCGGCCTCGAAACCCTGCTGCTGCGCCGCAACAAGCGCCTCGACTTCGCCGGCGGTCTCTGGGTCTTCCCCGGCGGCCGGGTCGATCCCTCCGACCGTGCCGGTCTCGCGGCCGACGACGAACTCGGTGCGGCCCGACGCGCGGCGATCCGCGAGGCCCACGAGGAGGCCGGGCTCGAAGTAGATGCTTCGCTCCTGGTTACGCTCGCCCACTGGACCCCGCCGCCGCAGACTCCGAAGCGATTCTTGACCTGGTTCTTCGTCGCCCCCGCACCGCCGGGCGCCGTGCGGATCGACCAGGGCGAGATCCACGACCACGTCTGGCTCCGGCCGGCGGAAGCGCTGGCGCGGCGCAATGCCCGCGCGCTCGACCTCCTGCCACCCACCTGGGTCACGCTCGAGACCCTCGCCGAACATTCGAGCACGACGAACCTGCTGGCCGCCCTGCGCGACCGCGATCCGGAGCGCTTCGAGACCCGGATTCTCACGGCCGAGGAGGGTGGCGTCGCGGTCTGGGAAGGCGACGCGGCATGGGCGACCGGCGACGTCGGCGCCCCCGGCCCGCGGCTGCGGCTGTGGATGGTCGGCGAGAGCTGGCGCTTCGAGCGCTCGCCATGAACCGCCTCCCCGACCAGCGGCCGCACGCCATCCTCTTCGACTACGGTGGCGTCTTCACCGGCCCGACCTTTTCGGCCGTGGACGTCCTCGCCCACAAGCTCGGGACGAGTGCCGCCGTGCTCTTCGAACTTTTCCTCGGCCCCTACGACACCGACACCGATCATCCGTGGCACCGCCTGGAGCGCGGCGAGATCGATCTCGCCAGCGCCGACGGCCTGATCACGAAGCTCTGCCGGGACGCCGGCGTGGCCGCGGACTTGACGAGCTTCCTCGTCGCCATGGCCCCGACGGCCGGCGTGCGGGACGAGATGGTCGCGCTGGCGCGCGAGGTCCGGGCGGCCGGTCTCCGCACCGCCCTCGTGACCAACAACCTGGCCGAGTTCCGCGACCACTGGCGGCGCAGCCTGCCGCTCGACGACCTCTTCGACGTCGTCGTCGATTCGAGCGAGGTCGGCATGCGCAAACCGGATCTGCGTATCTTCACCCTGACGCTGGCCCGGCTCGGCATCGCCGATCCCACAGCCGCCCTCTTTCTCGACGACTTCCACGGCAACGTGACCGCGGCACGCCGCGCCGGCCTGCGGGGATTGCTGGTCGAGCCCGACCCGGCCGCCGCCATCGCCGAAGTGCGCCGACTCGTTTTTGGCTCCCGCGCGGAAGCGGGCCCGGAGGCCTAGAAGCCTGCCGGAGCGATCGAACGGAAGGCGGGCAGGGACTCCACGGCGGGTGCTGTCCCGACCGCCTAGAAGTCTTCCAGCAACGCCCGGCGGACCAGGACGGCGAGTGAGGATGTCGCCATCTTGCGCATGACGCGCGCCCGGTAGACCTCGATCGTCTTCGGGCTGAGCCCGAGGGCTGCCGCGATCGCCCGCGAGGACTCGCCGTGGACGAGACGATCCATCACCTCCCGCTCGCGCGCCGTCAGGGTCGCGACGCGAGTAGCGAAGGCAACGGTGTCGCCGCCCGCCGCGGATGAATCCATGGTCGACGCGGCAACGGCGGCTCCTGGACGCGGCAAAGACCCATCGAGACCGAGCACACCGATCACCCCGCGCGGATCGTGCACGGCATGCACCAGACGCGCGGCGTGCTGGCGCGCCTGCGTCAGGATCTCGGCGATCTCGTACCGCGCCGTGATGTCCTCGACGACACAGGCGACGTTGCGCGTGCGCCCCGCGGCGTCGTGCACCGGCGCGCTGCGGATCGACCACCACAGAAGCTCGCTTTCGCCGAGCACGAGCCGCACGTCGACACGCATGGGCTCGTGCGCCATGCCACGAAGAGCTTCGTCGAATCGGCCACGGTCGTCGGGATGAACGCGCTCGAGCAGCGGCACGAGCGAGCCGTGCGGCGTGAGGCCTGTGCCCTCGAACAAGGCCCGTCCCGCCCGGCTGGCGTCCTCGATCCGCGAGACGTCACCCGAGAGCAGGAGGAAGCCCGCGTCAAGGCCCTCGATCACGTCGCGAAAGCGATCGTCGCGCGCGCGCAGCTCGCCGCGCAACCGCCGCGCTTCGCTGATGTCCTCGAAGATCACCCAGTGCAGGCCTGCGGCGGCGCCACTCCCCGGCATGAAACGAAGCCGCACCCAAGCGGCGTGCGCGCCGTCGCCGAGGCGGAGTTCCGCACCGTCGGCGATGCGGCCGGCCTCCAGCACCGCCACCAGCGTGTCGATCAATCGTCCGCGCAGGGCGTCGAGCGGCTCACCGAGCTGTTCGCACAAGGCTTGGTTGGCGACGACCATCCGACCGGCGCCGTCGAGCAGCGCCACGGCGACCGGCAGAGCCTCGACGAGTGTCGCCAGGATCTCTGGCCCCGGCACGGCCTCGCGTACCCGACCTGCCCCCGTAGCGGCTCCCGTCGGCGACCCCGTGTTTCCCGGCCGCGACGGTGAATGATGCGCACCGCCCACCGAGCAGAGAGACTAGATCGGCCGCATACCTGCCGGAAGTCGTCTCGGACCCCGGTCCGAGAGAATCCCCGCTGCGCCCGGTCCCTGGGTGCCACGACTCACGGCGAGGTGCCTCAGGGCGAAAGCCGCTCGAGCGAGTCGATGCGGAACACGAACCGCTGCTGCACGCCGAACCAGCCGGCGATACGCGCGGCCAGATACTTCGAGCGCAGCGCCGTCCGCACCGCCCCGATCTCCAACTCCTCGCGTATCTCAGCGAAGCCGCCGCGCAACACGGCGTCACTGATTCGTAGCGTGACGTGGCCCGCGGCACGCGCGTTGCGAACCCAGTTGCGATCGTCGCGCAACGATCCGACGTAGAGCCGCCCATCGACCACGACAAACCAGATCGTGACGGACCTCGGCTGAGCGGACTTGCGACCCGGAGCGGTCAGGGTGAGCGTCGAGATTCGGGCGAGAGGGGCCAGCTCGATCGTTCCGCTCGAGGACATCCGCGTTTTCCCTCCCTGTCGCGACAACGAGGCCTCACCACCGCGGCGACACGCGCAGCCGGCCTTGTACGCCGAGAGTCGAGCAGGTCCAAGCGCCCGTTGCGGCCGTTCGTGGCGCGCGTCGTGACGGCCCGCGCGACAGTTCTCCGTCGCCGTTTGCCCGCGCTCATGGGTTGGGGCAAAAAGCGAAGAAGCGGCTCGTCCTTCCGCCGCTTGGCGTCGGAGGGCCGAGACCGGCAGACGAAGACCGATGCGACGCACCCTGCGAAGACTGGACAGCGGTGCGCTCAGCGATCGTGGGCTCGTGCGCCCGACGAATCAGGACGCCCTGCTCTGCCGCCCCGATCTCGGTGTGTTCGCGATTGCCGATGGCCTCGGCGGCCACGTCGACGGCGATCTCGCCGCCCGCACCGCGATCGTGGAAATCGAGCGGGCGTTGCTCGGCACGGCCGCACGCTCCGAGGAACTCCTCGCCGAAGCCCTCCTCAAGGCGCACCGCGCGATCCGCGAGCAAGCGCTCGGGGCCAATGGCATAGCGACGGCGCGACCGATGGCGACGACCGCGGTCGTCCTCTGTCTTTGCACCGGTGGTCGTGCCCTCTGGGCCCACGTCGGCGATAGCCGCCTCTACCGGCTGCGACGGGGGCGTCTCACCCTGCTCACCGCCGACCACACCGAGCCCGGCCAGCTCTGCCCCCAGGACATCGAACCCCCGCTCGATCTGGCGCACACCAACCAGCTCCTGGCCGCGCTTGGCGTCGAGGATTCGCTCGACCCGACGGTCATCCTCGGCGACGCGCACCGCGACGACGTCTGGCTCTTGTGCAGCGACGGTATCTCGGAACCCCTGACCCCCGAGATTTTGCAGGAGGAGCTTGCCCTCGAGGGCCCGGCGCAACGCATAGCCGAGCGGCTGATCGCAGCAGCGCTGGCAGCGGGGGGCCCCGACAACGCCACGGCCGTCGTCATCCGCGCGGCAGCGGGACGCACTGCGGTTCATTGAGACACGCGCGCCGGCCCGGCGCAGCGGACTCGCCCTCGGATTAACTTGTGCGCGACGCGCAGCGCTTGCGGGTTCAGCGCACCCGGCCAAGGCGACGCTTCGGCTCCTGGGGCCGGCTGCGCCGCTCGGGCTTGGGCAGCTCCGCGGCAAGCTCAGCATCACGGCGTTTGTTCCACACGTCGACCTCGTGGAAGGCCGCCATGGTGTCGGCGCGCAGCCCCAGCCGGAGCGTCTCGACCGGGATCACCTCGCCGGTCGCGATGTTGCCGAGGTTCACCTCGGCGCCGAGCTTGCGCACCATGAAGATCTGCTGCGTCTTGAGCGGAGCCTCGAAGATCAGATCGGCCGGATCGATCTTCGCCACGATCTCGTCGATCAGTCCGGCCCGCGCCTCGCCCGAGCCGAAGTAGAGACCGACGGTGCCACTCTCGCGCGCCTCGCAGATCACCTTCCACGCCCCGGCGTCGAGTTCCGACTGGATCAGCTCGACCCAGCGAAAAGGTGGAATGACCTTGTCCGAGTCCTTGCTGCCGACCTCGGAGAGCACGGTGAAATCCCGCGCGAGCGTCCGGATGTAGCGCGCCTTTTCCTTCATCGTCATGTCGATCACGCCATTCGAGATTTCGACATGCGTCAGGCCGAGATCCTTCACGGTGCCGCGGAATTGGTCGAACTGCCCCTGCAGGATCGCCAGCTCGAGCAGCGTGCCGCCGAAACACACCGGCACGCCCGCGGCCTGGTAGGCGCGGATCTTGTCGCGGACATTCTGCGTGACGTAGGCCGTACCCCAGCCCAGCTTGACGATGTCGATATAATCCGAGCAGGTCGCCAGAACGTCCTCGATCTGGCCAAGGCCGAGCCCCTTGTCGATGACGTGCGTGATGCCCACATCGCGGGGCTTCGGACTGCGGGTCGGAAGTGAACAGAAGTCGAGCATGGGGGAGATCTCCGATTCCAGTGAGGGTTGAACATGCGCTCGGGAGCGCTTGGCACGGGGAACGGGGCGTGAACTCACTCTGCGGCTCACCGGCATTTCTCCAGCGGCGCGACAGCGCGGATTCCGGCGGATGAGATCATCAACGGGGCCTTCCTCGGGAAGGGGCCGTGGTCGTCCGCCGCCGGGCCGTTTCGACCAGTGCCGCCTCGGCGGCATCCAGGCGGCGGCGCTCGCCGTCGGCCCAATGCGCCGCCATATCCAGCTCGTCCAGAGCCTCGCGCGCCATCGCCAGAACGGGCTCGCGCGCGGCGGCCCCGAGTTGGCGGCGCGTCGCCACGATGCCGGCGGGGTCCTCGAGGGCTGCGAGCGTCGCCGGATCGAACGTGACGGCCGTGCCCAGGACTTCGCGACCTGCCTCGGCCAATGCGGCGGCCGCCACCACGCCGGCAGCGGGGTTCGACTCGAGGGTGCGCCGGACCGCGATCGCCACGATGCGATGCGCCTGCCTGTAGGGAACACCCTGTCTTTCGACGATGACCTCGGCCAGATCCGTCGCCTGGACAAAACCCTCGCCCGCCGCGCGCCGCATGCGCTCGACGTCGAAGCCCAGTCCCGAGACGACCTCGGCCATGAGGCGAAGCGCACGGGTACCGCCATCGAGAGCGCGCGGTACCTCGCCCAGCGCGAAGATCCGGTTGTCCATCTGCGCCGACGGCGTCATCGCCACTGCCGCCATCGACACCACCCGCCCCAGCATGGCTCCTGTGATGCCACGGACGAAGGCCAGTGCGTAAGGGTTTTTTTTCTGCGGCATGATCAGGCTGATGCGCGCATGGCGGTCGGCCAGCTCGCAGAGTGCGAACTCTCGCGTTGACCAGATCTGCAAATCCTCGGCGAGGCGATCGGCGTTCACGAGCGCCGCCTGCAACACCGCCATGACCTCGATCGGCTGGTCGGCCTGCCACATCGCATCCCGGGTATGACGCACCGGCCGCGAGAAACCGAGCAGCTCGGCGAGGCGGCTGCGGTCAAGCTTGAGACGGGTCCCGTTGATATTGCCGATGCCGCCGGGACAGGCATCGTTGCGCGCGTAGCTCTGCCGCACCCGCTCGAGATCGCGCAGCACCGGCTCGGCGAACGCCAGCAGGTAGTGGCCGAGACTCGAAGGCGTGGCCGGCTGGAGATAGGTGTAGTCGGGCACGACCGTGTCGACGTGCTCCCGCGCTCGCTCGACGAGCGCACGGCCGAAGGCGGCGAGAGCTGCGTGGAGTTCGAGCAAACGGTCGCGCACGGCGATCCGGTAGGCGATCGTCGCCGGCTCGCGACGCGGCCGACCCGCCCCCATCCAGCCCGCGGCCTCGGGGTCGCGCCCGCGGATCCACGCCTCGCGATTCGAGTAGACGTCCTCGAGCGTCGGGTCGAGCGCAAATTCGCCGACGGGGAGCGCAGCAAGATCGAGCAAGCGCGCGAGCAGGCGCGTGCCCGCCTCGGCCGGCACAACGCCCCCCTCGAGCAACACCAGCACGTGAGCGAGATCGGCGAGGCCGAGGCCGCGGTGCAGGATCGGCGCGTCGGCGATCTCGAGCGCGAACGAGGCCTCGACCAGCTCTCGCGCCGGGCCCTCGCGGAGCCGCCCGCCCTCGCCCTGTCCGCGCGTCGCCATGGGAATGCTCCTGCCCGGTGCTCAGTCGAGCGAGATCCGGCGCAGCCCCTTGCCCACGGTGGGATCGGTCTCGAGCAGGATGTCGTCTTTTTTCTTGCGGCCGGCCTCCGCCACCCGTTTGCGCTCGCCGCCACGACCGCGGCTCAGGCGCTGGAGTCGATTCCATCCAGCCTCGAGGATGCGACTCGCCGAGGCGAGGATCGGGCCCGGGTCATCCCAGGCCGAGTACGCGTAGGTGCGCCGGCCGCGATACGATTGCAGCCACTGGAGGTACGAGAGGCGCCCCTCGGGCAGGAAGTAGAGGCTGACCGTCTTGAGGTCGCGCTCCTCGTGAATCCACTTGATGCCTTCCTCGAAGGTGGTCTGCGGCTCGACCTTCTCGCCCAGAACCTCGCGGTACCAGATGAAGGGCAGATTGATGCCCGAGCGCGTGACCAGCCCGTGCGGAAACCAGGTGCGACCGCCCGTGGCCTCGGTGATCTTGGGCTTGCCGTCGCGTCGATCACGTTTGTACTCGACAACGCCGTAGCCGACGTGCCCGACATCCTGCAGAATGCGCACGGTCTCGGCACCGGCCCATGGGTCATGCCGGCTCTCGGCCAGCGTCGCCGTGCCGAAGCCGCGCGGATACATGCGCAGCTTGCGGCCCGACCAGACGGCAAGGGGTGTCTGGTCGCCGCCGAGATAGGTCACGCCCCAGAAGACCTGAGCGTCATCGCCGGGCATGTACTCCTGGATGATGAGATCCTGGTGCACCGGAAAGATGATGTCGTAGAGACGTTTCAGGGTTTCGGCCGAGTCGGCAAGGAAGAGTCGGGTGTCGAAAGTCTCGCGCCAGGCCGCCGTCGGCTGATAGGGCTTGATCAGGCAGGGGTATTCGATCTCGGCCGCGATGGCGTCGATGTCATGGACCCCGTCGGTGAAATACGTGCGCGGCAGCGGGTACTGCCGCTCGATCGCAATCTTGTAGAACGATTTCTTGTCGAGGAAGAGCTCGAGGACTTCCTTCGACGGCAAGCGGTAGAGGAACCAGGGATCGAGCTCCTCGCGCCTCTGCGAAATGAGCTGCACGTTGAGGTCGCCGCTCGGCAGCAACACCCCGCGGTGCCCCTGGCGTTCGAGCTCACGGCCGATCTCGGCGAGCTTTTCGATCAAGCGGTCGCCGCCCGCGGTAAAGCCGGGGCAGTGAACCTTGTGGCAGTACTTCGTCCGGGCACCGGGCTGTTCGAGGTCGTCGTCGATGCCGATCACCGGCACGCCGACCCGCCCGAGCGCGCGGCAGCTCGCGAGTCCATTCTGACCGAGGCCGAGCACGATCGCCGGCGGTTTGTCGAAGCGAGGCAACTCCATGTCGAGGGGAACTCCAGAACGGGAAGGGGAGAACGAGGGCGGAATCGGCAGAGGAGCGATGTTCCCGCCCTGCGCCGGCAAAGGCAACCCTTGTTCCCCTTGTCGGGCCGGCCGGGAAATTGGTTAAGGGGGGCGACCCGAACCAGGGGCCCGTCCGCCGTGTCACGTCCACCGCCAGATCTTCGGCCGCCCGGGCCCCCCCGGCCGGGCCGGCAATACGACCCACGCGAGATCCGCCTGCGCCGGCGGGTGGAGCGCGTCGTCGAGGGGATCGGCCGCCGGGCCCTGCGAGCGGGCCTCGACCCGCTGGGGAGATGGCTCGGCGCACCGCTGGTCGAGCCCGCTGACTTGGTCCCGGCCCCCGTGATCGTCGTCCTCGGCGCTGGCATCCGCTCGACCGGACGGCTCAGCGCGACCAGCCGGGAGCGCGTCCGCCACGGCGTGGCCCTGTTACGAGCTGGCCTCGCCGGAACCCTGGTCCTGAGCGGCGGACCCCGCCGGCCCGGCCGCCCCCCGGTCGCTCCGGCGCTGGCCGCGCTGGCGCGCGAACTCGGCGCTCCCCCGGAGGTTCTGCAGGTCGAGGACCGCTCCAGTCGCACGGCGGAGAACGCCGCGTTCGTGGCCGCCTTGCTGGGCGCGAGCGATGTCCGGGAGATCTTGCTGGTCACCACCCCCCTGCACATGCGCCGCGCCCGCCGCTGCTTCGAGCGGCACGGCCTGCGGGTCCATCCGGCGCCGATCGAAACCCCGGCGGACGAGGAGTCCGGGCGTGCCAGCCTGCTCTCCCAGGCCCTGCACGAGTGGCTCGGCCTCACCTACTACCGCCTGCGGGGCTGGATCTGAGCGCAGCCCACCCCGGTGAGGCCGGAGGGAATCGCCCCGTCGCACCGCCGAGCTTCCCTCTTGACTCGGCTCGGCATTGGGGCGAATAAAAGACGAATGTCCTCGTCGCTCAGCCCTGGCCGCGGCACCTTCGTGCGCCCACGCAATCGGTTCGAGAAGCAGTACACCGAGACCGACGAGCATTTCGCGAGCGGGCTCTGGAGCGACGGCGGAGACAGCGGCCAAGTCGCTCCCCTCCCCGCCGGGAGCCCACGCCGCGTCCGCACGGCCGAGGTCGTCGACGCGAGCCGCAGCATCCTCGCCGAGAACACGAGCCCCGACATCCCCTTCCGCTTCTCGGTCACTCCCTACCGCGGCTGCGACCACGGCTGCATTTACTGCTACGCGCGGCCGAGCCACGAGATGCTCGGTTTCGACGCCGGGCTCGACTTCGAAACGCGCATCCAGGTCAAACATAACGCACCGGCCCTGCTGCGTGCAGCACTGGCACGGCCATCGTGGCAGCCCGAAACGATCGCGCTCTCGGGCAACACCGACTGCTATCAGCCGCTGGAGGATTCGCTGCGACTGACCCGCGCTTGCCTCGAAGTTCTCGCCGAGGCGCGCAACCCGACCAGCGTGATCACCAAATCGGCGCTGATCACGCGCGACATCGACGTCCTCACAGAACTGGCGCATAACGACGCAGTGGCTGTACGAATTTCACTAACGACGCTCGATCCGGTGCTGGCGCGCAAGATGGAACCGCGCGCCGCCACCCCCGGCCGCCGCCTCGACGCAATCTCCCGCCTGCGCGCGGCCGGAATCCCCGTCGGCGTCATGATCGCGCCGGTCGTGCCCGGCCTCACCGACGAGGAGATCCCGGCCCTGCTGCGGGCGGCGCGCGGCGCGGGTGCGGGCTCGGCGTCCTTTGCCCTGCTGCGCCTGCCACCGCCAGTCGATCAGCTCTTCGAGGACTGGCTCGAGCGGATGCTGCCCGAGCGTCGCCAGCGCATTCTGAGCCGCATCCGCGCCACCCGCGACGGCGCGCTCAGTGATGCGACCTTCGGCCGCCGCATGCGCGGCAACGGAATCTACGCCGAGCAGATCGCGGCCCTGTTCCGGAGCTGCTCCCGTCGCGCCGGACTCGATCGCCCGCTGCCGGCCCTCGACGCGAGCCACTTCCGGCGCCCGAGCGCCGACTCGCGCCAGCTGCGCCTGTTCTAGCGACCGCTCTCCGAGCGTGAGCTGGCGACGCCAACTCACGTCCACAGCACCTCAGTAGCGGTAGCTCAGCTCAACCCCCAGCGTGCGTGGCGCCTGGAAGAACTGCACGATCTCGCCAAAGGACTGGGCACTGCCCGTGACCTGCTGGAAGTACTCGGTATCGAGCAGGTTCAGGCCCCAGAAGGCGACCTGCGCCCGATCGTCCATAAAATCATAGCTGATGCGTGTGTTGAGCAGGTTGTACGCCGCCTGCGTCGCCTGGGGAAGTTCGGGGCCGGCGTAGAGGACCGAGCCCTGGTAGTACCACTCGAGCCGCGGCGTCAGCCATCCGTCGAGGGAGGGCGGGCCCGCGAACTTCAGCGGGAAAGAGTACTGGACGGCGACATGCGTCTGGATGTCGGGCACGTAGGGGAAGCGCTGGCCGGCCCGGTTCACGCTCTCGGTGTTGAGCGAACTCGGCGCCAGGAACGAATCGAAGCGGGCGTCGAGCAAGGCCACATCGGCCTGGAGAACGAGGCCGTCGAAGGGCAGAGCGATCGCCTCGACCTCGAGCCCCTTGATCGTCGACCTGGCGGCGTTGTTCACCGCCAGACTCACCTGCGGCGGACCGCCGGGCTGCAACGGCGGGCCCATCACGACGCTCTGCACCTGTTGGTCGGTGTACTTGCCCAGGAAAGCCGCGATGTTGAAGGTCAGGCGGTCCTCGAAGCTCATCGTCTTCGTGCCGATTTCGTAGGAGTCGAGGAACTCCGGCTGGAAGGCCGGCAACTCGTTGGTGCCCGCTTCGCGAACCATGCCATTGAAGCCGCCGCTCTTGAAGCCGCGACCAAAGGAGAAGTAGCCCATGAGATGGCTCAAGGGCGTGGACTCGAGCAGATCTCCGGGCACAGTGGTGGCGAGCGTCGCCATCGGCGTGGTCGCGCCGAAGATCTCGGACTCCGAGACATCCACGACCTGCATGAACGGGACGCATCCCGGCTGGCCCGTGCACGGCACCGGGGTGTTCGGGGGCAGCTCCGGCCGGGACGAGTTGAGCACGAGCCCCTTCTCCTCGCGCGTGTAACGCACGCCGCCGGTCAGACTCAGCCAGTCGGTGAAGTCGTACGTCGCCTGGGTGAACAGCGCCCAGCTCCAGTTCGAGACGGTCGTGATCTGATTCGTGGTGGCGGTGACCAGGTCACCGAGCAGACTCGGCCCGGGAGTGAGCGGTCCGGGGAAGGCCCGGACGGACTGGAACTGGAAGCCGTCCTCCCAGAAACCGTAGACGCCGCCGACATAGGAGAGATCGCCCTCGAGGGCCTCCCCGAGGAGCTGCAATTCCTGGCTGATCTGGCGCTGGTCGCCGGCCGCCCCGACGAAGTTGCCGCTCCCTCCGACCGCGGCCGACTGGCCAACGGCCTGGGCCGTCATGTCGTAGTCCTCGCGCAGGCGCGGAATCTGCTGGCGCCACGAGGAGAGGGACTTCACAGCCACGGCCTCGAGCGGGCCGAGATCGCCGACATCCCAGGTGCCTGTCCCCCAGACGCCGTAGCTCTCGACGTCGTTGATGCCGTCAACATTCGATTTGAAGCGGAAGGGCCGCGAGCGCTCGCAGTCGGCCTGGAACTGCGCCGATGGCGGCCAGAACGTCCCGAGCACCGGCGTCTGCTGGATCCACACACAGCGACCGCCCAGGCCGTTCGTATGATTGCGACCCCACGCTCCACTCACGTCGAAAGTGAGCTGCTCCACTGGCAGAAAGCGCAGCGATCCCAGAAGGCCGAGCGAGTTCTCGTCCGACCACCATTCGTCGCGCAGTTCGTTGTAGGTATAGCCGCGGGAGTTTGACGAGCCGAAGGCAAACCGGGTGAAGAGCTTGTCCTCGAGCCAGCCGGCGGTCACCGGAACGTTGAGGCTGCTGCGGGTCTGGACGGTGGCGCGACTGCCGGCGCGGACCATGGTGAAGGCCTCGAGTTCGTCGCTTGGCTTGACCGTCGTGATGTTGATCGCGCCGCCGACGGTATTCTTGCCGAAGAGGGTCCCCTGCGGGCCACGCAGGACCTCGACCTGCTCCACGTCCACGAGGTCGAGGATCGCGCCCTGCGAGCGCGCCAGATAGACGCCGTCGACGTAGATCCCGACGCCGGGATCGAAGGTGAGCACCTGCGACTGTTCCTGCCCGACGCCACGGATGAACACGGTCGCGTCCTGGCCGCTGCGACCGCGCAGAAAGGTCAGGTTGGGGACCAGCGTGCCGATCTCGTCGAGGCTGGTGACATTCGCCTCGCGCAGCGTCTCCTCGTCGAGAGCGGTCACCGCCACCGGAGTGTCCTGGAGGAACTCCGCACGTCGACGCGCGGTGACGACGATGTTGTCGACGGCCCGAGCGGCATGCCGGGAGACGCCAGTGGTCTCGCCCGTCTTCGCCGCGGCCTCGGCCTGGGCTTCCGCCGAGTCAATCTCGTCTTCTTCGCCACCCCCCGGGGCCTGGTGCTCGAGCTCGTCGAGCAAACGCCCCGAGTCCTCGATCGGCTCGCCTCGGCTCGTGACCGGCACGAGTGCGACAAGCAGAGCCACCATACCGACAAGGATAGAATGAACCGCGCGATGCGTCATGTGATTCGGCCCCCCATTCCCCGCTCATGAACCATCCCGGCGCTGTGATCCAGTCGAACAGAGCGGGGCCACGACACGCGGCGTCGTGTCGAGAAGGCCTCGGGTCCGGCCGGCGCCCCGACCTGGTTGCGCCGCCGTGCCGGAGCGCGACGGCGGCGCTAAGAGGGCCACTGGATCACTCCGACATGGCTCACCCGGACACAGCGAGCGGCATGCGGCTCACGCCCGATATGCCGATCTGCCAGCAGGACCTGCCGCTCGACTGGTACCAGCCCGAGTTCCAGCCCTACGCCGAGGAATACCTCGCCCTGCCCGACCGCCGCGCGGCAACCGTGCTGCCCTGGATGGACGGCTACGTCCGGCCGGCGCTGGATCATTTCGGACCCGGCCTGATGCTGCTCGCGCACTACTACATGGGTGGCGCGATCGTGAAGCTGGTCGAGCGCTACGGGGGCCGCATCGCCGACTCCTACGAGCTGGCACTCAAGGCCCGCGAGAACCCCGACGCGAGCGTCATCGTCGAATCCGCGGTGCATTTCATGGCCGAGTCCATCGCGATCCTGGCGCGCGCCGATCAGGAAGTGTGGATCACGAATCCGAAGTCGGGCTGCACCATGGAGATGATGGCCAAGGAGCACATGCTCGAACCGGCCTTCGAGGAGTTGCAGGGCCGCTACGGCGACGATCTGCTCGTCGTCGCCTACATGAATACCTCGGGCCGGGTGAAGGCGCTGGCCGGACGCACGGGTGGGGCGGTGTGCACGAGTTCGAACGCGCGAGCCGTCGTCGGCTGGGCACTGCGCCAGAACCGGCGCATCTTCTTCGTGCCCGACCGCCACCTGGGCGAAGTGGTCGCGGGCTGGCTCGGGCTCGAGGGCGAGGACCTCTACGTCTGGCCGGGCGGGCTCGCGGGCGGCCGACAGACCATCGCTGGCCTCGGGCCCGCGGAAACCGCGCGACTCGATCGCTCCCGCATGGTGCTCTGGGGCGGCTTCTGCGGCGTACACACCCTCTTCCAGCCGGCGCACGTGCGCTACTGGCGCGAGCGTGGCTACCGCGTCCTGGTCCATCCCGAATGTCCCAAGATCGTGGTTGATGAGGCCGACGGCGCGGGTTCGACGAAATATCTCTGGGCCGAAGCGATGTCGGCGCCGTCCGGCAGCCGGCTCGCCATCGCGACCGAGGGCCACTTCGTTCGCAACGCCCGTGATCAGGCCGCACTGCGCGGCGTGGAAATCGTCAATGTTGCCGACATCCCGACACCGGAGTTCTCGAGCATGGGCTGCGGCTGCGCCACGATGTCGCGCAACGACCCGCCGCATCTGGTGGCCATGCTCGACCTGCTGCGCCGCGGCAAGGCTCCGGACCCGAACCGCGTGCTGCCGGGCGATCTCGTCGACGAGACCACAGCATTCCGCGAGCGCCTGCCCGCCCCTGAACGCGAGCGCATCGCCCGCGAGGCACGGGCCGCCCTCGAGCGAATGATCGAGATCACCTCGCGCGGCGCTCCCTGAGGGCCACGGCCCGGCTCAGCGCCAACGCCTCCCGGCTCAGCGCGCCAGCGCCTCGATGCGGGCCGCGATGCCCGCAGCGTCGAGACCCTGATGGGGCATCTGCTCCCACAGTCCACCGCAACCCTCGCGATGCGTCCCGACAAAGGCGTATTTCGGAGCATGGCCGCGCTCGAGCAGCCAGCTCCCCATGCGTGAGCCCAGCCCGGTCAGCCGGTTCAGCCCCTCGGCCACGAGCACAAAGCGCGACGACCCGATGCGGCGCAAGGCGTCCTCGTCGACCATGTTGAGCGTCGGCTTGTTGAGCAACCCGACGTCAATCCCCTTCTCGCGCATGCGCTCGACGGCATCGAGGGCCCGGTAGAGGGTCTCGCCATAGCTCACCACCCAACCGGCTGTGCCCTCGCGCACGACCTCGTCGCGACCCGGCTCGAAGACATAGCCCGGCCCGTGCAGCAGGCTGCCGTCGGCGCGCAGCAGATCGGGCAGGGCCGAGCGGTTGGAGAACACGAAGCGCAGGCCCGGATCCCCGAACACGCGCTCGATCACCGCACGCATCTGGTGCTGGTCGGCCGGAAAGTAGAGCCGGGTCGTGTGATCCTCGGACTCGAGCCCGTTCGCCGCGAACATATTATTGAGGCCAAAATGACAGGTATTGTCGGCCATGTCGTCGACCCCGGCGTGCGAAAAATGCGAGAGCACGTTGGCGCCGTTGAGCCGCGCCATGGTGATCTCGGAGATGCACATCTCGAGGAAGGCCGAGAAGGTGCCAAAGATTCCCTGACGGCCACGCTCCATCCCGAAGCCGGCTGCGGCCGAGAAATTACCCCGCTCCATGATGCCCGACGAAACGAAAACCTCGGGGCAGGCCTTGCGGATGAAGTGCAGCCCGCAGGAGCCCTCGAGATCGCTGTCGATCACGCGCACACTCGCGATCCGGTCCTCGGGCGTCATGCGACGGAGGACCTCGACGACCGCCTCGCCAAAGACTTCGCGATTCTTGCCGAGCGTGCTGCTGCTGCCGCGGTAACTCTCGCTGTGTTTGGGCTTCTCGATCGCCTGGAGGTAGGCGGCCGCCTCCGGACGCCCCTTCGCCTCGAGGTATGCCACCGCCTTGTCGACCGGGATTACGTCGTGCGCGTGCGGTGTGCCCTCGAGGCCCTTGATGTGAGGGGCCATGAGACGGCGATTGACGAGGGCGATCGGGCCCGGCGTGGTCACCGCACGCGCCATGCGCTCGTAGAGCTGGTCGAGGTCCTCGCCATCGCCCTCATCGAGGGTGAGGCCGTGGCCCTCGAGCGTGCGCGCCACGGAGTAGCCGTGCAGGTAGTGGCTCGGATGGCCAGCGATGGTGACGTCGTTGTCATCGACCACGATCTTGATGTCGAGCCGCTTGGCGACCGCGAAGCGCGCGGCCTCGGCGTCGTTGCCCTCCTGCTGCGAGCCATCGGAGCCGAAGACGATCACGGTCTTGTCGGGATGGGCCAGGGCGATGCCGTTGGCGAAGGGCCAGAGGTGGCCAAGGCGTCCCGAGGAGAAGCGCACACCGGGCGTCAATCCCAGCTCTGGATGCCCCGGCAGGCCGGCGTTGGCTTCGCGGTAGTGCACCAGCGCCTCGGCCGGCAGATCGCCATTGAGCACCGCCATCAGGTACTGGATCGCCACCCGGTGGCCGGCCTCGTCGAGGTAGAGCGGCACGATCGGAAAGCCCGAGCGCATGAAAGCGTCGGCGATCAGCACCTCGGGCACGATGTCGTAGGGCCCGCCCGTGTGCCCGCCGAGACCGCGCGCCGCGGCGGTCGCGGTGAAGAAGACGATGAAGTCGCGGCACAGGGCGATGTTGGCGGCGAGAATGTCGCGCTCGGAAGTACTGAGCCGACCGCGTCTTGGGTCGAGCGGCAATGCGGTGAATGCCGAGAGATCAATTGGAAGCGACATGAAGTCCTCGTCCAGTCCTGGAGGCCGCCACGGCGACCTCTTCCCAGAAGAGGGAAAGCCGCGATGGCCCGCGCCCTCTGCCCTCGGGGCTGGTAACCGGTCCGCTGCGGGCGGGCAATCCGCCGCTCGCGCGTTGCTCACCAGAGGCCGATGTAGCCGTCCTCGGCGCAGGCGGGGTCCTCATCAGACCCGACCGTGTCCGCCAGATCCAAACCTCGATACAACTCTCCGTTGCGCTCACCACGCCGCGCCAATAGCGTCGCCCTTGATTTCAAGACGGCCCCTGCCCCCCACGCCCACGGAGGTTGCCCCATGCCACGCCTTTCCCGAAGCCGCCGCTCCCCACGGCCAGCCTCGGCTGCGGCCCGACGCGCACGAACTCTCCTGCCCGCCCTGCTCGTGCTCGCCGTGGCGCCCTCGGCCCGGGCGCAGAGCTTCGTCAACTTCGAGGCCGGTCAGGTGCGGCCGCTGGCGCTCTCGCCCGACGGCAGCCGGCTCTTCGCGACCAATACCCCCGATGGACGGGTCGAAATCTTTGGCGTCGAAGCGGCGGGCCTCACCCACCAATGCTCGGTTCCCGTCGGTCTCGAGCCCGTGGCCCTCGCAGCAGCCTCCGAGACCGAACTCTGGGTGGTCAATCATCTCTCCGACAGCGTGAGCATCGTCGACATCACGAGCTGCGCCGCGGCGCGGGTCCGGCGCACGCTGCTGGTCGGCGACGAGCCACGCGACATCGTTTTCGCCGGCGCGAATGGTCAACTCGCCTTCATCACCACGGCCCACCGCGGCCAGAACCACCCGCTCGACCCCGAATACACGAGCGAAGGCGTCGGCCGCGCCGACGTGTGGGTGTTCGATGCGACCAACCTCGGCACCTCGCTCGAGGGCGATCCCGAGACCATCATCACCCTCTTCGGCGATACGCCGCGTGGCCTTGCCGTGTCACGTGATGGATCCCGCGTCTACGCCGCGGTGTTCCACTCCGGCAACCGCACCACCACCGTCAACGAAGGCTTGGTCTGCGACGGTGGTGCGACCGCTCTGGGCTGTACGATCAACGGCAACTCCGTGCCCGGCGGCCTGCCCGGCCCGAACACAGACGCAAACAACGTGACCGGCCCGGAGACCGGCCTGATCGTGCACTGGAACCCGCTCACGAGTCGCTGGGAGGATCCGCTGGGCCGCAACTGGAACAACGCCATCCGTTTCTCGTTGCCCGACCTCGATGTCTTCGAGATCGACGCCGCAGCGAGCCCGCCCGTCGAGCGCGATCAGTTCGCCGGCGTCGGTACCGTACTCTTCAATCTCGCCGTCAATCCAGTGAACGACAAGGTCTACGTCACCAACACCGAAGCCGGCAACGCCGTCCGCTTCGAGGGGCCGGGCACGCACTCGACCACAGTGCGGGGCAACCTCCACCGCTCCCGGGTCACGATCATCGACCCAGCACTGGGTGCGGTGACGCCACGCCCGCTGAACTCGCACATCGACTACGGCGTCGTCCCGAGTCCGGCCGGGGTCGCGGAGAAGAGCCTGGCCACGCCGGTCGGGATCGTCATCTCGGCCGACGGCGCGACGGCCTGGATCGCGGCGTTCGGCTCTTCCAGGATCGGCGTCTTTGACACCTCCGAGCTCGAGGCCGGCACCTTCACGCCGTCGGTGGCAAACCAGATCGCGCTCAGCGGTGGTGGCCCGAGCGGGCTGGTTCTCGACGAGGCGAGCGGCCGTCTCTACGTGCTCACGCGCTTCGACAACGGCATCTCGACGGTTGACATCGATTCAAGGAGCGAGACCGCCCACACATTGCTCCACAACCCCGAACCGAGCGCGATCGTCGAAGGGCGCCCCTTCCTCTACGACGCGCTGGCGACTTCGAGCAACGGCGAGGCCTCGTGCTCGTCATGCCATGTCTTCGGCGACCTCGACAGTCTCGCCTGGGATCTCGGCAACCCCGATGACGAGGTGCTCACCAACGCCAACCCCTTCGAATTTGGCCCCCTCGGCAGCCCCGACTTCCACCC
>SXGT01202500.1_pt1 | contig 21249 bp, 9 predicted proteins | sample 3176221 | NCBI WGS metagenome assembly SXGT01 (sample SAMN11356862, study PRJNA531348) | freshwater metagenome | isolation source: freshwater sample F1-120 | place: China: Fuxian Lake, Yuxi | collected 2017-12-25
CATCGGCGACGTGGAGCTCGGCGCTGTCCAGGAGCGCGCGGCCACCGAAGGACTTGTGCAGATCACGGGCGGTGAGCAGGGTCACGCTGGCATACTCCGGTCACGCTGGTTGGGCGAGCGCGCTGGTCGGGCGAGCGCGTAGGCCCGTCGCGGCGCGCCAGGGTGCCGGCGGTCTGGCTTGCGCGCAACCGTTGGCTTGGCCACGCTTACCGCCAAGGTCGTCGGCAACTTCGCCGCCGCCGCTGCCCTAAGGTGCACCATGTCGCTCCATGAGCCGTTGGACCCTGAGGCGCTGCCGAGGCTGCAGACGCCGCCCCCCGGCCCGCGCAGCGCGGCTTGGCTGCAGCGGTTGCGCGCCGTCGAGTCGCCCAATGTGACGGCCATCGCCGACGACTTCCCCATCGTGTGGGCGCGGGCGCGGGGCCCGGTTGTCGAAGACGTCGACGGCAACCGCTACCTCGACGCCGGCTCGGCCTTTGGCGTCGCCCTCATCGGCCACGGCCACCCAGCGGTGCGTCAGGCGCTGGCCGCCCAGGCCGACGCGCTGCTGCACGGCATGGGCGACGTCCACCCGACGACCGTTCGCATCGCGCTGCTGGAGGCGCTGGCGGCGGCCGCGCCGGGCGACCTCGGCCACGGCGTGCTGTGCACCGGCGGCTCCGAGGCCGTCGAGGTGGCGCTGCAGACGGCGCTGCTGCACACCGGCCGCACCGGCATCGTCGCCTTCGACGGCGCGTACCACGGCCTATCGCTCGGCGCACTCGCTGGCACCCACCGCGACGACTTTCGCGCGCCCTTTCGACCCTGGCTGCCCGGGCCGACCACCTTTGCGCCGTTCCCCTCTGCCCGGCCGAACGATGGAGCGGCCGAGGCCGAGGCGCTCGCCGCCGCGCTGGCGCAGGTCGAGCAGGCGCTCAGCCACCCTACTGCCCCAGCCGGCGTCGTCCTGGTCGAGCCCATCCAGGGCCGCGGCGGCACCCGGCTACCCGCGCCGGGGCTGCTGCCCGCCCTGCGCGCCCTCTGCGATCGCTACGGCGCCCTGCTGGCGCTGGACGAGATCTTCACCGGCTGCGGTCGAACGGGGCTGCTCTTCGCCTGTCAGCATGACGCCGGCCACGGAGGCGTAGTCCCCGACCTGCTCTGCATCGGCAAAGCCCTCGGCGGTGGCCTGCCCATCGCGGCATGCCTCGGCCGTCCGCACGTCATGGCCTCTTGGGGGCCCTCCAAGGGCGAGGCGCTGCGGACGAGCACGTTCCTCGGCCACCCGCTGGCCGCCGCAGCCGCCTGCGCCACACTCCACGTGCTCGCCAGCCCAGACGGCGTCGACCGCGCCGCCGCGGAGGGCGAGGTCCGCGGCGCAGCGCTGCGGCAGGCCTTCGACGGCCACGCTGCGGTCGCCGACGTCCGCGGCCGCGGCCTCATGTGGGGTGTCGCCCTCCGCGCCGTCGGGGCGCGCCCAGCCGGTGCGCTGGCTTGGCAGGTGGTCGTCGGCTGCCTTCGTCGCGGGCTGCTGCTGCTGCCCTGCGGCGCCGACGGCGCGGTGCTGCAGTGGACGCCGCCGATCGGCTGGACCCCAGCCCAGCGCCGCTTCGCCATCGCCGCCTGCCTGCAGGCCCTAGACGAAGCTGTCGGCTAAGGTGCGGCCACGCAGCGGGCCCCTGTCGGCGCTGCAACACACATAAAACCGTTTCCGCACTCAAGGCTATCGGCATCGGCGCAAGGCTCACCGCCGCAGCGGCTTCGCCCGTCGGCGCCGACCCGCACCCAACGCGCCGCCGTCGCCCCTGCCGCGCTTCCAAGCGCCGTCGAACCGACACCCAGCAGGGCCTGACCGTCGACGGCGAGCCCGCGCAGGTCGGCGATCCCCGCACCGTCAAAGCTCGTCTGCCAGGACAAGGTCGCCTGCGCGCCCACCTGGCGGACGCCCAACAGCCACCCGCCGCCCGGCGCGACCTCGTCGGACAAGCTGCGCCCGGCCAGCGCGAGGTCGCCGGAGAGGGCAGCGATCGCATGGAACTCGTCCTCCCCTGCGCCGCCAAAGGTCGCCACAAAACGCTGCTTGCCGGCGGGGTCGAGGCCGAGCAGCCAGCCGTCAGCGCCGCCAGCCCCGCTAGAGCGCGTGCTCCCCGCGGCGACCCAGCCCTCCGGGGTGCGCACGATTGCGCGCAGCTCATCGTCGAGCACGCCGCCGTGGCGCTCCAAAAGCCGGACCACACCCTTGGCGTCCAGGCCAAGGACCACACCCTGGCGGCCGCTTGCCGAGACCGAGGCCTCGGCCCAGCCCACGGCAAGCCAACCCGGACCGCTCGAAGCCGCGGCGTCTGCGACCACCGCCGACAGCGACGCCCGAGCGTCGAGCGACTGCCGTACGCTCGCCGTGGCGAGGCCCTGGGCGTCTGTGAGCACCCAGGCGGCTGCACGACCCTTCTGCCCAGGCCCACTCAGCTCCACACCACCCACCAGCGCCAGCCCCGCGCCGGAGTCGCTGGCGTCCGCGGCGGCGAGGGCCGACAGCTGCGACGCACCCTGACCGAGGCCGCCGGCCAGCGCGCGCTGCCACTTCAGCTCACCTGCAGCGTCGACCGCCACCAGCTCGAACGCGCCGTGCCCGACGCGCAGTCCGTCGGCGACCGCGATCAAGGCCGGAACGCCGTCCGTCGGCCCGAGGTCGCGCTGCCGAACCACAGCGCCCGCGGCGTCGACCCCCAGCAAACGTACCCGGGCGTCGGCTGGGCTGCCTTCGCGGACGACGGCGTAAGCGCGGACAGCGTCGCCCTTCAAGGCCGCCGCGACGACGCCGCCTGCGACCCGCTCGCTGTCGCCAATCAACCGCCGCGTCCACAGGTCCGGCGCGGCGCCGCCACAAAGCCCAGCCGCCTCCGCCCCGCCCTCCGCGCTCCCGCAGGCCAAGGCCAGGGCGCCAACCAGCAGCGCCGGCGCCAGCACAAGCCGCCACACCGCTTGACCCGGCACCGTGGACGCGACCCGTCGGCAGACGCTCGCGGCCATGGCGTCGAGTCGCTCGGTCGCCGCCTGGACAACTGCCGCGTCCTTCGGGGAATCGACAGACGCTTCAACAGCCATTTTCATCTTGCCCTGAACGCAGATAGACGACAGCAACCACCGAAGACAGTAGCACCAACGCGGTCCCCTGGTGGGCGACGGCGAAGGCGATGTGGACGCCGGTCCACACGGTCGCAGCGCCGAGACCGACCTGCAGGAGCGCGAGCCCAGCGACCGCGACGCCCGCCCGCCGCAGCCGTGGGCCGGGCCCTTGCATCGCGACGGCGCCGAGCGCGAGACAAGCCGCGAGGACGATCCAAGCCAGCGTGCGGTGCGCCACATGAATCGCGACGGGGTGCTCGGTCAGGTCCCGGAGCAGTCCAGCGCCGCTACGCCAGCCAAGCGGCAGCAGCTCGCCGTTCATGTCGGGAAAGCTGCTGAAGATCTTGCCGGCGCGTTTGCCAGCCATGAAGGCGCCATAGACCACCTGCAGCGACAACAAGGCCAGGGTCGTGACCGGCAGCCACAGCGGCAAAGCGCGATCGGCAGCGGCCGACGCGGGGCGCGGCCAGCGCAGGCCCATCCACAGCCACTGCACATAGAGGGCGACGCCGAGCGCGAGGCTGAGGTGAGCGGCCAGGCGAAAGTGGCTGACCTCCGGGACGTTTACGAGGCCCGACTGCACCATGTACCAGCCGAGCAGGCCCTGGGCGCCGCCGAGCAGAAAGGCGACAAAGGTGCGCGCGGCGAGCGGCCCGCGCAGCTGGCGGCGTGCCCAAAACACCAACCACGGCACCAGGAAGGCGACGCCGATCAGCCGGCCAAGGACCCGGTGCAAGTACTCCCAGAAGAAGATCGCCTTGAAATCGCCGAGCTGCATCCAGTGGTTGACCTGGGCGTACTGCGGCGTGCGCTGGTACTGCGCGAAAACCGCCAGCCAGTCCGCCTCGCTCAGCGGTGGAACGGCCCCCATCAAGGGCTGCCACTCGACCATCGACAACCCAGAGCCGGTCAGCCGGGTGATGCCGCCGATCACCACCATGGCCGCGATCAGGCCGTAGACCCAGGCCAGCCAGCGGGCGATGGGGCGCAGGGACGCGTGGGGCTCGCTCATGGCGAGTTGGGGTAGCGCTTCATCCGCTCGGCGTCAATGGCGGAACGCCACGGCCCTGCCCACGCCGAGCAAGCGCAGCGCGGCCGCCGATCCTGAGCTGTGAGCGCGGTCACCGCTCCGGGCCGGAGGGCCGCCGCCGCCGCGTCGCGCCTCATGGCGGCTCGGCGATGAGGGCGGAGGTGTCGCCGGCGACTCAGGGCCGAGGCAGCGCGCCGCTGGCGAGGTCTGGCGCTCGGCGCGGCGACAAGACCTTGCCGGGGTTCAGCAAGCACGCTGGATCCAATGCTTCTTTGACAGCGCGCATCACGCCAAGCGCCGCAGGATCCCGCTGCAAGCCGAGGTGGTCGACCTTGAGCAGGCCGATGCCGTGCTCAGCCGAGATGCTTCCGCCATGGGCGACGACGAGGCGAAACAGTTCAGCGTCGGCCTCGGCGAGCGCGGCGGCCAGCGCGGCGCCGTCCATCTCTGGTGGCGCCAGGGTGTTGACGTGCAGGTTGCCGTCGCCGAGATGACCGAAGAGCGCGACCTCAAAGTCGCGCCGATGCGCCAGCAGGTCCAGCAGCGCCTCGACGAAACCGGGCAGCGCCGCGATGGGCAGCGACACGTCGTTCTTGTGCGGCCGGCGGGCGTGCAGCGCCTCGCTGATCCCTTCGCGCAGGTGCCAGAGGCCGCGACGCTGGCCGGCGTCAGCGCCGAGGGTGGCGTCGCGCACCCCAGGCGTCGCGGCGGCGAGGGCGATGAAGCCATGGACATCGGCGCCGGGGCGAGGCTCGAGCTCACAGAGCGCGTAGTACGGCGCCCGGCGCGAAAAGGGCGCCGCGCGCCGCGACCCGTGCGCCAGCACGGCCTCCAGGCAGCGATCGGCGAAGAACTCAAAGGCGTTGAGGGTTCCAGGACCCTGGCGGCAGACCTCGAGGAGCCGCAGCGCCGACTGCAGGTCGTCGACAGCAAAGAGCGCGACCTCGACCGGCCCAGGTACAGGCTGCAGCGCGAGCGTCGCGGCGGTGATGACGCCGAGTGTGCCCTCGCTGCCGACGAAGAGCTGCGTCAGATCGAGCCCGGTGTTGTCCTTGCGCAGCGCACCGCCGGTCTGCACCACCTCACCATCGGCGAGCACGACCTCCAGCGACAGGACGTGGTGGCGCGCGTGGCCATAGCGAATCACCCTGACGCCGCCGGCGTTGGTCGCCAGGTTGCCCCCGACCGTCGCCGAGCCCTTGGAGGCGAGGTCTACCGGCCAAAACAGACCAGCGGCGGTGGCGGCGTCCTGCACAGCCTGGTTGGTGGCCCCCGCCTCAACGCGCACGGTGCGACCGAGCGGGTCGACAGGGCCGATGGCCTGCATGCGTTGCAAGCTCAACACCAACTCGCCGGCGCCGGCGATCGCTCCGCCAGCGAGCCCCGTGCGACCGCCGGATGGCACGATGGCGACACCGGCGGCGGCACAGGCGCGGACGATGTGAGCGACGTCGGCTGTTCGCCGCGGCAAGGCGACGGCGCAAGGAGCGGGTGGCCGCAGGCGGGTGCGGTCGCGCCCGTACGCCTCCAGTGAATTAGAATCATCTAAGATCACATCAGAACCAAGCTGTTCACGCAGGTCTTCGATGAGCGCACGGACCGACAGCGCGCGCGCCTCTGGAATCGTCAGAAAAGTGTCAAGAACGTGGAAATCTGCGATCTTACCGCCAGCCGGCGAGAGCGCAAGGTAACGGCGCGCCTCGCCTTCGCCGTGGATCGCGAAGGCGTTGAAGCGGGAGACGCCAATTGGCAACAGGGAGGCGGGTAGGTCGACTGTGGCCCGCCAGCGCGGCGCTTCCTCAGCGTTGAAAGGTGGCCGGTCGATCTGCAGGGCGAGGGGCAGCCCGGTCTCGACGACGCGTCGTACGCCGTGCAGCTGCAAGACCAAGAAGTGGCCGTGCGGCCCCACCTCGACCTCAAGGTAGCGGTTGTCGTCGCCGAGGAGCATGAGCTCGACGACCTCGAAGTTCCACAGACCGGGCGTGCTCCCGGCGGGCAGCGGCTGACCTGCGGCGTGTCCTGGTGGCGGGTCATCGTGGCAGGGCGCGTCGAGGGACCAGCGCAGCCCGCCATCGGCCCGCGTACGCAGCTCGCAGCGCACGTGCTCGTGGCGATGGGCGGCGACGGCGTCAAAGGTGCGGGCGATGGTGAAGCGCAGGGGCTGGGTGAGCTCGACGAGGCGGGGCGGCAGACCGGCGTGTGGCGCGACCTCGCCGACCGGCGCTTCGGATCGATTGGCCATAGGGCACCTCGGTCACTCGAAGAGATCGGTCGTGGCCAATGTCGAGGCGCTCTTGCCGCCGGCGTAAAAGACCTTTCCGTTCGAGAGCTTGATGGCTTCGCAGTCCGTCCGGTGCGTGAGCATGCTGGTGGCCGTCTGAATCGCGCTGTTGGCGAGGACGTCCACCAACACGGAGGTCTTCGTGGGGATGTTGGTGGCGGCGAGGACGCCGCTGGCGAGCAGGACCTGGCCACTGTCGAGCAAGACGGCCGCGTGTCCAAGCCGCACCGTCGGGAGCTTCGGACCCGGGACGAACTTGCCGGTCGCGGGCACATAGTAGGAGGTGGTGTCGGTGTGCGTCGCGCCGATTCGGCCGCCTGCGAAGAGCACGCGACCATCCTGGAGCAGTGTCGTGCTGTGTTCGGCGCGGGCGCCCGGGCCGGGGCTGATGAGGGTTACTTTGTCGGTTGCGGGATCGTAGAGCTCGGCGTCGTCGGTACCGCCGCCGGAGATGAGCACCTTGCCGCTGTGGAGCAGGGTCAGGGCGCCGCCGAGGCGATGCGGGTATTTGACCGGGACGGCCTGGAATTTGGACGTCGCCGGGTCGAAGACCTCGGCGACTGGATTGGCGAGAAGGCCGTTCGCGATGAGCACCTTGCCGGAGAGGAGCCGCAGCGCGTTGTGGCTATGCCGTGGCAGGAGGAGAGAGAGCTGTGTGCTGGTCTTCTTGATGGGATCATAGACATCGGCAAACGCCGTGCGAGTTCCCTGCGCCACGTTGACGGTGCCACCGGCGATCAACAGCTTGCCGTCGGCGAGGAGCGTGACGCTGTGGTAGACGCGCCCGACGAGCTTCGTTGCGCCGTCATCGAAGGAATTGGTGGAAGGGTCATAGAGGTAGATATCATTCGTGACGGCGTTGCTGTCGCCGAGCCCAAAGACGACGGCGATCTTGCCATTCGGGAGGCGTAGGGCCACGACGGCCCTCCGGCCCGAGCCCATCTGGTTGCTGGAGGCGCTGATGGCATTGGTGGCTGGGTCATAGATCACCAAGTTGGCGAGCGGCTGCCCGCTCCCGCCCAGCCCCCCGATGAGCGCAACCCGGCCATCGGCGAGCTCGACCAAGGCATGGTGCGACCGCGGCTCGGGCAGACTCGGACCGCCGCTCACGTTCCAACTGCTTGTGACCTGATGCCCGCAGTTGCTGCCGCCGAACTCCTTCTGGCACGTGCACTGAGATGCACCAAAAACTGCAGTGCAGCTGCCGTTGTTCTTGCATGGAGCGCTGTCGCAGGGGTCTACGGGCGTGCAGACCGAGGGCATGCCTTGGCACGTATAGCCGGGCTCTTTGGCGCAGCTGGGAGAACAGCCGTCGCCGGGCGCTGTGTTGCTGTCGTCGCAGCTCTCGCCGCCGCTCACCGCGCCATCGCCGCACACCGGGTCAAGGACGCAGGCGCCGGCGGCGCACTTGCCGCCAGGGCACGGCGTGCCGTTGCTGACCGGCGCCGCGCCGCACTTGCCATTGCTGCAGGTGTCGTTGGTGCAGGCGTTGGCGTCGTCACAGAGCGAACCCTCATCGACCGTCTCGTCGCAGTCGTCGTCGATGCCATTGCAGACCTCGGACGGCGTCTTGCCGCTCTTGCAGACCTTGCCCTCGCAGCGATCGCCCGAGCTGCAGACGTTGCCGTCCTCGCAGCTCGTCAGATCGGGCGCGGCGCTGCAGTCGCTCTGGCCGCAGAGGTCGCCCTTCCAGCCGGGCACGCAGGCACAGACCAGGCCCGACTTGCAGCCGGTCGTCAGCGTCCAGCGCTCGAAAAAGGAGTGCTCCTTGTTCGCATTGCCGACGTCGAGCAGCACGGGCAGCTGGCCGGCAAGCGCGGCAGCCTTGCCGTAGCCGGCCTGTTCGGTCGGATGGAGGGGCGTCAGCCAGCGGTTCAGCTTCCAGCCCTCGCTGCCAAGGGCAAAGACACCGCCATGACCGGCTGACGCGACGTTGCCAAGCGTGCGTCCTGGAGCACCGACGAGCAGCAGCCGGCCATCCTCAGAGACCGCCAGCGCGCTGCCAAAAAGGTCGCCGTTGGTGGTGCTGCCGTCAGAGATGAGGCCGACGAGCGCAAAGGCGCCGCTGAGCGTGCGGCGAAAGTGGACCACGAGGCCGAGGGGCTTGCCGCCGCTGGCCAACTTGTACTGCGGGCCGCCGACGAAGAGGTCATCGCCGCGGGCCGCGACGACGCCGAACTCCGCGCCGTCGGCGGCCGGTGACAGGCCTGGCGGCGGCAGCAATTTGCCTTTCAGCACGTACTTTCCGCCCTCGTGGGCGAAGACGTACACCGCGCCTTTGCCGCCGTGATGAACGGCGCCGAGGAACAGGTCCTTGCCCTCACAGGTCAAGGTCCGCGGTGCGGCGAAGCCGTCGCCGGCCTGGGTGCCTGCAGGGGTCAAGTCGGCCATCGCGCCAAAGGTGCCGCTGGCGCTGACGGAGATCGCCCGCAGTACCGGCACCTGCGCGCTGCCCGGGATGCCGGAACCGACGACGAGCGTGCCCAGGCAATAGGCGAAGTTGGCGCCGAACCCCTCGCCAGAGGCGACGGCGAGCGTCGCGACCGACTTCCAAACACCGGAGATCGACCGTCCGAACGAAGAGATCTCGTGCGTGCTCGGCCGGCCGGCGAAGGCGAGGTGTCCCTCGATCGCCGTCGCCACGCCGAAAGCCGACTTCTCCTCAGGCTTTGGCGCGCCTAGGGCCGCCGCCGTCAGCGTCCACGCGCCGTTCGCGCGCTCGAAGATGCTCACGGCGCCCTCGCCCTGGCTGCTGTCTGTCGAAAAGTGCGGCATACCGATGATCATCCGGTCGCCGCGGACATGCACCGAGGTGGGTGCCCGGCGACCGACGGGGGACTGGTTGGTGTAGGCATCGACGTTGCCCCGGCTGGCGCCCGTGATCAAATGCCCGGCGCCAATGCCGCAATTGCAGGGCGCGCACTGGCCCTTGGGGTCGAGGCCCTGACCTTGCGGACAGGCGCAGCCGCTCTCCGCGCAGGTGCCGGAGCCGCCACAGGCCTTGCCGTTGTTGCCAGGGCTGTACTTGCAGCCGCTGCTGGGGTCGCACTCGTCGTGCGTGCAAACGTCCTGGTCATCACAGGTCTTTTGTGTACCAAGGCATTGGCCGGCCTTGCAGGCATCGCTCACGGTGCAGACTTCCCCGTCGTCACAGGCCATGCCGTCGGCGAGCGTCGTGACCTTGCAGCCGAGGACCTTGTCGCAGCTGCTCAGCTCGCAAGGACCGCCCGTGCACTCGAGCGCTTCCTTGCCCTTGTTGCAAGTGGCTGTCCCGCCACAGCTATCGCCGACGCTGCAGGCATCACCGTCGTCGCACAGGCTCAACGTCGGGGACGCCTTGCAGCCCTTGCCCGGATCGCAGACGTTGGCGGTGCAGGGTTGGCCGTCGACGCACGCGCCACGGAAGTATTGGCCGCTGAGGAGTCCGCCCTTGTGGAGGCTGACGACATCGTGAGTGCCACCGCCGCGCACGGACGCCGCCAACAAGGTGTCGCCGGCCGATGGGGCCACGACGATGCCGTTGAAGGGCGTGCCGGCGACTTGGGGCCAGAAGTGCATCCGTGCGCCGTCCTTTGGGTTGCTCTGGCTGAGGCCGAAGAGGTCGATCTTGCCGTCGCCATTGAGGTCGGCTGCGCCAACAAGGGCATGAGCGGTGCTCGGACCACCCTTCGAGAGGGCGGCGATGAGCGCGGTCTTGGGCGCAGAGGCGTCGGTCCACCAGCCCTTGGTGGTGTTGGCGAGCGTCAAGTAGGCGGCGTCGGTGAACTGCCCGTTGCCACTGATCGCTTCGAATGACTGGCTGACGAGGTCGACCTTGCCGTCGCCGTTGAAGTCGACCGGGACCACGGAACCATGGCCGATCTTGCCGCCGAACGCGCCCAGGGCGCTGAGCACGAGGACACCGCCGGGCTTGTCACTGGGATTGCTGAAGATGGCGCCGCTGACCATTGCGCCGGTGAGGTTGGCGCTCCGCATGACCAGCTCGTCTCGGCCGTCGCCATCGAGATCGGCGACCTGGGCAACGACAGGCTTGAGCTTGGCCTGGGCTTGCAGGGTGGCGTCGACCAGGGCGCTGGGTGCACCGCTGAGCGCCGGCCAGCTGACAGCGACGCCCTCGACGGTCGGCTCGAGGACGTGCCAAGTGCCAACGGTCGCCGGGGAAGCGCCCTCATCGGTCCAGGCGCTCCAGAGCGCGACCTGTTTGGCGCCGCCCGGCTTGAAGCGGCCGTAGGCGATGGCGAGGGTGCTCAGCTTGGCCCCGGCGATCGCCGGCGGCGCGGGCGCATAGAGTGGCTTCGGCGCCGCAAAGACGCCCCCGCCGAGGTTGAGCGCCAGCGACGCGTAGTGGGCGAGCGGAGGCCCGCTGCCGAGGCTACACTGCTGCGCCACGGTGGCGCCGCCGATGAGCACGTCGAGCTTGCCGTCGCCGTTCACGTCGGCGATGGCGCCGCGCCAGGCGCCGTCGCTCACGGTGCAGCTGTCTGGCGTCGAGAACTCCTGGGCCGTCTTGGGGCTGAGCGACCCGCCTGGACCGCCGACCAGGAGCCGGATCGTCGGAAGGTCGCCGGCGCGCAGGAGCATCACCACATCGCTGATGCCGTCGCCCGTGAAGTCGCCCTGCAGCATCTCGTCGACACTCTTCAGATCTGACACGGCGTGAAGCAACGCTTGGACTTCATGCTTCAACGCCGGCGCGCACTTGCCGCTGGCACAGCTGGAGGCGGCCGTGCAGGGGTCGCCGTCATCGCAGGCGTCGCCGTTGGGTCCCGGAGCGCTGGCGCAGGCGCCGTTGCTGCAGCTGTCGACGACGCAAGGTTTGCCGCTGCTACAGTCCTTGACGCCCCCGGCCTTGCAGACGCCGGCGGCGCAGACGTCGCCGACGCTGCAGCCGTCGCCGTCGTCGCAGGTGGCGGCAGTGGCGACGGACTGGCAGCCGCTCAGCGCGTTGCAGACGTCGAACGTGCAGCTGTTGCCGTCGTCGCAGGCGTTGAGGGTGCCGGACTTGCAGACACCGTTCTTGCAGGTGTCACTGCCTGTGCAGCTATCGCCATCGTTGCACGATGCGGAATTGGGCGTCTTGGTGCAGGTGCCTTCACTGCTGTCACAGCCGTCGTCGGTGCAGACGTCGCCGTCGTTGCAGGTCTTACTCTTTCCCTTGGTGCACTGGCCAGCGGCGCAGATGTCGCCGATGGTGCAGGCGTTTTTGTCGTCGCAGGGCAGGCTGGCGGACACCTGCTTGCAGCCCATGCTGGCGTCGCAGGAGTCCGCGGTACAGGGGTTGTTGTCGTCGCAGGCCTTGGCGGCGCCGGCTTGGCACACCTTGCCTTGGCAAGCGTCGGCTACGGTGCAGGCGTTGCCGTCGTCGCAGCTCGCTGCGTTCTCGGCGAAGCTACAGCCGGTCTTCTTGTTGCACACATCGGTGGTGCAGGGGTTGCCGTCGTCACAGGGCCCCCCGGCGACACCGGCTTTGCAGGCGCCGGCCTGGCAGACGTCGAGCACGGTACAGGCGTCTTGGTCGTCGCAGGGGCTGGTGTTTGGCTTGTGGGTGCAGCCTTTGCCAGGGTCACAGCCGTCGTCGGTGCAGGCGTTCTCGTCGTCGCAGGCGGTCGTCGCCCCGGCGAGGCAGACACCGTCCTTGCAGGCCTCGTTCACCGAGCACGCGTCTTGGTCGTCGCAGGCACCGGCCGCGAGCGCTTGATGGCTGCATCCCTTGTCGGCGGTACAGGCGTCCTTGGTGCAGGGATTGCCGTCGTCGCAGAGGTCGGCGGGGCCAGGCTGGCAGGTGCCTTGCTTGCAGGCGTCGCCGAGGGTGCAGGCGTCGCCGTCGTCGCAGAGGGCGCTGGCGGTCGCCGAATGCGACAGCGGCACCGCCACGCATCCTTTGCCGTCGGCGCTGCAGGTGTCCTGGGTGCAGGGGTTGGCGTCGCTGCAGTCGGTCTTGCTGGCGGCGAGGCAGGCGCCGCCTTGGCAGGCCTCGAGGCTGGTGCAGGGATCGCCGTCGTCGCAGGTCCCCGACGCCGGTACCGCCTGACAGCCGACGCCCTTGAGGCAGCTGTCGGTGGTGCAGGGGTTGCTGTCGTCGCAGCCATCGGCCGCGCCAGGCTGGCAGACGCCCTTGGCACAGCCATCGCCGACCGTGCAGGGATCCCCATCGTCGCAGGCGGTGACGGTGGCGTCTCGGGGTGGCGCGGCGGGACCATGGACGCAGCCGGAGTCGCCGCAGCCGTCGTCGGTGCAGGGGTTGCCGTCGTCGCAGGCCGCGGGATCACAGGCGTCGGCGGTGTCGCTGCCCTCGCTGTCGGCGGTCTCTTGTGCTTGGTCGCTCGCCTCGTCGCCCGTGTCGAGGTCGTCGGCGGCGCTGTCTGTCGCGGCGACGTCTTGCTGAGCGTCGCTGCCGGCGGCGTCGGCGTTCGCCTCGGTCTGCGCGCCGCAGCCGAGGGCGCCGAGCCACAGCGTCGCCCAGAGCGGAGCGAGGCGCATTCGGTCAAGTGTCGCCATGCAAGCCCCCTCCGTGCCGCCGACCAGGCTCCTGGACCGTGCCAATTCTCGCGGAGCCACGCGAAGCTCTCTGGACATCAGAGCTTGCTGAGGAAGATGTTGGCCATCACCACCTGGCCGCTCGAGCAGGCCGCCGCCTCGACCATGATGTGGAACGCAAACGGCTTGTCCACTGACGACGTTTGGATCGGGAAGTCCGCGCTGAACAACGCGCAGGTGCTGCCAGTCGCTGGGCAGCTCTGATCGCTGAGCTCGATGTAGGCTTGACCGCTGACCTGCGGCTCGACGCTCAGACGATAGACGCCGGCGACCGTCGGGACGAAGCGGAATTCTTGGCCCTGGAGCAGCGGCTTGGTGCAGGTGGTGGTGGTGCCGGTTTTGTAGACCTTCTGCAGCTTGCAGAGGTCCAAGGTCAGCTTAGAAGGCATCGTCTTTGGCATCTGCGACGGCTTGGCGTCCTTGCACACCGCCGCGCCTGTGCCGGTGCAGATGCCGACGCCGGCAATGCAGCTGCCGGCGTTGCAGGTGTCCGCGGCGGTGCAGGGATCGCCGTCATCGCAGGCCAGAGGAGCTGGGGTCTGGACACAGCCCTTGGCTGCCGTGCAGGTGTCGATGGTGCAAGCGTTGCTGTCGTCGCAGCTCTTGGCGACGCCCGGCAAGCAGGCCGCGTCCTTGCAGACGTCTTGCACCGTGCACAGGTTGCCGTCCTCGCAGGGCTTGGTGGAGGCAGTGGCCTTGCAGCCGGTGGCGGCGTCGCAGGCGTCCTCGGTGCACGGGTTGCCGTCGTCGCAGTTGATGCCTGGGCCCGGCTTGCAGGCGCTGTTCAGGCATGCGTCGCCATTGGTGCAGACGCTGCCGTCATCGCAAGGCGCCGTGCTGGGCGCGCTCTTGCAGCCGGTGCTGGCCAAGCAGCCGTCGGTCGTGCAGGGGTTGCCGTCGTCGCAGGACTTAGACTGCCCCGCCTTGCAGCTGCCACCCAAGCAGGCGTCGTTCTCGCTGCAGGCGTTGTTGTCGCTGCAAGCGCCTGTGCTGGGGACGTTCTTGCAGCCCTCCTTGGGGTCGCAGCTGTCGGCGGTGCAGGCGTTGCCGTCCTCGCAGCCTTTGGTGCCGCCCGTGCCGAGCGCCACGCCTTTGCAAGCGCCGGCTTGGCAGGCGTCTTTGCCTGTGCAGGCGTCGCCGTCGTCGCAGAGCGCGGTGTTGTCGACAAAAGCGCAGCCGCTCAAGGACTTGCAGCCGTCGGTCGTGCAGGGGTTGCCGTCGGCGCAGACCTTGGCTGCGCCCGGCTTGCAGACGCCACCCTGGCACTGATCGACCTCGGTGCAGGCGTTGCTGTCGTTGCAGGCTGCGCTGTTGGCGGCAAACTGGCAGCCCTTCTGCTTGTCGCAGCCGTCGTCCGTGCAGGGCTTGCCGTCGTCGCAGGGCTTGACACCGCCAGGCTTGCAGGCGCCGGCGGCACAGGTGTCGGCGACCGTGCAGGCGTCGCCGTCGTCGCAGACGCCTGACTTGGGCGTCTGGGCGCAGCCCGTCGCCGGCGCGCAGCTGTCGGTTGTGCACGCTTGGCCGTCGTCGCAGCTGATGAGCTTGACGGGCTGGCAGAGGCCGCCCTTGCAGGTGTCGCCAGCGGTGCAGGCGTCGCCGTCGTCGCAGGACAGCGAGTTTGGGGCGTAGGTGCAGCCCTTGCTCTTGTCGCAGGCGTCGGTCGTGCAGGGCTTGCCGTCGTCGCAGGTCTTGGGCCCACCGGCGGCGCAGGCGGACTCGGCGCAGGTGTCGCCAGCGGTGCAGGCGTCGCCGTCGTTGCAAGGCGCGCCGGTGGCGATGTGCTTGCAGCCATCGGCTTGGAGGCAGCTGTCATCGGTGCAGGGGTTGCTGTCGTCGCAATTGGGCGCCGCGCCGGCCTTGCATGTCCCGTTGAGGCAAGCGTCTTCGACGGTGCAAGCGTCGCCGTCGTTACAGGGGGCGCTGTTGTTGGCAGAGACGCAGCCGCTCTGCTTCTGGCAGGCGTCGTCGGTGCAGGGGTCGCCGTCGCTGCAGACCTTCGCTGTGCCGCCAAGGCAGCTCCCCTGCTGGCAGACCGTCGACTCGGTGCAGGCGTCGCCGTCGTCGCAAGCGCCGCTGGTGAGCGCGGCGTGGTTGCAGGTCAGGGTCGTCTGGTCGCAGGTGTCGTCGGTACAGGGGTTGCCGTCGTCGCAGCCCGCCTTGACACAGCTGGCGTAGCCCGCCTGCGCCTCCAAGAAGGTCTGCAGGTCGTCGTTGCAGCCGGCGACCACGGCCGAGAGCGCGAGCAAAGACGCCCACATCGCCGCGGACGGGCAGATCTGTCGCGCTCCGCTGTCTTGGACGGCGATCATTTCTCAGTCATCTCGTAGGTGCCGTCCCAGTCCGGTCCCGGCGGTTCTTTGAGCAAGATCTCGACCCGCTTCAGAAACACCTTCGCAGGCAGATCGCCCGCCTGCGCCGCGCCTTCCAGGCAAGCGCGCGCGTCCTCCCAGCGGCGGTCGCGGTAGGCGCGCAGACCGTCGGCGAACATCTTGACCCGGCGGTCGGTCGCGGCGTCGATCTCGCCGCGCAGGCCCAGCGGCTCGAAGATGGCGACCCCGTGCTGCTTGCCCTTGACGCGGACCAGGTCGAGCTCGCGCAGGGCGATGCTCTCGCGCGCCAGCTCCGCGGTCGTGGCGCCGATCATCAGCTTGGTGCCATAGGCCTTGTTGGCGCCCTCCAAGCGGGCGGCGAGGTTGACGGTGTCTCCCAACATTGTGTAATCGAATCGTTTGCTAGAGCCCATGTTGCCGACGAGCGCGACGCCCGAGTTGACCCCGATGCGGGCGTGCACCTCTGGCCAGCCACGGGCCACCCATGTCGGCCGCAGCTCATCGAGGCGACGGCTGCAGCGCAGCGCCGACCGAACGGCGCGGACGGCGTGGTCGGGCTGATCGAGCGGCGCCCCGAACATGGCGACGATGGCGTCGCCGATGTCCTTGTCGACGGTGCCTCCCTCTTCGAGCACGATCTCGGTCATGGCGCCGAGGTACTCGTTGAGCAGCGCGGTCAGGTCGGCAGGGTCGAGCTGCTCGGAGATGGTGGTGAAGCCGGCGATGTCGGAGAAGAAGGCGCTGACCTCGCGCCTGCTGCCGCCGAGCCGCAGCTTGTCTGGGTCGTTGACCAGCTCCTCAACCACCGTCGGCGACAGGTAGAATTGGAACGCCTCACGGATCTGCTGCCGCGACTCCTCGGCGGTCGTGGCGCGGAGCACCAGCTCGCCGCCCATCGGCACCACGATGGCCAGCAGGACCGGGGCGATGGGCAGCCAGGTGCCCTGATCGAGGCCGATGAAGCCGACGATGCACCAAATCGCCATCAGTCCAGTGGCGGTCAGGACGACCGCCGACGACGAGATCATCTTGCGCCAGGCGAGGTACAACAACAGCGCAATCAGCGCGGCGAGGGAGGTCAGCGCGAGGCTGACGGTGCTCTTGGAGCTGACCAAGTCGCCGTGGAGGAGGTTCTGGGTGGCCACGATGTGCACGTAAGTGCCGGGTAGATCCGACCGCAGCGGGGTCGGCTGACGATCGGAGGCGCCGACGGCCGAGACGCCAACGAAGACGATGCGGCCCTTGAGCGCCGCCCGCAGCGCGCTGTCGTCCGGCTTGGCGTCGAGGATGTCCGAGAGTCGCACCCGCGGCACCTTGCTGACGTCGAACCAGCGCAGCAGCGGTAGCCCGGCATCGACCGCGACAGACGCCGCGCCGAGGGCTGCGGCGCGCGTCGGGTAGGCGACCTGGACCGCCGCCAGCGCCAAGCTAGGCACGTGTTGATTGTCTGCGCGAGCGACGAAGCCGTAGCTGCGCATGACGCCGTCTTCGGAGTAGGGGACGTGGAGCCCGGCCTGCGCGCGCGACGCCATCGACAGCTCCTTGAAGCTGCCGCGTGGCGTGGCGTAGCTGAGGCTCGGGGTCAGCGTCGAGGGCACTCCCGGCACCCGCGGCAAGCCGGTCATCTTGCCGTACTCGCCGACACCGGCGGTGTGGCCACCGTCGGCGACGCCGAGGATGACGTTGCCGGCCTCGGCGATGGCTTGGGTCAGCTGCAGATCGGCGTCGCGGAGCTGCGCTTGCCGGTCGAGGTCTTCGGCGATCGACTTGCCTTCCGGCGTGGCGTCGAGCGCGTCGTCGCGGATGCGATCGGCGGTCTCGAGGGCGAGCTCAACGTCGGACTTGTCGGCCCGCTCGGGGAAAAAGGCGTCGAGCGCGATGGCGGCTGGCTGGAACTGGGCGGTCTGCCGTACCAGACGAGCCCACATCAGGCGCGGGATCGGCCAGCGCTGGTTGAGGTCTTGCAACGAGACGTCGTCGATGTCGATGAACACAACGCTGTCATCGTGCTGGCCCTTGGGCAGGACCTCACGGACCAACAGGTCGTAGAGCGGCCGGTCCAGCCACGTCGGCTGTTGGTCGCTGAACGCCATAAAGGGCGGAACGAGCGCCATCAACCCGAGGCCCCATCGCACGATGCGAAAGCGGCCCTCGGCGCGCGTCGTGGCGACTCCGCTCACTTGTCAGCCGCCGCCAGGCTGTAGGTCTTGCTGGGCAGGCCCTCGAAGCCGTCGGCATCGACCGCGATGACGCGCCAGAACCAGTGGCCGGGCGGCAGCGTGCTCGGCAAGGCAAGCTCGGCCGTGGTCGCCGCGAAGCGCTGCTGCTCGGTGGCGAGCTCACCGTCTGCGCCGAAGTCCAGCCAGTAGCTCTTGGCGCCTGGCACGGCCGTCCAGCGCAAGACCACGTCTCGCTCGACGAAGCCCTTGAGGGGCCCCACTACCGAGGTGGCAGGCAAGAGGTCGCGCGGTTTGGCGGGTGTGCCCGAGGCGTCCACCCGAGAGGCCTTGCCCGCCTCGACCATGACGGTGCCCTTGCTGCCGGTGCTGCCCTGGAGCTCTACGGCGCCGGTGACTGTCTCGACGGCCGTAGCGCCTTCGTCGGCGACGCCGACGCGGAACCGTGTGCCGCGCACGCCTGCGACCGCGGTGCGGGTCACGACGTCAAAGCTGCTGCCCTGACCCTGGGGTTCGGCGATCGCCTCGACCTTGCCGCGGATCAGATCGATGCGCACGGCGCGCTTGAGGTCCTTGGTCAGCTCGACGCGCCCCAGCTTGATCTCCGAGTCTGCGGCGAGCGCAATGAAGCTGCCGTCAGCCAGCGCGAGGCGTGCGAAGCTCGCCTTGCCGGTCTGGACGTGGTCGCCCTGCGACAAGGTCGTGCCCTTCCCCGCGATCGCGAACTGCGCCGGCTCGGTGCCGGACTTGACCATGCCCGTCAACGCCTGAACCAGCGCGACGGGCCGCCGCTGCGGCTCACGGTAGGCGATCGAGACCTCTGGTTGGGTGCCCGGCGCGCCAGTCGGCACCATGCTCGAGATGCGCGCCGCCGGAATGCCGGCCGCGGTCAACACGCCCATCCACGCCGCGGCGATGGTGGCGCCATCGGCGCGCCGATCGGCGGAGACGCGCGCGGCGATCGTGACGCTGCGCAGCTGAGCCCTGCCAGCGAGGGCGGCGCCGACGGCCTTGGCGCAGTCCAAGGCTGGGCCGGTCAGCTTGGCGACCGCTGGCAGCGGCTTGGGCGCCACCACCACGCCGTTCTCGAACCGTAGACCGCCACAGGCGTCGGTCGCGCTGGCAGGGAGGGCGGGGAGCGCCGCCAAGGCCGAGGCCAACAGCGCGATCGCCAGCTTCGACCCTGGCCGGACCGTCGCCACCGCGATCCCCGTCCGGGAGACTCCACCGCTGCTCGCGTTCATCGGTTACTCCTGCGTCGTGGTCTGCGTGGCGCTGACGACCAACTGAAACTCGACGCGGCGGTTGACGGCCCGGCCGGCGGGCGTTGTGTTATTGGCGACGGGCTGCGCCGGCCCGTAGCCCTTGGCGGCGACGCGGGAGGCGTCGATGCCCTTGGCCACCAGCCAAGCGCGCACCGCCTCGGCACGAAGGGAGGATAGCATATTGTTCCGGCTCGGATTGCCAGAATTGTCCGTGTGCCCGCCGATCTCCACCAGGATCGCCGGGTACCGCCGCATCACGTCGTAGAGGCGGAGCAGGGCGGCCTCGGATTCATCCAAGATCCTCGCGGAGTTGCTGGCAAAGACGAGGCCGTCGATGCGGCCTATCCGCTGCAACAGCGGCTCTGGCAGGTCGTCGGGACAGCCGTCGCCATCCTCGAACCCGTTGCGCGTCTCGCCTTCGCGCTGACAGCGATCCACGGCGTCGGCGAGTCCGTCTCGGTCGTCATCGGGGTCGGGGCAGCCGTCGCCGTCCTCGAAGTCATCGACGTCCTCGGGCTCGCTCGGGCAGACGTCATCTTTGCGCTCCAGACCGTCATTGTCGTCGTCGCCAGCGCTCACCAGCGGCGGCAGCGCGCCCTTCGCCAGCGGCAGCGGCTCCGGCAACGCGTCCATGGGCTCGGCGACGGCCGGCGCTGCCGTGACGCCAGCGGTAGGCGTGATCGCCCTCGGCAAGAAGGCGACGGTGCCGGCGGTGCCGTCGCGACGAAACCGCGTGCGGTGGTAGCGCTGCACCGCGCTGGGGGACTCCGGGCAGCCATCGTCGTCACGGACGCCGTTCGTCGTCTCCGGTTCGAAGGGGCAGCGGTCGGGGGCGTCGAGCACGCCGTCGGCGTCGTTGTCGGGGTCGGGGCAACCGTCGGCGTCCTCGAATTCGTCGAGGTCCTCGGCCTCGCTCGGGCAGACGTCTTCGTCTCGCCGCAGCCCGTCGCCGTCGTCATCGCCACCGCTGACCAGTGGCGGCAAGGCGTTGGGGGCCAACGGCTGCGGTGGATCGAGCTTGTCGAGGAGCCGATCGTCGGCCTCCGTGGCGGCACGCGGCAGGCGCGCGGCGGCGTCCTTGGGCGGCTCCGCCGCGGTGGCGACCGCGGGCCTCAACGTAGCGACGACCTCACGGTCGGCGTTCCGCGCATAGCGGGTGCGGTGGTACCGCTTGGCGACGTCGGGATGCTCAGGGCAGCCGTCGTCATCGCGGACGCCGTTCTTGGTCTCGGGTTCGAGCGGGCAGCGGTCAGGCCCGTCGGGGACACCGTCAGCGTCGCTATCGGGCAGCGCCTCTGGCTCACCACCCAGGCGCCAGGTCAAGCCCAGCGTCGCGGCCGCCTCGGAAGTCACGGACTCGTTGGGAACGGTGCTGCCGACGAGGTGGAGCCGACCATCGAGACGCAGGTGGAGGCGTCGCCACAAATGCAGCTCGACACCAGCGCCGATAAGCGACGTGCCATCGCTGTCTTGCAGGGCAGCGGCCGCGTTGTCGCTGCGGGTGCGGGTGATGCCGGCTCCGATGAGGGCGAACGGCTCGAAGCGGCCGAGCGACACGCCCCCGCGCAGCAAGGCGCGCGCGCTGATGAGGCTGCCGCTGGCCTCCGCGAGCTGAGTGCCGACGGCGTAGGGCAAGGTCACCTGGCCGTAGGCGCCCTCCAGCTCCAGGCGTACGCCACGGAACAGCCCGACCCCGAAACGCAACCCAAGCGCCAGCCCGGCGGTGCCCGCCTGGTCGAGGCCCTCTGGCTTGCCCAGCTCGTTGGTCGCGCTCAGCGGATGCCACTCGGCGAAAGCGCCAGCGTCAGCCGACCACGCGCGCGCTGGCCGTGGCGCCATCGCGAGCGCCGCAAGCGCGGCCAATGCCAACCAGGTTGTGGCTAGAACCCTGTGCGACACACCGATTTTCTCCCACCGACCGACCCCTTGGATGTTCAGTCGGCGGCTCGGCGCCGAGCAGTCTAGCCCAGAGTGGTCGCCGACGCCAGAGGCTCAGGCCGCCATGCCCAATCACGAATCGTTGGTGGTCACTACACAATTTCCTGTGGAGACGGCCCCAAGGCAGCCGCCTGACTCGACGACGCCCTGTTGCGCCGGTTGGGGGTGCTTGGGACCGAGGCCGGGGCAGCGCCGGCGGCCCGAGGCGAGATTGCAACCTGTGCGGCGGATGCTACCCTGCCTGTCCATGGAGGCTGCGCATGATGTGTCGTAGGGCCTGGTTGGTACAGAGCGCGTTGCTCGTCGGAGCGACGCTCTGGGCGTGCTCTGGCGAGGATACGGCCGTGATCGGCCACCTCGACGGGGCAGAGGGCGACGTCTCCGCCGACGCGGAGCTCGACGGCGTAGGCGGCTCCGACACAGTTGGCGCCAGCGACGCCAACGTCGGCGCTGATGCCACCGCCGACGCCGGCCCGCTCGATGTAGCAGACGCCGGGTCGGACACACCCGAGACGGGCAGCGATGACGCCGGCGCGAGCGACACCGGCGCGAGCGACACCGGCGCGAGCGACACCGGCGCGAGCGA
>SXGT01002499.1_pt1 | contig 21248 bp, 13 predicted proteins | sample 3176221 | NCBI WGS metagenome assembly SXGT01 (sample SAMN11356862, study PRJNA531348) | freshwater metagenome | isolation source: freshwater sample F1-120 | place: China: Fuxian Lake, Yuxi | collected 2017-12-25
CACCTGCACGGCGTCGGGGGCGATGCGCATCGCCATGTCCGAGGCGAAGAGCTTGGCGATCGCCGCCTCCTTGGTGGCCCGCCGCCCGCTGTCCATGATCCACGCGGACTGCCACGTGAGGAGGCGCGCGGCCTCGATGTCTCGGACCATGTCGGCGATGAGGAACTGAATCGCCTGGTGGTTGGCGATCGGCTGACCGAAGGTCTTCCGCTCCTGCGCGTACGCCACGGCGTGCGTCATGGCGGCGCGCGCGAGGCCGGTTGCCATGGCGGCGATCTTGGGGCGGGTCTTGTCGAACGCCTTCATGGCGATCTCGAAGCCCTGCCCCTCTTCGCCCAAGCGGTACTTCGCGGGCACCACCACGTCCTCGAACTGCACCGCCCGAGTGTCCGAGCAGCGCTGCCCCAGGTTGATCTCCTTGCGCCCCACCTGGATGCCGGGGAGCCCCGCGGGCACGATGAAGCCGGTCATGCCGCGGTGTTTCTTGGAGCGGTCGGTGACCGTGAGCACGAAGTACCAGTCGGCGACCGAGGCGTTCGTGATCCACATCTTGGCGCCGTTGATGACGTATTCGTCGCCGCGCCGGACCGCCGTGGTCTGGATGCCAGCCACGTCCGATCCGGCCCCGGGCTCCGTCACGCAGTAAGCGGCCAGCGAGAGGCGCTCGCTCATGGGCCCCAGGAACTCCATCTGCTGCGCGTGGGTGCCTCCCACGATGAGCGGCGCGGCGGCCAGGGCCGAGGCGTCCATGGCGGTGCCGATCCCTGTGCAGGCCGCCCCGAGCTCCTCGGAGATGAGGCACGCCTCGAAGGTGCCGAGGCCGAGGCCGCCCACCGACTCGGGGTTGGCGACGTTCAGGAGGCCGAGCTCGAAGGCGCGCTGTAGCAGAGGCCGCGGGAACTCCATGGTCTCGTCGTAGTGCCGAGCCAGGGGCGCCATCTCCTTCTGCGCGAACTCGCGGGCCGTCCGTTGAATCTCGCGCTGAACATCCGACAGGTTGAAGTCGACCATGAGCAATCCCTCCGAGGACGCGCGTTTCTACCAGACCCATTAGGAGCCTGACAGCCCCTCGTCATTCCGGCCGGAATGGGGTACCGTCGCGGCGCCAAGGAGAGCCGAGTGAACCGACTCAGAATCCCATCGTCACGTCCCACCGCCTTGCGCGCCGCGTTGTCGGCCGCCGCTGTCGCCGCCCTCACCTTCTCCGGGTGTAAAGGCGAAGAGAACACCTGCGACTTCTGGATGAAGCAGCTCAACAAGACCAAGAAGGAGAAGCAGGCCATCGAGAAGATGGGCGAGCTTGGTTGCCAGGCTGCGATCCCCACGCTCGAGAAGATGTGGGACGAGACGCTGTATCAGCGGGAGCTCCTGCAGTCGGTGAAGCAGCTCGGCGCCAGCGACGGCACCCTGACCATCGTCAAGAAGGCGCTCGAGGACGCGGACTACGGTCCCGTCGCGCTCACGATCGCCATCGACTGGAAGGTCAGCGGCCTCGACGCCACGCTCAGCGCGCTGCTGCGCTCGCCCAAGATGCTGGACCTGCGGCGGGACGCGCTCAACGCGCTTATCCGCTTGGGTTTCGCGGAGACGTCGGTCGACACCTTGTGGTGGCTGGCCGGCCAGGATCCGGCCCAGCAGGGCATCGAGGTCAACCAGAAGGCGGCTGAGGAGCTGGCGCGCATCGACTGGTCGAAGCAGCCGGAGGACGTCTCCAAGACCGCGGCGCAAATGCTGCTACGCACGCTGCTCATGCGCGACGCGAAGGGCGTCACGGCCCAAGCCGCGGCCCGCAACGCGCTCCGAGCCATCGGGCCGCACGCCGTTGAGCCGGTGCTCAAGGCCTTCCGCGGCGACGACTCGGAGCTCGACGAGTTCGCCGAGAGCCGCGGCATCCCGCGCTGGAAGTACACGCACGGCCACGAGCTCGTGGAGCTCCTGTGGGACCTCGGCGACGCGCGCGCGTCGAAGCCGCTGGCCGGCTCCATCGGCATGTCGCTGGACGCACCGCCGGACGTGGCGCGCCTCGACGAGAGCCAGCAAGAAGACTGGATCATCGCCAACCAGAAGCGCCTCGCCACCACCTCGGTGGCCGTCGGCGCGCTGCCCAGCGAAGACGCCGTCAGCGCCGCGGTAGAGATCCTGTCGCGCAAGGGGATCCCCCTGGACCCCGCCCAGTTCTCCAACGCCGGCCTCGCGCTGGCGCTCCAGGGCACGAAGTCGGCCCGCGAGCAGCTCTGGGCCCTCTTCCGAGAGGGAGACGCCGACCTGCTCCCGAAGCGCACCCGCCTCTACGAGCTCAAGGCCATGGTCGCGCAGGAGAAAGACAAGGAGAAGCGCGCCCCGCTAGCTTCCGAGCACGACAAGCTGCTCGACGAGCTGGAGAAGGCCGAGGTGTCGAAGGCCAAGTGGGTCATGAACCTCTCGGTCTCGCTCGGGCCTGGCGACGCCGAGTCCTTCAAGGCGGAGGTCACCGATCTCCAGAAGGGACCGCTGTCCACCGCCGGCAAGGCAGCGCTCCCAGCCGGTTACGCCGCCGCGGTGGCTGAGTGCAACGCGGACGCCTCGTGCTACCTCAAGATCCTCACCGCCGCCCAGGGCACGCTCACCACCATCCCCGTCACCATCACGAAGGCGGGCGAGGAGAAGGAGGTTGAGTACAAGCGGCTGATCGAAGAGGCCAAGCCCATCACCGCGGACATCGCGGCGAAAGAGGACGAGCTCACGAAGAAGTCCGAGGCGCTCACGCAGATGCGCACGGACTTCGACGAGTCCAAGAAGAGCAACACGAAGCTGAAGGAGCTCGGCCACAAGTCGCTTCAGGACTTCGCAGACATCTACAACGCCGAGCTCGAGGCCTACGACCTCGGGAAAGACGCGCTGAAGAAGCTCTACGAGAGCCGCAACGCGGTCATCGACAAGCTCATCCCCTTCGACGAGCGCCTGGTGGCCTCGCAAGCCGCGCTCCACAAGCTCGAGAAGGCGGTGCTCATGCTCGCGCACTTCCCGGAGGTGCGCGCCGAGGCGGTCGCTGCGATCACGGCGCTCAACAAAGAGGCGCGCGGGCTGCCGAAGGAGCAGGCCGGGTTCTTCCAGCAGCTCAGACAGTGGTCGATGATCACGCTGGACCGCATCACCACCAAGGACGACCTCCAGGCGATCGAGGACGTGCGGGCGATCGAAGGCAAGGACGGGCAGACGTACTTCTCGATCCGCCTCGACGCCATCGCCATCCGCTTGCGCCGCGCCGCAGGCGTCCCGCTGCAGCCGCCCACCAAGGCAGCGGCCGACGCGCCCGCGGCGGACCCCGTCCCGAAGTGAGACGGTTCGTCCCGAAGTGGGACGGAATCGGGGCGAGTGTCCCAACAGATTCAGATACTTGCAGGAGGCACACGCCGTGAACTGCGGAGCACCCCAGGAGGTGCTCCATGCGCGTGTTCTGTGTCGTGTTCGTCTTCGGCTGTCTCGAAGTGCCTTGTGAGCTAGAGAGGGAGGCCCCGCCCACCGTCGGCCGCGCGGACTCGCCGCGGTGCGACAAGGCGCCAGCGGCGGCGGTCCCGGCTCCGCCCAGCAACTGCCCATCAGGCGCTCCGGGCGAGCTCACCTTGAACGAGCTGCTCATCGATCCCGGCGGCGTCGACGTCAACGGCGACGGCGTGGCGTCTGCGTGGGATGACGAGTTCGTGGAGCTGGTGGTTCGAGCGGACGGGCCGCGGTCCTTCGGCGGGGTTCAGCTCCTCGTCGACGGCAACGAGCGGCTCACGCTCGACGACCGCTGCCTCCCCGGGGGCAGCGCGCTGGTGGTGTTCGGCGGCGGCGCCATGCCTGCCGCGCCGCCGTCGGCGACCGAGGGTTCGAGCGCCCCTGTGGTCACCTACGTCACCGCGCGTTCCCGGCTCGGGCTCTCGAACGCAGGCGGCGCGATCGTGGTGGTGGGGCCCGACGGGAGCTTCTGGGACGAGGCGTCCTGGGAGGGGGTGGAGGCGCGCCGCTCCCTCACTCGCCAACCGGAGCTGGACGGGGCGTTCGTGGAACACCCGGGGCCACCCGATGGACTCTCGGCATCCCCAGGCACGTGCGCGGACCTCGCGCCCTTCCCGAGCTGCGACGCTCCCACCCCGATGGCGAGCGCGGCGACCAGCTGCCAGGCGGTGGAGTACGGGGAGCTGGTGGTGAACGAGTTTCTGGCCGACCCCGGGACCTTCGACGTGAACGGGGACGGTGTCGCTGAGGCCAAGGGCGATGAGTTCATCGAGCTCATGGTCGTGTCGAAGGGGCCACGACGCCTCGATGGGGTCCGACTGGTGGTGAACGGGCAGGACCGAATCACGCTCTACACCGAGTGCCTCGCCCCCGGACAGAGCGTCTTGGTGATCGGCGGCCCGCCTGCCCCGAGCTCTGTTTGGGGAGACCCCGTGGTCGTGGCCGATCGGCCGCTCGGGCTCGCGAACTCCGGAGCTCAGGTGGAGCTGTGGACAGACATCGAGCCGCTCGAGCGGTTCCTCTACGGGCAGGCGACGCCGGGGGTGTCGCTGCGCCGACAGCCGGACGGGATGGGAGACCTCGCGCCGGGTTCGCCCACACCTGGAGAGTGCAGCGTTGGGGGACCTGTGGGGCTCGGGTGCGAGCGCCGCGCGGAGTAGCGGACCGCCCTACGGGGCCGGCGCCGCTCAGCGGAGAATGACCACTTCGTGGGGGCCGAGGGGGCCGAGTCGTACGCCGCTCGCGTCTAGGGTGAGCGGCGCGGAGCCCAGCTCGACGCGCGGCGCAGTGGGCGCGCGGGGCAGCAAGAGCTCTGGGGACGCGGCGTCGTCGAGGTTGGCGGCGACGAGGACGGTCTCGTCACCCGAGCGGCGCTCGAAGAGCAGCACGCCCGGCGCGCCCGGCACCGTGAGGCGCGCCGTGGAGCCCCGGCGGAGCGCTGGGCTGGCACGGCGCAGGGCCAGGAGCCGCCTGGTGAAGGCGAGGAGAGAGTCGGGATCCGCCAGCTGCGCCGCGACGCCCGGCACCGAGGGGTCGGCGGTATCTTCGGCCCAGGCGGACGACGCGGCGGTGAACCCGGCGCCGGGACCGCCGTCCCAGCGCATGGGCAAGCGCTTCGCCTCGTCCCCTCCGTGCGTGCCGTTGTCGAGGCCCAGCTCGTCTCCGTAATACAGCACCGGCACCCCGGGCAGCGTGAGGAGCAGGGCGAGCGCAACGTGGCGCCCGGCCTCGGTGCGGACGTCGGTGGCGAGCCGGTCGAGATCGTGGTTGCCCACGAAGGTGGCGAACAGCGGGCGGCCTTCGCCTCCGCCGGCCGCCAGGTCAGAGCCCGCGCGGAGAGCGGCGCAGAGCGCGCTGCCCAGGGCCGCCGCGGAGCCCAGGCGGAGGCTGTTCCGCACAGCGTCCTGACGGTCGAAGTCGAAGATCAGCTGCAGCTCGTCGGACGCGGCGTAGGTGAGCGACGTGGACAGGGTGGTCCACACCTCGCCCAGGAGGAGCACGTCCTCTCCCATCGCCGCGCGGAGCTCGCGCCAGAACGTGTGCGTGGCGGGCTGATCGGCTTGCCCCGCGCCCCCGCCGGTCTCGACCAGATAGCGGGCCGCGTCGAGGCGGAAGCCGGCGGCGCCCCGGTCGGCCCAGAACCGGCCAATGTCGCGCAGCTCGGCGGCTACCGCCGGCGTGGCCACGTTGAGGTCGGGCATGCCCTCCCAGAAGAGCGCGTAGTAGAAGCGATCACCCAGTGCGTGCCACACCTTGGCCGCGGGCTCCCAGGGGCGGCCCCAGCCGGCGGGCGCGTCGTCACGGAACACGTACCAGTCTGCCGTGGGCTCGGCGCCGCCCCGCTTGCCCTTCACGAACCAGGGGTGCTTGTCCGAGGTGTGATTGAGCACGAGGTCGAGGACGACCTTCATGCCCCGCGCGTTGGCCGCGGCCACGAGCGCGTCGAAGTCGGCGAGCGTGCCGTACTCCGGATTCACGTCGCGGTAATCCGTGACGTCGTAGCCGTGATAGCTGGGGGACGGGTGCAGCGGCATGAGCCACAAGGCGTCGACGCCCAGGTCCGTGGTGGTGTTGGGATCGCCGTCGTTCAGATAGTCGAGGCGCGAGATGAGGCCCTGAAGGTCCCCGATGCCGTCGCCGTCCGAGTCTTGGAAGCTGCGAACGAAGACCTCGTAGACCACGGCTTCGTCCCACCAGCGGGCGGGGACCGTGGCTGGGCCCTGGCACAGAGCGCCGTCGGGCGACTCTCCAACATCGGTCCCGCTGGCGCCCGTATCGAGAGGCACCGCCGCGTCGACCCGGTCCGGGAGGGTTGGTCCCGCGTCGGGGGCCGGCAGCTGCTGTTCAGGGTAGCGGGTCTGGGTGGACGTGCAGGCGGCCAGTAGCGCCGCGACCGCCGTCCGGAGGAGCCACGCCCCGACCGGGGTCGGGGGCGTGGTGCAGGGGCCACAGGCGCGTAGGCCGGGGCCGCCTGGGCGGGCGGACGATCCGGCGAATAGAGGCGCGTGCGCTCCTATCCGAGGATCGTCCCCCACGCTCGTGCTCAGTCGTCCTCGCGCTGGGCGTGGAAGTCCGGCACCACGATGGGCTGGCTCTTCTTGCCCTGCGGGATCTGGGAGAGGTCGATCTTCTCCCGGATGAGGTCGCCAAGGGTGGTGCCCTTGCGCGAGCCCTGCTTCTGGATGAACTCGCTCATCGCCTCGTGCTCCTGCACGCGCTTGATCGAGAGACCGATCTTGCGCTCCTGCGGGATGAGGCTGATGACCTTCGCCCGAACCATCTCGCCCTCTTGGAGGACGGTGCCGACGGTGTCGACCTTCTCCGCGCTGATCTCGGAGATGTGGACGAGGCCCTCGACGTCGTCCTCGAGCTCGACGATGGCGCCGAAGTCGAGCGTCTTGGTGATGCGACCCTCGACGATCTGGCCGATGGGGTAGCGGTGCTCGACCGTCTCCCACGGGTCCATGCCGAGCTGCTTCACGCCGAGGCTGAAGCGCTCGTTCTCCACGTCGATGTTGAGAACGACGGCGTCGATCTCGTCACCCTTCTTGTAGACCTCGCGCGGGTCCTTGATCTTGCCGGACCACGACAGGTCGGACACGTGGATGAGGCCGTCGATGCCCTCCTCGATGCCCACGAACACGCCGAAGTTGGTGACATTGCGAACGCGCGCGCGGATGTGCGAGCCCACCGGGTAACGGTCGGCCAGCAGCGTCCACGGGTTGACCTCGGTCTGCTTCATGCCGAGCGAGATGCGCTTGTTCTTGATGTCGACGTCCAGGATCACCGCGTCGACGTCGTCGCCCACGGAGAGCACCTTGTTGGGGTGCTTCACGCGCTTGGTCCAGCTCATCTCCGAGACGTGGATGAGGCCCTCGACCCCCTCCTCGATCTCGACGAAGGCGCCGTACTCCGCCATGGAGACGACCTTGCCGGAGACGCGCTGGCCCACGTTGTACTTGCGGTCCACGGAGACCCACGGGTCGTCCGAGATCTGCTTGAGCCCGAGCGAGACGCGCTCCGACTCGGGGTCGTACTTGAGGACCTTGACCTTGATCTCGTCGCCCACCTCGAAGAGCTCGGACGGGTGGTTGACCCGGCCCCAGCTCATGGCGGTGATGTGGAGGAGGCCGTCGATGCCGCCGAGGTCCACGAAGCAGCCGTACTCCGTGATGTTCTTGACGATGCCCTCGACCAGCATGCCGACCTTGAGCTTGTCGAGCGTCTGGCGCTTCAGGTCTTCGCGCTCCTTCTCGAGGAGGGCGCGGCGCGACAGGACGATGTTCCCGCGCTTCTTGTTGAACTTGATGACCTTGAACTTGAAGGTCTTCGAGATGTACTGGTCGAGGTTGCGCACGGGACGCAGGTCGACCTGCGAGCCCGGGAGGAACGCCTTGACGCCGATGTCGACCGTGAGGCCGCCCTTCACCCGCCCAGTGATCACGCCCTCGACGAGGTCGTCGCGCTCGCACGCCTCGGAGATCTGGTCCCAGATCTTGAGCTTGTCGGCCTTCTCCTTCGAGAGCTCGACGAGACCGTTGTCGTTCTCGCGACGCTCGAGGTACACGTCGATCCGGTCGCCCACCTGGACGCCGAGGGCGCCATCGGCCCCACGGAACTCGTCGAGCGGGATCTGGCCCTCCGACTTGTAGCCGATGTCGACGGTGACGAAGTCCTTGCCGATCTCAAGGACCTTACCCGAGTAGATCTCCCCCTCACGGATTGCATCCGACTGGAGGAACTCCTCGAGCATTTTTCCAAAATCTTCGTCGACGTCCGGCAGTTGCTTGAGCTGGGAGGCGGCCAAGGCACCCTCATGAAGGAACGGGAAGACTCGCGCTGCTCGGTCGTCGCGTCTGTGCGAGCCGAACATCGGGAGGCAACGTGTTGATTTCGCTGGCACCAGACCACCCGGAGCCCGCGAGGCGGCGGAACCTACAGAAACCCGCGTTCGAAGTCAACGCCTGTTCAGTGCAGGACGCAGTGTTGGGGCGGGTTTGTGCCCTATCGCGAGCGCTGGGCTGACCGATGCGGGGGGATGACAACCCCCGGCGGCCGCGTTAGGGTCCGCCGCCACGCCCACGGAGACCCGGATGACTCAGCTCCCCCGCCCCGACCGCTATCAGATCGTCACGCTGCCCGGCGACGGTGTCGGGCGAGAGGTCACCGATCAGGCGGAGCGCGTGCTCGAGCGGGTGCAGCGGGCGGGTGTCCGGCTCGAGGTCGAGCGCATACCGTGCGCGGGCTCCTATTACGTAGAGCACGGCAAGGAGTGGCCGGATGGCTCCTTCGAGCGGTGCAAAGGCGCAGACGCGATCCTCTTGGGGGCGATCGGGCATGTGGGCGCCAACGGGCAGCCCGTGCGGCGCGCCGACGGGGAGCTCGCGGGCTACGAGCAGGTCATCGGGCTCCGCACCAAGCTCGACCTCTACGCGAACCAGCGACCGGTCCGCCTCTTCGCCGGCATCAAGCACGGGATCTCCGGCGAGTTCCGCGAGATCTGGGCCCCACGCAACGTCGACATGGTGATCTTCCGGGAGAACACCGAGGGGGCCTACGCGCCCGGTGAGTTCCGGCTCGAGCGCGGCGGCGCGGTGGAGCTGGTGGTGTCGCCCACGATCTGCACCTTCAAGGGAGCCGAGCGCATCGCACGCCGGGCCTTCGAGCTGGCCCGCCGGCGGCACGGCGCACCCAGCGACGGCAAGCGCCGCGTGACCTGCGTGGACAAGAGCAACGTCATCCGCGCGCACCGCCTCTTCCGCGACGTGGTCCGCGGCGTGGGGGCCGAGTACCCGGAGATCGAGCTCGACTACGCGTACGTCGACGCCTTCACCGTGGCGCTGGTGGCGCGCCCCGAGCGGTGTGACGTGGTGGTGGCGCCGAACCTCCCGGGCGACATCGTCACCGACCTCGCTGCCTTCATCCAAGGCGGCATGGGCATGGCGGCCAGCGGCAACATCGGCGACCACCACGCGATGTTCGAGCCGATCCACGGCTCCGCGCCCGACATCGCCGGGAAGAACCTGGCCAACCCGAGCGCCTCCATTCTGTCGACGGCGATGATGCTCCGCTGGCTCGGCGAGCGATACGCCGACGATGCCGCCAGCCGGGCTGGGGATCTGGTGGAGGCCGCGGTGGAGAGCGCGGTCGTGTCCGGCGCCGCCTGCACCCGGGACCTCGGCGGCTCGAAGACCACCACCGAGGCTGCCGACGCCATCCTGGCGCGCCTCGACGCCACGCTCTAGGGCAGGGACGGACACCCGCGAGGCGTCCGGAGCGGAGCGCCCCCAGCGGCGTCCGCGTTAGCGACGCGTCAGGTGATTACCATCGGCACCAGGACCACCTGGCCCGACCGCTGGTCCACTCGGAACCGAACGTGTTTACACGGCAGGCTGGTGCGGATCCGCCGCTCCTGGCGGACGACCTGCTCCACGAACCGGACGTACGTAATCCCGCCCTCCGACTTGCCACCCTTGACGCGCCGGAACTCGTCGTAGAGGCGCTTGAAGTACGCCTCCGCCGGCTCCGTGAGGGCGTCCTGGGCGAGGACCTCGGCCTCGCTCGCCACGATCACCTCCGACACGCCGCTGGCGGGACCGCCTTCGCCCATCGTGCGGACGTCGCTCTGCTTCCACGGCTTGGTGTCGTCGTCCTCGGTGATGGGCTTGCCCAGGAGCACCGCCATCATCAGGTTGAGGCTCTGTGCCATGGAGGACGGGAGCTGCTCGGGGTAGTCGTAGGGGAACTCGTAGTCGAAGTTGCCGTTGATGACCTCGTGAAGGCCAGAGTCGATGCGCTCGAACGGCCGCATGTGGTTCCGGATGAGCACTACGAAGAGCACCACGCCAAGGACGAAGACACCCACGCCGAACAGCGGGATCAACGACTGCAGCGACGCGAGCGCGCCCTCGAACTCGGCGCGGGGCACGGCAATTACTACGCGCAGCTGCCGATACGCGGGCCCCAGCCCGTCGGCGCCGGCGCGCGCCAGCCCCTCGGCGTCGGTGGTCTCACCGCGCGCAGCATAGGGGACGCTGACGCCCAGCCAGTCGTCGCTGGCCACGAGGTGCGTCTTCATGCGGGCGTCCACCTTCGCGCTCGCCAGCATGAACTGGTAGTCGGCGCGCTCCATGGTGGATTCGATGGGCTTGTCGTCGAGGATGTAGGTGACGTCGCGGCCGAACAGCGACTGCTCGGCGTCTACGAGCTTCTTCGTGACGGAGTGCCCGAGCATCACGGCGCCCACGAAGCGGGAGTTGGCCCCGACAACCGGCATCACCGTCACGAGGTAACGCGCCTCTCCGGTCTCGCGGAAGGTCAAGACGTCGAAGTAGGCCGGCGAGGGCTGCCCTGGGACGAGGAGGGACTTGGCGCGAAGCACCGTGTCGGCGAGCTCGCTTCGGAAAGACCAGCCGTCGTTCTGCGCATGCGCGAGCCCGATCCCCTGGCTATCGAACACCATGACGACGTCGGGGAGGACGTCCGCAGCGGAGCCCTGGAGGACCCGCTCGAGCGCGGAGCGGAGGGCAGCGTAGCTGAACTCCCAGTCGCAGCGAGTGCTCCCGCGGCCAAAGCAGTCGCGGAGCTGCTTCTTGATGCGGACCTCGGTGTCCGGCACCGCCCCGCCGTTACGCGCCTTGTGGCGCTCGGCCATCGCGTCCGAGAAGGCCTTGAAGGTGGTCTCTCCGAAGCGCTCGTCGGCGAGCTTGGCGCGACGCTCATCGAAGGCGGGGTTGGCAGGGTCGCACGGGACGCCCTCCTCCGCGGAGCAGATCACCTTGTCGATCTCGACGAAGTCTTTGCGAAAGTCGGCCAGCAGCTCCAGGGCGTCTGCGACCTCGCTGGCGGCCAGGCGCGTGCCAAGCTCCTTCATCCGGCGCTCGCGCAGCTCGCGGGTGGCCTCGTAGAGGTTGGGGATGGACTTGAGCGACGCCTCGGCCAACGAGACGGCAGCCTGACGCTCCTGCCCAACGGACAACATCATTCCCACGACGCTGAGCGCGATGAGTAGGAAGTATAGGAGGCTCACCTTGACGTTGAACATGTCGGCTCCGAACGCTCGCCTGGGTGTCGGGACCTTCGTCTCGCAGCACCGCTTGCTTTAGACGTATATATCCCCGAAGCGCCCCCCGCCTGTCAGTAATGACTGACGGAACCCTCTACGCGGAGGCGCTGGAGCGCCCGCCGGAACGCCCACGCCCCGAGAGGGCCGCAGATGGCCGCGAAGCCGAGCAGCACCACCAGCTGGGACGCGATCTGTTCGACGCCAGCGCCACCGAGCGCGCCGCGGAGCGCCTCCAGCGCGTGCGTTAGCGGCAAGAGCCACGCGAGCGGCTGGAGCGGCTCAGGGAGGGCCGTGATGGGGTAGAGGACGCCGCCGAGGAGCCCGGAGAGGCCGAGGAGCAGCGCTGTGACCGGCTCGAAGGCCTTGAAGACGAGCACTGACGCCGCCGACAGCAGCCCAAGCGCCGCAAAGGCCACGAGCGAAGCGGCCACCGCGAGCGCGAGCGCCCCCCACGAGACGTCGAACGTCGCTCCGAGCGCCAAGCCGAGGACCGCGATGAGGGACACGCGCGCCGCAGACCACACCATCCGATAGGCGGCGGAGCCCGCCGCGATCGTCCAGCGCGGGGCCGGGGTGGCCAGCATGGCCTCCAGCGTGCCCAGCGTCTGCGCCAGGCGCAGCCCTCGGCTCATCCCGGTGAGCGAGGTCATGAGGTAATCCAGGGCGGCCACGCCCACGAGAGCGAAGGAGAAGTACGCCGGCCCCCGAACATGGCGGCTGAGGAAGTAGATCGACAGGACGCTGCCGAACAGCGTCACCAGCTCGCGCACGAGGACGAGGCGGTACGTGGTGGCGTCGAGCGCGTCACGCCGCAAAAATGCGCGCAGGACGCCGGCGCTGCTGGGTAACGCGCTCAAACGACCTCCTCGAAGACTTGCGAGAAGGCGGGAGCGACGGCGTCCCAGGCGCCGGTGGCCACGACCCGGCCACGGGAGAGCACCAGGAGCGCCTCGCAGAAGTCGCGCATCTCGCTGAGGTCGTGCGTGGCGTACACCACGGTGGCGCCTCGGCGGCCGAGGAGCTCTTGGCGAACGAGCTGCCGCAGGCGCGCGGCGCCGCCCGGATCGAGGCCTCGCGTGGGTTCGTCCAGCAGCACCACGCGCGGCTCCCCGAGCAACGCCCGGGCCAGCGAGAGCCGCTGCTTCATGCCTGTGGAGTATTCGCGGACCGGCCGGTCGGCGGCTTCGGCGAGCCCGACCTCGGCGAGCGCGGAGGTGATGCGAGCGGTCGACGCGCCGTTCAGCGCGGCGAAGAAGCGGAGGTTCTCGCGCCCGGTGAGTCGCCAGAAGTGGCTCCGCTCGTCGCTGACCGCGTAGCCGACCTGGCGTCGATATTCTGCGTCGTCGTCGTCGGGGCTCCTTCCTAACACGGCCAGCTCACCCGAATCGCGGACGACGAGGCCAGCCAGGATTCGAAGGAGTGTGGACTTGCCGGCGCCGTTCGGTCCCACCAGGCCCACGAGCGTGCCGGTGGGGACCTCGAGATCGACGCCGTCGAGGGCCTGCACGCTGGCGCGGCGGGGTCGACCTCGGAGCAGGTCACCCAGGCTACGTTCTGGCACGAACGCCTTCCGGATCCCTCGTCCCGAGATCACGGTCCCAGCGCGTCGAGCTCCGCCTGGATGCGGCCGGCCCGTGCGTCGCCCGGCGGAACGATCAACTTCGCGTCGCGCAGCAGGCGCCGTGCCTCGGCGGTGTTGCCCGCGCCACGCGCCGCCTTGGCCTTCTGGATCAGGCCATCGGCAGCCGTGGACAGCTTGTCCGCGATCATGCGAGCGCCGCTGTGACTCTTGTCGAGCTGAAGCGCCTTGCGCGCCGCCTTGGCTGCCTCCCAGTTCCGACCCGCCTGGAACTGCGTGCTGGCACGGTGGGCATACATGTTGGCGAGCACCTTCTTGATCTTCCCCTGGTAGGCGCCCGACACACGGCGGTCGTCGATGAGCGCGTCGGACAAGGCGGTGATCGCAGCGATGTCTCGTAGCTGCTGCGCAGCGGCGTTGCCGTCCGCGTAGTGCTTCTGGAACTGCTGGATCGAGCGCGCCAGCTGCTTGGCCCGCCCGCGGTCCTCTTCGGTGAGGGCGGGGTTGGTCGCGGCGCGCGTGAAGATGCCGATTGCGCCGGCGAAGTCTCCGGCCGCGTAGGCGCGAAGCCCTTTGGCCTTGTCGAGCGCGGGCGGCGCTCCGGGTGCCGTGGGCACGGGCGCTTCCGGGACCGGTGCCTCGGCGGGGCCCGAGACCGGGAACGCGATGCGCAACGCGCCCTCGGAGAGCTCGACGACGGTGATCGTGGCGGTGACGGGCTCGCCGCCCGGGACGGGGATGGTGGCCTCCACGACGTATTGTCGGAGCGAGCCCCACTGCTCGCTGCCCTCGAGCTTCTCGGGCTCGGTGACCTCGCCCAGCGTCGTGCCCTTGTACTCCTTACGAAGTGCCTCGAGACCAGCCGCCATGGCCGCCACCTCCTTCCGACACTCCTCCTGGAAGGCCGCCGCCGCCTTCTGGCAGTCGGCCTCGGCCACGAGCAGCTTGACGGCATCGGTGTCGCGCCGCGCCAACACGTGGCCCAGGAACTCGGACGCGAGGAGCTTCAGCGACTCGAGGAACTTCGCCTCGGGAGATGCCTCGGGAGCCACCGGGGTGGGCGCGCCCACCTTGCCGGCCGCGGCGTCCCGGGCCTGTGCCGCGAGAGCGGCCGCCTCGGCGGCGTACGGTGACTCGGCGGGGATCTGCGCCGCCAACGTGATCACCGTGGTGTAGTTCTTGGCCGCCATGGCCTGGACCTGGCTGTCGTAGATCAACCTGTGTCCGGAGGCTGCGGCGATCGTCTTGATGAGCGCCTGCACCGACTGGGCGGGCGCGCCGGCCTGAGCGGCGAGGACCAGCTTGGACTGAGCCTCCGTGAGCTTCTTCTCGCCAACGAGGAGCCGAGCCTCCAGGAGGAGCTGATCGCCAGGGCCTCCGCCGGCCTCAATGACAGGAGGCGTACCGGCGTCGACGGCGGCCGGCTCGGTCAGGTCGGCCGAAGCAGAAACATCGTCGGGCTGCACCACCTCGGCAGCGGCGGCCACTCCGAGCTCCGCGTCCGCTGCGAGAGAAGCGTCCTCCGCGTCGAGCCCCTCCACATCCGGAGCGTCTCCCGGGACCTCGGCGTCAAGAGACACCTCCGCCAGCAGGTCGGCGTCCGCCGCGACCGCCTCCACGTCCTCGACGTCGGCGTCCGCCGAGACCTCCTCTGCGTCCTCCACATCGGCGGCGACCACATCCTCGACGAGCGCAGCGACCACCACATCGGGCGTCGCTTCGGCCGCTTGGACCACGTCCGGCGCCTCGGGTGGGGGCTCGGGCGCGATGTGAGGCTCAGCCTTCGGCTCCTCCGCTTCGGGAGCGGGCGGCACCGTGGGTTCCTCGGGCGCCGGAGGATCGATGGCAGGAGCCGCTGCCACGGGCGCGGGCGCCGCGGCGCCGAACAGGCTCCACCAGCCCAGAGCCTGCCCGGTGAAGACCACGGCAACGCCCAGGCCAACAACGACCAACCCGACGACCAGCGGTACCCACGAGCGCGATCCGCCGCCTGATGAGCCCGCCGGCTTCGGCCGCAGCTTCTGGGCATCGGCCCCCACGTTGGGAGCGGGCGCGCCCACATAGCCGAAGTGGAGGAGCGTGGTGCCCACGGAGATCTGGTCGTCCTGCTCGAGCAGGGCGTTCTTGACCCGGGTGCCGCCGACGCAGGTGCCGTTCTCGGAGCCGAGGTCGATGAGCGTGAAGCGGCTGTCTCTGCCCTCGACCTTGAAGTGGCGACGGGAGGCGGAGGGGTCGTTGAGGACCACCTCGCACTCGAGCGAGCGACCGACGTGGGACACGCCGTCGCCGATGAGGAAGCGGCGCCCCTCGTCAGGTCCCATGAGGACCGTGAGCACGCCCTTGGGGCCCGACGGAGCCCTCCGTGACCCAGCGCCGGAACCCGCTAGCGGCGACTCCGCCAGCTGAGTCCGATCCTCGCCTGTGTTGGCAGCCGACGTATCGAAGGCCGTCTTCTCCTCAGGCGGCTCCGCCGGCGGTGGACGTCGGGGAGGGCCGCCCCGCGGCGGCTCGGTCGGAGGGCGGCGCTCTGACACAGCTTAGTCTCCGACGCCGTCTAGCGTGATGCTGAGATCTCCCACGGAGCCAGTCTCGGCTTCGTCATCGCTGGTGGCCAGGACGATGCCGGTGATCGTGCCCACGACGGCCGCGGTTCCGACGCCCACGATGGTCCAGAACCACCAGGTCTTGGTGATTGGGACCTCGGTGTCCTTCTTGCCCACGTCGGTGAACATGTCCTTCATCGGGTCGATCACGACCTCGCCGCCCACGTCCGCGCTCTCCTTCATGACGGCGTCCGAGATCTCGCGCGGCGGGGCGCCGAGGCTGTCAGAGCCGGCGGTCTTGAGCTCCACGGCAGCGCCGAGGGCGTTGGCGAGCGTGTCCTGGATCGTCTTGTAGAAGTTCGCGTCGCGAGCGATCGACGCCTGCAGCGGGCGCGTGTTGCCGCCGAGATCGCGGACGAAACCGTCGATCTCGAAGCCGTTGGCGGACAGCGCGGCGCGAACCACGAGGGCCTCTCGGGCGTCGACGGCCTTCATGAGCCCCTCGGCGGCGCGGCCGAACTTCTGCGGGTTGAGGCTGCGCGTAACCTCGGCCAGCGCGCGATCGAAGTCGGACTTGTTCGTGGCCGCCGTGAGCGGCGCCTCAGTGGCGACACGGCCGCCGTCGGGGACGATCGCGGTGCTGGACCAGCGCAGGTATCCGTCCTTGGAGACCTCCACGAGGTGGCTGCCGGCCGGGACGCTGGACAGCGTGATCGGCGTATATCCCTTGAACACGCCGTCGAGGGTGACCTCGGCGGAGTCCGGCGTGGAGCGCACCTCGATGTTGCCGGGCGACCGGCTGTTGATGTCTTGCTTCGCGAAGTCGAAGACGTTCTTCACGTCCACCGAGTAGGCGTACTCCACGGGCTTCTGCTCGGGGTAGAGCAGGAGCGAGCGCTTGATCAACTCGGTGGCCTTGGTGGTGTTGCCACCGAAGAACGCAGCGATCCCGAAGCCCTTGGCGACCTTGGCGTGCAGACGCACCGAGCCGACGCCCGGGTTCTGGGCGAGGAGATCGAAGGCGCGCTCGAAGCGGGTGAGCGCGCCGGTGCGGTCGCTGGAGTCCAGGGCGCGGAAGCCCTCCTCGGTGAGGCGCTCGGCCTCGGCGCCGGCGTCCGGGTTGCCCGACGGGGCGCCGGACCGGACCACGACCCCGGAGAGCTTGGCCATCTCGGCGCGCAGGATGGTGCTCATCACCGCGGCGGCTTGAGCCTGGCCGTCGTCTCGCGGAACGACGAAGCACGCGACCGAGCGACCCTCGGCCGCCATGGCGGCGGTGGAGAGCAGCATCGCGTTGAGGAAGGCCACCGCGGTGGCCCCGACGAACGCCCTGAAGGAGAGTGCGGTGCGCATGGATCAGTCCCTGGCCACTGGCAGGAGGTTGGACGGCGTATAGACCTCGAGCGCGCCGGGGGCGTCCGACCGCATGTCGTCGGCGCTGGCGACGCCACCGGCGATGAGCACGGTGTCGTTGTCGAGCAGGATCGAGCCCATGCCGCCTCGGGCCAGGAAGGCCTCTTCGGTGGACGGAGGATCTTTGAACCCGGTGTACGTGGCGTCTGCGCCCGTACCGGAGCCGTCGAGGAACCGGATGTTGTCGGTGGGCGCCAGGTCTCCGGTGCCCGTGAAGCCGCCGAGCACGACCAGGCGGTCACCAGCGGGTGCGGCGGCCGTGTGGAAGTAACGACCGACCCGGAACTCGGGGAGCGGCTGGGCGTCCACGTTCACGCGGGCGCCGTCCTCGCGGACCGTGAGGAGCCACGAGTTGTTCGCCGCGGGCCCGTCGAAGCCGCCGCCGTTCCAGGCGACGCCGCCGATCATGGCGAAGCGCCCATCGCCGAGCGGCGTGAGGCTGGGGAAGGACACCCGGGGGACATCGCCCTGACCGTTGTCCGGGTAGTTGAAGACGCCGCCCGAGCCGGCGCGCTGCTCCGTGGAGCTGCGGTAGACCTCGACCACGCGGTCCTTGCTGCCGCCGACGAAGAGGAGGCGCGTGGTCTCGCCCTTCGACACCGTGGCGACCGCGCCGCCCGCCCGGTACTGGAACGGGAAGTTCTTGGAGGCCGGGAGGAAGGCGCCGGAGTCGCCCTCGGCGCCGTCGAACACGTCGCACTCTTTGTACTCGGGGGGCTCGTCCGCCCCCCACGGGCCGCCGTCGCAGACGAGGATCAGCCCGTCGCTGGCGATCTCGGCCACCGTGGGCATGAAGCGCTTGGCGCGCATGACCGTGTTCTCGAGGCCCGAGCTCACGAAGGCGCCGGTCTCGGCGGGGTTGGTCCCGGTGTCCCACTCGAAGATCTCGAGCGAGCTGAGCGCGTCGGCCACGTCGAAGCGAAACGGAAAGCCGTTCGTGTTGGCGGCGTCGAAGGTGAGCTTCGTGGCGCCGCCGAACAGGATCGCCCGGGTCTTCGTGGGGGTGCGGAACACCGCGGCGGCGTGCCCACCGCGCGGCGAGACCATGCTGTTCGACACCTTCCGAAGCGAGCCCGAAGCAGCGTCGTATACGAAGGCCTTCCGGCTGCCCTCATTGGTGACGTAGTCGATTGGGCCCGTGCCCTGGACGGCCGTGAACCCGCCAGAGATGAGGTAATACCCGGCCCCGAGCTCGGTCACGGCCGGGTGGGTGCGGTGGGTGTATTCGTTGTCGCCGGCGGGACACGACGCCCCGCCGAAGCGGGTCAGGGCGACCTGGACGGGGTTGGTGCGGCCCTTCTCCACGAGCACGCCGCGACGGCGCCCGAAGAACTTCGTTTCGCTGCCTACCAGGCCTGCAAGGGTGACGGTGGCGTCGCTGCCCTCGGGGACGCCGCCCACTCCGACGCGACCGCCGGACACGCTGGCGCGCTCGGCGTAGATGCGCTTGCCTTCGGAGTCTTGGACGGTGACCTCGACGGTGCCGACCTCGCTCAGCGCGGTGGCCTGACCGCCGCATGCGGAGAGCGCCGAGGCCTTGAACGCGAGCGGAACCCGCTCGGGCTCCGCCGCCTCCATGCAGCCGACGGCGAGGCCTGCCGCCGCCGCGGCGACGAGACCGCGGCCGAGGCCGAGCAGCCGCGAAAGCGCCTGCCGTTGCGCGGTGAGGTGCGGGACTGCCCCCGCGTCGCAGCTCAGTGGGGAGTGAAGGTATCGAGCAGCCACGTATCGTTCACCTTGTGCAGGAGGTAGGGCGGGTTCGAGCCGACGGGTGGGCTCTTGGCGACGAAGATCCGGACCTTGTCCGGTCCCTCCGGGCGCCGCTCGCAGATGTCGAATGTGGGGTTGTTCTGGCCGTAGACCAGACGCAGAAACGGGGTTCCGCGAGCCGACTTCCACCAGTAGCGGCGGACGTCGTCCTCGCGCTGCATCTGCGGGTTCACGAGGGCCAGAAAGTCGCGGAACCCAGCCTCCTCGTCCTTCGACAGGATGGCCTGGAAGGCGAGATACAGCGTGCCCTCGGGGGTGGAGCGGTCGCCCTTCTCGATTCGTTGGGGCTTCGGGCAGTTGAGGTAGGTCCGCGGGGCGCCGTCCTGCCCATTGACGATGATCTTGCCCTGGCTGCCGTGCTTGCTGTCCGTGGGGCCGGACATCCCGGCGTCCCGCATGATGGTACCCGTCTCTTCGGGCGTGTCGCGCCGGCAGGCCGTCCCGAAGATGGCGAGGACGAACGCGGCCAGCAGGGCGAGGGAGCGGGTCGGCATTTCGTGGGACGAGCCTCCGGGAAAGGGCGCCGAGACGTTATCACCCGTCGCGCGAGATCGGCAACCTCCGGCCCCAAAGCGGCAGAGCGCGGCGCGGGCGGCGCGGGTGGCGACTTGGGCTAACGGAGTGGCGGCGGCCCAGGGCGGGGCACCGACCTCGGAGAGCTTCACTTCGGGGCCAGCACCGCGCGCTCGAAGCAGCAGAAGTATGGGAGGGAAGCGGGGAGCGTTGCGGAATCTGTCCCCGAGAGGGCGAGGCTGCACGGGCCGCTGATCCCTACGGCGAATAGGTTCTCCGCGGCGGCGTTGAGTTCGGCGACCCAGAATTCTGTGATCTCGACGAGGCCCAGCTTCGCGCAGGTGGCCCGGACTTCATGGAAAGAGCACAGCCGCGCCCCACGCTCGCCGCATAGATCGCGCGAGATGCCCCACGTCGTCTTCTCCTGGAGGGACTGATCGACGCAATAGCCGTTGCCTTGGACGGTCCCCTCCGGGCAGGTGGTGATCTGCGTCAACAGCGCGTGCGCGACCTCGAGTTCAGCTTCAAGCGCCTCCGCGTACTGCTCGGACGCCGTGAGCCGCTGCTCGGCGCTTTCGAGGCGCCCCTCGAGAGCATCGAAGCGTTTCGTCGAAGCGGCTGACGCCTCGGCGATAGTGGGCGCGCCAGGGGTGGTATCGAGCGGCGTGTCTCCGCCCGTGCGCGCGGCCGCCGACTCCGCCACAGCCCTGACCAGTAGCAACTCGTCGGCGACACGGACCAGCTCGGCACCTTGGACGCTGCTGGCCGCCTGATTGGCCTCCAGTGCGGCCTGGACGTGAGTCACGCTCTCAAGGCCGCTGATCGGGCTGAGCTTGACCTGGGCTGCCTTGACCTCCTGCTCCTCGCCGCAAGCGAGGCTCGTCGCTGCAAACCACAGGAACTTCGCGCGTTTCACGGCGCCGCGGGGCTGAGTTTGCGTTTCCAAAGGAGCTCCTCATGGCGAATCCAGGTAGACGTTGTCGCCGCGCCAGTCGCGAGGCGCGTCTGGATACTGGGCGAGAGAACGGCCGCGGTCGAGGCGGATTCAGGGCCAGACACGGCGAGTTCGGTCACTGCGCGAGCGGCAGTCAGCAGGAGCTGGCTGCACCCCCCCCACGCGCTGACACAGCTTGCGGCCTCGATCCCGTTGCCGGCGGTGTCGCAATTGTCAAAGGCAGGGAGGAGGTAGGCCGCGGCCGTCCCGAACGGTTCGGCCTCGGGCAGCACGAGACAAGTGGCCCGCGACCGGACGACGACTGAGGCCCATACCGTCGTGCCGGCCTTGAGCACGGCGGCGCCGCCGACCGCGCCGACCACGGCCCCGTAGTCCGTGGGCCCGTTGCGCAGCTGCGTCTCAGTCGGAAGCTCGACCGCCGACTCAGACTGACTCGCGATCGGCCAACACCCGTCCGCACTGGCCTCGCACGTCCCTATCGCACACGAGAGGTTACAGTTCGTCGAAGCTAGGGTCGTGCCCAGGCGTGGCATCCAGGAGCGCCGAAGCGTGATCGGCCCGGGCGGGGGCGTGGTGAGTAGCAAGTCGAAGTTGAAGGGGTTCTCCACCTTGTACTTGAGGACGCGGACGCCCTTCATCCTGTCGTAACTGGCCGCAGGCCCCGCGTTCGAGGCTGAGAACGCCGCGTCGGCATTGCCGTATCCGGCGAGTGACTCGAGATCGGGGGCGTCGGGTAAGAGGGATTCGGGAGTGATGATGGGCGGAGGCGCGATGAGCTGCAGCGAGATCGTGTACTTCTTGATGGTGCTGTTCCCCGCGTTGTCCTTGACTCGGAACCACACGGCGTTCGGCCACTTGGTCGTGCCGTAGTCGGCGGCCGGCGGGAGAACGCTCGGGGAGCTCAGGAGCACGCCCGCCCCGGTCTGTCCG
>SXGT01293410.1_pt1 | contig 21239 bp, 23 predicted proteins | sample 3176221 | NCBI WGS metagenome assembly SXGT01 (sample SAMN11356862, study PRJNA531348) | freshwater metagenome | isolation source: freshwater sample F1-120 | place: China: Fuxian Lake, Yuxi | collected 2017-12-25
CCGCGGCTCCGCAGAGCGACGCCGGCCTTGAGGCGGATGCGTTCGGTGTACTTGCCCGGTGCCACCACGACGGTGTCGCCGGGCTGCGCGGCGTCGACCGCCGCCTGGATAGTCTTGTGGTCTTCTGGGACCCGAATCTTCACGGCGGCGAGGGGCGGTTGAGCCAGAACGACGGCGAAGAGAGTGAGGGCCGCACGAAGTAACATGGAGAGGTTCCTCGGAACTCGTTGCCAGGACGTCGCGGGCGATTCTTGCGGAGAGCGAGCCGATTACCGCGAGGTCGCTTCCGCCCGGAACTGCTTCTTCAGCCGCAGCAACCGGAGGTTCACCATGTCGGCGACGTAGACGTGGTCGTCGGTGGCGTCCACGCTGTTCGGGAACGCCAGCGGCACGCCCTTCACGGGGACCAGGTCGCCGGCCAGCCCGCCCGTCGAGTCGCGGTTCCCGTAGGTGCCGAAGTGGAGGATTTCGTTGCCCGCGTTGTCGATGACCGCGACCCGCTGCGCGACGTTGGTCGGGTAGGAGATGCGGCCGTACCCGTCGACGCCGAACCGGGGCGTCCGGGTGATGCAGTCCGTGTCGAACGCCCCGTACGGCACGTCGTAGGTGACGGTCGGGCCGGCGGGAGCTTTGGGGAACAGGTTGCCGCTCTCCAGAGTGCCGGTCGGGGTGAACTTGTGGATGCGGCCCACCGCACCCGCGAACCGATCGCCCGCGAAACCCGGCAGCACGGCCGTCGGCTTCTTGTCGATGTACCCGACGTACAGGTTCCCCTGAAAGTCGAACCGCACCCCGCCGGCCGCGTCGGGCAGTTTCGCAACGATCGTCGCCTCCCACGGCACCTTCGCCGCCGTTCCCGCGAACACCCGCAGCCCGTCCTTCGGGTCGCCCACGACCGCGAGGTTACCGTTCGGGGCGACCGCGATCCCCTTGTCACCGTTGCCGGTGAAGCACCACTCGTAGTGAAACGCGGGCGTGAGCCGGTTGGTGCCCGTGTCGCCGAGGTTCGCGGGCGGGTAGTCGGTCTTGTCCAGTTGAAAGCGGGCGACCTTGCCGACCGAGTAGGAGGAACTGCCGTCGGCCAGGGTGCGGGCGTAGACGTGTCGGTTCCGCGGGTCGATGGCGATGCTCGCCGTCTTGAGCGGCACCTTCACGAACCGCGGGTTCTTCCAGTCGCCGACCTTCCAGACCCCGGCGTGGTCGTCCAGCAGGTAGACCTCGTCGGTCTTCTGGTCCACCTCCATGCGGTCGAACCCCAGGCACCGCTGTGCCCCCTCGACCCGGTAGAAGTCCTTCAGCAGGGCCAGTTCCTTGCCGTCGTCGCGGTAGATGCGGACCGGCATCTCGGTGTACGCGACCCAGACGTTGGTGCCCTTGTCGGTGTCGCACACGACGAGGTGGGAGCACTTGTGGCGGTCGGTGTACCCCGTCTCGGACACGCGGACGGTGGCCGCCGGCTTGTCGTCCTTCCGCCAGTCGGTGTACTTGAGCAACTCCACCCGCCCGCGACCGGAGTGCTCGTCGCCGAAACGGGTGGTGAGGTAGAGTGTGCCCGTCTTCGCACTCAGGGCGACGGCGTCCGGGTGCTCGACGGGGATCTCGCGGACGACCTTGCCCTTCGGGTCCAGTACCACGAGCCGCTTGTTCAGCCGATCGCACACGAACACGTTCCCGTCCTTATCCAGGGCGACGCCGTGCAGGGCGGCGTAGCTGTGCGTGCCGCCGAGTGCCGCCCGGCGGTCCTTCGGCACCGTGGGGATGCCCTTTTCGGGAAGGGAGAACACGACCTGCGCGGTTCGCGTCGCGAGATCGACCTTCCACACCTGCCCGTCCCGCCAGGTGCCGTCCGCCTTGATCTCCTTGATCGAGCCGTACTGCGTCGTCGCGGCGTACATGCCGCTCAGGTAGAAGTGCTTGCCGTCCGGGGTCGGGCATGTGAACACCGGCCCCAGCAGCGAGTTGACGACGTGGCTGTTGGGCTCGACCGGCCCCAGGCCGAGCGGCGGGCTCTTGACCAGCGGGCCGGGACTTCGTTCGGCGGGAGCTTGGGGAATGGTGCCGTCGGCGTTGATCGTCAGCAACTCGAAGGTCGCCCCGCCGAAGCTCGTGTGCCAGAAACTGAGCCGGCTCTTGTGCGTGGTCGGGAAGAGCCGGGCCATGCCGCCGGTCGCGGTGTCGAGGACGGTCGTCGTCAGCGAAGGATCGGTCAGCCGGTTGAACTTCGGGGTGTAGGTGCCGTCGGGTTTGACGTTGATCCCCCACCCGTTCATGGCCTTCACGTCCTTCCCGGCGGGCGGCGGGAACACGGTTCGCAGGTAGTTGCCGTCGGTGTCATACCGGCGCAACGCGGGCGGCCCCAAGTTGCTGGAGTGGCCCAGCACGTACACCGTACCGTCCGGCTTGAGTTCCAGGCCGTTGATCCCGAACGGACTGTGGTCATTGTGGCCGCTCTCCTCGGAGTAGTACGCGTACGGGTCGCCGCCCACGACCCGCTCCAGGGCCACGCTCATCCCCGCCCGGACCCGCACGGCCAGGGCTTCCGGTTTTGGGACCGCGACGCGGTAGTCATCCTTCCCGTCCCATTCGAGCTTCTGGGAGCGTGTGTTCGCCGCGAACGGCGGCGGTGCCTTCGGCCCCAACACGCCCGCACCCAGGTGGCGCACGACGGCCCCGCTCTTGGGGTCGATGATTGCGACCTCGACGTCGCAAAGGGCGTCCAGCTCGAACGTCACGACCCACTTCCCGGCCTTCGGGTCGTGGACCAGTTCGGGCTTCTTCACCCACGCGAGCGGCTCCGCGGCGGTCGCGGAAGCGGCGAGCAGGATCATCACGACGGTCGCGCAAAGGAATCGCATCGGTTGCACTCGGCTGTTCGACGGTTCCGGGTCTCCCGTTCAGGCCCGTCGTCCGGTCACGAACGTCGGGCCGCCGGAAGCGGCCCTGGTCGGGAAACGAGGCGTTGGAACGGCTGGCGAGGGTTGGACGTAGACTATACCGTAATCCGACCCGCTCCGCATCTGGTGAGCACGGTCGGAACGTGAGCGACCGCGTCGATGTTCGCCTGGGTGGGTGCAGTCATCGGGAAGCGGCCATGAACGACGAGGATTCGATCGCGGCCTTGAAGAACCTCGGCCCGAAGAGTGCAGACTGGCTCCGCGAGAGCGGCGTCGCGACGGTCGGCGACCTGCGGCGGCTCGGCCCCGTGGTCGCCTACCTGCTCGTCAAGGAGCGACGACCTCGTGCGAGCCTGAACCTGTTGTGGGCGTTGGCCGCGGGGGTGCAGGGCCGGGACTGGCGGGACCTGTCGGAGGCCGCCAAATCGAGGTTGCGACGCGCGGTCGATGCGGCGTGAGGCCGGCGAGACCGATCATTTGAGGGGCCGACGATGACGCGGATGGAGTGGTACAACACCCTGGCGAAGCCGAGCTGGACGCCCGACGGAAGCACCATCGGGCTGATCTGGACGATCCTGTACCCGGTCATCGTCGTCAGCTTCGGGTACGTGTTCGTGCAGGCGGTGCGGGGCAAGATCCCGCGAGCGGTCGCGGTGCCGTTCGCCATCAACCTGATCGCGAACCTGAGCTTCACTCCGATCCAGTTCGGGCTGCGGAACCTGCCCCTCGCGGCGGCGGACATCCTGGTGGTGCTCGGCACCATCGTGTGGTCGATGGTCGCCGTGTGGCCGCACGCCCGGTGGGTCGCAGTCGCTCAGGTCCCGTACCTCGTGTGGGTGGGGATCGCCACCGTGTTGCAACTCTCGATCACGACCGCGAACTGGTGAGGGCGTGATGATCCTCCGGCCGTCGCAGAAGTTGAACGCGCGAATCAAGGGTAGCCCACTGGAGGTAGTGACCGCGCACGAGAACCCGCTCCTCGACTGGTCCGCTCACGTGTTCGCCGTGGGGCGTGCCGAGTACGTGCTCGTGAGCAACACGATTTCCCTCTACTCCGCGGTACTCGACGGGGCTGCGATTCGGGACACGACCCGGTTCACCGAGCGGGTACTCGGCGTGATTCGGGCATTACTCGACGGTGCCGGACGTCTGCCGGACGAACGCCTCGCTCCGGTCGAGCCCGTCCAGTTCGCGAAGTCACTGGACCGCTCCGTGACGGGCTCGATGAACGAGCTGATTACGCACGCGACTGCGTTTTTGGCCGGCGGCGACCTGCCCGTCGCGGACGTCGGCGTGCGGCTGAACGACATCCTCCTGTCGGCACTGGCGAGCGGGTCCAGCAAGTACGGCAGGCCACGGGAGGCGTTCGCGCAACTGGTCGGCACCGGAAGCGACGATCGACCGACATCGGAATCGTCGTGGTGAAGCGGTTGTGGCCGACAGTTGCTGAGAACAAGGGTCGGTGATTCCCAGCCGAGCAGCCCCGGAGCCCTTCGCGAGATCCGCGTGGGGGAAGAACTGAACGAAGCGACCGATCACTCGCCCCAACGAGTCGGAGAAGCTGCCATGTCGGTTCCGAATGCGAACCCTGGGGAAGTCGTGGACGTCCGCCCGTTGGGTGCGGCCCTGGCGACGACCCCGACGCGGACACTGGTGAAGACCGAAGCTGTTACTCTGGTCCGCATGGTCGTCCCGGCCGGGAAGGAGATCCCGACGCACGCGGCGAAGGGCGAACTGATCGTGCAGTGCCTGGAGGGGATGATCGCCTTCACCGCCTGCGGGCAGACGCACGACTTGGAGGCAGGGCACCTGCTGTACCTCCCGGCCGGCGAGCCCCACTCGCTGCACGGGGTCGAGGACGGCTCGCTCCTGCTGACCGCCGTGTCGCCGGCTCGGTAGGCGACGCCGCAGTGCGGACCGGGTTGCACGAGGGAAAGCACATGCAGATCGTCGGTACGCACCACGTCGCGGTCATCTGCTCGGATTACGTGCGGTCGAAAGCGTTCTACGTCGAGGTGCTGGGCCTGGAGGTGGTGAGCGAGGTGTATCGAGCGGCCCGCGACTCGTACAAGCTCGACCTCAAACTGCCCGACGGGACGCAGATCGAGTTGTTCAGCTTCCCGGACCCGCCGCCGCGGTCGAGCTACCCGGAGGCGTGTGGGCTGCGGCACATCGCGTTCGCCGTCGCCGACCTCGATGCGGCGGTCACCCATCTCAAGGCTCACGGGGTCGTGGTCGAGCCGGTGCGGGTGGACGAGCACACCGGCAAGCGGTTCACCTTCTTCGCCGACCCGGACGGCCTGCCCCTCGAACTCTACGAGCGATGACACGCCCCAGGCACGCGGGCCGCGGCTCCCAATCCAAAAAGTGCTTTTGAAGATCCACGGTCTCGAAGACGCCCGTTGGAATGATGTCTCCGGGCCGAGGCAAGGCGGCGTGGCCTGCCGGTCGGGAAGCCGTTTTAAGGCCCCCAGGGCACTCGTGGCGGCCCGATCGTCCTCCGGTCGGCTTCTGGGACGGCCATTGCGATGGCTTGAAATGGGTGGCCTACAAGTTGATTATTGCCACAGCATAATCGCCACGGGCTTTTGGGGACGATTTGATTGGTGCCAAACTATCAGAGTGAGTTCTGCCCGGTCACGACCCCGGCGGGCACCCACCTCCAGCCCCGCACCGCGGCAGCGGCTTCTGGATCATCACCTCGGTCTGCCGGCTTCACCCCCGACGCCGCAACGGTTTCGGACGCGGCCGGCTCCTTCTTCTTCCGCCCGAATCTTTGCGGCGGTTTCTCGGTCGGCTCCGGCTGCTCGTCGGCGGCCTCGACGCCGTGAAGGCGGCGGAACTCCCGCACGCCCTGCTGTGTGACCCGGTAACAGGCCGAGAGGGTTCCGTCCGGCAGGAGGACCGCGTGCCCGGTGTTCTGCTCGATCCCGTCGAGCGCGATCAACTCCCCGTGCAGGGTCGTGAGTTGCTCGGTGCCGACCCCGTCCAGCCGCATCAGCCGGTCCCGCCAGGCCGTCCGGTCCTCGGAGCCGAGCCTCGCGTAGTGCGACAGGAGCGACAGGAGGTGGGCGTTCTCCCGCAGACGCACCGACAGGTCGAACATCGTCGCTCCTCACGCGGCACCCGGACCGGGAAGGAGATCGGCGGCGACGGCCCGTCGTTCCACGGCCACGACCACGTTCCGGTGCCAGGCCGCGGCGACGAGCAGCGGGTCGTAGCGAACGTGAGGATCGCGACGGGTCGGCCGACGCCACCCTCAATCCGCGATGATGTGCAGTTTCGCTTTGAAGTTCTTGTCGCCGGTGAGCGGGCACACCTTCATGGCGTCGACGGACGGGATCACCGGCAACGGGTTCTTCGCGTCCGGGAACTTGTACAGCAGGATCGTCTCGCCCATGCGGTGGTCCCACACCTTCATGACCGGGGCCGGTTTCTCGTCCGTCCGCTTCCATTGCAGGTACACGAACTTCTTGGTTTCGGGGTCGAACGCCGTCATCTGGTCGAACAGTTTGCCGCCGCCGAAGGTCACCTCGTAGGTGACGGTCTTGTCCCCGTCATTGCCGGTCACCTGGTAGATGTTCGCGGCCGTGGCGAGCGACGGCCCCGCGAGCAGGCCGACCAGGACGAGCACGGGCATGAGCAGTCGATGCGGCATTGTTGATCCCCTCGTTGTGAAGCCTTCGGGGGGCCGTGATGAGCCGCCCCCCGAAACCATGACGATCCGAGTGGCGTTGTGGATTGCAAGATTCCGACCGGCACGGCACCGCCACATTCGCGGAGTGCCGGCCGGAGCTGTGCGGCAGCGAGTTGCAACAACGGTCAGCCTTTGACTACCGACCGATAGCGTTTCTCGGCTTCGGCCCAGTCGACGAACTTGAGGAACTTCTCGACGTACTCGGCCTTCTTGTTCTGGTAGTCGACGTAGAACGCGTGCTCGTACACGTCGATCACCACCAGCGGCACGGCCAGCCACAGCGGCCCCTGCGCGTGCTCGTCGCTGACCAAGTTGTACAGCCGCCCGTTGACCGGGTGGACGACCAGCATCGCCCACCCCGCCGCGGACTTCGCACTCGCCACGAAGTCCGCGGCCCACTTGTCCACTGACCCGAACCGCTTCTCGACCACCTTCTTGATCCCCTCCGGCGGGTCGGTCGCCTTCAGGGCCAGCCCGTCGAAGTACAGCTCGTGCAGGATCACGCTGTTCCCGCGGCTGGACTGGATCTGCTTGAGCCGGTCGAACGCGGCCGGGTCGATGGCGGTGCCCTTCGTGAAGCTCTCCTCGAACCTCGCGTCGGCCCCGGCGAACGCCTTCAACGCCCCGCCGTAGTGGGCCGTGTGGTGCGGGCTGATCTGGGCGGCACTCAGGAAGCCGGGCACCTCCTTGTGCTTCAGGGGCTTCGGGTTGCCGGTGATCAGGCCGCTGCCGGCGTACGGCGACTTGTCGGGCTCGTCGGCATCGGCCAGGCCGGGCACCAGCATCGACCCGGCGGCGGCACCGGATGATGTAAACAGGAAGTTGCGGCGGTTCAGGGGGTTCACGTCATACTCCGTGTGGATGGTTGTGTTTCCGGGGGCTCGCGGGCCGACCGACGGGGGCGGATTCGTGAGGGGGCCGGCCGAGCGGCGTCCCGACCCGCCACCCGTAGACTATCCCCGGCTCCTCCTCCCCGCACCGGATGCCCCCATGACCGCCCGCCTCGCGTTCGTCCTCTTCGCCCTCCCCACGCTCGCAACGGCGGTCACGGCCGCGGAGCCGAAGCCGTTCCCCGCTACGCTGGCGAAGTGGCAGGGCTTCGCCCGTCACGACTTCAAGGTCGGCGAACTGGAAGCCACCGTCGTAGTGCCAGACAAGGCGCTCGCGGGTCGGCCGTGGGTGTGGCGCGGCGAGTTCTTCGGCGCGTTCGCCGACGCCGATGTGGCGCTCGTGAAGGCCGGCTGGCACCTCGCGTACCTGAAAACACCGGATCTCTTCGGCGCACCGAAGGCCGTGAAGAAGTGGGAGCCGTTCCACGACGCGATGGTCAAGGACTACGGCATGCACGCCAAGCCGGGCTTCATCGGCCTGTCCCGCGGCGGGTTGTACTGCATGAACTGGGCCGCATCGCACCCGGACAAAACACTTGCGGTGTACCTCGACAACGCGGTGTGCGACTTCAAGAGTTGGCCCGGTGGAACGCCGAAGAAGCTCGGCACGGGCAAGGGCAGCGAGGGCGAGTGGAAGAAGGTGCTCGCGGCCTACGAGTTCAAGAACGACGACGAGGCCGTCGCGTTCAAGCTCAACCCGGTCGATAACCTCGCCCCCCTTGCAAAGGCGAAGATCCCGCTACTGCTCGTGTACGGCGACAAGGACACAGTTGTGCCGCACGCGGAGAACTCGGAATTGGTCTACGACCGCTACAAAGCGCTCGGCGGGCCGGTCGAGCGGGTGGTGAAACCCGGCCAGGATCACCACCCGCACGGGCTCAAGGACGTGACGGCCGTGGTCAAGTTCTTCACCGACGCGCTCGAACCGAAGAAGTGACTTGCGCGGTTCAGTCTCTGGCGTTCGCCGGTCGGTCGGCTTCGACAGTGAACCCGCAGGAGCGGGATCGGACCGGCGGGGAATCCGGCTTGACCGGGGCCAAGAGCGAACCGAAACTGGCTCGACGTCGCCATCCCGCACAACCCTAGACCTCCATCATGCACGCAACCCGCCTCCTTTTCATTGCTGTCTCGTTCTTCGTCGCCGGTGCGATCCGGGCCGACGACCCGCCGAAGAAGGCCGAGCCGGAACGCCTGAAACTCTGGAACAACAACGCCCCACAGGGCGACGGCACGTTCGAGCAGGCCGAGGCGTGGATCACCGTCCACCGGCCGGAGAAGCCCAACGGCACCGCCGCCGTGATCTGTCCGGGCGGCGGCTACGGGGGCCTCGTGACCGGAGCGGAGGGGCACGGGATCGCGGCGTGGCTGAACAAGCACGGCGTCACCGGGGTGGTGCTGGAGTACCGCCTCCCGAAGGGCCGGCCGTTCGTGCCACTGCTCGACGCCCAACGTGCGATCCGCACGGTGCGGGCCAACAGCAAGGCGTGGAGCATCGACCCGGCAAAGGTCGGCATCATCGGGTTCTCGGCCGGCGGGCACTTGGCCTCGACCGCCGGCACGCACTTCGACGACGGCGACCCGAAGGCGACCGATGGCGTCGAGAAGCAGGGTTGCCGGCCCGACTTTATGATCCTCGTGTACCCGGTGATTTCGATGGGCGAGAAGGGACACGGCGGCTCCCGGACCAACCTGCTGGGGAAACAGCCCGATGAGAAGCTCGTGAAGCTCTTCTCGAACGAGTTGCAGGTGACGGCGAAAACGCCGCCCGCCTTCATGGCCCACGCCAAGGACGACAAGCCGGTGCCGCCGGAGAACAGCAAGATGTTTCACGACGCATTGCAAGCACAGAAGGTGCCGTCGAAGTACCTGGAACTGGCGTCCGGCGGTCACGGGCTCAACGGTTACAAGGGGCCGATGTGGGACGCGTGGCAAACACAGTCGCTGGCGTGGCTGGAGGAATTGAAACTGCTGCCCGCGAGCGGGGAGAAGAAGTAGTCACGGTGGGCCAAGTGCCGACCGGCCCATGGGACCGCATGTTCCCGTCCCTTGCTGCGTTGGGTCACAACATCTCAGATGCAGCCAGTGATCGGCGGCGTACAGCAGTTATTCGCCCTTCGGGGCGAGCCAGCGGACGGCGTTCTCCAAGAGTTGCAGTACCGGCTTCTCCTTGAACACCGCGTACGTCTCGTGGCCGGGTCGGAAGTAAAACACCCGACCCTTGCCGATAGTCCAGACCATCCCGCTGCGGAACCAGTCGCCCGTGGCCCAGCGCTCCTCCAAGATCACCTCGTCCGGTTCGGGCACGTGGAAGGGCTCGGCGTACATCTCGGTCTTGGGAAGCTCGAACTTCTCCGGCAGACCCTTGGCGATCGGGTGATCTTTCTTCAGCACCCGCACCTGGCTCGGCTTGCCGTCTGTGCGGTACGCCGGGAAGCAGCAATAGGGGAGGTACACCGTGGCCTTGTCGGGGCCGTCCGGGAACTTGCGCAGATCAGTGTACGGCGTAAGCCGGTCCGTTGACTTCGGCAGCGTGTACCGTTTGGGCGGATCAACGTACGCGATCTCGACCTTCGCACCCTCCCGCTTGAGTGCCTTCTCCGCGTCGAGGCGGGTGCGCTCGTTCATGGCCTCCATGAACGGCGTGGACCAGTGCGCCGAGTGCAACGCGATGAGCGACAGCGTTCCTTCCTTGATGCGCTGGATCAGCGGCTGCGTCATCTTGGGTGTGATCTCGGCCTGCCGCACGTGACCCCACCAGATGAGCACGTCGCACCTGCGGATGTGCCCCGGTGAGAGGCCCTTCTCGTCGTCCTCGATGTTCACCGACTTCACCGCAAGGCCGGCCTTGTCCTTGAGGTGATCCGCAATCTGGTTGCCGAGGAAGTTGGCATACGCCTGCTTCTGCGCGGGCTGCTGCTCGTCCCACACCACGACGTTAATCGCCTTTGCCTTTGGTTCGGCGGCGATCGCGGCCACGGGCAGGAGCAGCCCGGTGGCGGACGTGCGGAGGAACTCGCGGCGGGTGTTGTCAGTCGTCATGGTTTGGCCCTCGAAGCGTTCAACCGGGGAGCGTTCGGGATTCGGGCTTGTTGAGCGGGTGCTGGTCCTTCCGCCCGTCTGCGACTACCGCGACCCATTCGGCGAGCCGCCGACCCAAGAGCCGGCAGGCGTCCTGCACTTCAATCTCGCGTGGTTCCTTCGCGGCGATGGCCCCGTAGTGGCAGGTCGTGCTTTTCCCGGCGTAGTCGGTGACGCCGAAGACCAAGAAGCCGAAGTTCATGAGTACCATCTGGATCGACTGGCAGGCGATCTCGGACCCGCCGCCCCAGCCGCCGCTCGACGAGAACGCGCAGGCCACCTTGCCGTCGACCTTCCCCCAGTGGTCGAACATCGTCTCGTCCCAGAAGCGTTTCATCTTCCAGGACAGCACGCCCATGTTGGTGGGGCTCCCGACCGCCAGTCCGTCGCACCAGTACACGTCGTCGGGCGTGGCCTCGGCGACCTCGCGAACGCGGACCTCGGAGTCGGGAATCAGTCCGGCACCTTCGGCCACGAGTGCGGCCATCTTCGCGGTGTTGCCGCTGGCCGAGTGATACAGGACCAGGATCTTGCCCATGCCGTTCACGTCTCCCGTGCGCGTAGGTGGCCCACGGGTACGATACGGTCGCCGAGCCGGCAGGGGAGATCGCCTCGCGGGGCGCGGCCGTCGCGTTCGCGAACGCCGGGGATGGGTCGAAGCTCCCGCCGCCCGGCACCTCGACGCTCCCGCACGTGGTCCAAATGCGAAACGAATTGCGTTTGTGGCCGGAACGCTGAAAAACCTGCGAATCCGTGACCAACCCGATTGTCGGCTCCCGCCCAGCGTGGAGGGGCGCTGGCGCGTCCCTGTTCAACACACCAACCGGGGAGGCTGTCATGTCGGTGAACGAGAACGAACGGGACGACTGGCGGGACACGATGGAGCAACTCGACATGGCCCGACAGGCGCGGTCGGACGTGGCGTGGCAACCCTTCGAGCAGAAGTGGGCCGCCGTCGTCGCGCCGGCGTTCGACGCCCTCCTTCAGATCCGCCGGAACGAGTACGAGTCGGACGCAACGGCCGAGGCCGACGCCGTTGCGAACCTGAACGACGTGTACAAGCGGATGGCGAGGGAAGCGGCCGAGACCGCCTTCGCGCGCGACTTCGAGACCCGGTCGGGGGTTCGCGTCCTGGCCGGCGTTCTGGGAAGCGACTCCCTGTGTGTCGGCTTCAACAACCAACCGCATGAAGGGTTCCCGACCCGCCGGGACAGGGAACTGAACGAGTTCCGGGCGTGGCTGGTGGACGTGGGCGTCGAGGAACTGGCCTACGCGGAGCACCCCGACCGCGGCCCGTACGAGGGGTACACCTACGCCCTGTTGCTGTGGTGCGTGCCCGGCTCCGAGCCGCACGTGGGGGGACAGTACCGGGCCATCATCCTCAAGGGCCTGAGTGACCCGCCGCAGGACTGATGCGAGCCCGGCGCGGCGGTGCCACTCCGGGCCAGCGGCGGTCCCGTGGGAACGCGGAACCGACCCCAACACTTGCGTCCTCAAACCCACAATTCGGGTCTCACCGGACACGCTGTCCGGCGAGACACCCCCTTCGGGGTCAGCCCGTCGTCGGCCGGTGCCCCGTGGTGCGTCGCTCCCCGCTGGACGACGGCCACACGTCACGCTCACGGCCCCGCCACGGGACAGCGAACGACACACCGGGCGGCGGCGTGGCGGATCTGCGGGTTCTTATCTGCCGCGAGCGTGTGGAGGAGCAGGCAGTCGTCCGTGGTCGGCACCGACCCGACCCGCTCGATCACGCCGAGGAGCCGCAGCCGGTAGGGAGCACCGTTCCGGCGGAGCGCCGCCTCGCGCACCATCCGGCTGACCGTTGGACCTTTGAGTTGGCAAAGTAGGTGCGCGGCGTGGGCGTTGAGGGCGGCGTTCTTGACCTTAAGGGCATGGAACATCAGGTCGATGGTCACTTGCCAGGGCGTTTTCGCGGACAGGTCGCTCACGTCGGGACTCCTTCCGTGGGGTCAGGGTTCAGCAGGGGACGCGTGCCAGAACCGGCTCTGGCTCGTCGCGCTCCGTCGCGACCGGTTCTTCCTCGAACAGGTACTCCGCGGCCCGCGGCGGCGCGACACGGGCGGGCTGGGCGCGTGATTCGCAGCCGACGTCAGCGCGGACCGGATCACCCATCGCGATCTCAGCAACGACTTGCGGCACGGGCATGAGTTTCTGGAACGTGACCAGTGCCCCCATGGCGCTGAGGTACATCCGCTGCGCCCGTTCGATCCGTTTCGAGTGGTACTGGAGTTGCCGGTAGGTGTCGCCCGCCCCCAGTGCGTTGGCTTCCGCCGCGGTCAAATAGTCCAGTTGCAGACCGCAGGCCACGACCCGCTGCACGAGCAACGCTTCAACGGGCGTCGCACCGGGCCGGGCCAACTCCGTCCGCCGGGCCTTGGCTTCGCGGGTCAGTGTCTCCCGCAAATAGGCGTTGTTGCCCGCAGCCAACGCGATCCAGGCGGATTCGGCGTGCTTGCCGAGATCGCCGAAGTGCCGGCTCAAACCGGGGTGTCGGTCGAGGATCGCCCGCAACTGCGGGAGCACACTCGTGTCGCCCGTTTTTGCTTTGGCGATCACGCCCTGGATCTCGGTCAGAACCTCCGGCGGGGGCGGTTCGCCGATGCCTTCCGTGGCCATCTCATTTCCTCTGCTTGCGCCACCGGGAATAATTCGCTCGATGGAACCCGGCCGCGAGCAGCGTCGCTTCCATCAGAGCAACGGCCACAGTCTCCAGTTCGGCCATCATCCCGTCTACAGCATGAAGCTCGGCCCGTGTACGCTCCACCGCCAGGCGCTCGGCGGCTCGTTGCTGTCGGCGTGCTTCCAGGGCCTTGGCAGCGGCGTCGGCCTTCGGACCGCGGCCCCAATACCGCTTCACGACCCGCCCAGTCTTCGCGTCACGCTCGGACAGATACAGGTACTCGTTGCCGCCCGACCTTCGCGTCTCGAACGCCATCTTTGGTTACCGTGCGCCCGCCATTGGACTACGACCCGGTGAGCCCACCACTCGAACCGCTTCAGTGTCGCATTTTCAAGGCTGTTCCGCGAGATCAGACGAGTGCGCGGTGCCCCCGCGCACAACTCCGGCCCTCGATCCGCCTCAAACCGGGTGCCCAACGCGCCCTCAAGGTGCCTCTTAGCGGGGTTAGCCGGGAGCGAACGGCCCCGATTGAGGTGCCGGACAGGGTCGAGCAGTCCCGATCGACCACCCAGGAACCCGCTCCCGAACCGAATGCCCGGCTTCCGCGCGCCGGTTTTGCCCCGTGGTCGGCCGGAGCAGAGGCGACCCGCGGCCTGTCGGTTACAACTCGCTCGTGCCCGCCAGGGAACCCGACTTCGGACTCGGCGGCACCACCTTGACCCCGACCGCTTCATCGGGTCGAACCCGCAGCGACCACCGGCGCTTGCCGACCTCGCGGCCCTCGTCGATGCGAACCGACCACCGGGACGAGTGGCCCGCACTGCCGCCGATCGACAGACTCAGGTCGTGGACGCCGCTGCCGGGCTCGTACTCGGCGGTGCGCCCGACCAGCAGCCACTGGCGCGCGAACTCGGCGATCCCAGAGTAGGCTAGGTCGCCGAGAGCGATCGCGATCCGCTTGGAACTGCTGGTCTTGTTCGCGTGGTGGACGAAGACCGGGGTCGCCCCAGCCCGCTGGCACGTGTCCGCGAACCGGGCGAGCACCGGGCCGACCTCGTACGGGTTCGCCGCCGGCCGGTCGTCGCCCAGGCACAAGGAGAGCGGATCGACGATCACCACCTCGACCCCCTTGGCGCGGATGAGGTGCCGGAGTTCCGTGCGGTCCGCAGCGCTGCCGAATCGCGGCAACTGGAAGCCGCACAGGACGTCGCAATCCTCCGGCTCTTCGTCCTTGGAGCGACAGATGCGTCGGAGCGTCTCGTTGATCGTCTGCCGACCGCTCTCGCCGCTGAACACCGCCACCTTGCACGCCTTGGGCACGGCGAACGTGTTCAGGAACTTGGTGCCGGTTGCCAGCGAGACGGCCAGGTCGAGCGCCAGCGACGTCTTGAGCGCCTTGTGCGGCCCGCCGATCACCATCGGCTGGTCGCGGACCAGCACCCGCTCGACCAGCCAGTCCGGCGCGGTGCCCTCGTCGCACAGGTCCGCCATGCTGACCAGAGACAGCCGCGGCTTCTTCTCGGCCTGCGTGTTCGTCTTTTCGCTCGCCTTCGTCATCGGGTTCTCCTTGTTGTCGTACACGTTGCGGTCACCACGCCCCGCGGAACTCCACTCACTCCTTGCCCAACACCGCGTCGACGACCCAGCAACCGCGGACGTGTTTCTGCTTCCGGTCGCGGCAGTGGGAGAGGATCGCGTAGTCGGTACAGTCAGCGTCCTGGAGTGCATCCGCGAGGATGGGCATTGCGCCGAAGTCGCGGGACTCGTACATCTGCTTCGCCAGCAGGACTGCGGTGTCGGTGCGCCACGCCGGCGAGAACCGAATCGGGCGGAACGGATCACCAAAGATGTCACGCAGGATGGCGCACTGGGCCGACAGTTCGCGGACCAACTCCAACCCGGCAACGCCGTAGGCGATCGTGAGGTAGTACACGTCCAGATGGTAGAGACGCTCCGGGCCGGCGGACCACAGAACGCCACCTCTCAGGAAGCCGATCTGACGCCGCAGATGCTCGTACATGCGCCGCGAGTAGAAAGCCTCCTCCGATACGCAGATCGAGTCCGGCAGCGAGTCGTGGACCTCGGCCCGGACGCGCTCGATGAGACGCACGAGCCGGTCACGTCGATACGCCCCGTCCGCGTGCTGCTCGGCCGCTTCGAGCACGGGCTGCACGGGGTCGCGTTCGAGCAGTTTTCGGCCGCGCCGGCAACAGGCAAGGTGGAACAGCCGGAGCTTCCGCTGGCCGCTCCGAGTTCCATACACGCGCCGTGTAGCTTCCAGGTGCGAGAGCATCTGGCCGGCGGATCGACTCAACCGCCACTGCTTCTGGGTAATGACTTGCGGCTTGAGTTCTCGCCGCACCCACGGCTCCCACTTGGGAGGCATCTTCGATCCTCCCGTTGTTTGATCCCGCCGTTCGTTACCACACCACCGACGTCGGAGTCGGGTACGCCAGCGGCCCCTCGGTGAGGAAGCCGGGGTTGTGCCGTACTCGACGCCTGATCTTCTTCCACGCCCGCGCCGCGTCCCCCCACCGCTCGACCAATTCGATCACCGGCACCGTTTCCTCGAAGCCGTACTTCTGCGCCGTCAGGATCGCCTTCGTGCACAGGGCCACGGCCTCCTTCTGGCGAAAGCACGGTCCCAGTTGGGAGACCCACTGCCGCAGCACGGCGACGGCCCGGTCCGCGGGGCGGTCCTTGGCGTGCGCCAGTACGAATCGCCGGCCGAGCTTCTCGAAGGCGCGCCCGCCGAGTTCGGTGCGGAACTTGGACCCGTCAAGCCGGAACCGAAACCCCAGCCACTCGGCGGGGGCCGTTCTGACATCGCAGACGGCCTCCTCGAACGACTGCTTCAGGAACATCCCGGCGGGCGCGAGCAGTTCCCGCAGGAGTGCGTCGGCGGCGCGGGCGGTCTCCTCGTCGGCCGCGACGAGCAGGAGGTCGTCGGCGTAGCGGAGGAGCCAGACCCTGAGACCCGCCTCGCGCCACAGCCCATGCAAGAAGTGCGTGAGATAGACTTCCAGTGCCAGCGCCGAGAGCGGCCCGCCCTGCTTGATGCCTCCCACCGACCGCGCCCGCGGGGGCAGCACGCGGCCCAGAAATGTTCGCAGCCGAGGGCACGGCAGGAGCTTCGAGAACACGTCCAGGAGGCGCGACACCGGCACACGCCGGTAGGCGTCGATCAGGTCGTGCGCCACCCAGACCGGGTGTCCGCCGAGGGCGAGTTGCTCGGCCACGGCGACCGCCTCGAACCGCCCGCGCATCGGCCGGTTGGCGAAGCTCAACGGGTCGAAGAGGCCGTCGAGCATCGGACGGAGAACAAGTGACGCCGCCTTCTGCACGACCCGGTCCTCCAGCTCCATCAGGATGATCGGCCGCTTACCCGTACCCGATGCCTTCGGCACCCACCGGAGGAGTTCCTTGCCCGGCCGGTAATTGTCGGTACGGAGGGCAACACCGTGGGCCGTGCACATCCGCCACAACTCCCGCGCGCCCAGCACCTCCAGTGGCAGTCGATTCGGCCCCGGTGCCTTGGGGCCGCGGGCGCGGAGTTGCGTCGCGGCCTCGAACAGCACCTTCGGCTCGGCGATCATGGTCACCACGTCGCCCGCGTGTTCCTCCACAGCGTCCCATCCGCCTGCCGCGACCGCGTGCAACTTTTGTCGCCAGCGGCCCAACATCTCGCCGGGTGTGCCGACGTGCCCCCGCACCCACGCGAGGTCGCAGGGATCGTGCGTCGGCGGCAATTCAGCGCTAATGCGGTCACTCACGGTGTCTCCCGAAGTTCGTGTTCAACAAGGGGTGAGGCCGGACATCCGTGTCCGAGCCGCCCACATTCGGCCTGCGCCGCATTTCGCCAGGGATCGGCGAAGCCATCCGCAAGAGGGCGTCGTCCCGGTGGGTTCGTATGGTCCGTGTAGCATGGTCCGTACGGGTTCGTGGCGAGGTCCACGGCCGGCGGGTTGCACCCGTCCGGTTGCGTAGGGCCGGTCGCGTCGGCGTGTACGAGGGTGTTCCGGGTGGTCCGGTACTATCTCGTACAGCGGGCACGTCCTGGGAACGCGTTTAACGACCTGTTCCGTGGCGGTCGTACGGGTGGATTTGACTCCACGTCCGTAGGAACGGGTGACGGCTTTACTCGTCAGGCCCGTCCAGGAGGGGTCATCCTGACGCCCCCGTGGTTCCGTTGTTGTTTGTGGTTGCTTCTTGCGAAGCGTGTACCGTCATCACGGCCTTCTCGTAGCCCTCGATCCGCGCCGCGGCGTTCTTCTTTGCGAGCGGGTGGAAGTCGTCCGCGAAGTCGATCAGGATTCCGCTCCTGGCGAACTCCGGGTACGGCCAGTCGATCTTCGGCAACTTCCACCTCGTCCCCGTGGCGCGGATCAGGACTTCGGCGCGCAGGACGGTCTCCTTGGCGGCACGTTCGGTCGTAATGATTCCGCAACCGGGTTCGGGCTTCGCGGCCTCCAGTTCGTTGGCCGACCAGACCGCCCATCCCGGTAGGAGCACCGCCAGTTCGCGTGCATGAACCAGACTTTCGACCAGGATCGCGACGCCCGTCTTCGCCGCCCTCGTGACCTGCTCGACGAGTTGCTCGTGGTCACCGAGGATCGCCCACACGGACTTCTTCTTCGCCCGCACCAGTCCCTTCGCGACTGCGGCGATCCGCCGGTTGCGGCGTGCGTTGTTCCAGTAGAACTGTTTCTTCTGCTCGAACGCGTCGTTCATCTCTTCCGGCCGGGTTCCCCGCGTCGGAAGCACCACGACCGTGACCGGCACGGGCACCTTTACTTCCGGCCAAGTGTGTCCCGCGATCACCTGGACGCGCCGGTCGAGGTCGTCGTCGCCCGTTTCTCGTACCCGGCTGAAGGACAGCACCCGCCCATACTGCTCCGACATGATCACGCGGAGGGCGTTGTCGTTGACCGTGTGCTCCGCGAAGGGCAGTGCCAGCAAGTCCCACTCGCCCTTCCCGCGGGGCAACTGGCCCACCAACCCGACACTCACCCGACCGAAGGTCTTCTCCTTCGCCGTGTACAGCCCCACGGGTTCGTCGAGCCGCGGGCGCAGCCACCGCAGGACCGACCAGAGCATCTTGTAGGTGGGCACCGCGACCGCGATCCGGGCCTCCGGGTAGGCGCGGGCCACGGCCGCGATCGTGCCGACCACGCGGTCGCTGTCGAAGCCGGTCACACGAAGCGCACGGTGCCGCCCCACAGCCTCGACCGCGTCGCGGTGTTGACGAGGAACGTGCATCTGCCAGTCGACCCGCCGGACCCACCGCGGCGAGTCCTCGCGCAGGTCACGCACCTCGACCGCGTAGCCGAGCTTATCGAGCACCCCGGCCACCTGGGAGACGAGCCCCTGCGGCACCATCTGGACCTCGCGGACGTCGGCTCTCTCCTCGTCCTCGATCCAGCGCTGGCGGATCAGTGTCGGCGCGAGCCAGTCCGAATCGACCACTTCCATTCGGTGCCCCTGCGGTCCTCCGGGCTCGAACTCCACCACCGGATAGCGCAAGAGTTCCCCCACCTCCAGTACCGGGGGCGTGAGGACCGCCCAGTGGGTCGGACGGAGTTCGATCATCGCGGTCGGCTTGTTCGCGGTCATCTGTGACCCCATTTCCAGTTTTTGACTCGGACGACAGACCCGGACACCGTGTCCGGGACATCATCCCAGCCGCGAAAGCGGTCACCACTCCTCGGCGCACCAGGCACGACGGTCGAGCCGGTCGGCCTTGGCCGGGATCTCCGTGCATAGCCAGATGCCCCGCCCGATCAGCGCCGGCGCGCCGACACGGACGCGAACTCGCTCAGCACTTCGATCGCTTCCCGGATGCTCGCCTCGGCCTTCTGGAGCCGGCCCGCGTGAATCCGGTCTCGTTGTCCGCGGACGAGCGGGATCTCGCGCCGGAGCGTCGCCAAGAGCCGACCGAACGCCTTCCCCGGCCCGGCGACGGCTTGCCCGCCTCCGCAGTCGGCGAGTACGACCTTCGGCTTCTCCCCGGCCTCGATCCGGCGGGCCACCTCGGCCTGCACCTTCTTCGGGAGGAGGGCGACTTGGCCGGCGGCGATCAGTGCGATCGCGCCCGTGTCGTGGGCCCGCTGGACCGCTACCGGCGCGTCGAGCAGCAGCAAGTACCGAGACACCGAGCGTGGCGCGAGCCCCATGCGGGCCGCGATCCGGGCCTTCAACTCCTCCTTCTTGACGAAGCCGAACCGGGCCCGTTCCCGGCCCTCCTCCAACTCCATCATGCGACGGATGCACTTCGCCCGTGTGAGAGGGGAGAGGTGCCGGCGGAAATAGTTGTCTTCGATGAAGAGTTCTTCGACCGCACTGTCGCCCTCGGCCGCGAGGTCGTGGCGGAGCACCACGTCGATCTCTGTCCAGCCGAGCAGTTTGGCGGCGCGGACCCGCTGATGCCCCGCGATGACGGTCCCGTTCGGAGTGATCTCAACCGGGTCGCGCTGACCGCGCCTGTTCATGTTCTCGGCCAGCGCCTTCAGTTCAGCGTCATCGACGTCGCCGAACACCTCGGCCTGTCGCGGGTGGTCCTTGAGTTTGCTGATCTTCCATTTCGTGACGGTCTTCTTCGTGGACATGTTGCAAACCTCCGAATGTGCGTTTGGAAAGTACGAGTACCTGAGGGCGCTTGCGTGCGCCGAACTGTCAAGCGCCCCGTTCGCGGAGGTCGCGTTCCACGCGGTCCTGGTGGCCTTCGTCTCCGACCCGTTCAGTCGCGACCGGGGATGCAGACGCGGAGGTGCCGTCCTCCAGAGCGGTCAGTCGCTCACAGAACCTCTGGAACGCCTGCCAGGAGGTATGCCAGATGCCCCCGATGCGCAAGCATTCGAGGCGGACGCCGCGAACGCCCGGACTGCGCCAGCGGTGACAGGTCGAGGGGTGAACGGGGCGGTCGTTGCGGTGCCGGGGCAACCGCTTGGCAAGTTGGGAGAGAGTCAGGAGTTGCTCGTTGGCGACGCTAATGACGCCGCAGAACGGAGCGAAGAACGCCACTATCAGGATCAGCCCGAAAAAGGTGCCCATGAGGCCCTCGCAGAATCACGCCAACGGTTGCGAACCCGTATGTGATCATGCGAGCCGTTGCAGCATTAACAAAATGCTGATCTGCGCGGCGGCGCAGCGAGGATGTGTATGGGAGTACGGGAAAACCACGGCGGATCGAGCACTCGCCAGATCCACGCGCCAGGAGGCAGAACGGGGGGCAGGGTTAGTGCGGAGGAAGTGGAAGAACTATGCGGGTGCCTGCGGAGGTTACAGAGTCGATCACCGAGCCAAGCCGGTGGCTGATCTTGGTAACCGCCTCCTTGAATGCCTTCGGCTTGAACTGCTTTTGCCCGGTCTCTTGCCCGATCACCGAGCCGGGGACGAAATCACCGTCCGCCTCGCGGAGCAGACCAAAGACTTTGTCGGCCCCGTATACGCCGGTAACGTCGTATCTCATGCCGTCCACCGTGACGTAGTCCCTCTGATCCTCGCGCGTGACCCGTACCCTCTCGGCCACAGCACCAGGCCCAACAGCACGCTCGATATGGTTCAACGCGCGGTACAAATCTCGAACGACACCGGCGAGGCGCTCAATTCTCTCGGCGTTCCTCCTCCTCAGGGTTTCGTCCGCATCCTTGCGGGGAAAGATCCCCAAGTAACCGTCGTTCTCCAGGAGCAGGTCAAGGCCCGCCTTTCGCCCCCGTGACCGGTGGGCCGGTACGTCCATTCCACTTAACTCGGCCCAGGGCGCGACGTCGATCTTCAGGCTCGACAACACCTCACTCACGGGCATCAGACTGCGAGCGAGAGCCGGAAGGTTCTTGTTCAGTATCTCTTGGTACGATGTGAACCTCCACTCGCGGGCGGGTTCGGGTGACTCCGGCTCCGGTAACTCCTTAACCGGAAGATAAGGGCACGGCAGGTCAGCGTAGATCTCCAGGAGTCCGCGCGGTTGCGCCAGCCACACGACGGCGATTTTGGGGCGTGGGTACGTCACCTCTACCAGACCCAGCAACTCCAGACAC
>SXGT01302699.1_pt1 | contig 21238 bp, 15 predicted proteins | sample 3176221 | NCBI WGS metagenome assembly SXGT01 (sample SAMN11356862, study PRJNA531348) | freshwater metagenome | isolation source: freshwater sample F1-120 | place: China: Fuxian Lake, Yuxi | collected 2017-12-25
ACTCGCGCGACGAGAACCAGTTCCTCCGCCGCCGGCGGGCGTTCGTGTTCGTGCTGTTCCCCGACCTGATCGCGGCCCGGTTCAAGGACACCGACCTGCCGTGTCAGCGCATCGTAATGGTTCAGTCGCTCGTCGTGGCCCTGGTCCGCAAGCTGACCGACTGGCTGAGCACGGACGCGATCCGGTTCGAGGTGCTGTTCGTGCAAGACGCGGGCGGGAAGTCGCCGCTCGAAGAAGAAGCGAAATTGCTGCGCCTCTTGCTGCGCGAGCCGATCGAGCGCGGCGACGGGTTGGTCGCGACCGGTGACAAAGCGGCGGTCGCGAAGCCGACGCCGGAGCAACCGGCCGCGGACGCCGCCACCGCGAGCAAGGAAGACGTGATGACCTACCTGTCGCGGCTCACGCGCATGTCGCAGGTCCACTGCCTCGCGGTCGCGGCCGAGCCGTTCGCGATGGAAATGGAGAACGTCGTCATCACGGAACTGGTGGCCGGGGCCGCGCGCCCGGAGATCGGCGACGGCGACGGCGTGGTGGGCGAGGTCGACGCCGTCGAAGACGCCTTCGACCTGTGGCAAGAAACCGCCCTGCGCATCTTGCAGTTGTGGGTGTAGGCGCAATGCCGCTTGCGGCTTGGCGAACGGCGCTGGCCGCGAACACCCGACTCTCTACATCAACTCAGCGCGAACCGCCGCGCCCGGCCCGGCGTATGGCGGGTATCGGCCCGATTCGCACCGACTATCCCGGTTCCGCCGCATGATGCCCGATCTGCCACTGTTCCTGGCCGGTGTGGTGCTCGTCACCGCGCAGTTCCTCGCCGCGCTCCCGTGGCTGTGGGCCATCGATCCCAAGGGCTTCAAGTACGCGGTCCAGAACCCCACCACGTTGCTGTACGCCGCCGGTGGCCTGCTCGGGGCCGGGTTGGGCGTGGCGATGTTCCTCAAGTACAAGGGCGACGCCACCGCGCTGGTCTCCAACGGCCGCTACATCTACGGCTCGGTCCTCCACCTGCAACTCATCATCGACCTGTTCATCCTCATGCCGCAGGCCGTCGTGCGCGTGTGGCCCAAGGGCGGGGCGGTCGCGTTCGCCGCGTTCCGCGAGAGCTGTCGCCAGCCGATGTTCTGGCTCATCCTCATCGGGGCTAAGAACCTCATCTGGCTGTCGGTCGTTATCCCGTACTTCACGTTCGGCGACGACTACAAGATGATGAAGCAGATCGGGTTCGACATCGTCATGCTCTCGGCCGTGCTGTTCGGCGTGCTGGCGTCGAGCATGTCCATTAGCGAAGAGATCGAGGGCCGCACCGCGGTCACCCTGATGAGCAAGCCGGTGAACCGCCGACAGTTCCTGATCGGCAAGTTCCTCGGCATTGTCATGGCGTGCCTCGTCATGTCCATGCTGCTGAACTGGACGCTGACGCACGCGCTGCGGGCGCAGCGCGAGTTCGACCCGATCAACAACGCGGCCGACCCCACCGACCCGCTCGGCATCCCGACCGACAAGGTCGTGGACCCGATGACGTTCGAGGCACAGAAGACCGTGGTGCCGCCGTTCCAGAAGGCGGTGCCCAGCGCGCCGGGCAAACTGGTCGCGCGCGGGGCCGGGCTGTGGTTCTCCGACGCCCTCGCGCACTCATTCGGCGTCGCCCTCGGTTTCGGGCAGGTGCTGATCCTGGTCGCGGTCGCGTCGGCACTGGCGACCCGACTCACCTTCGTCGTGAACATCGTCATCTGCCTCATGGTGTACTTCCTGGGGCACCTCGCGCCGGTCATCGTGGAAGCCTCGCGCCAGGCGCAGGGCAGTGGCGCGGCCACCGGGCTGGTCGGGTTCCTGGGCAAGCTGTTCGACGTGCTGTTGCCGTCGCTCGAATCGTTCAACATGGGCCGGGCGATCATCCGCGAAAGCCCGCTCCCGTTGTGGCAGTTCGGCACGTACGTCCTCACCGTCCTCGGCTACTCGCTCATCTACACCACGATCGCGCTGCTCGTCGGCCTGCTGCTGTTCGAGGATCGCGACCTGGCCTGACGCCACCTGAGCGGGGGGCGTCCGCCCCCTGTGTGTCCGTGTTCGTCCGAACGCACAGGGGGCTGACACCCCCCCGCTCAGGTCCGAAAACACAGGGGGCTAGCGCCCCCCGCTCAGCATTTCTGTTGCGTTTCATCTGGTCCGCGCCGCCCTGCGTCTGATACGCTCAATTCGTTCGCGTTCCTCGCGCCGGGGGCACCGTGGAAACCAACGCACTCAAGCGGTTACGCGCCGACTTCGTAAAGGCTCCGGCCACGCGCTGGACCGCGTTCCTCGGCTCCATCGCGACCGCGGCCACATACGCCTTCCTGCTGCTTCTCCTGTACCTGTTCGTCGATCTGCTCGTGTGGCGGGGCGAGGTGCCCACCTACGCGCAGCTCCCGGCGGCGCGCAAGCGCGAGTTCGCCGACGATTGGGCCAAGCGCCCGGAGGCCGACCGCAAAGAGGCCGTCGGCCGGCTCGCGTGGCCGGACGCGAAGGCCGCGCGGTTGATCGCGGCCGACGACGACGCGGTGAAGAAGCTCGCCAAGACGAAGGAAGCCGAGCGCCTCTTCGAGGACGAGTGGGAAGCCCGGTGGCGGGCCGGGGTGTACCTCGCGCTCCGCGACCGCGTGAGTCAGCGCGCCGCCGACGTGTGGCTGCCGCCGTTGGCCGAGACGCTGGCGAAGTGGGAACAGGCGAAGGCCGCGCCCGTGCCGGGGGCGGCCGAGAAGCCCGACCCGGACGCGCGCCCGCAGTACGGCCTCTTGAGCTTGGTCGTGCGCGAGCGCAACCGGTGGACCGGGCCGGCTCTGGGGACGTGTGCCGCCTGGAGTTCTTGGGCGTGGGCACCCGGCACGCTCTGGACCGTGAACGTCACCTACTTGACCGGGCTGTTCGTGCTCGCCTTCGCGCTGGCGCTGGTCCGCGGCATACTGGTGAACGCGCTCGCGTACCTGTCCGCCGAGGTGACGCTCGAAGCGGTCTCGCGGTTGCGGCGGGCGATCTACCTGCACACCCACCGGCTCGGCTCACTCACGATGCAGACCGTCGGCGCGGCCGGGGCCGCGGACCTGCTCACCCGCCGCGTCGAGGAGGCCGAGGACGCGCTGCGGACCGAGATGACCGCGGCCGTTCGCGCCCCGCTCACGATCCTGCTGCTGGTCGCGCTGATCCTGCTGGTGAACTTCTGGCTCGCGGTCAGCTTCCTCGCGCTCGCGGGGCTGGTGTGGCTGATCGGCGGGCAGATCACGGCCCACTTCCGCCGCGAGGCCCGGCTCGGCGAGCGCCAGTCGTCCGCCGCGGTCGCGCTCTTGAAGGAGACCATCGCTCTGTTCCGCCTCGTCAAGTGCTTCCAGATGGACCGGTTCAATCAGACCCGCGTCGAGCGCCAACTGGCGGAGTCGGCGCGGGCCACCCGCCGCCGGCTGCGCGGGTCGGCGCTGGCCGGGCCGCTGCTCGGCGCGGTCGGGCTGCTCACCGGGGTCGCGCTCCTGTACCTCGCGGCCCGCGGGGTGCTGGCCGGCGGGTTCTCGGTCGCGGGGCTGGCGGTCATGGCCGTGGCGCTGGTCGCGCTGCTCGAACCGATCGCGGCGCTGCTCGACTGCACCGCGAAAAACCGGCGCGGGCGCGAGGCCGCCGCCGCCATTTTCGAGTTTCTCGACCGCAAGGGCGAGGCGGCCGAGGCCGCCGACGCCGAGTTCCTGCCGGGGCTGACCACCCGCATGGAGTTCCGTCAGGTCACGGTCCACGACCCGGCGACCGGCTCGCGGCTGCTGGAGAACGTGACGTTCGCCGTGCCCGCCGGCTCGAAGGTCGCCATCGTCGGCCCGAGCGCGGCCGAGAAGCACGCGCTGGTGTACCTGATCCCGCGGTTCCTCGATCCGTCCGCGGGCGAGGTCCGCATCGAGGACAAGAACATCCGCTGGGTGACGCACGAATCGCTCCGCGCGCAGGTCGCGCTCGTGATGCAGGACGACCTGACGTTCACGGACACGGTCGCGAACAACATCGGCGTCGGGAACCCGGAGTACGAGCTGCCGCAGATCATCGAGGCCGCGAAGCTGGCCCACGCGCACCAGTTCATCGAGAAGCTGCCCTACGGGTACGAAACGCTGGTCGGCAACGGCGGCGTCTCCATCACACCCGGCGAACGGTTCCGCCTCGCACTGGCCCGCGCACTGCTCCGCGACCCGTCGATCCTCGTGATCGAAGAGCCGACCGGGGTGGTGGACGAGGACACGCTCGCGCTGCTCGACGACACCGTCGCGCGCGTCGCGGCGGGCCGCACCATCATCTTCCTCGCGCAGCGGCTCTCCACGCTCCGCAAGGTGGACCGTGTGTTCCTGCTCAAGAACGGGCACGTCGAAGCGTCCGGCGTTCACGGCGACCTGTGGCGCGACAACGACAACTACCGGCGGCTGCAGGTGATGGCCGACGCGCCCTCGACCGAACACGCCGCACTGAAGGACGACAGCGAATGACCAGCTACGGGACGGAACTGGCCGCGGCGCGCGAGGCCGCGGCCCGCGCGAGTGCGGACCTGCGCAAGGAGTACGAGTCGTTCGTCGCGATCCCCGACGCCCCGGTCACGATCAGCACGCACGCCGACAAAGGCTCGCAGGAACTGATCCTCGCGTTCCTGCACGAGCGGTTCCCGGCCGACGCGCTGTGCGCGGAAGAGTCGACGCCGAACTTCGATGCGGTGCCCAAGAGCGGCCGCCGCGCGTGGGTCGTCGATCCGATCGACGGCACGCGCGGCTTCGCCAAGAAGACCGGCCAGTTCTCCACGATGATCGGCCTGTTGGTGGACGGCGCGCCGGTTGTCGGCGTGGTCGCGGAGCCGGCGCAGGACCGGTTCACGTTCGCTTCACTCGGCGGCGGGTGCTGGGTGCAGGTCGGGACCGCGGAGCCGACCCGGTGCCGCGTCTCGGCACGCGGGTTCACCAACCTCGTACTCACACAGAGCTGGGCGAAAACGGGCATGTCGCCCAAACCGGTGACCGCGCTGACCCCGGCGCGGGTGATCGAGACCTACTCCGGCGGGATCAAACTCTCGCTGGTCGCGCGCGGCGAAGCCGACGTGTACGCGAACACCTACGAGACCTTCCGCGACTGGGACATCTGCGCCGGCCACGTCCTCGTGACTGAAGCCGGCGGCACCGTGACCGACCTGGGCGGTAACCCGATCACCTACCAGAACGAAGCGTTCGCGCAATCGCGCGGGCTGATCGCTACCAACGGCCCCACCCACCCCGAAACCGTCATGCGCCTCGCCGGGCTGTAGCAACGATTGGCCCGCAGATGACGCAGAGAAGACGCAGATCAATTCAGATAAAACTGGAGACAGGGTTTGATACCTGCTCTTTGTCTTATCCTGATTTCATCTGCGTCTTCTCTGCGTCATCTCTGCGTCATCTGCGGGCCATTCCCATGCACGCGCGCTCCGACATCCTGGCCCGGTTCCGCGAGCGGGTGGCCGCGGGTGTGCCTATTGTGGGCGGGGGCGCGGGCACCGGCCTGTCGGCCAAGTGCGCCGAGATGGGCGGCATCGACCTCATCATCATCTACACCTCGGGCCGGTTCCGCATGGCGGGCCGCGGGTCGCTCGCTGGGCTTCTGCCCTACGGCGACGCGAACCAAATTGTGATGGACATGGCACGCGAAGTTCTGCCCGTGGTGGAGCGCACGCCGGTCCTCGCGGGCGTGTGCGGCACCGACCCGTTCCGCGTCATGAAGCGGTTCCTTCTTGATGTGCGCGACGCCGGGTTCAGCGGCGTACAGAACTTCCCCACGGTCGGCCTCTTCGATGGTAACCTGCGCGTCGGGCTGGAAGAAACCGGCATGGGCTACTCGCTCGAAGTGGACATGATCGCGGCGGCACGCGATCTCGATCTGCTCACGTGTCCCTATGTGTTCACACTGGAGGAAGCGACCGCGATGGCGAAGGCCGGCGCGGACATCCTGATTCCGCACATGGGCTTAACCACGAAGGGCGCGATCGGCGCGAAGACCGCGATCACGCTCGAAGACGCAACGAGGCGTGTTCAGGAACTCGCGACCGCCGCGAAGGCAGTGAACCCCGACATCCTGGTGCTATGTCACGGTGGCCCGATCTCCGAACCGGCCGACGTGCGTTACGTCCTCGACCACACGACAGGCATCGTCGGGTTCTTCGGCGCGTCGAGCATCGAGCGCCTGCCAACGGAAATCGCGATCACCGGTTGCGTGAAGCAATTCAAGTCGTTGAAGCTCGGATGAGCCAAGTTTAGCCGAGACCCGTAGTCCGCGGATGGGATCGCGCGACGGCGGGCGACGTTACACGCGAGTCGCACGCCGCATTCCGAGTTGTTTCACATTCCCCGCACGATAAGATTGTCTCACGACTTCCGTGGCCGCACGTAGCGTTCCCACCAACACGCTCCGGCTCCGCGTTAGCTCCTTGACCCTCCCTGCCCCAAGCCCGAGGGCTTCCAGATGAAAACGCTGTACGGTCGGCTCGCGGTTTTGGCGGCGTTCGCGCTCGTGTGCGTCGCGGTCCTCGTTCCCGCGGCGCCGGCCGCGTCGCAACCGCCAATGGTTCTGGCCGCGCCTGACGCCGAGGAGCGCGCGGCGCCGCCGTCGGTGTTCGCCGGCACAGCGATCGGGGTCGTTCTCGAGGCGAACGAAAACGAGGTGCCGAAAAACGGCGTGGAGATGATGAAGGTACTCGCGACGCTCGGCGAGTTCGCGCAACTCCCAGTCACGTTCTCGGCGGTCGATCTCCAGTCCGGGCTGGCGAAGCCGCGAGTCATCATCACTCAGCGGCCGAGTACGCTCGCACCGAGGCCGGTCGTAAACCCCAACCCATTGTTCCCGAACTTCCTCGGATTGCCCGACTTCGATGGATCTGGCCCGGTGCAGACTGCGATCAGCACGAACGCGTTGACCAAGCCCAACCTCGAAGGGCGCCTGTTCCTTGCGGCCAACCTGGAGAAGATCAACGGGGAACTGAAGGTGAAGACGTTCGAGTTCATCTCGTGGAACAGCAAGAAGCAGAAGTTCGACTTCGGCTTCATCGAGTGCGACGAGAAGGAGCCGCAGATCCGCGTTGTGGACGGCGTTAAGTGCTTCAGTTGCCACAAGAACCGGGGGCCGATTTTGGGTCAGGGGCCGTGGTCGAACACCACGCACAACGACGTGATGCGGGAAACGGTCGCGACCTCGTCGTTCCGCGTGAACGTCCAATCACTCGATCTCCCGGACTCGCTCGGCCAACCGCGGCGTCTGGACACCGGGTTCGATCGCAACGTCGTCCCGGTGCGTCAGTTCACCTCCGACGGCGTGTCGCTGTTCGTACCGCAAGGCCCGGCAGTCGATGCGAGCGTGCGCGGGGGGGCCGAAATCGCCCGCGACAGGCAAATCTACCGCCAGATGCTTCGCACGGGCGACGGCCGCCGCGCGTTCGCAGTGCTGCTCGGCGCGATCGCCGCACCCGGTGACCTGCGCCAGGCGAACGACAGCGCGAAGGTACTTCTCAACCGCGAGTTCTCCACGAACTACTCGCTCTTCGCGGAGCGGATGCAGGCGATCAACAAGGTTAGTTCGAGCACGCTGGTGGACTACAACCCGTCCGGCTCGCAGGGTTCGCTCCAGAACATCGTGACCGCGACCGGCGGTGCCGGTTGGGGCAGTGGCCCGACGCTCAGTTCCGAGTTGCGCATCGTGTGGAGCGGCAACCCAAAACAGATTTCGGACTACGACGCGAAGCGCTCCGACGGCAACCACTCGCTGCCAAGCAACCGGCAGCCGAGCAACCCGAAGGCGTTTGTGCCGGGCGACACGCGGTTGCCCCCGACGCCTGCTGCGGCGGTGAACGCGATGGCCCTCGCGCGCCTGATCGGACTCACTGAAGGCGACCGCGCGTTCCTCGCAACGAAACTCGCCGACGCCGCCGACCGGATCGGCAAGAAAGCAACGCCCGCGACCGTCGCCAAGGAAGTGTTCGCTGACCAGCCGTTCAGGGAGTTGCTGATCGCGGGCGAGGTTCCTGATCGCGAAGACTTCAAGGACCGGTTCGTGAAGGCGCTCAACGCGGTGCTGAAGGCGAAGGGCGCGAACGAGATGTTGATCGCTCGACGCGAGTACGCGAGCGGCCCGAACGTCGCGCCAATCCCCGGCAAAGAAGAAGCGGAACCGGTTTTGGTCGCGACGACCGCGTGCCTCCGCTGTCACGACGTGCGCGGGGTTGGCAAGGTCACGTTGAGCCCGATCCCGATGCTCGCGTTCGACCCGTTCGACAAGACGAGCCGCGAAGCGTGGGCAAAAGCAACCCCCGCGAAGACCCGCGTCCAGGTGCTTGCGCGTATGATGAAGCGGCTCGTCGAGGACCGCGACATGCCGCCGGAAGACTCCGCCGAGTATGATGCGTTCCGCGCGAAGAACCCGACCGCGTTCGACGCCGTGAAGGTGTGGGTTGAAGCCGAGTTGCAGCGGGCTAAATGAGCGTGCGCGTGAGTTGAAGACGAAGGCAGTGAAGAGAAGACCAGAGCCGTTTGGCCCTGGGTTTCTTCTTCACTGCCTTCGTCTTCAACTCACACGCACACGCACACCCACACTATTTCACGGCACCGGTTGCTGGTCACTGGCCTGCCGTACGCCGTTGGGATCGGCGGTCCGCGGGGTATCGAGTTCTGCCAGGAAGTCGCGGGCCGGGGCGTAGTTCGGGTCGGCCTTCACAGCGAGTTGCAACTGCTGCTTGCTCGCATCGACGTGACCCATGTGGTCGAGCAACCCCGCGAGGTTGTGCCGGGCTTGCGCCTCCGGCATGATCTGGCACAGCATCGCGAGCGCCTCATCCCGCTTCCCGGCGCGGGCCAGGCAGAACCCGAACGTCTTCTTCACGTTCCGGTTTTCCGGGTCGATCTTGAGTGTGGACTCGCACCACGCACACGCCCCAGTCCAGTCCTTCCAGCGGGCGTGAACCATCGCGATCTCGTGCGCCGCGCTCGCGTCGTTCGGGTACATCGCCAGGTACTTCTTGTAAGCCTCAACCGCCTTTTCCTTCTCGCCGATCTTCGCGTAGAACCGGGCGATGCCGAGCAGCGCGCTCTTGTTCTTCGGCTCCTGCTTCAATGCCTTCTGGTAACCCTCGCGGGCCAGATCGAGCATCGCCTCCTTGCTCCCCGGCACGGTCTTCTCGTCGAACGCCGCGTCAAGCCGCACATCCGAGATGGCGACGATCGCGTCGGCGGACGCGGGCTTGTTGGAAACCGGGGGAGTCATCTCGGTGGGAACCGTGGCCGGCGTGGTCGACCCGCCCCGCGTGGATTTGGCATTCGCCAGTGGCCCGGACGCAGGGACCGTGTTCGGAATCTGGCCGAACGGCGATGGTTGCTGTACGTTGCGGTTGCACCCGACCGCGCCCGCGAGCACGCAACCGAATGCAAACCACTTCAGACAACGAGCGCCGTCCATGGCGTACCTCGGATAAGGAACCGCAACCAGACTTTAGGCGAACTCGGCAATAAAGCTCGCCGACGCTTCCGCCATCAGGTCGCGCGTTAGATGCACGGGTTGCCGTCTGTATCGGCAAATCGACTGGACCGTTTCCAGCAAATCGCGACAGTCGGACGCACGTGGCGTCCGCCCACGAGTGTAGTATCGCTCGTACAGGTAATCGACCGCGCTCGCGTCGACGTTCATTCCGAGCCGCTTACAGTTCGACGCGAAGATCTTCTCGTACACGTCCCGCTGCGGGGCATTGATCCCGACTTTGTGCCGAATGCGGCGCAAGAACGCATCGTCGACCAGCGCCTTCGGGTCGAGGTTCGTGCTGAAGATGATGAGTTGCTCGAACGGCACCTGGAACTTCTTACCGCTCGACACGGTAAGGAAGTCGTGCCGGTCTTCGAGCGGTAGAATCCACCGGTTCAACAAGTCCTTGGGGCTGACCAACTGGCGACCGAAGTCGTCGATCAGGAACACGCCGCCATTCGCCTTGAAGTGGATCGGCGCCTGGTAGAACTTCGCCTCGGCATTGTAGCGCAGGTCGAGCATCTGGAGATTCAGTTCGCCACCGGTCACGATCACCGGGCGCCGGATGCGCACCCACCGCTGATCGATTGCACCAGTCGAGAGGAGTTTGCGAACGGTTGCGTCGGGGTCGTCGCCGTACTCGGTCTCGATGTCATCGATCGCGTGCAAAGACGGATCGAACACCGTAATAATGTTGTTGTCCGCGACGAACGCATACGGGATGGAAATCGAACCGCCCGCAGTGTTCATGAAGTCGCCGATGGCGCGGGCGATCGCGGTCTTGCCGTTGCCGGGGGGACCAAAAATGAACACGCTTCGCCCGCTGATGATCGCGGGGCCGATCGCAGTGAACATGTCCTCTTGTAACACGAGGTGGCCAAAGGCTGCTTTCAGCGACTCCGGGAAGCATTGTAACCCGGTCACGGTCTGCCGATAACACTGTTCGACGTAGTCTTCGAGCGGCACGGGTGCTGGACCGACGTACGCGCACTTCTCCATCGCGGCCTTCGCGCGTTCGCGACCCATTTCCGTGAGGCTGAACCGGTAACTCACCTCGCCGACGAGGTCGCCCCCGTCCACCTGGATGAGTTTCTCGTCCTTGAGGAACCTGAGCGGTTCGCGAATGATCTTGAATGGCAGACACAGGTACTGGCCGAGGTCGCGCCCGAGCATCACACCTCGCGTGTAGATCGTACGGAGCAGCATGTCGCAGATGAACCCGAGCGTCAGCCCGGATTCCTTGAGCGACTCTGGGGACAGCGGTGCCTCCGGCGCCGGGTTGACTTCCCAGTCCGCAATCGCGTGCTGGCTCAGGCTCATGTCTTCCTCGTGTTTGGTGTTTCGTATTTGGTGTTTGGTGTTGACCGTTCCGCCGGTCACGATGAAGTGCCGTGCGGGAACAAAACACGCGATACCAAACACTACTTCCGCCACTTCCCGCGGGTGATGACGAACAGGCACACAACTCCGAAGGCCAGTGTGCCCATCACGACGCCGTTCTGCTGCTGGAACACGCGAACCCAGTGGTCATAAAAGTCGGTCCAGTATCCCGCGATCAGTGGAGTTTCGGCCGCGCTCGCGCGGGCGGCGGTGCACAGCATTGCGCAACCGGCGAGTGCGAGCAGCGAGATTGTGCGGATCATCATGGTGCGAGTTCCGGCAACGAGTGGGCGAGATGAACCTAGGACACGAAATCGGGGTCGGGTGCCGACAAGCGGCTCCCGACCCCGACGCGATTGTTTGGTCGTGCCGCGATTACCGTGGGGCCGCGCCGGAGCCGCCGGAGCCGCCGGAGCCGCCCGTTGACGGGGCGGTCGAACTCGCACCGCCACCGGTCACGTTTCCTGTGGAGCCCGATGCCGAGCTGCGGTACGCGCTGCCCGCGAACTCAGAGCTAATGCCGGGCGTCTCTGGGTTGTGAACGTAGACCTCGTAGCTGACCGGGGCGTAGGTCGGCACGGTCGCCAGGTACTTCTGGATGGCTGCGGCCCGCTTCACGTCCAGTTCGGACCGCAGTTCAAGAATCTTGGCCGCGTTCGCGTCAGTTACGGGAATGTCCCTGGTCGCGGCCTGGATGTAGAGTTTCGGGTCCGGGGCCGGGCGAGTCCGGGCGATCGAGTCCAACTTCTCCCTGCCAGCCGACGTGAGTTTGTCGGTGCCGGTCTCGAAATAGTAAGTGAAGATCGTCTGGTTCAGCACGTGCCCGTTGTGGACCTGCTGCGCGAAGGGCGCGAGCGTGGCCTGCCGGGCGGCGTGGTTGTACCGCTCTGGGTAGCACGGGTCGTGGTACGTTCGGGCGTGATCCCCGACCGACTGGTGGCCGTTGGCCGCGTTCCCGGTACCCACGCACCCAACGGAACACAGCCCACTTGTCAGAATCGCAGCCGCCGTGGCAGCGCGAATAAACCTGGTCATAGCACTCTCCTCCTTGAGAACCGAACTCGGGGCATCCTGCCCAAAGTCGGAGTAAATCAACCACCCTTTAACAGGGTCTTCTGGATCTGGATGGCAGCGGGGCCGACCAGAACCACGAAGATCGCCGGAAAGATGAACAACACCAGCGGGAAGATCAGTTGCACCGCTGTCTTCGCCGCCTTCTCCTCGGCAAGTTGACGCCGCCGAGTCCGCATCGAATCAGACTGCACACGGAGCGCCTGGGCGATACTCGACCCGAAGCGGTCCGCCTGGATCAGAATCGCTGCCAGACTGCGGACGTCGTCTACACCAGTCCGCACGCCCAGGTCGTGGAGTACCTCTCGACGCGGGCGACCCATCTGGAGTTGTAGGTTCGCCAGCGAGAACTCTTCACAGATGGTCTTCGCATGCCCCTTCATCTCGTCGGTCACCTTCCTCAGCGCCGCGTCCAGGCCGAGACCCGATTCGACACACACCACCAAAAGGTCGAGTGAGTCCGGCAGCGTGAGGAAAATCTCCTTCTGCCGACTGGTCCGCAGATGCCACAGGGCGAACTGCGGGAGGTAGAACCCAAGACCGCCAAGTCCCACTGTCCATTCAATCGACTTCACAGTGAAGCCATCTTTGAGCAAGAAAAAGAAAAGTGCCGGAAGAAGGAACGCGACCAGGCAAACTACGCGGATGCCCTGGTACACGCCGGCCGCGTTCTCGCTCCGGAACCCGGCATTGGCCAGTTGGATACGGATCGAGTTCTTCTCCAGATCTGTGGACGGCTCCATCACCCCACCGAGGTTGCTCACAGCGTCCTTCAAACCCTTGAACCGGCTGCGGCCCTCGGCCTGCGACATCTCGATCTCGACCAGGGACTTAGGCCGGCCAATCCTTTCCAGGCGATCTTCTGCCCGGCTGTTGCGACGGGAAATCATCGACAGCACCCAGAACGTGCCCGCCACCATGGCGACGAACACGAACACTGGGGTCAACTCGTCGGCGGACAAGAACGCGAACAGTTCCACGACAATCTCCCTGGTGCAGTGTTTAGTGGTTAGCCGATGGCCCCAATGTGGCGATCGCGTTCAGTCACCGCTGACCGAACGCCAAACACTAAACTTTGATGTCCACGATCTTCTTGATGGCGAACGAGCCGAGTAGCATGAGGACGATGGCACCGATTGACATCTTCACACCCATCGGATCCTTCCAGAGCAATTGCACGTAGTCGGGCTTCATCCACAGCATCATGATGAACAGGCCGATCGGCAGGGCGATGAGGACCACACCTGACAGCCGGCCTTCGGCGGTCAGCGCCTTTACCTGACCCAGAATCTTGAACCGCTCGCGAATCACGTGCCCGATTCGGTCGAGAATCTCGGCCAGGTCACCACCAGTCTGGCGCTGAATTGCCACCGAGGTCACGAAGAATCGCAAGTCCAGGTTCGGCACCCGGTCGCACATGCCCTTCATCGCCTCTTCGAGCGGGATACCGAGGTTCTGCTCCTCGTACACCCGGCCGAACTCCTTGCAAATCGGGGCCGGCATTTCCTCGGCGACCACGTGCATCCCGGCCGCGAGCGAGTGCCCCGCCCGCAGCGCCCGGGCCACCAATTCCATCGCATCGGGCAACTGGCCCGCGAACCGCTTCAGTCGGCTCGCCCGTTTCGCGTACAACCATATCCACGGGAGCGCGAAGCACAGGAGAGCGCCCAGCGGCAGCACGTACACGTTCACCAGCCACATACTCAGAGCCGCGCCGAGTACGCCCAGCCCGGCCGAGACCCCGAACAAGGCGCTGGGTTTAATATTGCAGTCGGCCTGCTCGAATGTCTTCTTGAGGTCAAAGAACTCCGGCATCAGCCTGTCCAGCAGCGTCTTGCGGTCCACCTCCTGGAGCGCCTGCTTGAGCAGCATGTCGGCGGAGGAGTCCTTCCGCACGTTGCGTCCGACCAGCCGGTCGAGCCGGTCGGCAGCGGCTCCCTCGGCGTTCCCACGCAACGCGGCGAACAACATTGCGACCATCGCGATGACCAGACCGCCGATCAGAAACGGAAGCAGAATCGAGAGCATCGGAGTCCACCTGGCATGGGGTTGCCCAAGCCGGGCGTTGCCGCCCGGCACATGTGTGCGTCCCGCCGTCCGTGGCTGTCTGTCCTGCGAACCCTGGTTCCTTCAGAGTCGCGTGTCGAGTCGTCTCGTCAGGTGGGCAGTTCGCATCGCCCATCACATTTCGAACCCTAGTACACATTCCGCCCCTAGTCGCATTAGTCGCGCATCAGAATACGCTCAGCGAACATATTTGAAGGCAACTTCACGCCCTTCGATTCGAGCCGGTTGATGAACGTGGGCCGTACCCCGGTCGCCTCGAACTGGCCGTACGCGCGCCCGTTCTGGTCAATGCCCAACTGCTTGTGCCGGAACACTTCCTGCATGATGATGATGTCCTGCTCCATGTTCATCACCTCCGTGATGTGGGTGATCTTTCGTGGACCACCCTGGAGCCGGTTCGCCTGGATGATGAGGTCGATCGCGGAGCTGATCTGTTGTCGCATCGCCTTCACCGGTAACTCGAACCCGCCCATCATGATCATCGTTTCCAACCGCGTGAGGGCTTCGCGTGGCGTGTTGGCGTGGAGCGTCGCAAGCGAACCACCATGGCCGGTGTTCATAGCCTGGAGCATGTCGAGTGCCTCGGAGCCGCGGACCTCACCGATAATGATGCGTTCCGGCCGCATACGCAGGGCGTTCCGCACGCAGTCACGGGTGGACACCGCCCCCTTGCCTTCGATGTTCGGCGGACGCGTTTCGAGCCGCACCACGTGATCCTGCTGCAACTGAAGCTCGGCTGCGTCTTCGATCGTCACCACGCGCTCGTCACCGGGGATGAAGCTCGACAGCGTGTTGAGCAACGTAGTCTTACCGCACCCGGTACCGCCGCTGATGAGCACGTTAAGCCGGGCCTTGATGCAGGCCTCCATCAGCATCGCCATTTCGGGCGTGAACGCCTTGTAGTTCAGCAGGTCTTCGAGCTTCAACGGGTTCGCCCCGAATCGCCGGATGCTGAGGCTTGGGCCATCCAGTGAGATCGGCGGGATCACCGCGTTCACACGCGAGCCATCGGGCAACCGGGCGTCCACCATCGGACTGGTTTCGTCCACGCGTCGCCCAACCTTCGACACGATGCGGTCGATGATCTGCATCAGATGGTCGTTGTCGCGGAACTTCACATCGGTCTTTTCGAGTTTGCCGCGACGTTCCACGTAGCACTTATGCGGGCCGTTCACCAGGATGTCACTGACCGTGGGATCCTTCAGGAGAATTTCGAGTGGGCCGAACCCGAGCGTCTCGTCGAGAACCTCCTCGATCAACTTCTCGCGCTCGATCCGGTTGAGCAACGGGTTTTCGGTGTCGCACAGGTGCTCAATGACGCGGCGGATGTCGCGTCGCATCGCCTCGCTGGACAGATCCTTGACGCGGGTGAAATCGAGCCGTTCGACGAGCTTCGAGTGGATCTGGCGTTTCAACTCGTCGAAGTTCTTCCCGCTATTGGCGCCGCTAGCCGTGCTGGCGCTGGACAAGCGCGAGATGCCGCTCGCAGCCCCACCGACACCGCCAGTGTTGAGGCTGTTGAGTTTCGCGATACCTTGTTGTAGTCGGCTCATGGTGCGTCAGTGTTTGGTGTTTGGTGTTTGGTGTTTCGTGTTTGGTATCTTCGAGTTGAGGTCGCTGCCCCTGAATGCGGAGCACCAAACACGAAACACGAAACACCAAACACGCGTCAGCGCTTGCCGCCGAAGAAGCCCCACCCGCCCGTGCTGCCCTTGCTGCCCTTGGTGTCAGCCGTCGCGCTGACCGGTTTCCCGTAAAGCGCCTGCGTCAACCCATAGATGCTCTGCTGCACGCGGCTCTTCGGGGCGTGCTTCACGAGCGGGTACCCGGCCACACGAGCGCCGATCACGGCCTTCGCGTCGTCAGGCACCTGCCAGAAGATTGGCTTCCCGATGACCTCCTCGGCCTTCTTCAGACTGATGCCTTCTTCAACCGAGTCCGCGCCTTGCCGGTTGATCACGACCCTGATCTTGTCCGCGAGGTTCTCTTCGCCGCCGAGGCAGTGGATGATCCGCACCACATTCCGCAGGCTCGACAGTTCCAGTTGCGCGACCAGGATGATCACGTCTGCCAACCGCAGCGCCATCAGGTCGGTCGGGAGCAGGCACTTGCTCAGGTCAAGAATCAAGTGTGTGTAACTGATCTTGAGCAAGTTGAGGATGCGTTCCACGTGTTGTTCATGGATGCCGCCGACCTCCGCGATTTCGAGCGGGTGGCGGAGTATCGCCAAGCCCGTCGCCTCGTGCTTCGCCATCGCGCGGCGGAGAAAGTTCATGTCCAGTCGCTCGATGTTCCGCGCCAGGTCCGCGATGCTGATATTCTCAAACCCATCTACCTCCAGCGCGATATCTGCGTCGCCTAGCGCGAGGTCGAGATCGACGAGTGCGGCCGAATGCGTCGGGTCCACGGCCAGCGTCGCAGCCATATTCACGGCAAGGGTGGTAGTTCCGACGCCGCCGCGGGAACCGAGTACCGCGATCATCGAGGAACCGCTCTGCCGAGCGCTGGCGTTACCGCCGGCCGTGGGCGAGTCGGTGCCGCCGTTCTCACCTACTGCTCGCCGCAGAGCGTTGAGTACGTCTTCCAGGCCGACGGGGTGCGTCAGAAAGTACTTCGCGCCTTTCCCGAGCGACTGAAGCAGCGCGTGGTGGTCGTTGCTGATGGTCAGAATCGGGATCTTCGGGTGTTCCACCGAGAGCTGGCCGATCAACTGAAGGGCTTTGCTCTTGTCGGCGTCGAGCGTGACGATCACGAGATCCGGCATGGACGCCTGGATCACTTCAAAGAAGTACTCGTAGCGAGCACACTCTGCTTCGAGCCACACGAAGTCCACTCCGAGCAACAGCGTGCGGAGTGACTCGCGGGTCGATTCGGTCGGGTCTACAATCGCGACGCGTTGCATGGCCACCACCATCAGATCAAGTTGTCTCGCCAAGAGTCGGTCGCACCCCACTGTGGCGCGAATATTCGCGCCACAGTGAGGAAGGTTAGCACACCATTTCGCTCCGCGTCATTACTCGGGCGGAAGTGGTGCCCCTTCCACTGGTGGGAGCGGGGGAAGAGTCACCGGGACCGGCTCCGAAGTTGCGGTCGCGGGCACACCGGAGATCGGCGGGATCGCCGTTGGCATTTCCGGGGCCAGCATCGGGGCACTCGCCCCAACATTCGGGAGAACCACCGAAAGAACCGGCGGAGTAACCACGGAAGGAACCGGCTGAGTAACCACGGAAGGAACCGACGGGCGAACCACGGAAAGAACCGGCGGAGTAACCGGCGTCCGCGGAGCCGGCGTAGCCCGTCCGGTGTAACTGTCGGTCCTCGGGTTGATCAGTGCACCAGCAGCGTTGCCGGGCAAACTGGTTCCGTTCGGGGTGGGGCAGGCACCCCCCACGCACGGGTACTTGCCGAGCGTCGGGTCGGACTTGTACGGGGCGCTGTAACACTTCCCGTTCCACACCTTCCGCTGCCCACGGGGCACTTCCAGGACGTTTTCCAAGAATAGTTCATAATCGTCGGGCGTGCGGGTTTCTTGTCCGGGAAGGCGCTTCGGGGCCTGGCACGGATCCATCGGGTGAACCAGACGCGGGGTCACCAGGATCACCAGTTCGCTTTCGCGGGTTGTGTAATCCACGCGGCTGAACAGCGTGCCCGAGAACGGCAGGTCGCCCAGGAACGGGATCTTCGACGACGAGGCCTGCACACTGTTCTGGATCAGCCCGCCGATGGCGAACGTCTGGCCGGACTCGAGCAGCACCGTGGACCGGACGCTCTGCTCGGTGAAGCCGGGCGTGGCCGTCCCGTTGACGACAAGCCCGAGGCCCTGGCTCACCGCGGTGATGCGCGGGTTGATGTCCAGCCAGATCATCCCGTTGCCGTATACGATCGGCACCACTTCGAGTTCGGTCCCGAATGGCTGCAGGGTCACGCCGGGACCGGTGATGCCCGAGGTTCCGCTGATGATCGCCTGCTGACCGCCGGCCCGGAAGAACGCGGGTCGCCCGGTCTGGGTCACGACTCGCGGTTCGGCAAGGAACTTCGCCACACCTTCGGTCCGCAACGCCCGGAGGGCGCCGAAGAACCGGTTGGGCACGACCGCGACTTGCAGGTTCCCGTCACCGGTGAACGACGGGCCCGCGAGGCCGCCGGTCTGTGCGCCGAGCAGCCCGCTGACGAGGCTGTTGAACGAGAAACTCCCGCGACCCGGTGCGGAGAAGTCGAATCCGCGGCTGCGGAGCTGGTTGCGATCCACCGACGCGATGACCACGTCGATTTCAACCTGCTGTACGCCACCGACCTGGATCGCGTTGATCACGTTCGCGGCGCTACCGCCGACGGCGCTGTTCGCGAGCCGGGCGACGATCTCCGCGTCTTGCGGACTGGTCACGTACCCGCTCAGGATGACGACGTTGCCGATGCCCGGCTGTACGTCCACGCTAGCGGTCGGCACCGTCCGCTTGATCAGGTTGCGAAGTTGGGTCAGGTCCGGTTGGACCAGAACCTCGTACTTGAGGTCCGGCCGGTCCTTCTGAACGATGGTCAACTGGCTCAGGCCGGGAGCCTTGCCGTTGAGGAGCAAAAGCTTGGGGTTGTTCGGATCGAGTTTGACGCCCAGGACGTCCTCACGACTGATCAGAATCTTGGTTGGAATGCCCGGCAGTTTCGCGTCGAAGGCCACCACCCCGCCGAGCGGAACGATGAGCGTGCCCGTCCTATCGACGCCGACGGGCGGCAGGTCTTTGGTATCGGGTGGTTGTGCGCGACTTGTGGTCAGGGCCACCAGGCCGAGCGTAAGAACTAGAGCCCACGGCATGAGCCGTCGGGCGGTACAGTTGCGGTGCATCCTATCACCTCTCCTCGTATAAGGGCGGGTCAACCCGTCCTGCTGCGGAATATCCCGTCGTCCGGTTCAGGCCGGAGCCGGACGAGTTCCATTGTTGTGGCGGGCTATTACGCTCGCCGGCACCCGCGGGCACCGATGGTCATCCTGACCACAGGCACCGTTGAGGGTTCGTTCCGGTCGAGGACTTCGCCTCCGCGATCGGAACTGGTTGCTTCGTCAGTCTTGCTTCTTGGTCTCCGAGGCCGCCTTCGGCGTGTCGGGCTTGTCGCCTTGGGCCGCCTGCTCCGGGGTCAGTTCGGCGATCTTCTTCCACTTGTCCGGACCGTCTTCCTCGTAGCGGATCACTGTCATGCCTTTGGCCGTTATGATCGTGACGTCGTGCGTCTTCTTCTTCACGACCGGCACCACCGGCTTCGGCTCGACCACCAGCGGTTTCGGCTCAAAGAACTCGCGGGGCGGCGTGGTCTTCCCGGTCTGGAGGCCGAACATGTTCGGCGTCACCAACTGGTTCTTCGAGATGCCCGACTTGAAGTACTGGTCCAACGCCTCGTTCAGATCGCCCAGTGCGTTCTCGGCGTACTCCTTCGGCCGCACCTTTTCCTCGAACGCTTCGTCGATCAGATCCTTAGTGAGCTGCGTGTTCGCTTCGATGTCGCGCTTGGCCACGAACACCTTCACCATCGCGATCGACGGCAGCGGGGCAATCGGCGTGACCGAGGGATCGACCGGCTTCACCGGGCCCACGACCGCCACCGGCGGGTCGACTGGCTTCCCTGGCGGATTCCTTTTGTCTTCGCCGTTGCTGCTCGCGCCCGCGATGTTCGACTGCTCCTTCTCGTTGGACAGGAGACTGATGACCTCCTCCATGTTGTACTTTTTGTCGTCTTCCGTGTTCCTGGTCTGGTTGCGCAAGAGGAGTTCGATGGTGCAACCGCGGCTCTTGGCGAGCGACAGCAGCAGCGCCTCTTTGCCCTTCACTGCGAACGACACTGTGCTCATCGTGGGGAACGATCCGTTGCCTTCCTTTGCGTAGCCGACGTTGTTGTCCACCGCGACCACGAGCATGTTCACCAGCAGCGGGAACGCCTGCAACTTGTTGCCCAGTCGCAGCGTGGCGAGCACGTTCACCCGGCTGCCCGGCCCGACGAACCCGGCCGCCGCCTTATCCGCTCCGACCTGCAGGGACACCATGTCGTGCCCGTCGGGGAGCGTGATGACCGCACCATTGCTCAGGTCCTGAGAGTTAATCACCTCGTCGGCCCGCACCGGGCGTGAGAGCCGCTTGCCCACGAGGTCTGCCGGGTTGAGGACGACGGTCGGCGACAAACCCTCCTTCGGGCGCTTCACCACCTTCACTGTGTCCTTGAGGTCTTCGCCCGTGAGCATCGTGCCCACGGCCAGATCCTTGTTCGCGACGACCACATCGACTTGTTCGGTCTGCTTCGCGCTCATTTGGGAGGTCAGGAAAGCGGCCACGAGGCCGCACCCGACCGCCACCACCATCAGGATAATGTTCTTCTGCTTCATGGGTGCTAACCCCCTCGGAGACAAATGGCCCAACGGTCAGCGGCGGTCGGCCCGGGCCTCGTCTCCAGGGAAAAGAGACAACCGGGTGGCCGGGCGGAGCCGCTTCTAACGGCACCGCCAAAATGCGAGCGACCCACATGGTCGCACGCCTCGGCTCCGGTCATCCGTGGAGCGGGTATGACCGGGACCGCAAAGCCCGCTGTTGGTCGCGACCCATGGCGCCGCGGTCGTGATTCCTCCGATTTGGTGACCGTTGCGGACTCTTCCAAGTTCGCCGGTCGACCGAACCTTGTCGGAGTTACCAGAACTACGTTGTGTAACGCCTTTTCCCCCGCCCTAAAAATCGACCAGGCGGGGCGGGTTCCTGCAATGTTTCTGAATTTCCTGTAGGTACCGATAGCTCGCAATTTGCCGGTTCGATAGCTCACCCCAGATGGCATGGCTGTCGCAAGTGGCCGGATTTTCCCGATTGGGCGGAAGATTCAGTCTCCGGACGGGAGTCACGGTCCGATATTTTGCGTCGAGTGCTCAATTCCGGGGTTAAGCGACTGTTTTTCTCTTGCCCCTCTCACCTTGTGGGAGAGGGAAAAACAGAAAAGACCACATCAACCCGCCAACAACAGCACGTAGGCCAGGTAGAGCAGGAAGCCAACGCATAGCGGGATGCCGTAGGGCAACTTCGTCCAGCGGCTCCGGCGGTCGTGCGCCCGCTTGCTCGCGGCGCTCGCCTGCCCGCTCCCGAACATCTGGAGGTCGCTGATGATCTCGCGGACGATGCCGGCATTCTGACCGAACTGCCGCCGCAAGAGGATGATGATCAAGCCGAACGCACCA